>Ga0136633_1000703_pt1 | contig 25287 bp, 23 predicted proteins | sample AntDrymeUQ832206_2_FD_105494 | JGI IMG/M metagenome (GOLD analysis project Ga0136633, IMG submission 105494) | Polar desert sand microbial communities from Dry Valleys, Antarctica - metaG UQ83 (22.06) | ecosystem: Environmental > Terrestrial > Soil > Desert | place: Antarctica: Dry Valley... | reverse complement strand
TACTCACCCGTTCGCGGCTCTGCCCCGGGGCAAGCCCCGGTTCGTCGCTCCACTTGCATGTGTTAAGCACGCCGCCAGCGTTCGTCCTGAGCCAGGATCAAACTCTCCGTGAAGAACTGCTGAGGTCGGCGACCCCGAAGGGACCGGCCTCGTCACGTAGAGCTGTCATGACCAATACGCGGCACCGAATACACAGTGGTGCCGCGGTCTATGACGGGTTCATTCTCAGGCCCCTCGCGATCTCGGCGCCGGCAAGCCGGCGACGCGCTCCGAGGGGTCGAACCTGGACGCACACTGGATCGCTAGGTGCGATCCAAGTGCGCATGCTGTTGAGTTTTCAAAGACCGTCGCGCGTTCCCACGGAGGGGACTCCTCCTTGAGCCTGCGCTACAGCGATCGACCGAGGCCGATCGCAGACAGGACGCACCAGTGTAGCGCTCCGAGGGGGCCTTTGGAAGGCTCCGGCTCAGAGGCGCAGGGACCAGCGCAGCGCTGAGTATAGACATGTCGAGCAGACGGACACGGCGCGGCCCTCGCTCGCCCGGTGCCCCCATCCCCGCAGTGCACAGCGCGCAGAGCGCCGGCGCGACGCTGCGGCGACCTTCTAGCCAGCGCGGCGCAGGCGGCGAAAGCCGCGCGGGCCGACCTGCAGGACCGCGCCGTCCAGACGCTCGGGTGCGAGGTCGAGGTCCTCGCCCGAAAGCACCGTGTCGTCGAGGCGGACCGCGCCTTGGGCCAGCAGGCGCCGTGCCTCCCCGCGCGAGCGCCCGAAGGCGTCGGCGATCAGCGCGGGCATGTGCACGACGTCCTCCTCGGCCGCAAAGCGCGCCTCGTCGATCGCGTCGGGCTGCGCGCGCTGGACGAAGACGCGGTCGAAGTGCGCGGCCGCCGCCTCGGCCGCGGCGGGCGAGTGGAAGCGCTCGGCGAGGCGCCGCGCGAGCGCGTGCTTGGCGTCGCGCGGCGACAGCCCCTCCGGCGGCGGCTCGCCGAGCAGCAGCTCAAACCACCCGGCCATCGCGCTGTCGGGCAGGCTCAAGGTCTTGCCGTACATCTCCTGCGGCGAGTCGCTCACGCCGATGTGGTTGCCCACCGACTTGGACATCTTGCGCGCCCCGTCGACGCCCGCGAGGATCGGCATCGTCAGCGCAACCTGCTCGTCGATGCCGTAGGCGCGCTGGACGTTGCGCCCGAGCAGCAGGTTGAACTTCTGATCGGTCCCGCCGAGCTCGACGTCCGCGTGCACGGCGACGGAGTCGTAGGCCTGCATGAGCGGATAGAGCAGCTCGAGGATCGATATCGGCTCGCGCGCGGCGTGGCGCCTGGCGAAGTCGTCGCGCTCGAGCAGCTGCGCGACCGTCGTCGTACGCGTCAGCCCGAAGAGCTGCACCATCCGCATGTCCAGCCACTCGGAGTTGTGGCGCAGCTCGAGGCGCTCGAGGTCCAGCACCTTGTTCGCCTGCGCGACGTACGTGCGCGCGTTGGCGTCGATCTGCTCGCCCGACAGGACCGGCCGCGTCGACGAGCGGCCGCTGGGATCGCCGACGCGCGCGGTGTAGTCGCCGATGATCAGCACGACGACGTGCCCGCGATCCTGGAACTCGCGCAGCTTTCGCAGCACGACCGTGTGGCCGAGATGCACATCGGGCGCGGTCGGATCCAGACCGAGCTTGACGCGCAGCGGCCGGCCGAGAGCGAGCTTGCGCTCCAGGCCGCCCTCCGGCAGGCAGTCGACCGCGTCGCGCGCGAGAAAGGCGGCGTCGCTGGCCGGGGACGTCACGAGCCCATGTTAGAGTCAGACGGGCCCGCGGCGCTCGCCTGGCCCCTTGCGTCTCGCGGTGCACCGGGCGGACGCCGCGTCGACGCGCCCGCCCCTTCTCGCCGCATGAGCGACCCCGAAAGCCCCGACATCCCGGCCCTCTCCGAGCCCCCGCTCGGTCGCCCCCGGCTCAAGCGCCTGCGGCTCGCGCTGGTCCTCCTCGGCCTGTCGCTGCTCGCGCTCGTCTCGACGGCCTTCGGGATGATGATGGCCGTCGCGTCGGACCTGCCGGATCTCGAGAACCGCGCGGAGTTCAAGAAGGCGCAGAACTCGCTGCTCACCGACGTCCACAAGCGCTACATCGCGACGCTCGCCGACCAGGGCCGGATCATCATCTCCGCCGACCAGATCGCGCCCGTCATGCAGCAGGCGATCATCTCGATCGAGGACAAGCGCTTCTACCAGAACGACGGCGTCGACCTGCGCGGCACGGGCCGCGCGCTATGGCAGGACGTCACGAGCGGCAAGGCGGTGCAGGGCGGCTCGACGATCACGCAGCAGTTCGTCAAGAACGCCACGCAGAAGCAGAACGAGCGCACGGTGCTGCAGAAGATCCGCGAGGCCGCGCTCGCCTACCACCTGACGCGCAAGTGGACGAAGAGGAAGATCCTCACGGAGTACCTCAACTCGATCTACTTCGGCAACGGCGCCTACGGCATCGAGTCGGCCGCGCGCACGTACTTCGGCAGGACCGACGACCACCTCGGCTGCGGCAAGCCCGAGCGGCGCTGCGCCGAGGAGCTCAAGCCGCACGAGGCCGCGCTGCTGGCGGGCATGGTCGCCTCGCCGTCGGGCTATGACGCCGTCGCCAACCCCGATCGCGCCCGCCGCCGGCGCGACCAGGTGCTCTCCAACATGTTCGAGCAGGGCTACCTGACGCGCCCGGAGTTCATGACCGCACGCGACGCGCCCGTGCCGCCCGCCGAAGCCGTCGACCCGCCGCAGACGCAGACTGCGACGAAGTCCGTCGGCTACTTCGCCACCTGGGTGCGCCAGCAGGTCATCGACCGCTACGGTGCGAGAACGGCCCTCGAGGGCGGGCTGCGCGTGCAGACGACGCTCGACCTCGGCACGCAGCGCGCCGCCGACGCCGCGGTCCAGCGCTACCTCGGCGATGCCTCCAGCGGGCCGCAGGCGGCGCTCGTGGCGATCGACAACGACAGCGGCGAGGTCCGTGCGATGGTCGGCGGCTCGGACTACTCGCGGGTGCCGTTCAACCTCGCGACGCAGGGTCAGCGCCAGCCGGGCTCGGCCTTTAAGCCGTTCGTGCTCGCGACCGCGATCCGGCGCGGGATCTCGCCCGGCTCGACGTGGACGTCGAAGAAGCTGGTCCTCGACGTCCCCAACAGCATCGAGAAGTTCACCGTCAACAACTACGAGAACAGCTACTCCGGCGTGAGCACCCTGGCGCGCGCCACGACCTTCTCCGACAACGCCGTCTACGCGCAGGTCGGCATCAAGGCCGGCACAAAGCGGATCGCCCGCACGGCGGAGCGGATGGGCATCCGCACGCCGGTCTCGACGAACCTCTCGATCTCGCTCGGCGGCCTGAAGCGGGGCGTGACGCCGCTGGACCTCGCGCACGCCTATGAGACGTTCGCCACCGGCGGCGTGCTCGTGTCCGGCACGCTCGGGGCGCGCAAGCGCGGGCCCGTCGGCATCCGCCGGGTGACGATGCGCGACTCCGGCGAGGTCCGCCACCGCAACCGGCGCCGGCGCAAGCGCGTGCTGCCCAAGGGCGTCGCCGAGGCGACGACCGGCATCCTGCAGTCGGTCGTCACGAGCGGCACCGGCAAGCGCGCGAGCCTCGCCGACACGCCCGTCTGGGGCAAGACCGGGACGACCGAGAACTACGGCGACGCCTGGTTCGTCGGCGCGACGGACAAGATGACCGTGGCCGTCTGGGTCGGATATCCCGACGGGGTGACGCCGATGACAACCGAGTATGGCGGCCAGCCGGTCGCCGGTGGCACCTTTCCCGCGCTGATCTGGCGCGACTTCATGACGCAGTCGATCGAGGCCGAGAAGCTGCGCGAGGAGCGCCGCTGCGAGGCCGACAAGAAGAAGGTCGCCGACGATCCCGACGCCCCGCCGCCGCAGAGCTGCGTCAAGGCCGGCATCGCGCCCGACCCCGCCGCGGCGGACCCGACCACCGCCGTGCCGCCGGCGTCGGGCACCCCGGCAGATCCGCAGGAGGACGGTGAGGCGGCCGGCGACGGCGATCCCGCCGACACGGACGATCCGCCCGCCGCCGATGACGCTCCGGCCGCGCCGCCGGCGGCCACGCCGATGCCGCCGCCCGCCGAAGCGCCCGCCCCGGCTCCCGCGCCCGAGCCCGATCCCGGCGGCGCGGCCCCGTCGGGCGGCGCGGCGCCGGGTGGAGCGATCCCGCCGTAGTGGTTTCGCCGGGGAGTCCTCGTGCGAGAACCTGCCGGGGGACCCCTGGCCCGAGCTCAGTGGGCAGCGACGATCAGCGCGCCGCGAGCAGGCCCGGCGGCCAGGGGCGTGAGACGTTGCGGTTGCCCGCCACGCAGAAGCGCCACGGCAGCTCGACGGCCCGCGTGATGCCGATCCGCCGGCCGACGACGATCGACGGCTCGGCGTAGGCGGACGGCGGCGGGCCAAGCTCGATCGGACCCCCGATCAGCAGCGTCTCGTTGAGCTCGAGTCCCGCGCCGATCGCCTGCGTGAGCTTGCCGGGCCCCGAACACAGGTCCGTCGGCCGGTCGCGGCCGCGGCGCGCGCGCATCGCGTCCAGGCCGGTCAGCGGCTCGAGCGCGCGGATCAGGACGGCGGCGCCGACACCTGCCGGCTCGACGACGACGTTCAGCAGCGCGTGGACCCCGTAGGAGCGGTAGACGTAGGCGATGCCGGGCGCATCGAACAGCGGCTTCGTGCGCCCGGTCAGCCCGACGTAGGCGTGGCAGGCGGCCTCGCGCTCGTGGTAGGCCTCGGTCTCGACGATCACGCCGCTGCAGCTGCCGTGGGTGATCGTGCAGCCGACGAGCGCGCGGGCCGCATCCTCGACGCCCAGCTCGAGCGCGCGCAGGTGGCGTTCGGCGCTCACATCTGCAGGGCGCTGCGCGCGGCCTGCAGCTGCTCGCGGACGCGCGCCAGCGCGGTGCCGCCCTCGCTGACCTTGGACTCCAGCCACGAGCGTTGCGCGAGGACCTCGCGCACCGCCCCCGGCTCGAGCTGCTCGCAGGCCGCGCTGAGCTCGTCGTCGGAGAGCTCTGAGAGCGAGCGGCCGGAGTCGACCGCGATGCGCACGAGCCCGGCGACGATCCCGTGGCATTCGCGAAACGGGACGCCGAGCTTGACCAGATGGTCGGCGATGTCGGTCGCGGCGATCAGGTCGTCGGATGCGGCGCCGGCCATGCGATCGGCGTGAAAGCGCGCGCCGCGGATCATGCCGGTCGCCGCCGCGAGGCACAGTTCGAGCGTGTCGACCGCATCGAACAGGTGCTCCTTGTCCTCCTGCAGGTCCTTGTTGTAGGTCAGCGGGAGGGCGTGCATCACGCCGTGCAGGGCGCTCAGGTGCGCGACGATCCGCGGCGCCTTTGCCCGCAGCAGCTCCGCGGCGTCGGGGTTCTTCTTCTGCGGCATGATCGACGAGCCGCTCGTCCACGCGTCGGGCAGCGTGACGAAGCCGAACTCGTCGCTGGACCACAGCACGAGCTCCGCGCCCAGGCGGCTGAGATGCGTCGCGCAGGTTGCGGCGGCGCCGAGGTAGTCCAGGACGAAGTCGCGGTTGGAGACGGCGTCGATCGAGTTCGGCGCCACGCGCTCGAAGCCCAGCTCGGCGGCGACCATCGCGCGATCGGTGGCGAAGTTCACGCCCGCCAGCGCGCCGGCGCCGAGCGGCAGCGCCGCCGTCTGGCGCTCGACGAAGCGCAGGCGATCGCGATCGCGCAGCAGCATCCAGACGTAGGCCAGCAGGTGATGCGAGAGGTAGACGGGCTGCGCGCGCTGCAGGTGCGTGTAGCCGGGAAGCGGCCAGTCGAGGTGGCGCTCGGCGGCTTGAAGGAAGGCGGTGGCGAGCTCGTGCGTGGCGCTCGCGGCGTCCCGCGCGGCGTCGCGGGTGAACAGCGCGATGTCGGTCGCAACCTGATCGTTGCGCGAGCGGGCGGTATGCAGCGTGCCGCCGGAGCGTCCGGCGAGCTCCGTGACGCGCCGCTCGACCGCCATGTGGATGTCCTCGTCGTCCGCGGCGAACGCAAACGTCTGCGCGCGCAACTCGGTCTCGACCGTGTCCAGCGCGCGCAGCAGCGCGGCGAGATCCTCGGCGGTGATGATCGCCTGCGCGGCGAGCATGCGCGCGTGGGCTCGCGACTGCGCGAGATCCTGGGGCCACAGCCGCCGGTCGAAGTTCAGCGACGTGTTGAGGCGCCGGAAGACCGGATCCTGGGGCTCGGTGAAGCGCGACATCGCGTGGCGAGTGTATGGCGTGATTTGGACGCGGGCCCTCGCGGGGTGGCCGCGGGCAGGCGCCGGGCGCGCTCGCTACCGTGCCCGGTCGTGAGCGCGAGAAGCCATCCCCAGCACGACTACTCGCGCCCGCCGAAGGCGATCGAGATCGTGCTCGTGCGCCACGGCGCGTCGCAGGCGGCGGTCGAAGGCCAGCCATTCGAGCTGCTCGAGGGCCAGGCCGACCCGCCGCTGTCGCCCGCCGGCGAGCTGCAGGCTCGGGCCGTCGCGGCGCGGTTGCGCGACGAGCCGCTGGAGGCGCTGTACATCACGTCGCTGTGTCGCACCGCGCAGACGGCGGCGCCGCTGGCGGCGCTGACGGGCCTGGAGCCGGTCGTCGTGCCCGAGCTGCGCGAGGTGCATCTCGGCGAGCTCGACGGCGGCGCCTTCCGGATCGCCGTGCACGCCGGCGATCCGCGCGTCGCGGAGGTCTTCGCGCAGCAACGCTGGGACGTCATCGAGGGCGCCGAGCGGATGGAGGACCTCGCCGGCCGCACGCGCGCCGGGATCGACCGGATCGTCGCCGCCACGACGGCGGGCGCAACGGTCGCGGCGGTCGTCCACGGCGGCGTCATCGGCGAGCTCTGCCGGCAGGCGAGCGACAGCCGGCCGTTCGCCTTCACCCACGCCGACAACGGCTCGCTCACCCGCCTGATCGTCTTTCCCGACGGGCGCTGGTGGCTGCGCAGCTTCAACGAGACCGAGCACCTGCGCGCGGGCTGAGGCCGGCCCAGTCCCGCGGTCAGGGTTGCAGCACGGCGCGCAGAGCCGTCGCCACGCGCTCGACCTGGTCTTCGCTGAGCTCGGGAAAGAAGGGCAGCGCGATCGAGCGCGCCGCGACGTCCTCGCAGACCGGAAACTCGCCCTCGCGATGGCCGTAGGTCTCGCGGTATAAGGACATCAGGTGGATCGCCGGCAGGTAGGGCTTGGACTGCACGCCGTGCTCGCGCAGCGCGAGGATCGTCGCGTGGCGGTCGCGGCCGCGCGGCAGCTGCACGACGAAGACGAACCAGCCGCGGCGGTCGCCGCCGGAGTCCTCGCAGGGAAGCTCGAGGCCCTCGATGTCCGCGAGCGCCTCGCGGTAGGACGCGGCGGCGCGCGCGCGGCCGGCGAGCATGCCGTCCAGGCGCTCGAGCTGCGCCAGGCCGATCGCGCTGGCGATGTCCGACAGGCGGTAGTTGAAGCCCAGGCGGTCGTGGTCGAGCCAGCCCATGTCCGGCGCGCGGCCCTGGTTTCGCTCGGAGTCGATGCGCGCCTTGATCGCCGCGTCGGCGGTCGTGACCATCCCGCCCTCGCCGGTGGTGAGCTGCTTGTTGGCATAGAAGCCGAAGACCGCGGGGTGCCCGCGCCCGCCGACCGCGACGCCGTCGCCGTGAACGGCGCCAAGCGCCTCGCAGGCGTCCTCGACGATCGGCACGTCGAGCGCCTCGAACGCCGGCAGATCCGCCGGGTAGCCGAAGATGTGGACCGGCATGATCGCCGTCGTGCGCTCACTGATCGCGGCCGCGGCGGCCTGCGGGTCGAGGTTCAGCGTGCGCGGGTCGATGTCGGCGAAGACCGGCCGCGCGCGCTCGTAGATCGCCGCGTTGGCGCTCGCGACGAACGAGAACGGCGACGTGACGACCTCGTCGCCGTCGCTGACGCCGACGGCCCGCAGCGCGAGGTGCAGCCCGGCGGTGCCGCTGGAGACCGCGCAGGCGTGCGCGACGCCGAGACGGCTCGCGAACGCCTGCTCGAAGGCCGGCACGCGCGGCCCCAGCGAGAGCTGTCCCGAGCGCAGCACGTCGCGCACCGCTTCCTCCTCGGCCGCGCCGAGCACGGGCCGGGCGAGCGGGATCTCCTCCTCGCCGGCGGGCCTGCTCACGTGGCCGTCGCGCCGCCGGGCAGGCGGGGCTGCTCGGCGTACTCGAGCGAGTCGACGAGCGCCATCCACGACGCGCCGATGAGGTTCGTCGAGACGCCGATCGAGCCCCAGGTGTCCTTGCCGTCGGTGGACTCGATGAGGACTCTGATCGTCGCGTCCGAGCCCTTCGTCTCGTCGAGGATGCGGACCTTGAAGTTCGTCAGCCAGATGTCAGCGAGGTGCGGGTGCGTGTCGGTGATCGCCGCACGCAGACAGCGGTCGAGCGCGTGCACCGGCCCGTTGCCCTCGGCCGTGCGCACGTAGCGCTCGCCGTCGACCCAGATCTTGATCGTCGCCTCGGTCTCGACCTTGCCGTCGGCGCGCTGCTCGACGATGACGCGCCAGGACTCGAGGCGAAACAGCGGCTCGTACTCGCCCGCCTCCTTGCGCAGCAGCAGCTCGAACGAGCCGTCGGCGGCCTCAAACTGGTAGCCGTCGTGCTCGAGCTTCTTGACGCGCTCGAGCACCCGCGAGATGACGACGTCGTCGACGTCGAGGTTCGCGCTCTCGGCCTTGTCGGCGACCGTGCCCTTGCCCGACAGCTCGGACACGAGCAGGTCTCGCCGGTTGCCGACGAGCTCCGGGTCGACGTGCTCGAAGGTCGACGCGTCGGCGCGGATCCCGGCGGCGTGCAGGCCGGCCTTGTGCGCGAAGGCGTGCTTGCCGACGTACGGCTGGCCGGCGTCGGTCGTGCGGTTGAGCAGCTCGTCGGCGAAGTGCGCGGTCTCGGTCAGGCGGCGCAGCTGCTCGTCGGAGACCACGCGCCGGCCCATCTTGAGCTGCAGGTTGGCGATGATCGTGATGAGGTTCGCGTTGCCGGTGCGCTCGCCGATGCCGTTCACCGTGCCCTGGACCTGCGTCGCGCCCGCCTCGACGGCGATCAGGCTGTTGGCGACCGCACAGCCGCCGTCGTTGTGGCAGTGAATGCCGATCGCCACGCCCGGCAGGGCGCTCGACACGTCGCTCACCGCCGCCGCGATCTGGCTCGGCAGCGACGGCCCGTTCGTGTCGCACAGGACCAGGCGCTCGGCGCCCGCACCGGCCGCCGCCTGCAGGCACGCCAGCGCGTAGTCGCGGTCGGCGCGCAGGCCGTCGAAGAGGTGCTCGGCATCGAAGATCACGCGCTTGCCCTGCGCCACGAGAAAGGCGACGGACTCCGCGATCCGCGCGAGGTTCTCCTCGCGCGAGGCGCGGAGGACCTTCTCGACGTGCAGCGTCGAGGTCTTGCCGACGATCGTGCAGACGGGGGCGAAGCAGTCGGCGAGCACGCGCAGCCCCGCGTCGGCGGAGGCCGTGACGCCGCTGCGGCGCGTCATCCCGAAGGCCGCGATCGTCGCGCCCGCCAGCGTCTCGTGCTCCAGCAGCCCGAAGAGCTCGGCCTCCTTGGGGTTGGACGCCGGAAAGCCCGCCTCGACGATCTGCACGCCGAGGTCGTCGAGGCGCCGGACGAGGCGCACCTTCTCGTCGGCGGTCAGCGACAGGCCGCCGCCGCCCATGCCGTCGCGCAGCGTCGCGTCGTAGAGCTCGACCGGGGCCGGGGCCGTCGCTCTGGGCTCGCTCACGTGGCCTTCGCGGGCACCGGCACGGGATCCAGCCACGCGCGATAGCGGTCGCCGCGACCGTGCAGGGCGTCCTCGAAGGTCGTCTGGATCGCGCGGGTGATCTCACCGGGCTCGCCCGAGCCGATCGTGTGGTCGTCGACCTCGCGCACCGGAACCAGCTCGGCCGCCGTGCCAGTCATGAAGACCTCGTCGGCGAGGTACAGCTCCGCGCGGGCGATGTCGCGCTCGATGACCTCATAGCCGAGATCGCGGGCGATCTGGATGACCGAGCGGCGCGTGATGCCGTCGAGGATGGACGCCGCCGGCGGCGGCGTCACGAGCCGTCCCTCCCAGACGACGAAGATGTTCTCGCCCGAGCCCTCGCAGACGTTGCCGCGGTCGTCGAGCAGGATCGCCTCCTCGTAGCCGGCCTTCTGGGACTCGATCTTGGCGAGCACGCTGTTGAGGTACTGGCCCGACGCCTTCGCCGCGGGGATCAGCGAGCCGGGGCTGATGCGCCGCCAGCTGGAGACCTTCGTGCGGATGCCCTTCTGCTTGCCCTCCTCGCCGAGGTACGCGCCCCATTCCCAGACGGCGATCGAGACGTCGACGGGCGCGTCGAGCGGGTTGAGGCCCATCTGCCCGTAGCCGCGGTAGCTGATCGGCCGCACGTAGCAGGAGCGCAGGCCGTTGCGGGCGATCAGCTCGTTGGTCGCCGTGCGCAGCGCCTCGACGTCGTAGGGCATCGGCATGTAGTAGAGCTCGGCGGAGCGGTGCAGGCGCTGCAGATGCTCGCGGTGGCGGAAGATCGCCGGGCCGCAGGACTCCGTGTCGTAGCAGCGGATGCCCTCGAAGACGCCGGTGCCGTAATGCAGCCCGTGCGTGAGCACGTGCACCTTCGCATCCTCCCAGGCGACGAACTCCCCGTTCATCCAGATGAGGTCCGCTTGCTTCACGTGGGGCTCCTAGAGGTTGTCGAGAACGGCTCGCGTGGCCTCGGCCGTACTGGCCTGGCCACCGAGGTCCCGGGTGCGCAGTCCATCTTCGAGCGCGCGGTCCACGGCGGATTCTACGGCGGCGGCCTCGGTTTCCCAACCGAGACCGTGGCGCAGCAGCAGCGCGACCGACAGAAACATCGCCAGCGGGTTCGCCGCGCCTGTTCTGGCAATGTCCGGCGCCGACCCGTGGACCGGCTCGAACAGGCCCGGCGCCGGGCGGTCGGGGTCGGAGTCCCCGAGGCTCGCACTGGGCAGCATCCCGATCGAGCCGGTGATCATCGCGGCCTCGTCGCTGAGGATGTCGCCGAAGAGGTTCTCCGTCACGATGACGTCGAAGTCCGCGGGGCGCGCGATCAGCTGCATCGCGGCGTTGTCGACGAGCACGTCGGTCAGCTCGACGTCGCCGTACTCGCCGTGCACGCGGTGGACGACCTCTCGCCACTGGCGCGACGTCTCGAGCACGTTGGCCTTGTCGACGCTGGCGACCTTGCGGCGCCGCAGGCGGGCGGCGTCGAACGCGACGCGCGCGATCCGCTCGACCTCGTCGACGGTGTACTCGCAGAGATCCGATGCGGTGGTCGCCGTGCGCGTCTTCTCGCCGAAGTAGATCCCGCCGGTCAGCTCGCGCACGACGAGCAGGTCGGTGCCCTCGATGCGCTCGCGCTTGAGCGGGCTCGAGTCCAGCAGCGCCGGCACGACCCGCACGGGGCGCAGGTTCGCGTACAGGCCCATGCCCTTGCGCAGGCCGAGCAGGCCCTGCTCGGGACGCGGCGCGTCGGGGTCGGTGGTGTCCCACTTCGGGCCTCCGACGGCCGCCAGCAGGACCGCGTCCGCGGCCTTGCAGGCGTCAAGCGTCTCGTCGCTGAGCGGCGTGCCGCCGGCGTCGATCGCCGCGCCGCCGAAGAGGTGCTCTTCGAAGCTGAACTGCTCGCTGATCGTGCGCAGAAGCTCGATCGCGGGGGCCATGATCTCGGGGCCGATCCCGTCGCCGGGCAGGGTGACGATGTTGAACATGGCCGCGGAGGCTACGTCACGCACGTATCAGGACCGCGCCCCGAGCTGTCTATGGGCGTCCCCATCGACGACCTCAGCAACTCCGAAAGGCACACACCATCATGGACAGCACATCGACGGATACCCGCCGGCGCAAGCTGCTTCGCCTCGGCACGATCGCGGCGGCAGCCGTGCTGCTGGCGATCGGCATCGGCTCGATCGTCAAGGGCATCGACGGGCGCTCGACGGTGCACGAGACGCTCGCTCGCGAGGCGATCGTCGGGCTGCCGACCTTCACCCCCAAGGCGATCGCCGCCGAGGCGCGCGAGTCCGGCCTGCGCGGCGTCGCCCTGCCGACCTGCGCGGTGGCGGGCGAGCCGATCGACGACGGCGCCAGCGCCCGCTGCTTCGCCGAGTACATGCGCATCGATGCGCTCATGGGCACCGGCGGAGCGACGTACTCGCAGATGCCGCGCTTCGCCACCAAGGACGGCAAGGGCACGAGCGACCCTGCGCTCGCCCTGAAGATGCCCAACGGCGAGCCGATGAACAACCCGGCGCGTCAGGTGTGGGTCACGGAGACGGCGCTGGCCACGGCGCTGAACACGAGCTACATGGCCGAGCAGGTCTCGCTCTTCGGGACCGCGGTCGGCGCAGCGCTGCTGCTGGTCGGCCTCGGGCTCGGCGGCCTGGGCCTGAGCGGCGCGCGGGTTCGCCTGCAGGCGGGCGCGCACGCGACCGAGCCGCGGGTCTCGGCGGCGCTGAGCCGCACCTAGCCGGACCGCAACAGATCACCGGCAGGGCGCGTGGCTCGTCGAATTCGACGAGCCACGCGCGCGTTGCATCGCGAGATTCGGTGCATCCTGCGCGGTCATTTCACGAATCGGGACCTCGGAGGCCATCATCGATGAGGGTACGCCTCAGCCGCTGCGGCTTCCACGGGCTCCCACGATGTTCAGGCGTACGTAGTCGAGCGCCGGGCGCTCGCCGAGGCGCGCCATCACGGCGTCGAGAAAGCGCTCGTGCTCGCCGGGCTCAAGCCGCTCGAGGTGCGGGCCCAGGACGACGGTCCGCAGGAAGGCGCGTGGCTCCTCGGGTTCGACGGGCCACGCCTGCGTCCAACAGCGCACGTCCTCGAAGCCGGCCACACGGAGGCGCTGCTCGGTGGCCTGCGCGGTCGCGAAGTTCCACGGCCGCGGCCAGCCGTCGAAGCGGCCGGCGTGGCCGGTGTCCGCCGCCGCCTGCAGCGCCGCCGCATGGACTGCCGCGACGTTGCCCTCGCCCCCGCACTGTGCGCTGATGCGCCCGCCGGGGCGCAGCGCCGCCGCCAGGCGCGCGAACAGCGCGTCGTGATCGGGCACCCAGTGGAAGGTCGCGTTGGAGAAGACCGCGTCGACCTGCTCGCCTGCTCGGAGGCGCAGTTCGGCGAGGTCGGCGACGCGCACGTCGGCGGCTGCCCCCGCCAGCTCCTCGCGAGCGCGCGCCACCATCTGCGAGGAGGCGTCGACGGCGATCGCGCGCCCGCGCGGCAGGCGCCCGAGCAGCAGCCGCGTCACGCGGCCCGAGCCGCAGCCCGCGTCCAGGACGGTCTCGTCTCCGCGCAGCCTGAGGCGGTCGAGCACGGCAGCCGACCACGCGACCTGCGGCCCGGACACGCGGTGGTACGTGTCGGCGTCCCAGCCGCGGAGGAGGCTCACAGCGCGGTGGTGTCGGGCCCGGCGCGCTCGTGGTCGCGCTCGTAGGCGGCGATCGCGTCGTCCTGCGCCAGCGTCAGCGCGATGTCGTCGAGGCCGTTGAGCAGGCGGTGCTTGGTGTCCGGGTCGATCTCGAACGAGGCGCTGCCGCCGTCCCAGCGGATCTTCTGATCTTCGAGATCGACTTCGGCCGTCTCGCACGCCATCAGCGCGCGCACGTCCTGCTCGCCGATCGCGATCGGCAGCAGCCCGATCTTCGTGCAGTTGGACTTGAAGATGTCCGCGAAGGATGGCGCGACGACCGCGCGAAAGCCGTAGTCCTCCAGCGCCCACGGCGCGTGCTCGCGGCTGGAGCCGCAGCCGAAGTTGCGCCCGGTCACGAGGATCGGGTTGACCGGCAGGCTCCAGCCCGGCTCCTTGGCCCAGTCGTGAAAGAGGTACTGACCGAAGCCCGTGCGCTCGACGCGCTTGAGGAACTGCTTGGGGATGATCTGGTCGGTGTCGACGTCCGCGCGGTCGAGGACCGACACGCCGCCTTCGAATGTGACGATCGGCTGCATGGGGTTTCAGCTCCACTCTCTGATGTCGACGAAGCGGCCCTCGATGGCGGCCGCGGCGGCCATCTCGGGCGAGACGAGGTGGGTGCGCCCGCCCCGTCCCTGGCGCCCCTCGAAGTTGCGGTTGGAGGTCGACGCGCAGCGCTCCCCCGGGTCGAGCTGGTCGGGGTTCATGCCGAGGCACATCGAGCAGCCCGCGCCGCGCCAGTCGAAGCCCGCAGCGCGGAAGACCTCGTCGAGGCCCTCGCGCTCGGCCTCGAGCTTGACCTGCTGGGAGCCCGGCACGACCATCGCGTGCACCGTCGACGCAACCTTGCGCCCGCGCACGACCTCGGCCGCGACGCGCAGGTCGCCGATGCGGCTGTTCGTGCACGAGCCGATGAAGACGCGGTCCAGCGCGATGTCCTGGATCGGCGTGCCGGCGCGCAGGTCCATGTAGGCGAGCGCCCGCTCGTGGCCCTCGGTCGTCGGCTCGGGCACGGCGCCGGCGACGCCCGCGACCATGTCCGGTGCTGTCCCCCACGTCACCTGTGGGCTGATCTGCGAGGCGTTCACCGTGATCTCGCGGTCGAACGTCGCGCCGTCGTCGGTGCTCAGGTGCCGCCAGGCGACGGGGATGTCGATGCCGGCGCGCTCGGCGACCCACGCGAACGTCGTCTCGTCCGGCGCGATCATGCCCGCCCGGCCGCCGCCCTCGATCGTCATGTTGCAGACGGTCATGCGCCCCTCCATCGACAGCGCCTCGATCGCCGCGCCGGCGTACTCGACGACGTGCCCGGCGGCGCCGTCGACGCCGATCTGGCCGATCGTCGCGAGGATCAGGTCCTTGGCGGTGACGCCGAAGCCGAGCTCGCCCTCATAGAGGATCCGCATCGAGCGCGGCTTGGGCGCGACGAGGCACTGCGTCGCGAGCACGTGCTCGACCTCGCTCGTGCCGATCCCGAACGCGAGCGCGCCGAAGGCGCCATGGGTCGCGGTGTGGCTGTCGCCGCAGACGATCGTCATGCCCGGCTGCGTGACGCCGAGCTCGGGCCCGATGACGTGCACGATGCCCTGCTTGTCGGAGCCCAGCGAGTAGATCGGCACGCCGAACTGCGCGCAGTTGCGCTCGAGCGTCTGCACCTGGACGCGGCTGAGCTCGTCCTTGATGCGCGCCGCCGTCGGCGTGTCGTCGGTCGGCACGTTGTGGTCGGCGGTGGCGAGCGTGCGGTCGGGGCGGCGCACGGCGCGGCCGGCGAGCCGCAGCCCGTCGAAGGCCTGCGGACTCGTGACCTCGTGGACGAGGTGCAGGTCGATCCACAGGAGGTTCGAACACGCTCCCCCCACCTCGTGGCCCGCCCAGATCTTGTGAAACAGCGTCGTCGGCGTCATCGTTGTCAGCTCCTGCGTAGGCCGGCGGAGACGACGGCGAGCAGCACCGCGTCTTCGTTGCCGGGGTTCTCGAAGTGGTGGGGCAGGTCGGCGTCGAAGGTGACGCAGTCGCCTGCGGACAGCTCATAACGCTCGCCATCGATCTGCAGCACGGCGGTGCCTGCCTGGACAAGCGCGCTCTCGCGGCTGCCGGGCTCGTGCATCGGCGGATCGCCGGGACCGCCGGTGACGGCCTGCGGCCTGAGGACATGACGGGAAAGCTCGGCGCGCTGGCCGGGCAGCGGCGGAGTGAGGATCTCGGCCTGGTGGCCGGAGCGGGGATCGCTCGTGCCGGGCCTGCGGTCGTCGGCGCGCACGATCGCGACGGTGGCGCCCTCGTCGAGGCGCAAAAGCTGCGACAGCGTCAGCTCGAGGCCCGAGGCAATCCGCCCGGCGACCGCGAGCGTCGGGCTCGTCTCGCCGCGCTCGACCTGGCTGAGCATCGGCGCGCTGACGCCGCTGCGATCGGCGAGATCGCGCAGGCTGAGCTCCATCGCGTCGCGCAGCGCGCGAACGCGCGGACCGATCGGCGCGGGGTGCTCGATGGTTGTCATTACGCTTGTACGCTATCACGTACAAGCGCCAGCGACTCGGGCCCGCAGCGCCACAGCTTCGCCCCGCTACGCTGCTGGCGCGTGAGCGAGCACTTCATGGCCCCCGACGTCGTCGTCCTCGCAAGCGGAGGAACGCTCGGCGAGGCGTGGATGAGCGGGCTGCTGGCGGGGATCGAGGATGCCGCGGGACACGACTTCCGCCGGACGGAGTCGTTTGTCGGCACGTCGGCCGGATCGCTGGTCGCCGCGGCGCTCGTCGCCGGGCAGCGCCCGCGCCGGCCGGCGCGCGCCGCCGGCAACCGCGAGCTGACGTCCGGCGACGCCCCGGCCGGCGCGGGCGTCATTCCGGACGCGACGGCGAAGGGGCTTTCGACATGGCTGCCGATCCCCCGCTCGATGCTGCTGAGCGTCGCGCGCGAGGCGGCGCGCCTGGCCGGCGTCGCGGCGACGCCGCTGGCGCCGATGGCGCTGGCCGCCGGTTCGACCGGCAGCACGGCGCTGCGCTCCGCGCTGCTCAGCCGCGCGCCCGGCACCGACACGTCGCTGCGGGCGATCCACGACGGCGTCGACGAGACGGGAGCGCGCTTCGACGGGCGCCTGCGCGTCGTCGCGGTCGACCGCGCGAGCGGCCGGCGCGTGGTCTTCGGATCGCCCGGCGCGCCCGAGGCGACGGTCGCGCAGGCCGTTCAGGCCTCGTGCTCGGTTCCGTGGATGTTCGCGCCCGTGCAGATCGACGGGCGCGAGTACGTCGACGGCGGGGTCTGGAGCAACACGAACCTCGACATCGCACCGGTCGCGCGACTGACACAGGTGCTGTGCCTCAACCCGATCGCGAGCCTCGACATCGCGATGGCCTCGCCGTTCGGCATGCTGCGCGCGATCGCCGGCAGCACGGCGGCGCTCGAGACGCTGACGCTGCGAAGCCGCGGGGCGAAGGTGCGGATGATCGGTCCCGCTCAGGACATCGCGCGCGTCATGGGACCGAACCTCATGGACCCGCGCCTGCGCGAGCGCGTGCTCGCCGGCGGCTACGCCCAGGGTCTGCAGATCGGCGGACGCAACGGCACTCCGGGACGGCCGGCCGCCGCTCGTGACGAGGGTGTGTCGGGTTTGACAGGCTCAGCCTGACCACGCGCTCACACCCCCTCCATTCCAACCCTCGCCGTGCGATCGGTCACAGAATCGCCCCGGCGTCTTCGCCCCGGTGTACGTTCGCGTTCGCGGGCGCACCGACCGGTGCGCGCACTCGGAAAAGGACGCCGGCCATGACCCTCTCTCATCGCCGCACACGCTGGTCTCTCGCCGCTCTCGCCGCCGCGGCGGCGCTCGCCCTCGCCAGCTGCGGCGACGACGGCGCCGAGGACCGCGAGCGGATCCTGCAGCAGAGCGAGCAGGTTCAGAAGCAGGGCGAGCAGCTTCAGGAGGAGGCGACGACGATCGCCGAGGAGGTCAAGAGCGGCGAGACGAGCTCCGAGGAGGCCGCCGCCGAGCTCGAGGCGAAGGCGAAGAAGGTCGAGGAGGCCGCCAAGGACACCGCCGACGACGCGCTCGAGTCGGCGAAGGATCAGGACGGCGTCTCCGACGACGCCAAGCAGCAGATCGAGGACGCGCAGAAGCAGCTCGAGAACGCGCCCTGAGCGCCGGCCGCGGCCGTCGCGGCGGGCTCGCCGCGACGGCGTGCGCTATAGGAACGGGGGTGAGCGTCCCCCCCGCGTCCTCCGGTCCCGCCACGCTCGAGCTGTGGGGCGCCGTCCGCACGGCGGGGCTCGAGACCCGGACGCAGCTGCGCGAGCGCGTCGCGGCGCAGGCGGCGGCGCCGGCCGCCCGGCTGTGGCTCGTGCGCCACGGCGAGACGACGACGAACGCGGCCGGCCTCTTCACGGGCGTCACCGACGCGCCGCTGACCGTGCGCGGGCGCCTGCAGGCGCAGGAGGCGGGCCGCGCGATCGCCGGACGCGCCTTCGACATCGGCTTCGCCTCGAACCTGCAGCGCAGCTATGAGACGCTCGAGCTCATGAGCCAGGCCGGCGGGCTCGCGCTGCCGTGCACGACGCGCGACGCCCGGCTCGCCGAGCGCTCGTTCGGCGAGCTCGAACGCACGCCGGTCCGCCCGCGCGACCCGCGCCTGGCTGTCGACCTCGAGCTCGCGCCGGCCGGCGGCGAGAGCTATGTCGAGCTCGCGCGGCGCTGCCTGTCGTTTCTGCTCGACCTGCGCGGCCTCGCGGCGTGCCTCGGGCGCCCGCTCGACATCCTGATCAGCACGCACACGGGGCCGATGCGGATGCTCACTTCGATCCTTGACGAGACGACGGACGCGGCCGTCATGCGCGATCAGCGCTTTGCCAACGGCGCCATCGTCGAGCGTTCGCTGCGGCGCCTGCAGTGGCCGGTGTTCGCCGGCGGACTGCCGGGCGCAGCCGGCGGCGCGAGCGGGTAGGAGCAGGAGGTGAGCGGCGTCAGCGGCGACGTCGAGCGCGACCGCGAAGCGCAGGCGCGCGACGACCTCGACGAGCACGGCCACTGGCCCGACGAGGAGCCAGGGCCGCGCTCGCGTCCGTGACTACGGCGTCGTGAGCGGCTGGCGCGCGGTGAGGTCGACGGCGTCGCCGGCGGCCTGCGCCTTGCGCACGGCGTTGGACAGCGCGCGCACGTAGGCGCGACCCGCCGCCTCGATGATGTCGGTGGCGACGCCCTGGCCGGAGGCCGGCTGGCCCTCGTACTCGAGCACGACCGAGGTCTCGCCGAGCGCGTCCTGGCCGCCCGTGACGGCATCGACGCGAAACTCGCGCAGCCGGGCATCGAGGCCGGTCGCCGCGTTGATCGCCTGAAAGACCGAATCGACCGGCCCGTCGCCGCTGCACTCGGCCTCGACGGTCGAGCCGTCGGGCAGCTTGACCGCGACCTTCGCATGCGGTGGGCGGTCTGAGCCGGCCACCAGCGAGAAGGACTCCAGCGTGTAGCTGGCCAGCTCGTCGCGCAGCTCGTCTGTGACGAGCGCCTCGAGGTCCATCGCCGTGACGGACTTCTTCTTGTCGGCGATCTCCTTGAACCGTTTAAACGCGGTGTTGAGGACCGCGCCCTCGACGACGAAGCCGAGCTCGGCCAGCGTCTGCTTGAGCGCCGCCCGCCCGGAGTGCTTGCCGAGCACGAGCGAGTTGGCGTCCAGGCCGACGCTCGTCGCGTCCATGATCTCGTAGGTCGTGCGCTCCTTGATGACGCCGTCCTGATGGATGCCGGACTCGTGCGCGAACGCGTTGCGCCCGACGATCGCCTTGTTGGGCTGCACGACGTAGCCCGTCAGGCGGCTGACGAGGCGCGACGTGCGGGCGATCTCGGTCGTCACCGCGGTCGTGTTCAGGCCACTGACCTCGCCGCGCGTGTGCAGCAGCATCACGATCTCCTCGAGCGAGCAGTTGCCGGCGCGCTCGCCGATGCCGTTGATCGCGCACTCGACCTGGCGCGCGCCGGCGACGAGGCCGGCGTAGGAGTTCGCGACGGCGAGCCCGAGGTCGTCGTGGCAGTGCACGGACAGGATCACGTCGTGCAGCGCGGGCACGAGGCGGTAGAGGCCCTGCAGGAACGTCGCGTACTCGTCGGGCACGGTGTAGCCGACCGTGTCGGGGACGTTGATCGTCGTCGCGCCCTCCTCGATCGCCGCGGCGACGACCTCGGCGGTGTACTCGAGCTCGGCGCGTGTGGCGTCCATCGGCGAGAACTCGACGTCGTCGACGAACGACTTGGCATGCGCGACGGCGGCGCGCGCCTGCGCGAGCACGTCCTCGCGGGTGGAGCGGAACTGGTGGACGATGTGGATGTCCGACGTCGAGATGAACGTGTGGATGCGCGGGTTGGCCGCATCGCGTACAGCTCGTGCGGCGCTCTCGACATCGGGCGCTTGAGCGCGCGCGAGCCCGGCGATGATCGGGCCCTGGACCTCGCGGGCGATCGCCTGGACGGCCTCGAAGTCGCCGGGCGAGGCGATCGGAAAGCCGGCTTCGATGACGTCGACGCCGAGGCGGGCGAGCTGATGGGCGATCTCGAGCTTCTCGCCGGTGTTCAGCGAGATGCCGGGCGACTGCTCGCCGTCGCGCAGCGTCGTGTCGAAGATGCGGACGTGGTTCGGATCGATCGGGCTCATGACGGGGTTCTCCTTGCTGAAGGCTCGAGTTCTGCTGCTTCTCAGTCGGTTTGCGGCAGTGCGGCCGCCACGCAGATAGCTCCCCCTATCGGGGGAGCACGAGAAGCAGGAAAAGCTCGAAGGCACGCGTCATGCGCCGGTCAGTCTAAACGGTCACGGCGCCGCTGTGTCGTCGTCGCGCGTCGGACGTTCGCCGAGCGGGTATGCGCCCGGCGAGCGCGGTCTCCCCGCATGCGCCGCACGCCGTCGCGCGATCCCGGGCGCGCTCCAGCCATGGCTCGCGACACCGGCTTTCCCGACAACGACGCCCAGGACGACTTCCTGCGCGCGCGACGCCGGCGCGTCCTCGCGCGGCTGTCGGCCGTGCTGCGCCTCCAGGCCGGCGACGTCGACTACATGCTGTCCTTCGACGAGGTCGTCGCGGCGCTCGGCCGGATCGCCGAACGCGATCTCGGGATGCAGACGATCGGCCTGCAGTCCGTCGTCGGCAGCGTCGACCGCCACAAGGAGTTCGACCGCGCCTTCAGGCCGACGTCCAGCCGCGTGCGCACGCGCTTTGAGCAGATCGCCAACGCGCAGCGCCGCGGTGCCTCGATGCCGCCGATCGACGTCTATCGCGTCGGCGAGCTGCACTTCGTGCGCGACGGGCACCATCGCGTGGCCGTCGCCCGCGCGCAGGGCCGCGACGAGATCGACGCGCACGTCGTCGAGGTCGTCACGCGGGTGCCGGCCGACGCGTCGATCCATGCCGATGTCCTGCCGCTGAAAAGCCACGAGCGCGTGTTCGGCGAACGCGTCCCGCTGCCGGCCGAGGCGCTGGCGCGGATCGTCCTCACCGATCCGATGCAGTACGGGTCGCTCGCCGAGGGCATCGAGGCGTGGGGATTTCGCCTCAGCCAGCACGACGGCGTCTTCCTGGACCGCCGGGAGGTCGCCAGGCGGTGGTTCCGAGAGGAGTACGAGCCGGTCGTGGCGATGCTCCGCGAGGCGGACCTCATCGGCCGGCGGGAGACCGAGACCGACGCCTACCTGCGCCTGTCGGGCGACCGCTACCGGCTCATGCGCACCCACTCCTGGACGGACGAGTCGATCGAGCGCGTGCGCCGCGGGCACTGAGGGCGCCGTCCAGCCCCGGGCGCGAAATTCAAGTTCTCGCGCGGGATGTCGACGCTCATGGTGAGAGAACGCACGCACCTTGTGGCTGCTCGGCTGCCGGGATTCACACCGCAACCGCAGACGGGGGGAACTTCACGTGCTTCGCCTTGCCCAGTTCTCGCGGCCCTTGCGGGCTGTCATCCGCGCCCTGTGGATCGCCGGCGGCGTCGGCTACGCGCTGTTCGCGGTCGTCGTGCTGTTCGGAGACGGCCGGATCTCCGCGGACGTCATCGGGAACTACTACGCGTGCTTCTTTCTCGTGCCGGCGACGCTGTGCCTCCTGCGCGCCGCGCTCGTGCCCGGGGAGCGCGTCGCCTGGACCCTGTTCGGGGTCGGCCTCTTGTGCTGGTCGGCCTCTGAGTTCTACTATTTCGCGGTCGTCGAGAAGCTCGACGACCCGCCGTTTCCGTCGCTCAGCGACGCCTTGTGGCTGAGCTACTACGCTGGGGCGGTCGTCGCGCTGTTGCTGTTGATGCGCTCCCGGCTGCAGAACTGCCGGCGCGGCTTCTGGATCGACGCCGTCGTCGGCGGGCTCGCGATCGCCGCCGTCGGCGCGGCGCTGCTCGTCGAGCCAATCCTCGCCAGCACCGGCGGAAGCGTCGCGGCCGTGATGACGAACATGGCCTACCCCCTCTTCGACGTGCTGGTCATCAGCGTCGTCCTGGCTGTCTTCGTCATGACCGGCTGGCGACCAGGCAGCGGATGGCTGCTGTTCGGGGCCGTCGCCGTCGTCCTGGTCGTGTGCGACACGATCTATCTCTACCAGTCGGCCGCCGGGACCTATGAGGGCGGCACGCCGCTGGCCCTCAGCTGGCCCGCCTGCATGATGCTCATCGCGGTCGCCGCGTGGCAGCGGCCCGTGGTCACGACGGCCACGCAGAACCACGGCTGGCCCGCCATCGCGCTGACCGCCGCGTTCGCCCTCGTCGGCCTCGGCCTGAGCGTCTTCGACCACTGGCGCCCGATCAGCGACGCCGCCCTCGTGCTCGCGACGCTGACCCTGGCCGTCGCGTTCGCGCGCACGACGATGACGATCGCCGAGATGCGCTCGCTCGCGCACCGCCGTGCGCTGGCTACCGAGCTGATCCTCAATGCCGCGGGCGACGGGATCTGCGGCCTCGGCGCGGACGGCCGCATCACGTTCGCCAATCCTGAGGCGGCGGCGCTGGCGGGCTACGAGCGCCGCGAGCTCGTCGGGCGCCACTTTCACGACACGATCCATCACAGCAGGCCCGACGGGGGCCACTACCCCTTCGAGCAGTGCCCGGTCTCAGCCTCGTTGCAGGACGGGATCGAGCATCGCGACGACCAGGATGTGTACTGGCGCAGGGACGGCTCGAGCTTTCCCGTGGAGTTCACCAGCACGCCGGCCGTCGACGGCGCCGGCGCCGCGGGGGCGGTCCTGGTCTTCAAGGACGTGACCGCGCGCAAAGCCGCCGAGGACCTGCTCGAGCGTCAGCGCCAGCAGCTCATCGAGGCACAGTCCGTCGGCGGCTTCGGCAGCTGGGAGTGGGACCTCCCGACGGGCGCGATCGAGTCGTCCGCCGAGCTGCTTCGCATCTACGGGATCTCGCAGGCGACCGGCCTGCGTCGCCTGTAGGACGTCGCCGATGCGACGCACCCCGACGACCGCGAGCGCTGGCAGGTGGAGCTGATGGCGTGCCTCAAGAACGGCGTGCCGTTTCGGTGTGAGCGGCGGATCGTGCAACCCGGCGGCGGCGTGCGCATCGTCGACACGCGCGGCGAGGTCATCGCCGGCGAGGACGGCGTGCCGCTGAGGATGGTGGGCACTGTCCAGGACATCACGGAGCGCTACGAGCTCGAGCGCGCCAAGGACGAGTTCACCTCCGTCGTCAGCCATGAGCTGCGCACGCCGCTGACGTCGATCCGCGGCTCGCTCGGGCTGCTCGAGAGCGGCGTACTCGGCGAGCTGCCCGAGAAGGGCCGGCGAATGGTCGAGATCGCGGTGCAGAACACCGACCGGCTCGTGCGCCTGATCAACGACATCCTCGACATCGAGCGCATCAACTCCGGGCAGATCGACATGCGCCCGGCGTCCTGCGACAGCGGCGAGCTGATCGCCCGCGCCACCGAATCGGTGTCCGCGATCGCCGCCGCCGCCGGCGTGACCTTGGTCACCGACGCCGCGCCGCTACGCCTGTGGGCCGACTGCGACCGCGTGATCCAGACGCTGACCAACCTGGTCGGCAACGCGGTGAAGTTCTCCCCTGCCGGCAGCAGCGTGCGAATCTCCTGCTCGCGCCAGGACGAGGAGGTGCTCTTCGAGGTCTGCGACGAGGGCCGCGGCGTTCCCGCCGAGAATCTCGAGTCGATCTTCGAGCGCTTCGGACAGGTCGACGCCTCCGACTCGCGCAAGAGCGGCGGCACCGGGCTCGGCCTGGCGATCTGTCGCAGCATCGTCGAGCAGCACGGCGGGCGCATCTGGGCTTCCAGCGCGCCCGGCGCGGGCGCGACGTTCTCCTTTCTGCTGCCCGCGCCGCTGGCCTACGACCGGGCGCTCGGCGAGGACCCCGGCTCCGGCCGCCGGACGGTGCTCGTCTGCGACGACGACCCGTGCGTCATCCAGGTCGTCCGCGCCGTGCTCGAGCAGCGCGGCTACGCGGTGATCGCGGCGCAGTGCGGCGAGCAGGCGATCGAGTACGCCATGGCCACCGGCCCCGACGTGATCCTGCTCGACCTGCTGATGCCGGGGATGAGCGGCTGGGAGACGACCGCGGCGCTCAAGCAGCACGCCGAGACCGAGCACATCCCGATCGTCATCCTCAGCGTGCTGGCGCAGGAGGAGACCGACTCGCCCGACGGAGCGATCGTCGACTGGGTGCAGAAGCCGCTTGACGAGGAGCAGCTGTTTGCCGCGCTGCAACGAGCGGTCAGCTCCTCCGTCGAGCCCTTCAAGGTCCTCGTCGTCGAAGACGACCACGACCTCGCGGGCGTCCTGACCGCGACGTTCCAGCGTCACGGGATCCAGACCTTTCACGCGGCCAGCGGGTCCGAGGCGATCCAGATCAGCCAGCACGTGCTGCCCGACCTGCTGGTGCTCGACATCGGCCTGCCGGAGATCAGCGGCTTCGAGGTCGTGCAATGGCTGCGCCGGCACGAGCGGCTGCACGCCACGCCGATGGTCGTCTACACCGGGCGCGACCTCGACGCGGATGACCGCCGGCGCCTGCGGCTCGGCTCGACGACCGAGTTCCTGACCAAGGGGCGGATCACGCCGATGGACTTCGAAAACCGCGTCGTGGCGCTGCTGGGACGACGTGCCGACAGCGACCTACGGGAGGACGACCATGAGCTCGAAGCGCATCCTGCTGGTCGATGACGAGGACGACATCCGCGAGGTTGCCGCGATCAGCATGCAGGCCGTCGGCGGCTGGAACGTTGCCGCGGCCGACAGCGGCACGGACGCGATCGCCAAGGCGCTGAGCGTGCAGCCCGACGCGATCCTGCTCGACGTGATGATGCCCGACATGGACGGCCTGACGACCTTCGGGTTCCTGCAGGCGGACGCCCGCACCAGCGACATCCCCGTCATCCTGCTGACCGCCAAGACGCAGGCCGCCGAGCGCCGGAGCTTTGAGGCGCTGGGCGTCGCCGGGGTGCTCAGCAAGCCCTTCGATCCGATGACGCTCGCGGCTGAGGTCGAGGCGCTGCTCGCCGGCCACAAGGCGCCCGCGTGACGCCCGACGACGGCGCGTCGAGTGCCATCGACGCGATCTGGAGGTCCAGCCGCGGCGAGATCGGCCGCCGGATCTCGACCGTCGAGGAGGCCGTCTGCGCGCTGCGCTCACAGCGGCTCGATGATGGCCTGCGAGGGCGCGCCCTGTGCGACGCGCACAAGCTCACGGGCGCCTTGGGCATGTTCGGCTTTACGAACGGCTCGGTGCTGTCGCGCGAGCTCGAGCAGGGCCTCGAGCTGCGCGGCGAGGCCGCGCACGGCGCGGGCCCGCAACTGACCGCGCTCGTGCACACCTTGCGCCGCGAGTTCGACGCGCGGGCGTGACGCGTCCGCGCCGCGGGCACACGCCCGCAGAACCACCTAG
>Ga0136633_1000702_pt1 | contig 25300 bp, 20 predicted proteins | sample AntDrymeUQ832206_2_FD_105494 | JGI IMG/M metagenome (GOLD analysis project Ga0136633, IMG submission 105494) | Polar desert sand microbial communities from Dry Valleys, Antarctica - metaG UQ83 (22.06) | ecosystem: Environmental > Terrestrial > Soil > Desert | place: Antarctica: Dry Valley... | reverse complement strand
CCTGCTTCCCTTCTTCGTCGCCCGCGAGGACGGCATCCCCGACCCTGGCGCGTCGGGGTCCGCGGGAGGGATCGAGTGGCTCGAGCTGGCCGGTGATCCGGCGAGGCTTCGCGATTGGCTCGGAGGCAGCGAGATCGCCGCCGTCCGGATCGTCGACGGGCCGGCCGCCGTCCGAGCCCTCCGCACGAACCACCGCGAGCTCCGGACCGCGGGATAGCCGCGCCCCGCCCCGGGCCGGTAGCTCAGCGGTCAGAGCAGCAGAACTCATAATCCGTCAGACGAAGGTTCGAATCCTCCCCGGCCCACTAAGACGCAGTTGTTGGTCCAGGCGCGGTTCCAACCGCGCCCATCAAGGTCCTGCTCGCCAGCACGACGTTCGAGTCGACCTTGCCGTCGCTGGCTTGAACGAGAACGACGCGGGTCCGGTGCGACAATCCGGATGCCGGGCCCGTAGCTCAGTTGGTCAGAGCAGCCGACTCATAATCGGTAGGTCGCAGGTTCGATCCCTGCCGGGCCCATGCCGCGCTCTTGCGTTCAATCCCGGAACGCTTCGGCTCCGGCCCTGATCAGGTGCCGCAGAAGGTCTGGTAGTCGCCGAACGCCGCGGGAGCGGGCTCGGCGTAGCGCTCCAACCCGGGGCGTTCGTCGAACGGGCGCGCCAGCACGTCGACGAGCCGCTCGAAGGGCTCGAGATCGCCGGCCGTCGCCGCGTCGAGGGCCTCCTCGACCAGATGGTTACGCGGGATGTAGACGGGATTGACGCGGTCCATGGCGGCGGCGACCGCGGCTGGATCGGTGCGATGCGAGGACCGCCGCGCCCGCCAGCGCTCGGTCCACGGATCGAACGGCTCCGGCGCGGCGAACAGCGAACGCGCGAGTGGCGTGCCGTCGGAAGATGTTCGGCCCAGCGCCCGGAAGAAGCCCGTGAAGTCCACGTTCTGTGCGTGCAGCAGTTCGAGCACATCCTCGATCAGGCCGGCGTCCTGCGGACCAGGGTCGGGCAGCCCCAGCTTGGCGCCCATCCCGAGCACCCAGTGCTCCGTGTGCCGCGCCGGGAACGTCCCCAGGACAGCGGTGGCGTCGGCCACCGCGTCGTCGGGCTCGGCGGGAATCAACGGCAGCAACGTCTCGGCCAGGCGGGCCAGGTTCCACTGCGCGATCCGGGGCTGGTTCCCGAATGCGTAGCGGCCGCCGTGATCGATCGAGCTGAACACCGTCCCGGGGTCGTAGGCGTCCATGAACGCGCACGGGCCGTAGTCGATCGTCTCCCCGGAGATGGACATGTTGTCGGTGTTCATGACCCCGTGGATGAACCCCACGCACCGCCAGCGTGCGATCAGCGAGGCCTGGACGCCGACGACCGCGTCGAGCAGGGCGAGGTAGGGCCGGTCGGCACGGAGCACCTCGGGATGGTGGCGGGCGATCGCGTGGTCGGCGAGGCGTCGCAGGAGCGTCGGATCCGGATCCGCCGCGGCGTACTGGAAGCTGCCGACGCGCAGATGGCTCGCGGCGACCCGGGCGAGCACCGCTCCCGGCAGCACCGTCTCGCGCAGGACGCGATCGCCGGTCGCCACGACCGCGAGCGCGCGCGACGTGGGAATGCCTAGCGCGGACATCGCCTCGCCGATCACGTACTCGCGCAGCATCGGCCCGACCGCCGCCTTCCCGTCCCCGCCGCGGGCGAAGGGAGTCCGGCCCGAGCCCTTGAGGTGCAGGTCGCGCCGGCCACCGCGGACGTCGAACACCTCGCCGAGCAGCAGTGCGCGGCCGTCTCCCAGGCGTGGCGAGTAGCCGCCGAACTGGTGGCCGGAGTAGGCCTGGGCGACCGGTGAAGCGATCTCGAGCGGAACGTCGCCGACGAGCAGGGCAACCCCGTCGGGCGTCCTCAGCTCCGAGGCATCGACGCCGAGCTCACCGGCCAGATCCTCGTTGAGGGCCAGCAGCGCCGGAGCCGGAGCCGGCGCTGCCGTCCACGGCTCGTACAGGCCCCCGAGCTCACGGACGAACGAGTCGTCGAACGCGAACAGCGGCCGGGCGGCGACGCTCATGGCAGCGAGGGTATAGCCGGGGCGTCCTCGACCTTGCCCGCCGCCGGTCAACCCGCCGTCGGCCGCGGCGTGTAGGTTGCCGCGCGGGGATGCAGGACAACAGCGCGATCATCGAGATTCTGCTTCCGCTCGCGCTGGCCGTGATCATGGTCAGCCTCGGGCTGTCGCTGACGCCGGCGGATTTCCGGCGCATCTTCGTCGTGCCGAAGGGCGTCTCGATCGGGCTGGCGAACCTGCTCCTGATATCGCCGCTGCTGGCCTTCCTGGTCGCCGATCTCTACGGGCTCGCGCCGGCGCTGGCCGTCGGACTGGTCCTGCTCGGCGCCTCCCCGGGCGGCACGACCGCGAACCTGCTCACGCACCTCGCGCGCGGCGACGTGGCGCTGTCGGTGACGATGACCGCGCTGTCGTCGATCGCCGCCGTGGCGACCGTCCCGTTCTACCTCGACCTCGCCATCGACCGCTTCGACGCTCAGGGTGTGACGGGCGACGTGAGCATGCTCGGCGTCGTCGCCCGGGTGTTCCTGATCACGATCGTCCCGCTGGCCATCGGCATGGCCATCCGGGGGCGCAAGACCGACTGGGTCATCCGCAACGAGGAGAAGGTCAAGCGGATCGCGATCGTCGCCTTCGTGCTGGTCGTCATCGCGGCCGTGGCGTCCGAGTGGGACCTCCTGCGTGACAACTTCGCCGACGTGGCCCTCGCTGCGCTGACGCTGAACGTCCTGGCGATGTCGCTCTCGTTCACGATCGCCCGCCTGGCGAAGCTCGAGAACCGGCAGGCCACCGCGATCGCGATGGAGCTCGGCGTCCACAACGGGACGCTCGCCATCACCGTCGGAGCCACCATCGCCACGGCGCTGACCGTCCCGGCAGCGGTCTACAGCGCGTTCATGTTCATCACGGCAGGGCTGTTCGCCCGCTTCATGTATCAGCGCAACGTCGCCGCGCATCCGCCGGCGACGGGCGCGCCCGCCGCCTCCTAGAGGGGCTCGTCCCGGCGATCGTGACCAGCGCGATCGGGACGACGGGGCTTCCCTATCGTGAGGGTCGTGGCCAACCATCGTGCCGAGCGCCTCGCGCTCAACGAAGCCGCCTTCCGCGCGGCCAACGAACGTATGAAGGCGTGGGACGAGCGCCACGGCGACCGCCCTCGCGAGCGCTATCTGTGTGAGTGCGGCTCGATCGAGTGCCGTGAGGGGGTTGAGCTGAGCTCGGAGCAATACGAGGCGGTTCGGGCCAATTCCTGTCACTTCCTCGCCGTCCCGAATCACGACATCCCCGACATCGAGATCGTTGTGGAAGAACACGACGGCTATGTGGTGCTCGAGAAGAACCTCGAGGTTCGCCACCTCGTCGAGCGCTCCGACCCGCGCGCCTGAAGCTCCGAGGGCGGGTGTGAAGAATCCGACACCACGTGTCGGGCCACCGGAGTAGCGTCCGCCGCATGCTGCGTCCGCGCCACGTCTCCCTCGTCGTCACCGTCTCGCTCGCCCTGACCGTCGCCGCGGCACCCGCCCCGGCGGCGCCGGCCAAGCCCAAGAAGTCCGCCGTCGCCCTCAAGGCCTTCCGGTCCTGCACCGGGCTGATCAACTACGGCAACCGCAACCGCGGACGCGTCGAGGCCATGCGCTTCCGCCCGATGCGCACGGGCGGGCCGCTGCTCGGCGCCCCCGCGCAGGACCAGACCGGCGCCGGCCGCCCCGCGCCGGCCAGTGCGTCACCGCAGTCCTCCGAGGGCGCGGGCAGCGCCGGCACGGACTACTCGACCACCAACGTCCAGGAAGCCGGCGTCGACGAGCCCGACATCGTCAAGACCGACGGCAAGCGCATCTTCGCGATGGCCCAGAACACGCTGCACGCCGTGGACGCGTCCGGCGACACACCCGCGCTCAAGGGCTCGCTGAAGTTCGACCGGCAGTCCTTCGGCCATCAGCTCCTGCTCCAGGGCGACACGCTCCTGGTCGCCTACACGGTCTTCATCGCGCCGTCGCCGCCGGAGGGCCCTCAGCCCGATCAGCCGGTCGCCCGCCCCGCCAGCTCGCCGGCCATGCCCTACGGGCGCACGGTCACCAAGCTCGCGCAGGTCGATGCGACCGACCTGTCGGCGTTGCGGATCGTCCGGACCCTCGACGTCGACGGCAACCTGGTCGACTCGCGCCTGGTCGGCTCGGTGGCCCGGGTCGTGCTCTCGACGACGCCGCCGGCGATGCAGCCCGTCCCGCTCCCGGCCGATGCCGGAGCGAATGCCGACGAGCGTGCCCGCGGCTCGCGGCGCGCGAACCAGTGGCTGCCGCGCGGCACGTTCGAGAACGTTCGCACGAAGCGCTCCAAGCGCCGCGCGCTGACCGCCTGCCGTTCGACGCGAAAGCCGGCGACCTTCTCGGGAATGGGGATGCTGACGATCCTCACGATCGATCTCGACAAGGGCCTCGAGCCGGTCGACTCGGATTCGCTGATGAGCGACGCCGAGACGGTCTACGCGTCGACGAAGTCGCTGTACGTCGCCACGCGCCGCTGGCGCGAAGCCCCGGCCAACCCGGAAGCCGCGAGCGGCGTGACCAACGGGGTCACGACGACCGTGCACAAGTTCGACATCTCCGATCCCTCGAAGACCGTCTACAAGGCAAGCGGCGTCGTCCCGGGCTACCTGCTGAGCCAGTGGGCGCTGTCCGAGCACGAGGGCGTCCTGCGCGTCGCCTCCACGACCATGCCCACCTGGTGGGGCTTCGTCCCCGAGGGCGTCGTCTCGCAGTCCTACGTCACGACGCTGCGTGAGAGCGGGGGCGTGCTGGCCCCGCTCGGCTCGCTCGGTGGGCTCGGCAAGGGCGAGCGCATCTACTCCGTGCGCTTCATCGACAAGGTCGGCTACATCGTCACCTTCCGCCAGACCGATCCGCTCTACACGGTCGACGTCTCGGATCCGGCCAAGCCGGCGGTCCTCGGTGAGCTGAAGATCCTTGGCTACTCGGCCTACCTGCATCCGGCGGGCGAGGGACTGCTGATCGGTGTCGGCCAGGACGCGACCGAGGAGGGCCGGCGCACCGGCGCCCAGATGTCGCTCTTCGACGTCTCCGACCTGCGCAACCCGACGCGCCTGGCCCAGGCGACGCTCGGCAAGTACTCGTCCTCCGAAGTCGAGAACGACCCCCACGCGTTCCTGTTCTGGCAGGCGACCGAGCTCGCCGTGATCCCGCTGAACGCCTACAACGACGACGGGAGCAACCCGTTCATGGGCGCGGTCGGCTTCAAGGTGGGCAGGGCGGCCGGTGTGCAGGAGATCGCCCGTATATCGCATCCGTTCGATCAGTACCCGACGCCGGTGCGGCGCTCGCTCGTGATCGGCTCGCGGCTCTACACCCTCTCGGACTTCGGCTTGAAGGCATCCGCGCTCGACACGCTGGCGGACGGTCCCTGGGTGCCGTTCCCCAAGCCTGGTCAGTAGTCCCGCCTCCCCATATGCTTCCCGGCGTGTCGCTCGAGACCGCCACCGAAGTCGCGTTCAAGCTCGATTCGTTCGTCCGCGAAGGCGATGTGTTCGTGCTCGAGGGCCGCTGGTGTGCAAGTCCACCGCGGATGCTCGGGCGCCCCAAGCTCGCGGTCGTGGGGGAGGGCAAGCGCCGCCGGCTCGCTCCCGGCGCCCGCTCGCCGGTCGAAGCCGCGCCGCAGGGCGTGGCGTGGCGGGGCCGGTTCCGCTGGCCCGGCGCCCCGGACGAGATCGAGTCGGCCGAGCTGGAGATCGGAGCCGAGCTGGTCGAGCTGCCCCTGCCGGCGGCCCGCGATGGCGCCGCCGTGGCCGTCGGTCGCTTCGCCCGCCAGGAGGCCGCCCCCACGCCGGCGTTGCTCGATGAGATGAAGACGCTGCTCGAGGCTCTCCGCAGCGAGCGCGAGGCGATCACCACGGAGCGTGAAGCGCTGGAGGCGGTGGCGCGGGCCGTCGCCGACCGCCCGGCCGGGGCCGTGGTCCGGCCGCCCGCCGTGGCGATCAAGCGGCGCGAGCACGTCGACCTCGGTTATTGGCCGCAGATCCTCATGGCCGTCGGACTGACGGCCTTCGCCGTCCTCGTCGTCCTGATCGCGTCGTCGTAGTCGTCGTCGAAATGCGCTAGCGATCGACGCGCACGACGGCCGGCGGTGAGGCCTGGGGGCCGGCGTCGAGCTTGGCCTCGACCGCCTCGACTCGCGAGCGGTAGCGCTCCACGTTGCGGAGCTTGATGTCCTCGTAGCCGCGGATCGCGTCCGGCAGCTCGAACAGCTCGACGACGGTGTCGTAGCGCTCGGGATCGAGCTTGGGCAGCGTGCGCTCGACGAGCTCGCGGTACTCGCCGATGAGGGCGCGCTCGACGCGGCGGACCTTGGCCCAGCCGAACACGTCGAGCGTCGATCCGCGCAGGAACTTGAGCGCGCGCAGGATCCCGAACAGCGGGTTGAACCAGCGGCCGAGCTTCAACTTGCGCTTCATGCCCAGCGCGCGCAGCAGCGGCGGGTGCAGGTTGTACTGGACGCGCGCGCCGGCGCCGAACTCCGCCTCCAGCTTGGCCCGCTCGACGGGATCGAGGTGCAGGCGCGCCACCTCGTACTCGTCCTTGTAGGCCATCAACTTGTACAGGTGCCGCGCGACCGCCTCGGCGACGCGCGTGCGACCGTCGATGCCGCGCGAGCGCTCGGCGTCCAGAACGTCGCGGACGAAGGTCGCGTAGCGCTCGGCGTACGCACGGTTCTGGTAGCCGATCAGCTCGGGCACACGCGTTTCGAGCAGCGCCTCGAGATCCGACCCGGCCGGCGCGCCCACGGAGGCGATGATCTCCCGCGCGGCGGCGGGAACCTCGAGGGCGGGCAGCTCCACGCGCGTGGCCGCCTCGACGACCTCGGGCGCGACGACGGCGGCGCGGCCCCAGGCGAACGCGGCGATGTTCTTCTCCACGGCCGCGCCGTTGAGCGTGAACGCCTGCTCGATCGAGGCGAGGGAGATCGGGATCAGGCCCTTCTGCCAGGCGGCGCCGAGGATGATCGCGTTGGCCGGCATGTGGTCGGCGAACAGTGCCTGCGAGAGCGCCTGGGCGTCCAGGAAGACGTTCTCCTCGCGGCGCGTACGGGCCTCGATGGCATCGAGCGAGTCGCTGAGCTCGCCGAAGCGCACGGAGGTGTCCACGACCATCGCGCCGGTGGGGGCCTGCGAGGTGGAGACGACGGCGACCGTCCGCTCCGGGTCGGCCGTGACGAGGTTCGAGGGCGTCGTCGCCCCGAGCAGGTCGAAGGCCAGGTAGCCGTCGACGCCCCCGGTCGCGGCCTTGTTCGAGCGCTCCGACGATGCGTCTCCGGCGAAGATCCGCACGTCGGAGATGACCTGGCCGCCCTTCTGGGCCAGGCCGGTCTGGTCGAGCCCGGCGGTCTGCTTGCCGTCGATCACGGCCGCCATCCCGACGATCTGAGAGATCGTGACGACGCCGGTGCCACCGATCCCGATCATGCGCAGGGTCGCCTCGTGGCGATCGAGCCCGCTCACCGGGAGTGGCAGGTCGACGGGGACGCGCGGGAAGTCCTTGCGGGCCTTGGCCTTCTTGGGCGCGATCACGGTCAGGAACGACGGGCAGTCGCCGTCCAGGCAGGAGTAGTCCTTGTTGCACGAGGCCTGATGGATCTGGGTCTTGCGGCCGAACTCGGTTTCCACCGGCAACACCGACAGGCAATCGGACTTCTCGCCGCAGTCACCGCAGCCCTCGCAGACCCGCTCGTTGATGTGGATGCGCTGCGGCGGGTCTTCGAGTTGGCCGCGCTTGCGCAGGCGGCGCTTCTCGGCGGCGCAGCCCTGGTCGTGGATCATCACGGTGACGCCCTCAACCTTGCGCAGTTCGCGCTGGACGGGCAGCAGGTCCGCGCGGGGACGGACGGAGGCGATCGACGACAGCTCGACGCCGTCGTAGCGCTCGGGCTCATCGGTGGTGACGATGACCTGCTTGACGCCCTCGATCTCCAGCCAGCGAGTCAGATCGGGGACGCCGATCTGGCCCTCGACCTCCTGGGCGCCCGTCATGGCGACGGTGCCGTTGTAGAGCAGCTTGTAGGTGATGTTGACTCCGGAGGCGACCGCGGCGCGGATGGCCAGCGAGCCCGAGTGGTGGAACGTCCCGTCGCCCAGGTTCTGGAACAGGTGTGTGGTCTCGGTGAACGGCGCCTGGCCGATCCACTGCGCGCCTTCGCCGCCCATCTGGGTCAGGCCGGTCACGTTGCCCTTGCCGGCCTGGTTGAGCAGGACCATCGTGTGGCAGCCGATCCCGAGGCCGACATTCGAGTCCTCCGGCGCGTCGGTCGAGCGGTTGTGCGGGCAGCCCGAGCAGAAGAACGGCGTGCGCTTGGGGCCCGCGATCGGTTCCGGGCCCTGCTCGGCGAGCCGGCGCAGGCGCGCCTCGATCGAGTCCAGCTGAACGCGGCCGGAGATCCGGTGACCGACGAGGTGGGCGACGATGTCGGTGTCCAGCGCGCCGTCGACGGGGACCAGCGGCCGTCCGCCCTCGTCGCGCTTGCCGAGGATGCGCGGGCGCGTGGGGGCGTCGTAGAGCACGTCACGGATCAGCGACTCGACGAACGGCCCCTTCTCTTCGAGGACCAGCACCTCGTCGAGGCCGGCGGCGAACTCGTGCACGATGCTCGGCTCCAGCGGCCACAGCATCCCGAGCTTCAGGATGCGCACGCCGGCGCGCTCGAGCACCGCGTCGGTGAGGCCCATGGCCAGGCAGGCCTCGCGCAGGTCGTAGTAGGTGGTGCCGGCGGCGACGATGCCCAGCCAGGCCTCGCGCGGGTTGACGGCAATGCGGTTGACGCCGTTGGCGCGCGCGTAGGCAACGGCGAGATCCAGCCGCGGACCGTGCAGCGTGCGCTCGAGCTCCAGCGAATCGGGCGCGAGCAGGTTGGCGCTCGGCCTGTGGACGTAGGGGATTCCTCCGTCGAGCACGTTCTCGGGCATCACCGGCAGGACGCGGTCGGGGCCGACGAGTGCGGTGCCGATCGCGTCGGCGACGTTGGTCGCGACCTTGAAGCCGACCCACAGACCGGACGCGCGGCTGGTGGCGACCGCGTGCAGGCCGAGGTCGATGACCTCCTGGACGTTGCCCGGGTAGTAGACGGGCATCTTGAAGGACGCGAGCGTCGCTTCGGTGGCGCTGGGCAGCGTGGAGGACTTGCAGGACGGGTCGTCGCCGCAGAGGGCGAGCATGCCGCCCTTGGGGTGTGCGCCCGCGAAGTTGCCGTGGCGCAGCGCGTCGGCTGCACGGTCGACGCCGGGGGCCTTGCCGTACCAGACGCCGAGCACGCCTTCGTGCTTGGGCCGTGGCAGCAACGGCGCCATCTGGGAGCCCCAGACGGTCGTCGCGCCGAGCTCCTCGTTGAGGGCGGGCTGGTGATGGACGCCGAGGTCCTCGCGCAAGCGACGCTGACGGTGCAACTCCTTGTCGAAGCCCCCGAGCGGGGACCCCTGATAACCGGAGACCATCGTCGCCGTGTTCATGCCGCGACGGCGGTCGGCCCGCATCTGCTCGAGCAGCAGGCGCACGAGCGCCTGGATCCCGCTCATGAAGACCAGACCTTCGTCGAGCTCGTACTTGTCGTCGAGGGAGATCTCGCGGCCGACGGCCGGGATCGGAGAAGACGCGAGGTCGGTGGCCGGCGCGCGCATCAGGTCATCGGAAACGGCCATCCCGGCCAATGGTAAACGAGACTGACCACTTCTGGCAAGTAACCCGTCGGAAATCTCGAGTCAGGTGCGGCGGAGCAGGAACTCCGGCGTGGGCCGCACGAGCGTGCGGCCCGTCTCCTGCTCCCAGGTGCGCTCGAGCTGGCCGAGGTGCTCGTCCATGACCTTGTCGACTTCGTCGAGGTCGCCTGAGCGGATGGCCGCGAGCGTGCGCTCGTGGATGTCGATCGACCAGTCCGGGATCGGCTCATGGTGCATCGCCATGTCGCGCGCGATCTCGAGCTCGCGGTAGAGCGAGCGTACGAGCGAGACGATGTGGGCGTTGCCCGTGGCCCGCGCGATGCCGATGTGGAACTGCACGTCAAGGGCGAGAAAGCGGTCGTGGCGGCCGGCCCCGGAGAGGAGCGTGCCCTTGGCGACGAGCGCGTGCTGGAGGGCGATCGTGCGCTCGAGCGCGGTGAAGTCCTCTTCGGTGGCCCGCATGGACGCGAGCTGGGCGACGCGCGGTTCCAGCAGCCGGCGCGCCTCGAGCACCTGGGCCACCTCGCCGATGCGCATCTCGCGCCGCTGCAGCAGCAGTTCCTTCGGCACGTGGTCGGTGCGGATGAACATCCCGCCCCCCGAACCGCGCCGGACCTCGATCAGCCCGGAATCGACCAGCACCTTCACGGCTTCGCGCAGCGTCGGCCGGGAGATGTGCATCTGCTCGGCGAGGGCACGCTCAGAGGGCAGGCGATCGCCGACCAGCAGTTCACCGAGCTTGATCTTCTCGGCGATCTGCTCCACCGCCTCCTCGAAGGTGCGCCGCGTCTGGACGGGCGCGAACACCATGGACGGGAGAATAGGGACGAACCCGGCGGTGATCCGAAGCCGCGGCGCCGACGTTCTAACTCACATGCCCAACATTGGTCCCATGGAACTCGTCATCGTCCTCGCCATCGCCCTGATCATCCTCGGCCCGAAGCGCCTGCCCGAAGCCGGCAAGTCCCTCGGCCGCGGCATGCGGGAGTTCAAGGACTCCATCGCCGGCAAGTCCAAGGACGACGAGCTCGACCTCGCGCACATTCCGGTCGCTTCCGAAGAGCGCATCTAGACGCCCTCGAACCGCGTCGCCGTGCGCGGCAGCCGCGCCGGATCGAATGCGGAGAGCATCTCCCGCGGTGAGGCGCCCGCCAGCCCGAGCGTGCGCCCCATCCAGGCGACAGCGGCCTGAGGGTCGACGTCGCGCAGGGTGACCGCCCCGTGGCGCTTGGCCAGGCGGGCACCGTCGGGCCCGAGCACCAACGGGACGTGGGCGTGGCGGGGGGCAGGAAGCCCCAGCACCTCGGCGAGCCAGAGCTGGCGCGGGGTGGACTCCAGAAGGTCGGCCCCGCGCACGACCTGTCCGATTCCCTGGGCGCCGTCGTCGACCACCACGGCGAGGTTGTAGGCGTGGGCGCCGTCGTTGCGGCGCACCACGAAGTCGTCGACGACGCCCTCGGACGGCCCCAGCAGCTCGTCGAGGAACCCCACCTGCGTCGCGCCGGCCCGGACGCGCAGTGCCGCCGGGCGCCCGCCGGCCCGCTTGGCCTCCCGCTCGCCGCCGGTGAGATGCAGGCAGGTCCCGGGGTAGGCACCCTCGGGCAGCGGCCCGTGTGGAGCGGACGCCGCCTCGCGGATCTCGGCGCGCGTGCAGAAGCACTCGTAGACGAGACCCTGATCTTCGAGCGCGACGATGGCGTCGTCGTAGAGCCGCGTGCGGTCGGTCTGGAAGACGACTTCGCCGTCCCAGTCGAGGCCGATCGAGCGCAGGTCGGCCAGCTGGCCGGAGTCGAGCCCGGGCTGGACGCGGCCCTGGTCGAGGTCTTCCATGCGGATCAGGAAGCTCGCGGCCTGCGAGCGTGCGAACAGCCAGGCGGCCAGCGCGGTGCGCAGGTTGCCGAGGTGGAGGATCCCCGTGGGAGACGGGGCGTAGCGGCCGTCGGCGCCCACGCTCAGAACGGCAGGTCGCCGGCGATGTCCGCCAGCCGCGGCGCCTCGCGGTCGCGCTGGGAGTACAGGAGCTCCATGTCGGGCCATTCGATTCCCACGTCGGGATCGTCGAAGCGGATGCCGGCTTCGGTCGCCCCGTCGTAGTAGGCCGTGCATTTGTAGACGAAGTCCGCGACGTCGGAGAGCACGCAGAACCCGTGGCCGAAGCCGACCGGGATCCACAGCTGGTGCCCCGTGACGTCGTCGAGCTCGACGGATTCCCATTCGCCGAAGGTCGGCGAGGCGCGGCGCAGGTCGACCACGACGTCGAGCACCCGGCCGCGGGCGACCCGCACGAGCTTGCCCTGACCCGGGTGGGTCTGGAAGTGGATCCCGCGCAGCGTGCCGCGGCGCGAGCGCGAATGGTTGTCCTGCACGAAGGGCCCGCAAACACCGTGCGCGGTCCAGGCGTCCTCGCGGAAGGTTTCCTGGAAATAGCCGCGTTCGTCGCCGTGCACCGCCGGGGCGAGCAACACGAGGCCATCGAGGCGGGTCGGGAGGCGCTCCATCGCGGCGCGAGCGTACCGACCGGATCCGGAAGGACTCCGACCGCCGCCCGCGAACCAATCGCCCGTCATGCCCAAGACCGCCCCGATGCCCCCCTCTGCCCGGGGCCACCAGACACTCTCTGACTACATCTCCTCGCGCTTCGACGAGTTCTCGCGCTCGCAGAAGGACGTGGCCCAGTACGTCGTCGATCATCTCGACGAAGTCGCTTTCCACACGGCGGAGGAACTCGCGCGCCGTGCCAACACCTCCTCGTCGACCGTCGTGCGCTTCTCGCAGGCACTCGGCTTCGAGGGCTTCCCCGAGCTCCAGGGCGCCGCCCGCGACGAGTACCGCCGCCGTGGCGGGCCAGTCGCGACTCCGGCGACGCCGGATCCGCTGTTCGCGCTCGACATGGGCCCGTTCGAGTCCGCCGTCGCAGCCGATTACGCCAACGTCGAGGAGACCGCGCGCAAGCTCAGCCGCTCCGAAGTCGAGCACGCCGTCGAGGCGATCGCCACCGCGGGCAAGGTCCTGATCTGCGGCGTCGACCAGATGGCGTTCTTCGCCTCCTACCTGCGCCATCTGCTGATGCTGCTCGACATCCGGGCGGAGATCGCCGCGTCGCCGTCCCAGGAGTCGCTGTCGCGGCTCGGGCGGATCGACGCCGAGACGATGGTCATCGGGCTGAGCGCGGGCCGCCCGCATCCGCTGGTCGTGCGCGCCATGAAGATCGCCCGCCACCGCTCCGCGGCGACCCTGGCCATAACCGATGCGTCGCTGTCGGAAGTGGCCAAGCTCGCGGGTCGCAGCCTCTGGTATTCGTCGAATTCCCCGGCCTACGTGCGCTCACACGCCGGTCTGCTCTCGCTGCTGCAGGCGCTGGCCTATGGGGTCTACGCCCGCGACACGGCGTCCTACGACGACCGCATCAAGGCATTCAAGCTGAAATAGAGGTCGTCCGCTAGCGGACGCATTTGGAGTACTCCCGCTACCTCCTGGGTAATCGCTCGGCCACACCAGTGCGGAGAGGGATTTTCATGCGAGGGATTGTTATGTTGACCGGCGCCACGATCGTGGCGTCAGCTTTGTCGGTGGTGCCTGCGAGTGCGGCGCCGGGCGATCAGTTCGGATGCCGCGCGAGTGCCGCGCGGGCCACGACGGTCTCGCCGCCGGCGACCTCGGAGCCGGTGCGCGCGAACGCGGCGCTCTCGCCGTGCCAGACACAGAGCGCCAGCGTGCTCGAGCCCACCACGGTGGGCCCGGCCACGGCCGACGTGGTCGGAGCGTTCACGAAGGTCGAAGGCGCAGCAGGAGCCCTGGGCTCTGCGGCCCGCGCGAAGGTGACGCTCCCTGGCCTCACCGTCGAAGCCGACGAGGTCCAGGCGTCGGCCGGAGTGGGCTGCGAGAGCGGGCGGGTCGGCAAGCCCGCCGGTGCCTCACGCGTGGTCGGCTTGAAGGTCAACGGGACAGCGGTCACCGTCCCGCCCGGCGATGCGCCGTTCACGCTGCCGCTCGGTCCGGCGGGCACGCTGATGCTCAACGAGGAGGTCGTCGAGGGTGCCACGCTGACGCGGCGGGCGATCCACTTGAAGACACCGTCCGCCGATGTCGTCCTCGCCGAGGCGGTGGTGACCACGACCGGGAACCCGTGTGCGCCCCTGTCACCTACGACGCCGACGCCGACGCCGACCGCAACGCCGACGCCCACTCCCACTCCGGGCGGGGGTTCCGGCGGTGGCGGGACCAGCGGTGGCGGGACCGGCGGTTCCAACAACAACAGCAGCAACACCAACAACAACTCCGGCTCGAACCGTCCGGCACCCCGTCCCTGCCCGCCCGGCGCCGAATATGACGTCGACCGCAACCTGTGCGTGATCGAGCGCCAGGGCAAGGAGACGATCATCGTCGGACCGCCGTTCTCCGGTCCGAGCGGCGGCACCGTGGTCGCGCTCGACGAGGCGGTCAAGAAGTTCGTGAGCCCCTGTCTGAAGGGCAGCGGACCGAAGTTCGCCATCATCGGGTCCGCGAAGGCCGACAAGATCACCGGCACCAACCGACGTGACCGGATCCTCTCGCTGGCCGGCAAGGACAACGTAGAGGGTGGCCGCGGAGACGACTGCATCGACGGCGGCACCCAGGGCGACACCCTCTCGGGAGCGCTCGGCAAGGACCGGATCATCGGTGGCTCGGGCAATGACCACCTGATCGGCGGCTCCGCTGCGGACTTCCTCGAGGGAGGCTCGGGCAACGACACGATCCATTCCGGCTACGGCCGGGACGTCGTGATGGGCGGCTCCGGCGGCGACAAGATCAACGCGGCCACCGCCGGCCCGGCATCCAAGAAGCTCGACTGCGGCAAGGGGCGCGACAAGATCCGCGTCAACCGCAACGAGAAGCGCATCGTGAGGGGCTGCGAGACGGTTTACAAGATTCGCTGAGCCCCGCCTTCCCCGCTCGGCCGTCACGACACCGGCCGAGCGGGGATACGATCGCCGCCATGGAGGAGATCGCCCCTGGGATCCACCACTGGTCGGCGGTGCATCCGCGCCTCGGCTTCCCCGTGCACTCGCACTACGTTGAGTCGCTCGGCCTGGTCATCGACCCGATGGTCCCCGAGGACGGGCTCGACGTGTTCGCGGGTCTGGACGTCGGGCGGATCGTGCTCACCAGCGGGGTGCATTACCGCGACGCCGACGCTTTCCGCGACGCGTTCGGGTGTGAGCTGCTGGCGCCGAAGGCCGGTACGCACCGGTTCGCGCCCGATCAGCTCGCGACCACCTACGAGGCCGGTGAGGAAGTCGCGCCAGGCGTCTTCGCGATCGAGGTGGGCGTCCTGTGCCCCGACGAGATGGCGCTGCACTTCACCCGCGGCAACGGCTTCCTGTTCGTGGCCGACGGCGTCGTGCGTTCCCCGGAGGGCGGCGGGCCACTGACCTTCCCGCCCGACTTCGCGCTGGGCGACGACCCCGAGGCGTTGAAGGCCGGGTTGCGTGCCCGCTTCGCCGAGATCGTCGAGGAGATCGCCTTCGAGGGGCTGCTGCTGGCGCACGGCGATCCGGTGCTGACAGGGGCGCGCGACGAGCTGCGCGCCTTCGCAATGCGTACGTAGGGTCCGTCCAAGAGCAGGCGTCGCGTCCGGAACGGCCGTGAACCGAGCCGGGCGTCGCCCGATCCTGAAGGGAATCCTGGTTGGATTTCCGAAGGATCTGGTGGCGATCCGGCGATGTGTTCACGGTCGTCGTCCGGGCGTGGCGACTTCTTGGACGGGCCCTTGGATCCCTTCTACAGTGGGCCGCATGCGCGACGAGGGCACCTTCCGGGTCAAGGCCGGTCTGGCCGAGCAGCTCAAGGGCGGCGTCATCATGGACGTCGTCGACGCCGAGCAGGCGAAGATCGCCGAAGACGCCGGTGCGGTCGCCGTGATGGCGCTCGAGCGCGTCCCGGCCGACATCCGGCGCGACGGCGGCGTAGCCCGCATGTCGGATCCCTCGATGATCCGCGGCATCCAGGAGGCGGTGACGATTCCCGTCATGGCCAAGGCACGCATCGGTCACTTCGCCGAGGCGCAGGTGCTCGAAGCGCTCGAAGTCGACTACATCGACGAGTCCGAAGTCCTGACCCCCGCCGACGAGGCCCACCACATCGACAAATGGGCCTTCAAGGTTCCGTTCGTCTGTGGCGCCACCAACCTCGGCGAGGCGCTGCGGCGCATCGGCGAAGGCGCCGCGATGATCCGGTCCAAGGGCGAGGCGGGCACCGGCGACATCGTCGAGGCCGTGCGTCACATGCGCCGCATCACGGGCGAGATCAAGCAGCTCACGATCATGGACGACATGGAGCTCGCGACCGCCGCGAAGGTCCACGGCGCTCCATTGGACCTCGTGCGCTCCGTCGCTCGCGACGGCAAGCTGCCGGTCGTGCTGTTCTGCGCCGGCGGCATCGCCACGCCGGCCGACGCGTCGCTGATGATGCAGCTCGGCGCCGAGGGCGTCTTCGTCGGCTCGGGGATCTTCAAGTCCGACGATCCGGCGCCGCGGGCGCGCGCGATCGTCGAGGCCACGACGCACTTCAAGGACCCGCTGCGCGTCGCAAACGCCAGCGAGGGCCTGGGCACGGCGATGGTCTCGCTCGAGACCCGCAAGCTGCCCGAGCACGAGCTGCTCGCCGGCCGCGGCTGGTAGCGCCTTGGCGCTGATCGGCGTCCTCGCCCTCCAGGGGGACTTCGAAGCGCACGGGCGGATGCTGCGCGGCCTCGGGGCGGAGGTGCGTGAGGTCCGCGTGCCGGCCGAGCTCGACGGGCTCGACGGTCTCGTCCTGCCCGGCGGCGAGTCCACGACGATGACGCTCGGGATCGCGCGTGAAGGGCTGGGCGACCCGCTGCGAGCGCTGATCGCGACGGGTATTCCCGTCCTCGGCACCTGTGCCGGGATGATCATGCTCGACCGCGCCCATCTGGGTGTGGGCGACTGGCTGTGCGAGCGCAACGCCTTCGGGCGTCAGGTCCGGTCCTTCGAGGCCGATCTCGAGCTCCCCGGCATCGACGGCCCGCCGGTCCGTGCCGTCTTCATCCGCGCGCCCTGGATCGCCGAGCACGGACCCGGGGTGGAGATCCTGGCCTCGGTCGACGGGCACCCGGTGGCCGCGCGCCAGGGCGAGCTGCTCGTGATCTCCTTTCACCCGGAGATCGCCGGCGAGCCCCGGATTCACCAGCTGTTCCTCGCTCGCTGCGGTTAGGACACGGCGCGCAGGTGCGTGTCCGGCTTGAGGCCGAGCATCGGCTCGATCTCGGCCGGGAGCGCCGGGCGAGCGAGCAGGAAGCCCTGCGCCGCGTCGCAGCGAAGCTCGTGGAGCTTCGCGAGCTGGGACTGGCGCTCCACCCCTTCGGCGGTGACGGTCAGGCCGAGTGCACGGGCCATGCCGATGATCGCGGCGACGATCGCCTGGTCGTCCTCACGTGAATCCAGGCCGCGCAGGAACTCGCGGTCGATCTTGAGGACGTCGACGCGCAGGCGGCGCAGGTAGGTCAGGGAGGAGTGGCCGGTCCCGAAGTCGTCGAGCGCGAGCAGGACGCCGAGGGCGCGCACGCGGCGCAGGACCTCGGACCCGCGGTCGAGGTCCCGGATGAGCGCGCTCTCGGTGATCTCCAGGCACAGGTCGCGTGGCTCGAGGCCGGAATCGGCCAGCGCCCGGGCGACCGCATCGACGAAGCCGGGATCGTCGAGCTGGCGCGGGGAGACGTTGACGCGCATGACCAACTCGCGCGACCCGCGGCGGGCCTTCCACGCGGCGCCCTGGCGGCAGGCCTCCATGAGGACCCACTCGCCGATGCCGACGATCTGGCCGGTCTCCTCGGCCACCGGGATGAAGTCGTCGGGGGCGATCAGGCCGCGCTCTGGATGGCGCCAGCGCACCAGCGCCTCGACGCCCGCGACGGTGCCGGATGGCAGGTCGACTTCGGGCTGGTAGTGCAGGACGAGCTCGTCGCGCTCGATCGCGCGCCGAAGATCGTGCTCGACGGCGAGTTGGTGCAGCACGCGCTCGCGCATCTCGTCGTCGAAGAGCTCACAGCGGCTGCGACCGGCCTGCTTGGCCCGGTACATCGCTGCGTCGGCGTCGCGGACGAGATCCTCGGGGTCACGCACGTCACCCGCGCTGAGGGCGATCCCGATCGACACCGTCATCGTGAGCTCGTGTCCCCCGGTCATCACGGGAGCGCGCAGGGAATCCGCCACGCGCTCGGCCACCTGCAGCGCGGCGCGCGCGTCGCGCACCTCCTCGCAGAGCACGACGAACTCGTCGCCGCCGAACCGGACCGCCGTGTCCGTGCGGCGGATCGCGCCGCGCAGGCGGTCCGCGAGCACGACCAGGAGCCGGTCGCCGGCGCTGTGTCCGAGCGAGTCGTTGACGAGCTTGAAGCGGTCGATGTCGATGAACAGGACTGCGGTCATCAGGCGATTGCGACGCGAGCGGTCGAGGGCGATCCGCAGTCGCTCGCTGAGCACGGTGCGGCTGGCCAGCCCGGTCAACGGATCGCGCAGGAGTTGCTCGTTGGCCCGCCAGGCGACCATGTTGGCGGCGCTGGCGGCGAGCACGAAGCCGGCGTGCAGGAGCGCGAACAGGAACGGGTGCTCGACCGCGGCGGGGTCGTCGTAGACCAGCTCAGGATCGAGCCAGCCGACGAGGCCGTTGTGGAAGGCGACGTAGCCGATGGCGATCAGAAAGGTGGTCCACTCCTGATAGAGCATCAGGACGGCGACGACGACGAAGAAGTGGAAATGCGCCTCGCTCTGGCCCTCCCAGAGGTGGACGAAGACGGCCGAGCACGTGACGAGCCCGAAGGCCGCGGCGGTGGAGCGCAGCCGCCGCGACACGAACGGGGCGGTGGCGATCGCCGCCAGGCCGCCGATGAACGAGACCTCGAGCGCGGCGAGTCCGGAAGAGACGCCCATGGCCAGCCCGAAGCTGAACAGCGCGGGCACGTGGAGCCACAGCAGGATCACGATCGCGCGATGGCGACGGCGCCAGAGGTGATCGGGGAGCAGCCGGCCCTGGGGCAGCAACTCGCGGACGATCGTCACGGGGGAGCGCAGCCGGCGGCGGTAGAGCTTGGGTTTGGCCATGGGAAGATCGCGGTTGGCGACACTCCCTCTCACCCATCGGCGTTTGCGGCCCGGGGATTAACTGTTTCGCCCTCCGGGCTCTCAAGTTCGCCCCTCGGGCGACGTCACACGCCCTCCGGGCTCTCAAGTTCGCCCCTCGGGCGACGTCACACGCCCTCCGGGCTCTCAAGTTCGCCCCTCGGGCGACGTCAGACCACAAGCCCGTGGCGCATGGTGTTCTCCGTCACCACGCGCGGCTCCACGAACTGGAGCAGATACCCGGGGCCGCCGGCCTTGGTGCCGGTCCCGGAGAGCTTGTTGCCGCCGAAGGGCTGGCGGGCGACCATCGCGCCGGTGATGGCGCGATTGACGTAGAGGTTGCCGACGGGCAGGCGGGCGACGACGCGGTCCACCGTGTCCGGGTTGCGGGCGAAGAGGCCGGCGGTGAGCGCGAACGGTGAGGCCTCGATTCGCTCGCAGGCCTCGTCGACGTCGCGGACCTTCTCGACGGTGAGCAGCGGCGCGAAGATCTCCTCCTGGACGACCGGCGAATCGGCGGGGAGATCGACGGCGAGGGTCGGAGGGCAGTACCAGCCGCCGCCCTCGGGACGGGCGGTTGACTGCGCGGCGATCCGGCCCTGGTCACGGGCGATCTGGACGTACTTCGCGTGACGCTCCTGGGCGGACTGCTCGATCACCGGGGGGACTTCGGTGGCGAGGTCGGAGGCCGGGCCGACTTCGAGCACCTCGATCGCGCCGGCGAGCCGTTCCACGAGACCGTCGTGGATCGCCTCGTGGACCATCACGCGAGCCGCGGCCGAGCACTTCTGGCCGGCGTAGAGGAAGGCGGACTTCACCAGCGCCGGCACGACCTCGTCGAGGTCGGCGTCGGAATCCACGATGACGCAGTTCTTGCCACCCATCTCGGCGACGACGCGCTTGAGGTGTTGCTGCCCGGGCTGGGTGTCGGCGGCAGTGCGGACGATCTCGAGCCCGACGGCGTTGGAGCCGGTGAAGGCGATCGTGTGCACCCGCGGGTCCTTGACCAGCGCGGCCCCGACGTCCCCCTCGCCGGGCAGCAGGGCGAGGGCGTCGGGGTGGACCCCTGCTTCGCGCAGCGCCTCGATCACCAGCAACGCGCAGGCGGGTGTCTGCTCGGCGGGCTTGAGGATCACGGCGTTGCCGGTGGCCAGGCCGGCGGCCACCATCCCGAGCGGAATGGCCAGCGGGAAGTTCCACGGTGAGATCACGACGACGATCCCGCGCGGGGCGTAGGTCAGCTCGTTGCGCTCGCCGGCGATCTGCAGCAGCTGCACGCCCTTGGCGATCTCGATCGCGCCGCGGGCGTAGAACTCGAGGAAGTCGACCGCCTCGGCGAGGTCGCCGTCGGCCTCGGCCCAGGGCTTGCCCGCCTCACGCAGCGCGAGCGCGGCGGCGCGCAGCCGCCCCTCGCGCAGGATCTCCGCCGCGCGCATGAGGACCGCCGCGCGCTCGGTGGCGGGCGTCGCGCTCCACGCCTTGAATCCGCGCTGGGCGGTGGACAGGGCGCGGTCGACCTCGTCGGGCGTGGCCGCGGCGGCCATGGCGACGACGCGCTCGGGATCGGAGGGGTCGGTCGAGACGATGTCGGAGCCTTCGCGCCGCTCGGTCCCGATCCAGACGGGCACCGAGAGCGGCAGCTCGGCGTCGAGCGCCGCGAGCGCCGCCGCGAGCTTCGCGCGCACCGGCGCGCGCCGCAGCTCCAGGATCGGCTCGTTGACGAAGGGCGTCACCGCCGCCCCGCGGGCGAGCGTCCTCACGCGGGCGCCCCGCTCGGGACGGGCCGGGCCAGCAGCTCCTCGATCGGCGTGCCCTGCGACTGCTCGTGCAGGAACGAGTCGTTGGAGGTGTTCTCGAGCAGCCGGCGCACGAGGTAGGCCATGCCGGCCACGAGGTCGCCGACCGGGCAGTAGGTGCGCGCGCGCAGCCCGAGCTTGGCCACCGCGTCCTGCAGGGGGTCGCCGAGGCCGCGCAGGATCTGGATCTCCAGGTCCTCGTCCGGAGCCCCCGAGAGGCGGCTGTAGGCGATCGCGTGCGCGACCGAGCGCAGGTTGTGCGAGGCGATGGCGAGACGGATCGGGACGCCGCCGACGCGGGCGTCGATCATGCGGCGGGTGAGCAGCTCGTAGTTGAGGTCGCAGTCGGGCTTGAAGTCGAACACCGGCGCGCTCCAGCCGTGCTGGGCGGCCTGCACGAGCTCGTGGTCCCAGTAGGCGCCCTTGACCAGGCGGACGGTGAGCGGGTGAGACCGCTTCGCGCCCTCGTCGCCGCAGAACGCGAGGATCTGGTCGAGCATGTCCGGCGAGTCGCGCAGATAGGCCTGCAGGACCATGCCCACGCTCGGGCCGGCGTGGAACTCCGGCTCGGAGAGCAGCTGCAGGATCAACTCGAGCACCGCGTCGCGCTGGTCGAGCGATTCCATGTCGATGTGCAGGTGCGCGCCGAGCTCATGCGACCGGCGCAGCAGCACGCGCAGGCGCTCGGCGGCGTCGCGCTGCCCGCTGACCGGGGCCTCGGGGCGCAGCAGCGGCGTCAGCGCCGAGACCTTGACCGAGAGGTTCGTGCGCGGCAGCGGGCCGAGCGAATCGTGTTCGAGGTGGGCGCGTCCGGGCCAGGTCCGGCCGGCGTGGACGAGCGTCTCGAGCGTCTGCTCGCAGCGCGCCGCGTAGTGCTGGGCCTCGGCCTGCGTGACCGTCGCTTCGCCGAGCAGATCGACTGTCGTGGCGACGCCGTCCTTCCAGAGGTCCTTGAGGACGGGCATCGCCGCCTTTGCGTCCTCGCCGACGATGAAGCGGTGGGCCATGTGGCGGACGCCGGCGGCCGCAGCGGCGCCGAGCGCGGTCCGGCCGGCCTTCGAGTTCGACATCTTCATCGCAACGGCGATCGGTGGCGGCGGCTCATCGACCTCGCGCAGGAAGCCGGTCAGGTGGCGGGCGAGGTCGTCGAGGTTGCGGCACGCGGGGACGACGTCGACGAAGCGGAACAGCGCCGCCTTGAGGTCCTGGTCGGACGAGGCGAGGTCCATCGCCTTCTCGTCGATCGCCTTCAGCGGGTTGCGGGTGACCGGCATCGCCTTCGCCAGGCGGGCGCCGACGGCGAACAACTCCTGCTCCAGACGCTCCTGCTCGATCACCCCGGCGACGATACCTCGCAGGTCAGCCCAGGCTCCCCGTCGCCTCGTTGGAGGCCGGGGCTCAAGCGAACGACGGCCGGGTGGGGGAAGGGTCCTGGGGCGGGCGGCGGATCGCGCGGGTGTGTCACCAGACGGGACCATGTGTCCCGTTTCGTCACGCACTCCGCGACGAGCCGAACAATCAGCGCCTCAGAGGTCCTTCTTGCCCGGTTTGCGCGGCACGACCGTCCCGCCCGGAACATGCCGCTCGTGTCAACCCCCGGGTGGGCGATACGCCGCCAACCGCGACGACGCCGTCACGAGCGTCCATCCGGCGCCGGCCGCCCACGGCTCTTCAGGGGTCGCAGACGCGCGCCCGACGATCAGGAGGTCTACGGTTTCGAGCGCGCGCACGAACTTCTCGCGGTCGCGGTAGGGGCGCAGCATGCCCTCCACGAACTCGCCGACGTAGGCGACCTCGTTGCCCAGCCGCGGGCCGAACGCAGGGAGCGGCGGGGCGACGGCCTCAGGGGACCAGACGCCGGCGAGGCCGATCGTCCGGCCTTCCGGCAGCTGGCGCTCGAGGTAGGCCAGGACGGGGTCGAACGGTCCGTAGGTCTGGGTTTCCGCGCGATCGCGGGAGACGTCGGCGACGGCGACCCCGGCAATGGCGACGGCGGCGACCGCTGCGGCGGTGGCGGTCCGGCCGTGGGGCCAGAACCGGATCGCGGCGGCGAGCGCGCCGGCTGCGAGCAGCCCGAAGGCGAGCGTGGCCTTGGGGAGCTCGAAGCCACGGCGTAGGCCGTCGAGCGTCACCGCGGCGAGCAGGAGCTCGACGGCGACCTTCATCCGGCCGCCGCGAGCGGCCAGCCAGGCGGTCAGCACGGCGGCGCCGATCAGGGCCGGCAGCGCGTAGCGGGTACTGGCCTGGGCCAGCACGGGCCGCCCCTCGGGCCCGAAGGCGCTGTAGGGCGTGACGAGGTAGAGCGCGAACAGGGCGAAGGTTCCGGCCGCGACGACGACCACGCGCCGTGGCGGGCGCAGTGTGGCGGCCGCCACGGCACCGGTGACGAAGATCGCTCCCGCCCACCCGAAGGACGACGCGAACGCCGGGCGCAGATAGGTGTCCCAGATGCCGAAGTCGAATGCGTAGTGCGCGAGCGTGAATCCGCCCGCCTCGCGCAGCGGATCCGGCGGCGACGGGAAGAGCGGAAGTGGCTGCGGGAACAGCGGGTTGCCCGTCGCGATCCAGTTGCGCACCAGCCAGAACCCGCCGCCCGCGGCGATCAGGGCGAGCAGCGTCACGGCGTCGCGCGGCCGCGGCCGGGTGAGCGCCCAGATCGCCACGATCACCGCGACGCCGGTGACCGCGTACCACTTGGTCCCGAAGGCGAGCCCGAGCGCGAGACCCGCGGTGACGATCTCGGCGTGGCCGCGACAACGGACGAGGAACAGCACCCCGGCGCCGAGCATGGCCAGCATCGGCAGGTCGGTCTGGACGCCCTCGAGGCCGGAGCGGATCGAGACCGGCATCGCGAGCAGCGCGGTCGCGGCCAGCGCGCTGGTGGCACGCGGCGCGTGCAGTTCGCGGGCGATCGCGTAGGTCGCGACGCCGGTCAGCGCCCAGTAGGGGACCGCCACCAGGCGCGCGAGGAACGCGGAGTCGAACGGCGCCATCACAGCGGCCACGAGCACGTTGCCGTTGTGCGGGTACGTCGCGTTCGAGTAGTCGGCAATGAACTGGTGCAGACCCCAGATCGAGTCCTCCTGCAGCCAGCGGGCGACGACCGGGACCTGGAAGTTCAAGGCGTCGATGCTGGTCAGCGGCGTGCCGGCGATGTCGCGCAGCAGGCCGATCGCGCAGCCGGCCACCGCGATCAGGACTCCCAGGGCCAGCGCGGTCGAGAACCTGCCGTCGGCCGGCGGCCCGCGCCGTCCGAGATCCCCTCCGGCGCGCACCGGCCCGGCGTCCCGGCGATTCCAGAGCGCCACGCCGCCGAGCAGCGCGCCGGTGGCGACGACCGCTGCCTCCGGCACGAGCACGCCGAGGATCCCAGGAACCAGGTGCACCGCGATCACCGCCGCCGTCCACCACACGGCCACGGCCAGCGCGCGCGGCGCCCCGTCCAGCCACGGCAGCGCCCGGGCCACCACGAGCCACGCCGCGAGCCCACAGCCGCCGAGCACCGCGCCGAGTGCGAGCAGCCCGAGCGCGAGCTCCCCGAGAGTCAGGAGGGCCTCCGGGCGACCACGGCCATGCGGTCGCGGAAGTCCGGGGTCCACAGGCGGTCGGCCAGGCCGACGGCGCGCGCTGCGCCGATCGCGGCGTGCGAGAGCGCGGGGGAGTAGCCCTCGATGCGCCAGAGGTAGTAGCGGACGCTGAACGTCTTCGGCTGGGTGCCGATGAACAGGACCTCGAAGCCGTGGTGCTCGAGCAGCGTGCGCAGCGAGTCCCGGGTGAAGTACTGGACGTGGGTCGGCAGCACCGACCACCAGCGCGCGCCCATCCGCCGCGCCAGCGCGCTGCCCGCGTTCGGCGTCGCGATGTGGACCACGCCGCCCGGCTTGAGCAGCGCCGCGATCCGGTCCAGCGTCTCGCCGGGTGCGATCAGATGCTCGATCACGTCGCCCATCGTCACGGCGTCGAAGGTCCCATGGTCGAGGTCGGCGTGGAGGATGTCGGCCTGGCGGATGTCGAGGCCCAGGCGGTCGCGGGCGTAGGCCGAGGCGTAGTCGCTCGGCTCCACGCCAATGGGGTCCCAGCCCCGTCGGCGAGCTTCGTCGAGCAGAAAACCCACCCAGCAGCCGAGGTCCACTATCCGCCCGTTGACCGGTGAGAAGCGCTCCACGCGGGAGAGCACGGCGCGGGCGGTCTCGCGCTGGGCCGGCTCTTCGTCGACGTAGTCCTCGGATTCGGCCTCGGCGTAGGCCTGCGCCAGCTCTTCGTCGCTGGGAAACCGCTCGAGCTGCATGTGACCGCAGGTCGTGCAGCGGACGATGTCCGACAGTGCGTGGCCGTAGCGGTCGATCGTGGGCACCAGATCGCGGGCCTCGTCGCGGGTGACCGTCAGGTGGGGGACGAGCGCCGTTCCCGCGCAGGCCGAGCAGCTCATCGGCGCGCTGTCGCGTAGAGGTCGTTGGAGAGCAGCAGTCGCAGCGGCCGCAGCGCCGCGAGCTTCGCGACGGCCCGCACCAGCGGCGACGTCTCCAGCCCTTCCGTGAGGTGGTGGCCGCCGCCCCGGATCACGTTCGGGTCCAGCCACACCCGCGCACGGGGGAAGCCGGCGGCCCGCAGCGCACGCCGCAGCGAGTG
>Ga0136633_1000701_pt1 | contig 25307 bp, 26 predicted proteins | sample AntDrymeUQ832206_2_FD_105494 | JGI IMG/M metagenome (GOLD analysis project Ga0136633, IMG submission 105494) | Polar desert sand microbial communities from Dry Valleys, Antarctica - metaG UQ83 (22.06) | ecosystem: Environmental > Terrestrial > Soil > Desert | place: Antarctica: Dry Valley... | reverse complement strand
GGAAAAGCGAGGTCCGGATCGCTCAGCATCGGCGAGAGCGCATGGCCTTCAAGATGATTGACCGCGATCAGCGGCTTGTCTGCCGCGAGCGCCAGGCCCTTGGCCGTGACGAGACCGACCATCACCCCGCCGATCAGGCCGGGCCCGGCCGTCGCCGCGATCGCATCGACCTCGCCCAGCCCGACCCCTGCCTCGGCCAGCGCTTCCTCGATCAGGCGCGGCAATATCTCGACATGGGCGCGCGCCGCAATCTCCGGGACGACGCCGCCAAAGGGGCGGTGCGCCGCTTCCTGCCCGGCGAGGCGATGGGCGAGGATGCGCCGATCGGAGCCGATCAGGGCCGCCGCCGTCTCGTCGCAGCTCGATTCTATGCCGAGGATCAGGCTCATCGCCGCCTTCCCTGCCATTGCGCTCTCTGGGTAACAATAGCGGCGCCGGCCCGCTCCCCCACCCAGCCTCCCGATCCAGCATGGCCATGTCGGGAGGCTGGGTGGGGGAGCGGGCTGGAACGGGGGTGTGAACGACGCTAGCACAAGCGCGCATGACCCGGCTCCCCAACGCACCCCTGCGCATCGGCACGCGCGGCTCGCCGCTCGCTTTGGCCCAGGCACGCCTTGTCGCCGACGCTTTGCTGGCGGCGCATGGCTGGCGCGAGGAGGCGATCGAGATCGTCCCGATCACCACCACCGGCGATGTCGTGCAGGACCGCCCCCTCGCCGAGATCGGCGGCAAGGCCTTGTGGACCAAGGAGCTTGATCGGGCGCTGCTGGAGGATCGCACCGACGTCTCGGTCCATTCGATGAAAGATGTCGAGACCTTGCGGCCGGTCGGGCTCGAGATTGTCGCGATGCTGCCGCGCGCCGATCCGCGCGACCGGCTGATCGGCGCGGAGAGCATCGCGGCGCTGCCGCGGGGCGCGCGCGTCGGCACTTCCTCGCCGCGCCGTGCCGCGCAATTGCTAGCGCGGCGCCCGGATCTGCGGATCGCGTCGATCCGGGGCAACGTGCAGACGCGGCTCGCCAGGATCGCGGCGGGAATGTTCGATGCGACCCTGCTCGCGGCGGCCGGTCTCGATCGGCTCGGCATCGAGGCCGGGGTGGCGATCGACGACATGCTGACCGCCCCCGGCCAGGGTGCGATCGGCATCGAGGCACGCGGCGGCCGTGCGGATTTGCGCGCGCTGCTGGCGGCGATCGACCATCGCGCGACCCATCTCTGTGTCGATGCCGAGCGCGCCTTCCTCCACGCGCTGGGGGGCGATTGCCACTCGGCGGTCGCCGCGCGTGCTTCCAGCGACGGCGACGTGCTGTACATCGAAGCGGATATCCTGAGCGCCGACGGCACTGAAGTTCGGCGGGCGGCGCTCGACCTTCATGGCGTCAACTCGCCCTCGGAGGCCGCGCATATTCTGCTCCAGAGCGCCAGCCCCGCCTTGCGGGCAATGTTCAAGGGATGAGGCCGCTGCTCATCCTGCGCCCGGAGCCCGGCGCTGGGGAGACGGCGGCGCGCGCCCGGGCTTTGGGGCTGGAGCCGGTCATCACGCCCTTGTTCGAGGTCCGCCCGATCGCGTGGAGCGCGCCCGAACCGGTCGCTTATGACGCGGTAATGCTGACCAGTGCCAATGCCGCTCGTCACGGCGGCGATGGTCTCTCGCCTTTTCTGACGCTGCCCTGCTGGACGGTGGGCGAGGCGAGCGCGGAGGAGGCCGTCGCGCGGGGCTTCGCCGATGTGCGGACCGGGCTGGGCGACGGCGCGGCTTTGCTTGATACGATGGCCGAGGCAGGGGTTCGCGCCATCTTCCATCCCTGCGGCCTGGATCATCTGCCGCTCGCGCATCCGCCGCTCCGCATCGATCGGATCGCGGTCTACGAGGCGCAGGCGACCCAGCTCCTGTCGCCCGCAGCGCTAGCAGCTTTGGATGCGGGGGCCGTTGCCCTCCTCCACTCGCCCCGAGCCGCGCGGCAATTCGCCTCGCTCCTTGGCAAGTGCAGGGCAGAGGTTCGGATCGCCGCGCTCAGCGAGGCCGTGGCGCAAGCGGCGGGAGACGGCTGGCGCTCCGTGGCGGTGGCCGAAGCCCCCCGCGACGCGGCCTTGCTGGAGCTTGCCGCCAAGCTGTGCCAAACTCCGCCCGACTGAAAGGCGCGCGACGCGAATGGCTTCTTCCAATGACCCCGGCGACGACCGCGCGGACCTCTCCCCGCGCCGGCGCATGCTCGCTTATCTGCTGCTGCCGGCCCTCTGCTTCCTGCTCGGCCTCGCCGCGATGGTCTGGATCCTGACCCGCTGGGACACAGCAGCGCAATTGCTCGGCCTCAGCGCCGAGCCACCGCCGACAATCATGCAGGCGCCGCCTGCCGCAGCAACCCCGCAAGCGCAGCCGGCGGCGGCGCCCGGCGCTGCGCCCCTTCTCTCCTCGGAGGCACTCGTCATCGATCCCGAGCTCGCCCGGCGCGTCGCGGCGCTGGAGCAGAGGCTCGGCCAGGTCGGCAGCGAAGCGCGCAGCGCGAGCGGCAATGCCGATCGCGCCGAAGGTCTGCTCGTCGCCTTCGCCGCCCGCCGCGCGCTCGATCGGGGCGTCTCTTTGGGCTTTCTCGAGGCGTTGCTGCGTCAGCGCTTCGGGCAAAGCCAGCCGCGCGCGGTCGGCATGATCATCGCCGCCGCGCGCGAGCCGGTCACCCTTCAGGAATTGCAGGACGGGCTGCAGGAGGTCGGCCCGCAGCTGGTCGGCGCAGGGCCGGAGCAGGGCTGGTGGCAAGCATTCCAGGCCGAATTGGGTAGCCTGATCACGGTCCGCCGTCAGGACACGCCCTCGACCGAGCCCGCCGAACGGTTGCGCCGCGCGACGCGGCGGCTCGAGGCGGGGCAGGCCGAGGTGGCGCTGGCCGAAGTGCTGCGCATGCCGGGCCGCGAAAACGGCCGGGACTGGATCATGAAGGCGCGCCGCTATGTCGCCGCGCGCGGCTCGCTCGACACGATCGAAACCGCCGCCTTGCTGGAACCCCGCGCCGCGGCACCCGCTCCGCAAGCGCCTCAGCCGCAACCTCAGGCGCAGCCGACCACGGCGCCGGTGCCCTCCCGCTAGGCGGCACGGCCGGAGATGATTTGGTCGGTGAACGCGGCGCCGGGCCGCGAAACTGGAGCGGGCGAAGGGATTCGAACCACCGCGCAGCGCGGCAGCGCGGAGCTCAACAACGACTCAGAGGGTTCGAAGCCGCGAGCCCGGGACAGTGGCGAGCGCAAGCGAGGCGCTGGAGCGGGCGAAGGGATTCGAACCCTCGACCCCAACCTTGGCAAGGTTGTGCTCTACCCCTGAGCTACGCCCGCTCTGGCGGGACCGGCGACGCCGGTCCGGGTAAGGCGCGGGCTGCTAGCATGGCCGCTTGAGCCGGGCAAGCATGTCCTGAGCGACAGGGAAGCACCGCCTTGGATGGAGGCTTCCGAAGCGAAGTGGAGGGATCGCCGGCCGCGCGAGGCCCACTTGCCCCCTGATTTTCCTACATCCGCCGATTCGGCTATGGTTCGGCGATGTCGCTCACCCCCGCTTTATTCTCGTCTCGCATTCGCTTCCGGGCGCCCGCGCGCCGCTTTGGGCTTGCCCGGCGACGTAGTGTAAGGTTCGTAAGGTTCGTGTTCGCTTGCTCTCTTGGCAGGAGTGGGCCGCGTCCCACATAGGGGCTGCTTGCAAAACTCGGCTGGGAGAGAAGAAACGTGGCGACCCTGGGAATGAACGCGGCCGAGCGCGAGGCGGTGGAGGCGTTCCGGCGCGATGTCGTCGAGCCGAGCATGACCAGCCTCATCATCCTCGATTTCTGGGCGGAATGGTGCGGCCCGTGCAAACAATTGGGCCCGATCCTGGAGAAGGTCGCGGCGGCTTATGCCGACAAAGGCGTCAAGCTGGTCAAGGTCGATGTCGACAAGGACAAGTTCATCGCCGCCCAGTTCCGCGTGCAGTCGATCCCCACCGTCTATGCGATGTTCCAGGGCCAGCCGGTCGCGGACCTGACCTCGGCGCGCACCGAGGCGCAGGTTTCGGCCGCGCTCGATCAATTGCTCGCGCAGCTTCCGATCCAGGGTGACGCGCAGAACCTTGAGGCCGAGATCGAGCCGCTGATCGCCATGGGCGAGCAGGTGCTCGGGGAGGGCGATGCCGAGCGCGCCGCCAGCATCTTCCAGCAGATCGTCGACATGGCCCCGGACAATGCCGAGGCGCTGGCCGGCCTCGCGCGCGCTTTGACCGCCGCCGGCCGGGTCGAGGAGGCGCGCGCTTTGCTCGCTGAGGTTCCCGAGAAACTGGCGAACGATCCGGCGATTGCCCGGGCGCAATCCGCGCTGGCCTTGGCCGAAATCGCGCCCGCCGCCGACACGGCGGCGCTCGAAGCGCGAGTCACCGCCGATCCGGACGACCATCGGGCGCGCTATGACTTGGCCGGCGCGCTGATGGCGCAGGGCAACCGCGACGCCGCCGCCGATCAGTTGCTCGACAGCATCGCGCGCGACCGAGAATGGAATGAAGGCGCCGCGCGCGCGCGTTTCCTCCAGATTCTCGAAGCTACGGGGATTGAAGACCCCTGGACCTCGGCGCAGCGCCGCCGCCTGTCCGCGATCCTGTTCGGATGAGGCGCGCGCGATGAATGCCGCGGCCCTGCTGCGCGTGCCGGTCTTCCCGCTCGCCGGGGCGCTGCTCTTTCCCGGCAGCCAATTGCCGCTGCACATTTTCGAGCCGCGCTATCGGGCGATGGTGCGCGACGCGCTCGATGGCGACGGCCTGATCGCGATGATCCAGCCGCGCCCCGATGCGGAGGAGGGCGCCGAGCGCCCCGCTTTGTTCGAGGTCGGCTGCATCGGGCGGATCGCGGCCTGTGACGCCATGGAGGACGGCCGCTACAATATCGTTCTGGAGGGGCTGAGCCGCTTTCGCGTCGCCCGCGAGGCGACGGTCGATACGGCCTACCGCCAGATCGATGCCGACCGCTCGGCCTTTCCGCTCATCGACGACGAGGCGCTCGGCATCGTCCAGCGCGCCGAGATCGAGCGCGAATCGCGCGCTTATGCCGATTCGCTCGGCTATGCGGTGGACTGGCAATCGGTCGAGCGGCTCGACGACGAGATGCTGGTCAATGGCATCGCCCAGATCGCGCCGCTCGATGTCGGATCGAAGCAGGCCTTACTCGAAGCCCCCGATCTCGCCACCCGCGCCGATCTGCTGGTCCAGTTCATGCAGTTCCAGCGCATGGCGCCCGGCGGGGCGGACGGGCCGGAAACGCTGCAATGAGCGAGGAGGCCGCTGACCTCAGCGGTCGCTGGCATGGCTTTTACAACATGCCAAACAACAAGGCCGCGACCCCATTCGAGCCGGTCGGAGGCCGAGGAAAGAAGCGTCGAGGTGGAATTGCCCGTCGGTCGTTAGATCGAGAGTCCGCGCAGCAGCAGCGGCAGATCGCCCGATTCTCCACGCGCCTCCGCCATCAGCCGCTCCTTCAACGGCCCGATCCGGTCGACGGCGGCCATGCCGAAACGGCGCACCGCCGAGGCGGCGCGGCCCGGCACGGTGTAGAGCCGGGTCAGGCTGTCGGTCGCCAGCGCGACCATCAGCGTATCGAGGCCGCGCCAGCGCTCGTAGCGGGCGAGCAATTGCGCATCGCCGAGGTCCATGCCGAGCCGGGCGCCCTCGACGAGCACCTGAGCGAGCGCGGCGGCGTCGCGGAAGCCGAGATTGAGGCCCTGGCCGGCGATCGGGTGAATGCCGTGCGCCGCGTCGCCGGCGAGGGCGAGGCGCTCGCCGGTGATGCGGGCGGCATGGTGGAAACCGAGCGGGTAGCTGAAGCGCGGCCCGGCGAGCGTGACCGCACCCAGAAAGCCGCCCATCCTCTTCTCGATCTCATGCGCCAGCGCCCGTTCGGGCAGATCGCGCACCGCGGCGCCATCACGCGCCTTCACCGACCAGACGATCGCCGAGCGGAAGCCGCCCGCCTCGCCGGTCGGCATGGGCAGGATCGCGAACGGGCCATCCGGATAGAAAATCTCGTAAGCGACGCGCTCCTGATCGCGCTCGTGCGCCACCGTCGCGACGATCGCGGCATGATCGTAGCGCCATTCGGCCAGCGCAATGCCGGCACCCTCGCGCACGGGCGAGCCGCGCCCCTCCGCGCCGATCACCAGCGGCGCGGCGACGGTTTCGCCGGCGAGCCTCACACGCACGCCGTTCGCGTCGCGGCGCATGTCGATCGGTCGGGCGGGCATGCGCAGATCGATCCCGGACGCCCCCAACGCGCTCTCGCGCAAGGCCGCGCGGAGCAGGCGATTTTCGACCATGATGCCGAGCGGGTCATCCTCGGCTCCGGGATCGAACAGGATGCCGCCCGGCTTCAGCCCATCGCTGACGCTGATCGCGCGGATCGCGCAGGTCCTTCCGGCGAGCCGCTCCGCGACGCCGATCGTCTCGAGCATGCGCCAGGATGAGCTGGAGATGGCGGTGGCGCGGCCGTCATAGCTCGGCGCGACCTGTTTCTCCGGATCGCCGGGATCGACGACGATGCTGATCAGGCCATGGCGGTCCAGCGCGATGGCGAGAGTCAGCCCGACCAGGCCGCCGCCGAGGATGATGACGTCCGCCTGGGTCATTTCTCCGCCCTAGCGTTGCGCGGCGGCAACGCCAAGCGCTTGACCGGGGAGTCACGCCGGGCGCATGAAGGCAAAAGCGGAACATTTGGGGCACGATCATGGCGGCGACAGCCCGCAAGCAGGGTCCAGGCCGGCTCGACCGGTTGCGCGACGGCGGCCGCAAGGCGGTCCGCCGTACCGGCAGCCTGCTCGGCGGCGGTGCGCTGATCGCGCTTACCCTGCTCGCTCTGCTTGCCTTGGTCACTTACCATCCGAGCGACCCCTCACCGAACACGGCGGCCGGGGGTCAGGTCGCCAATTGGGCGGGAGCGCCCGGCGCATGGCTCGCGGATATCCTGCTCAGCCTGTTCGGGCCGCCGGTCATCCTACTCCTGCCTTTGTTGCTGGCGATCGGACTCAGGCTGCTGCGCGGCACAGAGCCGGGGCGCTGGGGCCGCTCGCTTTTCTTCACTCTCTTCGGCCTCTCGCTGATCGGGCTCGGCGCCGGGCTGCTCGTCGGCGGCGCGGTGAACGGGCTGCCGGCCGGCTGGGGCGGCAATATCGGCCTCGGCCTCGCCCGCGGTGTCGAGGCGGGTCTCGCCGCGCTTGGCGAGCCGGGCATCGTCCAGCCCTTCCGCATCGCAATCATCGCGCTCGCCGCATTCGGCGGTCTCGCCTTCTGGCTGTTGGGCCTCGGCCTCACCGGCGAGGAACGGCAGTGGCTGGCCTCGCGGCGGATCGGCCGGCGCGATGACGAGGACGATATGCCGCAGCCGCTCGCCCGGCCCGCCCGTGCGCCGGTCGCGCCGATCGCCGAGCCGCGCGCCCCGATCATCGCTGAGCGCAGCCGGCCCGGCGATGCCGCGCGCCGGCCGTTGCGCGAGCGTCAGCCCTCGCTGGCCTTGGGCGACAGTTATACCTTGCCGTCGGTCGATCTGCTCAACCCGCCGCCGCCGCCGGTCAACGTCCAGCTCGACAAGGCGGCGCTCGAGCGCAATGCGCGCCTGCTCGAAAGCGTGCTCGACGATTTTTCCGTGAAGGGCGAGATCGTCGAGGTCCGGCCCGGCCCGGTCGTCACCATGTACGAGCTCGAGCCAGCGAGCGGGATCAAGGCCAGCCGCGTCATCCAGCTTGCCGACGATATCGCCCGCAACATGTCCGCGCTCTCCGCCCGCGTCGCCACCATCCCCGGCCGCAGCGTGATCGGCATCGAATTGCCCAATGCCAAGCGCGAGAGCGTCACCTTGTCCGAGCTGATCTCCAGCCCGGCCTTCGAGGATCAGGTCGCTTCGCTGCCGATCATCCTCGGCAAGAATATCGCCGGCGATCCGGTCGTCGCCGATCTCGCGCCGATGCCGCATCTGCTCGTCGCCGGCACGACCGGCTCGGGCAAGTCGGTCGGCCTCAACTGCATGATCCTCTCCTTGCTCTACCGGCTGACCCCCGAGCAGTGCAAAATGATCCTGATCGATCCGAAGATGCTGGAGCTCAGCGTCTATGACGACATTCCCCACCTCCTCTCCCCCGTCGTCACCGAACCGGCCAAGGCGATCCGCGCGCTCAAGTGGACGGTCGAGCAGATGGAGGACCGCTACCGGATGATGGCCTCGGTCGGGGTGCGCCAGCTCTCCAGTTTCAACGCCAAGGTGCGTGAGGCCAAGATGAAGGGCCAGCCGCTCGGGCGGCGCGTCCAGACCGGCTATGACGCCGAGACCGGCCAGCCCCAATATGAGATGGAAGAGCTGGAATATGACGTGCTGCCGCAGATCGTGGTGGTCGTCGACGAGCTCGCCGACCTGATGATGACGGCTGGCAAGGAGGTCGAATTCCTGATCCAGCGGCTGGCGCAAAAGGCGCGCGCGGCCGGCATCCACCTGATTATGGCGACCCAGCGCCCGTCGGTCGACGTCATCACCGGCGTGATCAAGGCGAATTTGCCGACGCGCATCTCCTTCTCGGTCACCTCAAAGATCGACAGCCGCACTATCCTTGGCGAGCAGGGCGCCGAGCAGCTGCTCGGCAAGGGCGACATGCTCTACATGCCCGGCGGCAAGCAGATCGCCCGCGTCCACGGCCCCTTCGTCTCCGACGAAGAGGTGCGCGCCGTCGCCGATTTTTGGCGCACGCAAGGCCAGCCCGATTACATTCAGGCGGTGACCGAAGAGCCTGAGGACGGCGGTTACATGTTCGAGGGCCAGCCGACCGGCGAGGACGATGCCGAGACGGCGCAGTTCCGCAAGGCGGTGCAGGTCGTCGCGGAGAGCCAGAAGGCCTCCACCTCCTATCTCCAGCGCCAGCTTCGCGTCGGCTACAACAATGCCGCGCGGCTGATCGAGCGGATGGAGAAAGAAGGCGTGGTCAGCGCCCCCGATCATGTCGGGCGGCGCGAAGTGCTCGTTGATACAGACGGACGGCCGCTGGTTTAGCCGGAACCGACGGGTTCACTGGACATTCAAGCGCGGATCGCCACATCGCGGGCCGATCCCCAATATCGAGGAAACATCATGCGCCTCAGCGCCCTTGCTCTCGCCTTTGCCCCGCTCATGCTGGCGCCCCTTGCGACGCCTGCCGCCGCCCAGGCCCCGGCCCGGGGCCTCGCCCAGGTTCAGGCGCATCTGCGCGCGGTCGAGACGATGACCGCCAATTTCAGCCAGACCGACCGGCGCGGGCGGACGATGAGCGGCACGCTGACGATCAAGCGGCCGGGCAAGATCCGCTTCGATTATGGCCGGAGCGCCAACATCCTGATTGTCGGCGACGGCCGCGCCCTTTCGTTCGTCGATTATGACGTCCGCCAGGTGCAGCGCTGGCCGATCGGCGATTCGCCGCTCTCCGTGCTGCTCGACCCCAACCGCGATCTCGCCCGCTTTGCCCGCATCGTGCGCGACGACGATCAGGTCGTGGTGGTCGAGGCGCGCGATCCGCGCCGCCGGGAATATGGCACGATCACGCTCGCCTTCGCGCGGGTGGCGAGCGCCCCCTCCGGCCTCATCCTGCAGGGCTGGAACATGATCGACGCGCAGAACAACCTGACCTCCGTCCGCCTCTCCGCGCAGCGCTTCAACATGCCCGTCGCCGATAACCTGTTCACTTTCCGCGACCCGCGGAGGCGCGGCCCCCGCAGCTGAACGTCCGTTCATCAAGGCGACAGGTCCACGGGGCTAAGATCGGGCCATCAGTTGCGGGGACTGATCGAGGGTTTTCCCCCTGTTGCCCCGGCCGGGCCCCCGCAATTGACCTCGCGTAACAACGCTTGGCGGCCCCCGTTCCACGCCCCCGGAGCGGGGGCCTTACCATGTCCGGGCCCAGCATGGCTGGGCTCGCCTCTTCTGTTCCGCCCGGCGCCAAAAGCCTCTAAGCCCGCGCCATGCCGTCTCTGAATATCGCCTCCTGGAACATCAATTCGGTCCGCGCCCGGCTCGGCATCGTCGAGCGCTTCCTGACGGAGGAGGCACCGGACATTTTGTGCCTTCAGGAAACCAAGGTCCGTGACGCGGAATTCCCGCGCGAGATGTTCGAGCGTCTCGGCTACAACCATCTCGTCCTCTGCGGACAACCGATGCACCATGGCGTCGCCATCGCCTCCAGGCTGCCGATCCGCGAGGAAGCCCGCTTCGACTGGCAGGCCAATGGCGAGGCGCGTCATCTGGGCGTCCGGCTGGACTGCGGAGTCAGGGTCGAGAATGTCTATGTCCCGGCCGGCGGCGACATTCCCGACCGTGAACTTAACAGCAAGTTCGGCCAGAAGCTCGATTTCGTCGAGCGGATGACGCGCTGGTCCGAAGCTGTGAAATGCCCCACGATCATGGTCGGCGATTTCAACGTCGCGCCGCTCGAATGCGACGTCTGGAGCCACAAGCAACTGCTCAACACGGTCAGCCACACACCCATCGAAGTCGAAGCGCTGAACGGGCTGCAGGGCAGCAATGACTGGGTCGATCTCGGCCGCCATTTCCATCCGGCCCCGCGGCGCCTGCACACCTGGTGGAGCTATCGCTCGCCCGACTGGACGAAGAACGACCGCGGCCGGCGGCTCGACCATATGTGGGCGACGAAGGATGTCGCCGCACAGGCGCGCGCGCATAATGTCCACGAGCCGTGCCGGGCGTGGGAGCGGCCCTCCGACCACGTCCCTTTGGTCACGGAATTCGCGCTTTGAGCGGGGCGCGGGATGTCGCCCGCGCGATCGACGCGCTGCGCCGCGGCTGGCCGGTGGCGATCGACGGGATTTCGTTTCTCGCGATCGAGACCGCCGACGCCGAGGGGCTGGCGGCCTTCGACGGCGACGCCGCCCCGGCCGCCTTGCTCATCTCCGGCAACCGCGCGGCGACGCTGAAGCTCACCAACCAGCGGGCGGCCACGCCGGCGGCGCCGGTGTTGATCCGGCGTGCGCACTGGATCGACCTCGCCATGGCGACCGCCATCGCCGATCCAGCTCTCGATCTGGCCACGCCCCTGAAAGGCCCGTTCGAGACCGCGCCGCTTTGCGCCCCGCCGACGGCAGCGGCGGCACTTCGCCTCACCCGGCTGGCGGGCCTGCTCCCAGCCCTGTTCACCCGCCGCGACGGCCCGTCGGAGGCGCAGGCGAGCGCCGCGGACATCGACGCCTTCGGCAGCGGCGCCGATCTGCGTATCGTCTCGCGCGCGCGGCTGCCCAACGCGTTTGCCGAGCAAAGCGAGATTGTCGCCTTCCGCTCCGACGGTGACACGGCCGAGCATGTCGCTTTGCTGATCGGCGCGCCGAACGGAAATGGGCCTTTGGTCAGGGTCCACAGCGAATGCCTGACCGGCGACGCCTTCGGCAGCCTCAAATGCGATTGCGGGCCCCAGCTCGACGAGGCGCTGGCGCAGATCGCCGCCTCGGGCTGGGGCATCTTGCTCTATTTACGCCAGGAGGGGCGCGGCATTGGCCTGGTCAACAAGCTCCGCGCCTATGCGCTGCAGGACCAGGGCTTCGACACGGTCGATGCCAATCTGCGCCTCGGCTTCCAGGACGACGAGCGCGATTTCGCGGTGGCGGCGCGGATGCTGGAGAAGCTGGGGCAGAACCGGGTGCGGCTGCTCACCAATAACCCTCGCAAGGTCACGGCGCTGGAGGCGCTGGGGATTACCGTGGTCGAGCGCGCCCCGCTCCAGGCCGGCGAAGGCGAGCATAACCGTTTTTACCTCGCCACCAAGCGCGACCGCAGCGGTCACCAGCTCTAGGCGAGAAACGTCGCCACCTCCGCGAAATCGCGGGCAAGATGGTGAACGCCGAGCGCGCGCAGCCGCTCCGCATGGTCCGGGCCGCAATGAAGGCCGGCAGTGAGGCCGATCACGGTCGCGCCGCTCGCCACCGCGCCGGTCGCGCCCACGGGGGAATCCTCGATGATCGCACAGCGCTCGATCGGAACGCCCAGCGCCGCGGCGGCGTGAAGATAGAGATCCGGCGCCGGCTTGCCGCGGGTGACATGCTCGCGGCCGGAGAAGATCATGTCGCCGAAGACATCCTCGAGACCGATATGCTCGAGGTGCCGCCGCACCCACGCGGAAGAACTGGATGAACAGATGGCCTTGGGCAGGGCAGACGACAAACTGCGTGTGAACGCGACTGCGCCCGCCACCGCGCCGACGCCCTCCGCCGTCGCGCGCTCATCCTCCGCCGCGCGCGCGCTGTGAAACTCGTCCGGCAGCGCGCGGCCTATCCAACGCTCGATCGCGCCGATGAAGTCCGCGCCGGCGAGGCCCATGAACTCGCGCATCGACTCCTCGACGCCGGTCGGATGGCCCGCCGCGCTGAGCCAGTCGGCGATCTGCTTGTTGCCGGCCCATTCGCTTTCGATCAGCACACCGTCGAAATCGAGAATCAGTGCTTGGAACCGCACCGCCTCAGAGAACGCCAATTATTTTGAGGATGATGCCGACGATCACGGCGCTGACGATCAATATCCCCAGGACGGTGAACAGAATGAACCGGACGAGCGGCAATGCTGGCGCGTTGGTCACCGGGAAATTCGCCGCCTTGTGGAGCTTGTGCCAGCCGCTCCGCCCGCAACTCGGGCAGCGCAGCAGATTTCGCGACTCGCCGACCGCCTTGTAGCGGATACCGCCAATCTCCCAGATCGAACGTTCATCGCCGCAATGCGGGCAACAGAGCAGCCAAGCCCGCGAATGCGCCTCTATCGCCGCTGCCATTTCCGGTCCGACGAAGCGCGTGACAAGGCGTTGGGTGCGGCTGAGCTGGAGCGCCACGGCTAGTTCAGACTATAGGCTTCGACCCGCCATTGCCCATCGACCTGTTGCAACTGCAGGCGCACGCTCCCGCTTCGGCCGGCGCCGTAGGTCACGGAGCCCTCAAGCCTGCCGACCCCGTTGCGCACCGAGCGTTGCGACCAGCTCCATTCCGCCGCCTGATAATTGCCGATCGAGCCGCCCATGCGCGCGGCGTCGCCGACTTCGCGCTGGAGCGACGGCGTTGTCAGGGCAAAAGCTTGCTCGAATTGCCGGTCCCTCAGTGCAGCCATGAAAGAATCGCCGCTCTGCACCATCGGGCCGAGCGCCCAGGACAGGATCAGGAAGAGCCCGCCGCCGAACAAAGCGAGGCCGCCGACGACGATCAGGACGATATGCCAGGGCCGCAGGCGCTGTCGCGGCGGCGCACCCATGGATCGATTCATGTCGGTCATCGCGCTCTCCCCCTAAATCATGCGTGCTCCGAACAATGCGGTCCCGACTCGAACATGGGTCGCGCCGATCATCACCGCGCTTTCATAATCCGCCGACATGCCCATGCTCAAGCCGGCGAGTCCATGACGCCGCGCGAGCTTCGCCAGAAAGGCGAAATAAGGCGCCGCTTCGACGCCGTCGGGCGGGATGCACATCAGGCCGGCGATCGGGAGAGCACGCGCCTGCTCCAGCAGAGCAGGCAGTTCCGCCACCGTGCAGCCGCCCTTCTGCGCCTCGTCGCGGATATTGACTTGGACGAAGCAATCGGGGCGGCGCCCGGTCTTCGCCATCGCCTTGCCGAGCGCGGCGACCAGCGAGATCCGGTCGAGCGAATGAATCGCATCGAACAGGGCGACCGCCTCCTCCGCCTTGTTGGACTGAAGCTGCCCGATCAGGTGGAGGCGAACGTCCGGATGGCGTTCCTTGAGCGCCGGCCATTTCGCCTGCGCCTCCTGCACCCGGTTCTCACCAAAATCGCGCTGCCCTTCCGCAATCAGCGCCTCGATCGCCTCGACCGGCTGCGTCTTGGACACGGCGATCAAGGTCGCGGGCGCATGCCCGGCGAGCGCCGCCGCCTTGGCGATCCGGCCGCGAACCTCGCTCAGGGGTGAATCCGTCATGGGCGCCGCTATAGAAAGGCGCGTGGACGCGAACCAGCCTCTCCCGCGGCGCTGGCTGATGACCGACGAGCGGCTCGGCGACGGCCTGCTCGACGCGGTGGCGCGGCTGCCCGAAGGGGCGGGGGTCGTCTTTCGGCACTACAGCCTCCCGGAGTCGGAGCGCCGCGCTTTGTTCGATCGCGTACGCGCCGCGCATGGGGAACTGCTTCTCCTCGCCGGATCGGCGGCGTTGGCGCGCGCCTGGGGCGCGAACGGGAGCCATGGCCGCGGCGCGGGCCAAGGCTTGCGCAGCGCCCCCGCACATAATTTCCGGGAGGTCCGCGCCGCCGAACGGGCGCGTGCCGCTTTTCTCATTCTTTCGCCGGTCTTCGCGACGCGCAGCCATCCGGACGCCGCACCACTCGGCATCGCGCGCTTCGCCTGGCTCGCGCGACGCACGACGCTTCCCGTGATCGCCCTCGGCGGAATGAACGAGGCGCGCGGAAAGACGCTGGCCTCGTTCGGCGCTTATGGTTGGGCCGGAATCGACGCGTTCAGCTGACTCTGTGCCGCGATTTCCGAGTCGCTGAGCATGCTCAACTCGAAATCGCTCAGCTAGAAGCGGAAGGCGGTCCCGACATAGACCGCCTGGCTGTCGCGGCGATAATCGCGCTGCTGCGCGTCGAGCCGGTCGCGAGCGATGCGATAGCGCGCACCGGCGGTGACATCGACATTGCGGGCGATCGAATAAGCGCCGCCGACATCGAGCGAATAAGCCTCGTCGTCCGCGACCAGCCTCTGCGCGCCCTCGGCCCGCTCGGCGGCGACCGCGACCCGGCCGGTAATCCGGCGCGTCGCGCGATAGCTCATGCCGACCTCGGCCGATTCGCGGCGGCCTGGCAGGATGCCGCCGTCGGACTGGGCGACATCGCCCGACACGGCGAAGCGCCGCCAGCCAAGCGAGACGCCGAGATTGTAGGAACTGGGCGTGATCGCGGTGACCGGCGTCTGCGAGGTCGCGTTGAGCGCGGTGCGCTCCGCCTGCGCTTCGGCCGGCGTGGCGGCGCGGGCGCGGACCGCGACCCGCACGGCGCGGGTGCGATCGGCATTGGCCGGGGTAAAGCCGAAGTCGGAGCTGAAGCTGATACCGCGGCGGGCAAGCGCGGCGGCAAGACGGGGATCGGCCACGGCGGGGGTGAACACGCCCATCGGCCGGCTCAGGCTGGCGACCGGGCGCGACCCGAGGCGCTGGGCATTGACCGCCAGCGTCGGAGCGAACAGGAGCGCCAACGCCAGCAGCGAAGCGCCTCCCGCAATCATACCCCCAAGCCGTTTCAAGTCATTCGACTCCAATCCATCCGTAAAACTAGTGGAACCACCAGCCCTTTCCTAGCGAGGCGGCCCTTACCCCCTGCGAATCATTTCCCCTGTTGCATCTTTCCCACAACCAACATGACACCCAGATGACTGGACGCGCAAAAATCGCCTCTGCTCGCCCGGTCACGACAGCGCTTGCCGCTCGCGCACCGATATCTATAACGCGGGTCAAGACCCATCGTTGCTTCTAAGGACTCCCTTATGACCCGCCTGACTCCCCTGGCCCTGGCCGCCGCCGGCGCCCTGAGCCTCGCCGCCTGCGCCGGGGGCGCATTGATCGACTCGCGTGGAATCGACCGTTCGCTCGGTATCGGCGCCGGACCGGAGGCCGATATCGGCGCCGGCGACCTCGCCGCCAGCCAGGTGACGACGATCGGCGTCAACGCCTATCTCTGGCGCGCCGCGCTCGACACGCTCTCGTTCGCGCCGCTCGCCCAGACCGATTCGAACGGCGGCGTGATAGTCACCGACTGGTATGCCAATCCGCAAAATCCGTCGGAGCGCGTCAAGCTGACCGTCACCATCCTCGATCGCGATCTGCGCGCCGATGCGCTTCGCGTGAATGCGCTGCGGCAGACGCTGAGCAACGGCCAGTGGGTCGATGCGCCGGTCACGGCGGCGACCGTGCAGCGGCTGGAGGACATCATCCTGACGCGCGCCCGCGACCTGAGGCGCGCCGCCGTCGCCGGCTAACAAGGGGGTCCGAATGCCGGACCCGCGAGCGAAAGAGTTCCCCGCGATGGCGTCGCGCTTCAATCCTCTGACGGCCGACGCCCGCTGGCAAAAGGCGTGGGATGAGGCCGGCACTTTTCGCGCCGAGGACGCGAGCGGCAAGCCCAAGGCCTATATATTGGAGATGTTCCCCTATCCATCGGGGCGCATCCATATGGGCCATGTCCGCAATTACACGATGGGCGACGTGCTCGCGCGCTACAAACGCATGCGCGGCTTTGAGGTGCTCCACCCGATGGGCTGGGACGCCTTTGGCATGCCGGCCGAAAATGCGGCGATGGAGCGCAAGGTTCATCCCGGCAGCTGGACCCGGGCCAATATCGCGACGATGAAGGCGCAGCTGAAACGGCTCGGCTTCGCGCTTGACTGGAGCCGCGAGCTCGCCACCTGCGAGCCCGATTATTACGGCCACGAGCAGGCCCTGTTCCTCGATCTCTTCGCCGCTGGCTTGGTCTACCGCAAGGAGAGCGAGGTCAATTGGGACCCGGTCGACCTGACCGTGCTCGCCAACGAACAGGTGATCGACGGCCGCGGCTGGCGCTCGGGCGCGCTCGTGGAGCGGCGCAAACTCAGCCAGTGGTTCCTCAAGATCACCGACTTCGCCCAGGAATTGCTCGACGGGCTCGAGGGGCTCGATCAGTGGCCCGACAGGGTCCGGCTGATGCAGGAGAATTGGATCGGCAAGAGCCGGGGCATGAAGTTTCGCTTTTCGCTCGACCCCGAGGACAAGCCGGCAATTCCCCAGATCGAGGTCTACACGACCCGCCCCGACACGATCTTCGGAGCGAGCTTTGTCGCCGTTTCTCCCGATCACCCGCTCGCCGCCGCGCATGCCAAGACCTCGCCCGAGGTCGCGGACTTCATCGCCCTCTGCAAGCAGGGCGGCACCACGGCGGCGGAGTTGGAAACCGCTGAGAAACTGGGGCTGGAAATCGCGGAGGTCGTCCATCCGTTGGATCCGGATTGGACGCTGCCGGTCTTCATCGCGAATTTCGTGCTGATGGACTATGGCACCGGCGCCATTTTCGGCGTGCCGGCCCACGATCAGCGCGACTATGAATTCGCGAAGAAATACGGCCTCGAAATCAAGCGCGTCGTCGCGCCGAGCGCTGGAGAAGCCGAGCGGCCGATCTTCGGCGAGGCGGAAAGCGGCGACGGTTTGCTCGTCAATTCGCGCTTCCTGGACGGGCTCAGCGTCGAGGAGGCCAAGGCCGAGATCATCGGCCGCGCCGAGAAAGCTGGCTGGGGCGAGGGGACCATTGTGTGGCGCCTGCGCGACTGGGGCGTCTCACGCCAACGTTATTGGGGGACGCCGATCCCGATCATCCATTGCGGCAAGTGTGGCGCGGTGGCGGTGCCGAAGGAACAGCTCCCGGTCGTCCTGCCCGAGGATATCGACTTCGAGACCCCGGGAAATCCGCTCGAGCGCCATCCGAGCTGGAAGCATATCGCCTGCCCGTCCTGCGGCGGCGCGGCCGTGCGCGAGACCGACACGCTCGACACCTTCGTCGATTCCTCCTGGTATTTCATCAGGTTCGCGAGCCAGCCCGCGAACCAGCCGTTCGACAAGGCGGCGGCGGAACGCTGGCTGCCCGTCGATCAATATATTGGCGGCGTCGAGCATGCGATCCTGCATCTGCTCTACGCCCGCTTCTGGACCCGCGCCTTGCAGCGGATCGGCATGATCGAGCTCGCCGAGCCCTTCCAGGGTCTCTTCACGCAAGGCATGGTGACGCACCGCACCTATCAGGATGCGGCCGGCGCCTGGCTGCTCCCCGAGGAAGCGGAAGCGGCGCAGGCGGCGGGACAGGCGGTGACGCCGGGCCGCATCGAGAAAATGTCCAAGTCGAAGCGCAACACCGTCGATCCGGAGCCGATCGTCGATCAATATGGCGCCGATGCGGTGCGCTGGTTCATGCTCTCCGACAGCCCGCCCGAGCGCGATCTCGAGTGGAGCGAAGCCGGGATCGCAGGCGCGTGGCGTTTCATTCAGCGCCTGTGGCGGCTGGCCCCGAGCGAAAGCGATGGCGACGGCGACGACCCGGCGCTGACCCGCAAGCTGCACCAGACCATCGCCGCGGTCGGCGAGAATATCGAATCGCTCTGCTTCAACAAGGCGGTCGCCAATATTTACGAGCTCGCCAATGCCATCGAGAAAGCGCCGCCCTCCGCCGCGCGGCGCGAGGCGGTGGCGACAATGATTCGCCTCGTCGCGCCGATGGTTCCGCATGCCGCCGAAGAAGCCTGGGCGGCGGCGGGCGGTGACGGCCTGATCGCCAACGCGGCCTGGCCGGTCGTCGATCCGGCTCTGCTCGTCGAGGATGAGGTGATCATCGCGGTGCAGGTCAACGGCAAGCTGCGCGACACGTTGAGCGCGCCCAAGGGTGCCGAACGCGATGTGCTGGAGGCGATGGCGCTTGCCTCGGACAAGGTTACGCGCAGCCTCGATGGCCAACCGCCCCGCAAGGTCATCGTCGTGCCCGATCGCCTCGTGAACATCGTCGCATGAAGCGCCTCTGTCTCCTGCTCGCCGCGGCGCTCACGCTCACCGGCTGCGGCCTGCGCCCGCTTTATGCCGGCGGCGCGCGCGGCGCGGTGGCGACGACGCTCGAATCGGTGGCGGTCGCGCCGATCCAGGGCCGCGCCGGCTGGCTGGTGCGCACCGCGCTCGAGGACCGCCTTGGCAGAAGCGAGAGCGACACGCCGCGTTTCCGGCTCGAAATCCAGCTCGACGACGACATTACCGGCTTCGGCATCCGTTCCGACGATGCGGTGACACGCGAGCGGCGGTCTTTGCGCGCGCGCTATCGGCTGGTGGACGCGGCGCGCGGCACGGTCGTGCTCGACGCAACGGCGGGCGCCGATGCGGGCGTCGATGTCGTCTCGTCCGAATATGCCACCGTCGCCGCCGAACAGACCGCGCTGGAGCGGCTCGCGGTCGAGCTCGCCGATCGCATCGTCGCGCGCGTCGCCCTCTATGCAGCGCGGACGCCGGGGCCGTGATCGTCAAGGAGGCGGCCTTCGCCAGAGCGCTCGACGCGCTGGCCGAAACGCGCCTCTTCCTCTTCTACGGTCCCGAGGAATCGGCGTCGCGCTCGCTGGTCGCGCGGATCGCCGCGGCGCTCGGGCCGGACGCGGAGCGGGTCGATCTCGATGCGCCGGGCGTGAAGGCCGATCCGGCGCGGCTGGCCGATGAAGCCGCCGCTTTCTCGATGTTCGGCGGCCCGCGCTATATCGTCGTGGATCGCGCCGGCGACGAGCTGATGCCCGCGGTCGAAAGCCTGATGACGCTGGCCGCAGGCGGCAATCCGGTGATCTTGCTCGCGGGCGATCTCAAGAAGAGCTCGGCGCTGGTCAAGCTGGCGACGGCGGAGGCACGCGCCGTCGGCATCGCCAGCTACCCGCTCGGCGGTCAGGATGCGGGACGGCTGGTCGAAAGCCTCGCCCGGCCGCTCGGGCTCCTCGTCTCCGGCGATGTCGCGCGCCGCGTCGTCTCCGACTGCGCCGGCAATCGCGGCATCGTGGCCGGCGAACTCGAAAAATATGCCCTGTTCCTCGATGCCGCGCCCGACGCGCCGAAAACGCTCGACCACGCCGCCATCGATGCGGTGGGGGCCGAGGCCGAAGAGGGCGATCTGGGCCGGCTCGCGGCGAGCGTCGCGGGCGGCGACCCGGCGGGGGCGGAGGCCGAGCTTTCCCGCCTGCGCGCCGAGGGCAAGGAAGGCATTACCTTGGTGCGGGCACTGCTGCGGCGGATGACGATGCTCGCCCGCCTGCGCGCCGACGTCGAGCGCGGCAAGAGCGTCGGTGCGGTCATGGCGTCAGCCGGCAAGGCGGTGTTCTGGAAGGAGCAGGACGCGGTGGCGCGCGAGATCGGGCGCTGGCCCGCCGCCAGCCTCGCCCGCGCGATCGGCCGCCTGGTGGACGCGGAGAAGAGGATCATGAGCGCCGACGGGCCGGGCGTGATCGCCGCCGATGCGGAACTGCTCGCCATCGCCCGTCAGGCGGGACGCGCCCGCTAGCCGTTATTGCTGGCCGGGCTCCTGCCAGCCGCCGCCAAGCGCCGCACCGAGATCGAGCGGACGATGCGCCGCGCGACCCAATATATGGTCGATCATGTCGCCACCGAGGGCGGCTATGTCTGGTCCTATCTGCCCGATCGCTCGCGGCGCTGGGGGGAGGTCGCGGCGGCGCCGACGATGATCTGGGTGAAGCCTCCGGGCACCGGGATGATGGGGCACCTCGTCCTCGACGCCTATCATGCCACTGGGGACGACTATTATTACCGCGCCGGGCTGGTGGCCGATCCCGCTGCGGGCCACCAACAACCCCTATCGCGGGCCGGGCTCGCGCCGACCGGTGGCCGGCGATTTTCGCACGACCCATGTCGGCGACGCGAGCGACACCTCGCCCTACCCGACCGACCGACCTGTGATCGGCATTTCAACCGCCACCTATGTCGCCAATATGGCTTTGCTCATTCGCGCTCTGGGCCCGGCGGCGCCGGGCCGCTGAGGGGGCGGTGCCTCAGACCTGCTTCTTGCGGACCGACCAGACGAAGCTGTCATACCAGAAATGGAGCAGCGAGCAGGCGATGAAGGCGCCGGCGAGCCAGCGCGCGTCGCGGCCATATTGATAGGCGAGGCCGAAACCGAGGCAGAGCAGGAGAAAAATCGCCAGAGCGATGACGTCGCGCCGCCCGGAATTGCCGGCTCCGCCGATGCCCGCCATGCGCGAGCCTTCCTTGAGCCAGACCAGGGCGAAATACTGCACCGCGTGGAAAAGGTTGATGATCGCGAAGGCGGCAACGGGGGTGGTGAAGCCCCAGGCGGCGATCGAGACGAGGCCGGTCGAGCCGATCAGCGCCACCTTGTGCACCGGCAGCCGATAGCCCTGTGCGACGGCGGCGCGATAATCCCACGCCGCCCAGCCGAGTATGCCCAGCCAGGCGAGGATGGCGACCTCGCGGATACCGGTCAGGTGGCTTTCGGCCAGACTCGGAATCGCGGTGAGCGCGCTCCAGCCGAGCGGGCCGAAGCCGTTCAGACCCTCAAGATGTGCCATCAACGACGCGCCGGCCGCGATCGGGCCGACATAGAGCGCCCAATTGAGCCTCAGGTCGGTGCGGCGCAGCACCAGCGGCCCGTTGCCCGCCTTCATGTCGTAGATGCGCCCGAGGCCGAAGCTCTGCATGGCGCTGTGGTGGACGTCCCAGAATACCGCCACGACGCCGCCGATCAGGAGGAGCGTCGGCGAGAGGGTGAGCGCGGCGACGAGCAGCAGCGGGACGATTGTCAGCCGGCGCCGGTTCGCCTCGAACACCTCGCGATTGAGATAGGCGCGCGGCGCGACCGCGATGAGATGGGCGAAAGTCAGCACCGAGACCGCGACGGCGAGCGCGGCGATGGCCCCGTCGCGCAGCGGCGCGGCGAGCAGGCCGGCGCCGGCGATCCACGCCCAGACCAGGATCGCCGAGACGAGCGGGCAGCCCCAGAGCAGCAAAGCGTCGAAAAACGGCCCCCCGATCGCGCCTTTCGGATCGGCGAGCGCGCCATGCAGCCGCAGCGACCGCGCCTGATCGGGGAACGTCGAAGCCATTGTGCGCCGAGGCTAGGCGCGCATGGTTAAGGCGAGGTTAGCGGGCGGCTTTGAGGGCGATCCAGGCGGGAGCGTGGTCGCTCGCTTTTTCGCGCCCGCGCGGGCCGCGATCCACGCCGGCCGCCCGCAACCGCTTCGCCGCGACCTTGTTGAGCAATAGGTGATCGATGCGGATGCCGGCGTCGCGGGCGAAGGCGTCGCGCCAGTAGGGCCAGAAAGTGTAGAGCCGCTCGTCCGGGTGGAGATGGCGCAGCGCGTCGGTCCAGCCGGAAGCGACCAAAGCGGCGTAGCGCTCGCGCGGCTCCGGTTGGAAGAGCGCGTCGTCGCGCCAGCGCTCGGGCTTGTAGACGTCCGCGTCGGTCGGGATCACATTGTAATCGCCGGCCAGCACGATCGGGCAATCGAGCCCGCGAAGCCCCGCCGCCCGCGCCGCAAAGCGCTCCATCCAGGCGAGCTTGTAGGCGAACTTCGCGGTGCCGACCGGATTGCCATTGGGAAGGTAGAGGCAGCCGAGCAGCACGCCGTTCACCGCCGCCTCGATATAGCGGCTCTGGCTGTCGTCGGGGTCGCCGGGCAGGCCGCGATGGGTCTCGACCGGCTCCGTGCCCTTGGCGAGGATCGCGACCCCGTTCCAGCGGCTCTGGCCGTGCCAGATTGCGCCATAGCCCGCCTTCTCCAGCGCCGTGGCCGGGAAATTCTCGTCCGGCGCCTTCAATTCCTGGAGGCAGACCGCGTCGGGCGCGGCTTCCTCAAGCCAGTCGAGCAATATTCCGAGCCGGCCGTTAATTCCGTTGACGTTGAAGGTGGCGATCTTCACGCCAAGCGAGACTATTCGGCCTCGCCCCCGGTTCCCTCGCCCGCGTCGCGCCACCAGATTTCGACGGGGCCCGTCAGCTTCACCGTGATCGGATAGCCGTTGCGATCGACCGTCTTGCCAGCGGCGACGCGGATCCAGCCTTCCGATGCGCAATATTCCTCGACATCCTCGCGCTCGCGCTCCTTGAAGCGGACGCCGACGCCGCGCTGCATCGCCTCGAAGTTGAAGAAGGGGCTCGCCGGATTGTTGGAGAGCCGGTCGGGAGGGGAGTCTGACATGGCCCTCGTTTAGCGCCTTCCGCCTTTGCGGCAACAGCTTGTAATGCTGAGGCGGCTCTGCTCTCCTGTGTCTCGATCCGGCGGGGAGGCCTGGGATGAGCGAGTCAGGGGAGGGCGGCGAGACCAGCCGCCGGCGCTTTTTGCAGACAATGGGGGCGACCGCGGCGGCAACAATTTTGCCCTCGCCGGCTGCCGGGCAGCGGCGGCGGCAGGCTGAGCGGCCGAACATCCTGTTCATCATGGCCGACGACCTGGGCTATGCCGATCTCAGCAGCTACGGTCGGCGCGACTATTCGACGCCGGTGCTCGACCGGCTCGCCGCGGAAGGCCTGCTGATGACGCAAGGCTATTCTAACTCGGCGGTGTGCTCGCCGACCCGGGTGGCGCTGATCACCGGCCGCTACCACCAGCGCCTGCCGGTCGGGCTGCCGGAGCCGATCCGGCCCAGCAACCGTCCGATCGGACTCCCTCGCGAGATGCCCACCCTGCCGTCTTTGCTCAAGGCGGCCGGCTACAGCACCGCCCTGATCGGCAAATGGCATCTCGGCTGGCCGGCCGAGCACGGGCCGCTGCAAAGCGGCTATGACCGTTTCTTCGGAATTGCCGGGCCCGCGACCGACTATTTCTCCCACCGCGCGCCCCAGTTTGCCGATACGGAGAGCAGCCTGTTTGAAGGCGATGTTAGGGTCGAGCGCAGCGGCTATCTCACCGATCTGCTTGCCGACCGCGCCGTCGAGGAGATCAGACTCGGCACAGCGGCGCGGCAGCCGTTTCTGATCAGCCTCCATTTCAACGCCCCGCACTGGCCGTGGCAGGGACCTCGGGACACCGGCAGCTCCGCCGGCATCGCCAGCCTCAACCACAATGACGGCGGCAGCCTGGAAATCTATGCCGAGATGGTGCGCGCGATGGACGCCGCGATCGGCCGGGTCCTCGCCGAGCTGGAGCGCCGGGACGCCGCCCGCAACACGATAATCGTCTTTACCAGCGACAATGGCGGCGAGCGCTTCTCCGACATGTGGCCGCTGCGGGGGCAAAAGGCCGAGTTGCTCGAAGGCGGTATCCGGGTGCCGCTGATCGTCCGCTGGCCGCGGCGGATCGCGGCGCGCGGCCGCTCCGACCAGGTGGCGATCTCGATGGATTGGCTGCCGACCCTGGTCGCTGCGGCGGGGGCGGCCCCTTCTTCCAACTATCCGCCCGACGGGGAGAATCTCCTCGACGTGTTCACCGGCGCCGCGCCGGTGCGCCCGCGCAAATTGTTCTGGCGATTTCGCGCTCGGGACCAAGCGGCGGTGCGCGACGGCGACTGGAAATATCTGCGCACCGGCGACCAGGAGCAGCTCTACAATCTCGCCCGCGATCCGCGTGAGCGTGCCGACCTCAAGTTGCGCGAAGTCGCGCGCTTCGATCGGATGAAGGCGGATTACGCCGCCTGGAACGCGCAGATGCTGCCATATCCGCCGCTGCCCCCGCAGGCGGCGCCAACCCCGCCTCCGCGCACTTAGGAGGCGCCGCGCCGTTCAGCGATCCAGGCATCGACCAGTTCTTCCAGCACGCCGAGTGGGACATTACCATTCTCGAGCACGACCGCGTGGAACTCGCGAATGTCGAAGCGCTCGCCCAGCGCGGCGCGCGCGCGGTCGCGCAGCTCGAGGATTTTCAAGCGGCCGATCATGTAGCTCGTCGCCTGGCCGGGATTGTTGAAATAGCGCTCGACCTCCTTGGTCGCGTCGCGCAGGGAGAGCAGGCCGTTCTGCATGAAATATTCGATCGCCCGCTCGCGGGTCCAGCGCTGGTGGTGGATGCCGGTATCGACGACCAGCCGGATCGCCCGCCAGAGCTGGGTCGAGAGCATTCCGAACTCGCTCATCGGCTCGCGGTAAAAGCCCATTTCCTGGCCCAGCCCCTCGGCATAAAGGCCCCAGCCCTCGCCATAAGCGCTATTGCCGCCGAAGCGGACGAACTTCGGAACGCCGGGCAGCTCCTGGGCCAGCGCGCTCTGGAAATGATGGCCCGGCGCGCCCTCATGATAAGCGATCGCCTCGACCTGCGGGCGCAGCACCTGGTTCATGTCGGCGAGGTTCATGTAGAAAATGCCGGGCCGCGAACCGTCGGCAGAAGGCCGGTTGTAAAAAGCGACCGCCGCCGTCTCCTGCCGGAAGGCCTCGACCGCGCGAACCTCCAGCGGCGCGCGCGGCAGGCGGCTGAACCAGCGCGGCGCCGCCGCCATGACCTGCGCGATGAAGGCGCGGGCGTCGGCGAGATAGCGTTGCCGTCCCTCGTCGGTGTTCGGATATTTATACTCCTGGCCCGCATTGATGTGGGCGAAGAATTGGGTGAGCGTGCCGGTGAAACCGACCCGCGTCTTGATCCGCTCCATCTCGCCATGGATGCGCGCGACCTCGCGCAGCCCGATGTCATGGATCGCTTGCGCGCCCAGATCGGTGGTCGTCGATTGCTGCAACCGCTGGGCGTAGAAAGCCGCGCCGTCGGGCAGGCTCCAGGCGCCATTGTTTGGTCGCGCGCGCGGCTCAACCTCCGCCAAAGTCGCGAGCATTGCATCATAGCCGCGGCGGAAGGGGCCGGTCAGCGCCTCGCGCG
>Ga0136633_1000700_pt1 | contig 25317 bp, 16 predicted proteins | sample AntDrymeUQ832206_2_FD_105494 | JGI IMG/M metagenome (GOLD analysis project Ga0136633, IMG submission 105494) | Polar desert sand microbial communities from Dry Valleys, Antarctica - metaG UQ83 (22.06) | ecosystem: Environmental > Terrestrial > Soil > Desert | place: Antarctica: Dry Valley... | reverse complement strand
GTCGCCGAGCGCCGCGAGCGAGACCTCGAGGCCGATGAAGGCGAAGAAGAACGGGGGAAAGAACGCGTACAGCGGCGCGATCTCCTCCTCGATCGGATGCTGGTCGCGCGTCTCGGCGACGATCATGCCGGCCAGGAACGCGCCGATGATCGCGGCGAGCCCGATCTGCGACGCGAGCGCCGCAAGGCCCAGGCAGATGAGCACCGCGGGCAGCAGCGGCGACTCGGAGAAGCGCGGCACGTGCAGCAGCGCGGGCCGCGCCGCCAGCAGCTTCGTCCCCCCGAGGGCGATGAACGCGACGAATCCCAGCGCGATGCCGGCCGTCACCGCGATCGAGCCGACGTCGACCCCACCCTCGGCCGCGACGCCCGCCGCGACCGCAACGAGCAGCAGCGCCAGGATGTCGTCGACGATCGCGGCGCCGAGGATCGTGCGGCTCGTGCGGCGTTCGAGCACGCCGAGGTCGATCAGCACGGCCGAGGTGATGCCGACGCTCGTCGCGACGAGCGCGGCGCCGATGAACAGCGACGTCGCGGTGCTCTCGCCGAGCGCCGCGCCGAGGCCGATCCCGCCCGCGAACGGGATGACGACGCCGAGGATCCCGACCGACGCCGCGGTCGGGCCGACCTCGCGCAGGTTCGACAGCTTGGTTTCCAGGCCGACCCAGAACAGCAGAAAGACGACGCCGAGCTCGGCGAACACCTCGAGCACCTCGCCGGGCTCGACGAGGCCGAAGACCGCAGGGCCGACGAGCAGGCCGGCGAGGATCTCACCGACGAGCGTCGGCTGGCGCAGGCGGCGAAACAGCTCGTCGCCGAGCTTCGCGGCCAGCAGGACGATGAAGAGATCCGTCAGGACATCGGCGAGGCCGGTCGAGGCGGCGATGGGCACGGCGGATCCTCTCGGTCTGGCCAGCACGAGTCCTTGCCGACCAGTCTTCCCGGCGCACCGCGAGCGAGGTTATCGCTCGAGCCGGCCTGCGGCTAGGCGTGGCCGACGAGGATGCCGACCGTGGCGACGATGATGCCGCCCAGCGTGACCTGGATGAACGAGGTCTTCAGCGGCACGCCGAGGAGGCGCTTGCGCGCCGTCTGCGGCTCGATCGAGGATCTCGCCTCGCCGCTCGACACGGCGATGCTCGAGCGCGCGGCGGCGAAGCACGGCTTCGCGCACGAGCGTATCGAGGGGCCGTCGTGCACGGTCGCTGCGAGGCCTGCCGGGCGGCCTAATCGGCCAGCAGTCCGCGGAGGGTCGCGGCGACGTAGGCCGGTTCGTGTTCGATCTGCTGCCAGGTGAATCTGACGACGCGCCAGCCCAGCAGCATGAGGCGCTGGTCGCGGCGGCGGTCCTTGGTGAAGGAGCTGCGGATGGTGTGCGGGTCGCGGCCGTCGGTTTCGGCGATGAGGCGCTGTTCGCGCCAGAGGAAGTCGGCCTCGGCACCTGATCCCTCGGGAAACGGGATCCAGACGTTGGTGGCGTGGGGCGGTCGTCCGATCGCACGCGCGATCGCCAGAAACGCCTCCTCGAGCTCGTTGCGCGTCAGGGTGCTGCCGACGCGGTGCTCTGCCAGAACCGTGCGCAAGAGCTTCGCGCCACGCCGGCCGTCAGATCGGCCCAGGACGTCGTCGATGGCGCGCATGTCGAGGATCTGCTGCTGCTCGGCGCGGTCAAGCGCGCGCTCGACATCGCGGCGTCGGCCGTCTTCGGCGATGTCGAGGAAGGTGCGGGCGAGCGACGTGCACGGGATGTTGTCGATGAGGATGACATCAGCTTCCGTGAGCGTCAGCCCATCGTGGATGCGAATTCCACGGCGCTTGTGACCGCGTTGCCCGGGCGTCGTGACGTCGATCCACCGCCGCCCGGGTAAGCGCAGCTCAAACAGCATCGATGACGATCGATGTGACGCCGCGGTCCCGCGCCGACACGCGAGTGTCGCGGCCATGATTCGGCCCCTCTCGGTCAACAGGCCGGGCGGCACGACCGCGACCACACCGGGATACACGACGTGCAGTCGACCGCGCGCGACCCGGCTACGGACCGCGCTCGCCGACAAGCCCAGCTCGACGATCTGGCGCACAGCGAGCGTCCCGTGCTGGCGCGCAGCGCGCTCCGAAACTCTCCGATCGAGTGGGTCCCCCAGATTGCGTCCCACATATGGACGCGTTCTTGAGAACCCCTCCATACGCTGCAATGCTCCCGCCCGAAACGTGGCGGAACAACGCGCGCGTGGGTCAATTCACGCGCGCGCGTGCAACGACTTCCCGCGCCCGGCGCCCGGCGCCCGGCGCCCGGCGCCCGGCGCCCGGCGTCGCGCGTCGCGTCCCGCGTCGCGCCCGGCCCCCCGGCGCGCCGCGCCCGGCGCCCGAGTGCGGCGCCGGCCCGCGCGCGCACTCAGCGGTCGCGCAGCTGGCGCAGCACGTACTGCAGGATCCCGCCGTGGCGGAAGTACTCGGCCTCCTTGGGGGTGTCGATCCGCACGCGCGCCTTGAACTCGCGCTCGCCCGCCCGGACCGTCACCTCGGAAGGCACCGGCTCGCCTGCGTTCATCGGGTCGGCCAGGCCGGTGATCGAGAAGACCTCCTCGCCCGTCAGCCCGAGGTCCTCCGCCGAGCCCGGCAGCTGCAGCGGCAGCACGCCCATCCCGATCAGGTTGGAGCGGTGGATGCGCTCGAAGGACTGCGCGAGCACCGCCCGCACGCCCAGCAGCCGCGTCCCCTTCGCCGCCCAGTCGCGCGACGAGCCCGATCCGTACTCCTTGCCGGCGAGCACCACCAGCGGCGTGCCCTCTGCGATGTACTGCAGCGCCGCCTCGTAGATCGGCATCTGCTCCGGCGACGTGTGTTCGCTGAACTTCAGCGTCACCCCGCCCTCCGGAAGCTCGCCCCACCCACCCCCGAGCTGGTTGCGCAGACGGATGTTCGCGAACGTGCCACGCATCATGACCTCGTGGTTGCCGCGCCGCGCGCCGTAGGAGTTGAAGTCGCGCGGCGAGACGCCGTGCTCCTGCAGGTACAGACCAGCCGGCGAGTCGGGCTTGATCGAGCCCGCGGGCGAGATGTGGTCGGTGGTGACCGAGTCGCCGAGCAGCGCCAGCACGCGCGCGCCCTCGATGTCGGACACGGGGCCGGGCTCGGCCGGCATCCCCTCGAAGTACGGCGGCAGGTGCACGTAGGTCGACGAGTCGTCCCACGCGAAGCGATCGCCGGTCGGCACGTCAAGCGAGTTCCAGCGCTCGTCGCCGGCGAACACGTCGTCGTAGGAGGAGCGGAACATCTCCGAGCGCACCGCGCGCTCGACGGTCTCGCCGACCTCCTGCCCCGACGGCCACAGGTCGCGCAGGTAGACGTCCACGCCATCGGGATCCACGCCGATCGGGTCGTTGACGATGTCGGCGTCCATCGACCCCGCCAGCGCATAGGCCACCACCAGCGGCGGCGACGCCAGGTAGTTCATCTTCACGTCGGGGTTGATGCGCCCCTCGAAGTTGCGGTTGCCCGACAGCACCGACACGACCGCCAGGTCGTTCTCGGCCACCGCCTCGGACACCGAGCGCGGCAGCGGCCCCGAGTTGCCGATGCAGGTCGTGCAGCCGTAGCCGACGAGGTGGAACCCCAGCGCCTCGAGGTCGCCGGTCAGCCCGGCATGGTCGAGGTACTTCGTCACGACCTTCGAGCCCGGCGCCAGCGACGTCTTCACCCACGGCTTGGACTCGAGCCCGCGCGCGACCGCGTTGCGCGCCACCAGCCCCGCGGCGAGCATGACCGACGGGTTGGAGGTGTTCGTGCACGACGTGATCGCGGCGATCACGACGTGGCCGTTGTCCAGCCGCGTCGTTGTGCCGTCGACGACGATCGGGACGCTGTTGTCGATGTGCCCGGCCTCCCGCGCGGCGGCGATCGCCTCGGCGTGGTCGGGGTCGGTCGCGTGCTCCGGCGGACGCACGCCACGGCCGGCCGTGTACGCCGGGGGATCGGAGGCCGGAAACGACAGCGCGTCGAACTCGATCGTGTCGCCCAGGGCGGCCTCGCCGTCGTCGCCGTCGGCGGGCATGAAGTCCTTCAGAGCGATCCGGAACGCCGCCTGCGCGTCGGACAACGCGACCCGGTCCTGCGGGCGCTTCGGCCCGGCCAAGGACGGCACGACCTCGCCCAGATCCAATGAGATTGTGTCGGAGTAGACCGGCTCGGGCGAGGACTCGTCGTGCCACAGGCCCTGCTCGCGCGCATAGGCCTCGACGAGCTCGATGAGCTCCGCCGGCCGCCCCGAGAACTCGAGGTACCGGATCGTCTCGGCGTCGATCGGGAAGATCGCGCACGTCGAGCCGAACTCCGGGCTCATGTTGCCGATCGTCGCGCGATCGGCCAGCGGCAGCGACGCCAGCCCCTGGCCGTAGAACTCGACGAACTTGCCCACGACGCCGCGCTCGCGCAGCATCTCGGTGACGGTCAGCACGAGGTCGGTCGCCGTCGCGCCCTCGGGCAGCGAGCCGCGCAGCTTGAAGCCGACGACCTCGGGGATCAGCATCGGCATCGGCTGGCCGAGCATCGCCGCCTCGGCCTCGATCCCGCCGACGCCCCAGCCCAGCACACCGAGCCCGTTGATCATCGTCGTGTGCGAGTCGGTCCCGACCAGCGTGTCCGGATACGCGAGGGGTGGGTGGGATCGATCTCCCTTTTCGACGAACACGACGCGCGCGAGGTACTCGAGGTTGACCTGGTGCACGATCCCCGTGTCGGGCGGCACGACCGCGAAGTTGTCGAACGCCGTCTGCCCCCAGCGCAGGAACGCGTAGCGCTCCTCGTTGCGCTCGAACTCGCGCTCGGCGTTGCGGGTGAACGCGTCGCGGCTGCCGAACGAGTCGACCTGGACGGAGTGATCGATGACGAGCTCGGCCGGCACCAACGGATTGATCAGCGCCGGGTCGCCGCCCATCGCCGCCATCGCGTCGCGCATCGCCGCCAGGTCGACCACCGCGGGCACGCCGGTGAAGTCCTGCATGACCACGCGCGCAGGGGTGAACGCGATCTCCGTCGACGGCGCCGCGGTCGGATCCCAGCTCGCCAACGCCTCGATGTCGGCCGCCGTGACCGATCCGTTGCCCTCCGTGCGCAGCAGGTTCTCGAGCAGGATCTTCAGCGAGAACGGCAGCCGCGCGACGTCGAAGCGGGAGGCCAGGGCGTCAAGACGGAAGATGTCGACCGTACGCGTCCCGACAGTGAGCGTGCGGCGGGCATCGAAGCTGTTCGTGGACAAGAAGCGGTTCTCCGGGGGGCGGGGACTGGTCTGTGCCGCGCTGGTGATCCCAGCGCGTTCGGGGAACGAATCCATGAGTGTGGCAGCCCCGGCGCGACATCAGCCTGTCGGTTCGCGGTGAGCCCGCCGTGAGCGAGTCCGTCTGGGACTACCCGCGCCCGCCTGCGACCGCATCGTGCACGCGCCGCGTGCGCATCGAGCTGGGCGGCGTGACCGTCGTCGATTCGACCGCCGCCCTGCGCGTGCTCGAGACCAGCCACCCGCCGACGATCTACGTTCCGCCGGCCGACATCGCGCCCGGATGTATCCAGCCGGGCGCCGGCAGCTCCTTCTGTGAGTGGAAGGGGATCGCGGCCTACCTCGATGTCGTGGCCGGCGAACGGCGCGAGGCGCGCGCCGCCTGGACGTACCGCGACCCGGTGCCCGCCTACGCCGGCCTGCGCGATCACGTCGCCTTCTACCCGAGCCGGATGGACGCCTGCTGGCTCGACGACCAGCTCGTGCAGTCCCAGCCGGGCGACTTCTACGGCGGCTGGATCACCGCCGAGCTGCACGGCCCGTTTAAGGGAGGTCCCGGAACGCGGGGCTGGTAGCGCGCGCGGCGGGCGCCCCCGCCTCGCCGGCCGCACGATGCGCCAGAAAACTGTCCTCTACTCTGTCGAGTGGGGAGAGATGCTGTGGACGCGGCAGAATTGAGCGACGGTCGGGGTGCACGCCTGGTGGGGCGCGGCCGCGAGCTTGCGCAGCTCGAACGGGCCCTCGACAGCGCCCTCTCCGGCCGCGGCGGCCTCGTCCTGCTGACCGGCGACCCGGGCATCGGAAAGACCACGCTCGCGCGCGAGTTCGTCGAGCACGCCGCCACGCGCGGCGCCGCGTGGGCGTGGGGCAGCTGCTGGGACGGCGGCGGCGCGCCGGCCTACTGGCCGTGGGTCCAGGTCTGCCGCTCCCTCGCCCGCAGCGCCGACCCGGCGCAGCTGCGCGAGGCGCTCGGCGCCGGCGCGCCGTGGATCGCAGGCCTGCTGCCCGAGTTCCGCGAGGCGCTCGGCGCCCCCGCCCAGCCCTCCGATCTGGACTCCGACCAGGCCCGCTTCCGGCTCTTCGACGCGCTCGCGACGCTGCTGTCGACCGCCGCCGATCGGCGGCCGCTGGTCATCGTCCTCGACGACCTGCACTGGGCGGACGCGTCGTCGCTGCTGGCGCTCGAGTTCGTCGCGCGCGCCCTGCCCGACGCGCCGCTGCTGGCGATCGCCGCCTACCGCCACGCCGAGGCGCACGCGCGCCCGGAGCTCTCGGCGGCCCTCGGCGGCCTCGCGCGCGCCGCCACGCGGCTGCCGCTGGAGGGGCTGGGGCGCGACGAGGTCGGCCAGCTCGCCGCCGTGCGCGCCCGCGGCCTTGGCGGCGGCGGCGGCGAGCACGAGGAGATCGCGCCGCAGCTCGTCACGGCGGTCCATCACGCCAGCGCCGGCAACCCGTTCTTCGTCGACGAGCTCGTGCAGCTGCTCGCCGCGCAGGGAAGGCTGCACGACGTCCGGGCCGCCGAGCGCCCGCTGCCGCTGCCCGACGGCGTGCGCGACGCGATCCGCCGCCGTCTCGCGCCGCTCGAGCCGTCCGTCATGCAGACGCTCAGCGCCGCCGCGGTGATCGGGGGCGAGTTTCGCCTGCAGACGCTGGCGCGGGCGCTGAACGAGCCCGCCGGCACCGTGCTCGCCTGGCTCGAGCTGCCGCTGCGCGGCGGCGTCGTGCTCGCCGGTCGCGATCCCGGCCGCTTCGGCTTCGCCCACGCGCTCGTGCGCGACACGCTGCTGGAATCGCTTGGCGCGACGCGCCGCGCGCACCTGCACCTCGTCGTCGCCGAGGCGCTGGAGGAGGCCTACGCCGACGACCTCGAGCCGCACCTCGCCGAGATCGCCCATCACTTCCTGCAGGCCGCCACCGAGGGCGGGGCGGAGCGCGCGGTCGTCTACGCCGCGCGGGCGGCGCAGCGGGCCGTCGGGCAGTTCGCCTACGAGGAGGCCGCGCGGCTGTACGAGCGGGCGCTCGACGTCGCCGCCTCGCTTCCCGCCGACGAGGCGCGGGCCTGGGGGCTGACCCAGGGCCTCGGCGAGGCGCGCATGCGCGCCGGCGAGGTCGACCGCGCGTTGGGAGCGCTGCGCGCGGCCGCCGAGCACGCCCGCCGCCTCGACGACTCCGAGCGCCTGGCCCAGACCGCGCTGGCCAGCACGCTCAGCGGCCTGTCGCCGGGGCTCGTCGAGCCCGAGCTCGTCGGACTGCTGGAGGAGTCGCTGCAACGCCTGGACGCGCTCGCCACCACCGACCCGCTGCGGCGCGCGACGATCGACGCGCTGCTCTGCCGCCTGCGCGTGCAGCTCGCGCTGGCGCTGTACTGGTCGCCGCGCCGCGAGCGCCGCGAGCAGCTCGTCGACGAGGCGCTCGGGCTGGCCCGCGCGATCTACAGCGGCGAGGCGGCTCGCTCCTCGCCGGTGCAGCGCGGCTTCGCCGACCGCACGCTGGCCTTCGCGCTCGCGCAGGGGTTCGTCGCGGTGTGGGGACCGGACACCGTCACGCGCGGGCTGCCGATCTCGCTCGAGGCGCTCGAGCTGTGCGAGCGCACAAACGACGCGGAGCTCGGGATGCAGGTGCGGCTGTGGCGCATCAGCCTGCTGCTCGAGCTCGACGACCCGGTCCGCGCCGACGATGAGATCGAGGCCTTCGGCTCGACCGCCCGCCGGCTGGGGCAGCCGCGGATGCTCGTCTACGACCCGCTGCATCGGTCCATGGCCGCGCACCTGCGCGGCGACTTCGCCGCCGCCGAGCGCTCCACCGCCGAAGCCGTCGAGCAGTCACGCGACCTGCCCGGCTCGATCGCGCCGATCATCGCCGACGCCCAGACGTTCTTCTCGCAGCGCACGCAGGGCCGCCACCTCGAGCTCGAGCCGCTCGTGCGCCGCAACGCCGACCGCCTGCCGGCGATGCGCCGCTGGCGCTGCGGCCTGGCGCTCGTGCTGGCCGAGCTCGGCCGCGAGGACGAGGCGCGCCGCGAGCTCGAGCATCTCGCGGCGGCGGACTTCGAGGACGTCCCGCGCGACGCGTTGTGGCTCGTCTCGATGGCGCTGCTCGCCGAGCTGTGCACGCTGCTCGACGATCGCCCGCGCGCGCGGCGCATCTACGAGCTGCTGATCGCCTACGAGGGGCGTAACGTCGTCTCGATGGGCGCGGTCTACCTCGGCCCTGTGGCGCGCTACCTCGGGCTGCTGGCGATGACGATCGGCGAGGACGAGCGCGCGCTCGGTCATCTGGAGACCGCCCGCTCGGCGGCCGAGCGGATGGGTGCGCGGCCCGCGGTCGTGCTGGCGGCGCTCGATGCCGCCGAGGTGCTCGCTCGCCGCGCCGCGCCCAGCGACGCGCCGCGCGGCCGCGCGCTCGTGCGCCGCGTGGCCGAGGACGCCGCGCACATGGGGATGCACCCGGCGGTGGCCCGCGCCGACGCCCTGCTCGGTCGCCTCGACAACGCATCCCGCCCGTCGCGCCGGCGCAGCGGCGTGCCGTTGCGCGCGGCGCTGCGCCGCGAGCAGGACGTCTGGCTGCTGGAGTACGACGGGCGCAGCGTCTGCCTGCAGGACGCCAAGGGCCTGCATCACCTGGCGACGCTGTTCGAGAGCCCGGGAACGCCGGTTGCCGCGCTCGCGCTCGCGGCTGCGATGACCACGGGCCGGCAGGCGCCCGGCGCGCAGCTCGTCCCCTACCGCGTCCTGGCGCAGGACCTGCGCGAGGAGCTCGCCGAGGCCCAGGCGTTCAACGATCCCGAGCGGATCTCCCGCGTGCGCGAGCAGCTCGAGCGGCTCGCCGCCGACGTTGCGCAGGCCGACGGCGACACGAGCGCCGCGACCGAGCGCGCGCGCATCAACGTCACGCGCGCGATCAAGGCCGCGGTGCGCCGGATCGCCGAGCAGGAGCCCGATCTCGGCCACCTCCTGCGCGGCACGGTGCGCACCGGAGCCTCGTGCCGGTACGAGCCCGATCCGGGTATTCCGCTCACCTGGGAGGTGAACCGGTAGGCTGACCGCCGCTAATAGGGGAATCCTGCCCCACAAGAGGGTGATTATCACAGTGAACGTTGTCGGGGAGGGCCCGCTGGTCGGTCGCGTGCGCGAGCTGCGGGAGCTCTACGACGCGTTCGAGGACGCCGGCCGCGGTCGCGGCGGCGTCCATCTCGTCCTTGGCGACCCCGGCGTGGGCAAGACGCGCCTGGCGGGGGCGCTCGCCGCCTACGCCGCTGCCGGCGGCGCGTGCGTCGTCTGGACGCGCGGCTGGGGGCGGGCCGCGCCGCCCTACTGGCCGTGGGTGGAGGTCGTGCGCGGGCTCGTGCAGGATCTCGACGGCGAGACGCTGCGCCGCGAGCTCGGCTCCGCCGCCGACCAGCTGCTGCGCCTGGCGCCCGAGCTGGCCGAGCGGCTGCCGGCGCCGCACGCCCCGCCGGCCGAGGACGACGACTCCGACATCGCGCGCTTCGCCCTCTTCGACGCGCTCGTCGCGCTGCTGCGCGTGCGCAGCGCGGCCGGCCCGGTGGTGGTCCTCATGGACGACCTGCAGGCCGTCGACGAGGGCTCGCTCGTCGCCCTGGACTTCGTCTCGCGAATGCTGCGCGACGCCTCCGTGCTGCTCGTCGTCACGATGCACGAGCGCGTGCCGCACCGCACGCCCGACGCGCAGCTGGCCCTGCAGAACGTCGTGCGCTCCGGCCGGCGCCTCGTGCTCCGCGGCCTCTCTCGCGAGGACGTCGGGCAGCTCATCGAGCTGACCAGCGGCGTGCCCGCGGCGCCGGGCCTCGTGGAGGCGGTGCACACCGCGACGGAGGGAAACCCGTTCTTCGCCCGCGAGGTGGTCGCGCTGCTGCTCGCCGACGGGCTCCTCGACGACCCGCCCGACGAGCTGCCGCTGCCCGACGGCGTGCGCGCGACGATCCGCCGCCGCCTCGAGCCGCTCGACGAGCGGCAGTGCGCCACGCTCGAGCTCGCCTCGATCATCGGGCGCACATTTGCACTCGCCACGCTCGAGGCCGCCTCGCCGCTGGATCGCGACAGCGTGGTCGATGCGCTCGACGCGGCCGCGTCGCTCGGCCTCGTCGTTCCGGTCGCCGGCACCCTGGGCGAGTACCGCTTCGGCCACGGCCTGATCCGCGAAACGCTGCTGACCGGCATGCCGGTCGCCGCGCGCATCAGCGGCCACCGCACCGTCGGCGAGGCGCTCGAGCAGGTCTACCGCGGCGCGATCGACGCGCACCTGCCCGAGCTCGCCCATCACTTCCTCAGCGCCGCCCCGCGCGGGGAGATCGGCAAGGCCGTCAACTACGCCGAGCGCGCGGCCGATCGCCTGCTGCAGACGCTGGCCTACGAGCAGGCGGCCGATCTGTACGCGCGCGCCCTGGAGGTGCTCGAGCGCCTGGAGGCCGACGTGCCGCGCCGCGCGCGCCTGCTGCTCGGCCTCGGCACGGCGCAGTCGCGCGCGGGACGGCGCACGGCCCGCGCGACCTTCGAGGCCGCGGTCACGGCGGCGCGAACGATCGAGGCCGACGACGTCCTCGCGCGCGCCGCGCTCGGCTTCGCTCCCTTCGCCCTGATGCCCGGCTACGTCGACGAGGCCCACGTGGCGCTCCTCGGCGAGGCGCTCGAGCGCACCGGCGACGCCGCTCCCCCGCTGCGCGTGCGGCTGCTCGGATCGCTGGCGGTGGCGCTGTACTGGTCTGACAACGCCGGGCGTCGCACCGACCTGGCGCGCGAGGCGCTCGAGATCGCGCGGGAGCTCGGCGACGCCCCGACGCTGGCGATCGCCGTGTGCTCGATGCAGCTGGCGACCTCCGGGCCCGACCGGACCGAGCAGGGGCTCGCGTGGCTGGAGGAGCTGTTCGCGCTGAGCGACCGCTACGGCGAGACCGTGATGTCGCTGGCGGCGCGCAGCCGCCACGTCGACGTCCTGCTCGAGCTCGACGACATCGCCGGCGCCGGCACGGCGATCGAGACGCTCGAGCGCCTCGCTCGCGAGGCCCGAGACCCGCGCGCCGCCGCCTTCGCCCGCCTGCACCGCGCCCGCCGCGCCGCCCTCGAGGGGCGGCTGGCCGAGGCCAAACAGCTGCTCGACGGGGTGGCGGTCGACGCCGCGGACCTGACGGGCACGACGATCCCGATGACCGTCGCATCGCAGGGCGTCGTGCTCACCTGGGTCAAGTACGGCCCGCGCGAGATCGGCGACACCGTCCGCGCCTACGCCGCGGGAGCGCCCGCGATGCCGGCCTGGCGCGCCGGCCTCGCCGCAGCGCTGGCCGACGCCGGCCGGCGCGAGGAGGCCCTGCTGGAGTTCGACCGCCTCGCGGCCGACGACTTCGCCGCGCTGCCGCGCGACACTCTCTGGCTGGCGGCGATGACCCTTCTCACGGAGGCGGTCCTGGCGCTCGAGCTGCCCGACCGGGCGCTGGCGCTGCACGCCAAGCTCGCGCCGTTCGCCGGGCGCAACGCGGTGCTGCCGACGGTCGGCTTCCTCGGTCCGGTCGAGATGTGGCTCGGCATCCTCGCCGCCGTGGCCGGCCGCGATGCGCAGGCGCTCGAGCACTTCGCCGCCGCGCGCGCCCGGGCGATGCGCGACGGCGCGCGCACCGCCGTGACGCGCACCGCGATCGAGGAGGCGGCGGTGCTGCTGCGCGACGGCGGGGATGCGGCGCGGGCGCGCGCGCAGGAGCTGCTGCAGATCGCCGCCGACGGTGCCGAGGAGATGGACCTGCCGCGGCACGCGCAGCGCGTCGCGGCCCTGCGCGCACAGCTCGTGCCGACGCTGCCGGGGCCGGCGGGGCCGGGCATCGCGGGCGCGGCGGGCGCGGCCAGCCTGCGCCGGATCGGCGACGTGTGGACGATCGCGAGCCAGGGCCACTCGATCCATCTCAACGACGGTCGTGGCGTGCGCCTGCTGGCGCTGCTGCTCGAGCGTCCCGGCATCGAGGTCCACAGCCTCGACCTCGTCGCCGCGGTCGACGGCGTCACGGTGCGCCAGGCTCCGATCGAGCACTCCGGCGGCCAGGAGACGGCGGGCAGCTTCGGCGTGCAGGGCGGGGCCGGGCCGGCGCTCGACGCCAAGGCCAAGGACGAGTACCGCCTGCGCATGGCCACGCTCGAGACCGCGCGCGCGGCCGCCGAGTCGCGCCGCGACGAGACGGCCGCCGCGGCCGCGCGCCAGGAGCTCGACTTCGTGCGCAACGCGCTGTCGACCGCGGTCGGGATGGGCGGCCGCGATCGCGAGACCGGCTCGCACGCCGAGCGCGCGCGCATCAACGTCACGCGCGCCATCCGCTCCACGCTCAAGCGCGTCGCCGGCTACGACGCGCACATCGGCGCCGAGCTCGATGCCGGCGTGAAGACGGGCACGTTCTGCGTCTACCAGCCCGACCCGCTGCGCCCGCTCGTCTGGACCATCGACCGCGGCTGATCGCACGGCGCCTTCCGGCAACCGCCACGGCGCATCCATCGCGGATGTACGACGTTCACGCGTTCGTCACGCCCAATGTGTGCCGATGAACGTCGTGAACGACCACACCTTCCTCTTCGCCGACCTCGTCGGCTACACGTCGTTCACCGAGCAGGTGGGCGACGACGTGGCGGCCGACGTCGCGGTGGCGTTCCAGGCCCGCGCACAGCGGCTGGCCGACACCTACGGCTGCGACGTCATCAAGAAGCTCGGCGACGCGGTGATGATCCACGGCGCCGACGCAGCGCGGGTCGTCGCGCTGGCGCTGCGCCTGCGCCGCGAGCTCTCGGCCGACGGTGGGTTTCCGCCGCTGCGGATGGGCGTGCACTCCGGAAGCGCCGTGCAGCGCGAGGGCGACTGGTACGGCGCGACGGTGAACATCGCCGCTCGGGTCGCCGACGCGGCGGGCGCCGGAGAGATCCTGCTGAGCCTCAAAACGCGCGATCGGATCACGCGCGCCGGCGTGACGATCGCCGATCGCGGCGCGCGCAGCTTCAAGAACGTGGCGGCGCCGCTGGCGCTGTTCTCCGCGGCCGCCTGAGCGAAGGGTTCGCCCGGATCGCAGGGCAGCGGGCGTCGTCCGCGACGCCGTGCGCCTCACGGACCCGCCAAGAGAAAAGGGCGCCACGGGGAAGAGGCACCCTTCTCTCAGGTAGGTACGGGGTTTCGGGAGATGCTGATTGAAACCCCGGTGATTCGGGTGGCTTGTCCCTGCCTGTCGTCATCAGCTTGGCGTTAGGCGCAAGCGAACGGTGTTCGTTCGCTGTGAACAACAGAGCGCGAACGCGCCAAGTAACAGAGTCTACCGCACGGTGGCCGACCGCCGTGCGGGCTCGGCGGCCGGCCGGCGTGCGGGGGTGCTAGTTGGCGACGCGCTCGGCAGTGGGCTTCTCCTGCGCGTCCTCGGACTTCGTCTCGCCGGCCTTCGGCGCCTTGCGCTGGACGGTCTCGCACGAGCCCTTGGGGTTCTCGCTGGTCGCGTCGGTGATCACGTCGACGTTGTCGAGCAGGGCCCTGTCGTTGCCCGGCCGCAGGTGATCTGATCGGTCTCGCCGTCACGGGTGCGCAGCACGTCGTCGCCGTTGCCGCCGTCGAGCGCGTCGCCGACCGTGTCGCCGTTGCCGCTGACGTCGCCGCGGGCGAGCGCCCAGAGAACGTCGTTGCCGTCGCCGCCGACCGAGATGTCGTTGCCGCGGTTGGCGAAGATCGTGTCGTTGCCGGCGCCGCCCTCCTGGAGGTCGTCACCGGTTCCGCCGGACATGCGGTCGTGGCCGCGCTCGCCACGGACCCCTCACCGCTGGTGAGAACTCGATGAGACACGCGCGTGGGAGGCCCGCTGGTGCCCCGCCTGCGTCATCTTGTGTGCCATGCCCCGCCGCCTCGTGATCCTCGTCCTCGCTTTCGCCCTGCTGACGGGCGGCGCGACGGCGCTGGCAAAGCCGCTGAAGGGCACGAATGGACCCGATCGCCTGATCGGAACGGCGCAGGCCGACAAGCTCAACGGCCGCGCCGGCGACGACGACCTGCGCGGCGGTCCGGGCAACGACAGGCTCACCGGCGGGTCGGGCAGCGACATCGTCTCAGGCGACGCCGGCAACGACTCGCTGTCCGGCGGACCCGGTGGCGACACGTTGCTCGGTGGCTCGGGCGCGGACCGCATCGACGCGCGCGGCGGACCGCGCGACGTCGTCCTCGGCGGCGACGGGCGCGACCGCATCGAGGCCGCCGACGGCGCGCGCGACAAGATCAGCTGCGGAGCGGGCCGCGACACCGTCCGCGCAGACAGGATCGACACGGTCGCCCGCGACTGCGAGACCGTCAAGCGTGGATGACGAGGACGACGGCCCCGTCGTCCTGCTCGTCGACGACGACGCCGCGATCCGCCGTGCGGTGGGCGCCGGACTGGAGCTCGAGGGCTTTCGCGTCGTGCGCGCCTCCGGCGGCCGCGCCGCGCTGGCGGCGGTCGAGTCCGTCTCGCCCGCGGTGATCCTGCTCGACCTGTCGATGCCCGACCTCGACGGCCTCGAGGTGCTGCGCCAGCTGCGCGCGGGCGGCGACGACGTCCCCGTGTGTGTGCTGTCGGCACGCGACGAGGTGGAGGATCGCGTGCTCGGCCTGCAGGCCGGCGCCGACGACTACGTCGTCAAGCCCTTCGCGCTCGAGGAGGTGACCGCGCGGCTGCAGGCCCTGCTGCGCCGCCGGCCCACCACGCAGCAGTCCGTGCTGAGCGTGGGCGACATCACGCTGGACCCCCGCTCGCACGAGGCCTCTCGCGGTGAGCGTGACCTCGGCCTGACGCGGCGCGAGTTCGACCTGCTGCACCTCTTCATGCGACACCCCAGCGAGGTGATCGACCGCGCGCGCCTGCACGAGGAGGTGTGGGGTTACACCTTCGATCCGGGAACGAACATCGCCGACATGTTCGTCGGCTACCTGCGCCGCAAGCTCGAGGCCGAAGGGGAACCGCGCGTGCTGCAGACGGTGCGCGGCATCGGCTTCATCCTGCAGGTCTGATTCGCTAGGGCGCGATGCGCAGCCTTCGCGGTCGCCTGACGCTGGGCATCACGCTCGTGCTCGCCGTCGTCCTCGCGGGCGCGGGGGTCGTCGTGTCGCGCTACGTCGACCACTCCGAGCGGGCGGCGCTCGACGACAGCCTGAAGCGGACCGTGGAGTTCTCGCGCGGGACCGCGCTGTCAGCGGTCGAGCGCGAGCTGCCCTCCGCCGACCGGCGCCTGAACAACGTCCTGTCAGCGTCGGGGACGTCGCTGCGCCTGTTGCTCGACGGCCGCGAGCTGCCGGCGTTCGGGCGCCCGCCGCCGCCCGGCCGGCAGACGCCGCGCGACGGCTTTCAGACCTTCGAGGCCGGCGGCGAGCGGTATCGCTCCTACACGATCCGGCTGGAGGCGCTGGGCGGGCTGGCGCGCCTGGAGGTCACGCGGCGGCTGGGCCCGACGGAGCGCAAGCTGTCGGCGTTGAACCGGCGGCTGCTGGCGTTCGGCGCGGCGGCCCTGCTCGTGGCGGCGCTTGGCGCGTGGTTCGCCGCCGACGTGACGCTGCGCCCGCTGCGCCGCCTGCGCCGGGCGACCGCCGCCATCGCGAGCACCGGGGACCTCGACCGCCGCGTGCCCGGCGACCACGGGCCGGCCGAGCTGCGCTCGCTGGCGGAGAGCTTCAACGAGATGCTCGCACGCCTCGGTCGCTCGGCGGCCGACCGCGAGCGCGCGCTGGCGGCGACGCGGCGTTTCACCGCCGACGCCGGCCACGAGCTGCGCACGCCGCTGACGAGCGTGCAGGCCAACCTGTCCTCGCTCAGCCGCCACCCGGAGATGCCCGCGGCGCAGCGCGCGGAGATGCTCGAGGACGCCCTGTCGGAGAACCGCCGCCTCGTGACGCTGCTCGAGGGGCTGCAGGGGCTCGCCCGCGGCGACGCCACGCCGCCCGAGCGCGGCGAGGTCGATCTCGCCGACCTCGTGGCGGTCGCGCTGGCCGCCGTGCGCTCGCGCCATCCGCGGGTCCAGTGGGAGTGTGAGCTGCCCGACGAGCCGGTCGTCCTGCGCGGGTGGGAGCCTGGGTTGCGGATCCTCGTCGACAACCTGCTGGTCAACGCCGCGCTCCACGGCGGCGGGACGGTGGCGATGTCGCTCTCGTCCGCCGGGTCCGGCGGGCCGGTGCTCGTCGTCGACGATGACGGGCCGGGCGTGGCGGACGACGACCGCCAGCGGATCTTCGAGCCGTTCGTGCGCGCCGACGGTGTCACGGCGCCGGGGTCGGGGCTGGGGCTCGCGCTCGTCAGCCAGCAGGTGCGCGCGCACGGCGCGACGATCGAGGTGCTCGACTCGCCGCTCGGCGGGGCGCGCTTCCGCGTGCGCTTCGCCGGTTAGCCTCAGCGCCATCGTGCCGCGCCGCGCTGCCTTCCTCGCCTCTGTCTTCGTTCTCGGGGTCGCTGTGCTGGCCGGCTGCGGCGGGGACGATCCACCACCGCGGCCGCCGAGCGAGCACGTGCGGCTGGAGATCACCGCGCCGCGCGACGGGTCGACGCTGCGGCGCGGCACCGCCGACGTGCGCGGCAGCGTCTCGCCGCGCGCGTCGTCGGTGAGCGTGCTCGGGCGCCCGGCGCTCGTGACCGACGGGCGCTTCACGGTCGTCGTGCCGCTCGAGGAGGGGGTGAACGTCATCGACGTGATGGCGACCGCGCCGCGGCGGCTGCCGACGCTGACCGCGCTGCGGGTCACGCGCGACGTGCTCGTCACGGTGCCGGCGCTCGAGGGCGTGCTGGAGGACGAGGTCCGGGCGCGGCTGGATCCGCTCGGGCTGGACCTCGACGTCGAGCGCGGGGGCGGGCTGTTCGATGTCCTGCGGCCCGGCGAGCCGCGGGTGTGCGAGCAGGAGCCCGAGCCGGGGGCGCGCGTGCGCCGCGGGCGCGAGGTGCTGGTGGTGGTGGCGAAGCGCTGCTGAGCGGCGTGCGCTTCAGCTTTGCGGCGTGACGGCGATCAGCGCGATGCGCGTGATGCCGCGGTCGCGCACGACGCCGAGCACGATCCTGCCCTCGATCGCGGAGCCCGCCTGGCGGCGCACGCGGTAGTTCCCGCTGGCGCGGCCGGCGAGGCCGCCGGTGGCCACGAGATCCTCGAGCTCGTAGCTGCGCGTGGCGTTCTGCTTGAACTGCGTCTCGTACTGGGTGACGACGGCCTGGCGGCCGCGGACGGTGCCCTCCGGAAGGACGCGCCGCACGTCGCTCGTGAGCAGCCGGCCGAGAGCGCGGCCGTCCTCGGTCTCGTAGGCCTCGGCGAACGCCTCGGCGACGGCCTTCACCTCGCCGTCGGCGAGCGGGCGGGTCTGGGCGGTGGCGACGTCGCGCTCGTCGCCGCCGAGCATGAGCAGGGCGACGGTGACGATGCCGGCCAGCGGCAGGGCGATGGCGGCGAGGAGGGCGGCGCGGCGGGGGCGGCGGCGTCTGCGCGGGGCTTGGGCGGCCGCGGGTGGGGCGGTGGCCGGGAGCGCCGCGGGCGCCGGCGCAGGCATCGGCGCGTTGCGGACGGTGCGCGCGCGGGTGTGGCCGGGCGGGCCCGGCGGCATGGGTCGCGGGGGCGGTGCATCCCGCCGAGGCTCTGGCGGTTGCGCCGCCTGCGATGACCACAGGCGCTTGGGCTGCGCCTCCGGCGCTGCCGGGTCGGCGCTGCGCACCGCGCGCGGCGGTCGCTCGGGCCGCGGCGGGGCGATCGACGTCGGCGCCGTGACCTCGCTGGCCTTCACCCCGCCGGGCGCCGCCGAGCCGATCGCCACGGTGCGCTCGGTCTCGGTCACCGGCTCGCCACGCGCGGCCGCGAGTGCCGCCCGCCCGAGGTCCCCCGCCGACGGGTAGCGATCGTCGGGCTGCTTGGCCAGCGCACGCGCCACGATGCGATCGAAGAACGGGTCGGCGCCGCGGTCCGACGGGCGCGGGATCGGGCCCTGCAGGTGGGCGAGCAGCGTGGCCGGGACGGTCTCGCGCGCAAACGGCGGCGCGCCGGTGAGCGCGGCGTAGAGCACGCAGCCCAGCGAGTAGACGTCCGAGCGCGAGTCGACGCGCTCGCCGGCGAGCTGCTCGGGGGAGGCGAAGTCGACGGTGCCGATCCAGCTGCCGCTGTCGGTCAGCGGCTCGAGCGGGTCGAGCGTGCGGGTGAGGCCGAAGTCGCTGAGGTAGGCGTGGTCGCCGGAGCCGGCGGCGAGGAGCACGTTGGCGGGCTTGACGTCGCGGTGCACGAGGCCGGCGGCGTGGGCGACATCGAGCGCCGCGGCGACCTGCGCGACGATCGCCGCCGCGCGCGGGGCGGGCGGCGGGCCGTCGTCCTTGATGAGCGCGTGCAGGTCGCGGCCGGGCACGTAGCGCATGACGATGTACAGCGCGCCGCGATCCTCGCCCGCCGCGTAGACCGGCACGACGTTGGGATGGTCGATCGCGGCGGCCATCCGCGACTCGCGCGTGAAGCGCTCACGGAACTCGGGGTCGCCGGCGCGGTCGGCGGTGATGACCTTCAGCGCGACGGGGCGCTGCAGATCGAGCTGGACGGCGCGGTAGACGACGCCCATGCCGCCGCGGGCGATGACGCCCTCGATGCGGCAGCCGGCGAGCAGCGCGCCTGGGTGAAGCTCTGGCACGCCTGCATTGTCGCGTGCCGGGGTAGGCGAGCGCCGCGGCCGGTCGCACCGGGGGTGAGAACTTCGTGAGCTCGTTCGCTACGGCACATGCGCAGCGGAGAGGCTGAACGATGTTCGGTCGAATATCACGCCCAGAGGACAGACCGAACGAACCCCATGACCATGCAGACCGAAACCACCCTCACCGCCGCCAAGCTCCGAGCCGACCTGCGTCTGCTCTACGCCGAGCGTGCTTTCGCCGACCTCGAGGGGATGGGCGCCGACCCGACCTACATGGACGACCTGCTCGACGACATCCACTCGTTGAAGGAGGCGTACGTCGGAGCCGTCGTGACGGAGATCGCGACGCTGCGAGCGGAGCTCGGCGGGGCGCTGCAGGGCTAGTCTCGCCTCTTGGCGAGAGGGTGGCGCAGGGCGGTCGTAGACTTCGACGGCGTGCGCACATGAGCGACGGGCATGCTGCACGTACATCGCGCTGAGCGCGCCGACGGGCTGGTGCAGGCGCTGGCGGCGCTGCTGCGCGAGCCGCTGCCCGACCCGTTTGCGCCCGAGGTCATCGCCGTCCCAACGCGCGGGATGGAGCGCTGGCTGACGCAGCGGCTGTCGGGCCGCCTCGGCGCCGGCGACGGCCGCGCGGACGGGATCTGCGCCAACGTCGAGTTCCCGTCGCCGCGCCGGCTGACCGCGGACGCTGTCGCTGCGGCGTCGGGGATCGATCCGGACGCCGATCCCTGGCTGGCCGAGCACACGCTGTGGCCGTTGCTCGACGTTGTCGAGGCCTGCCTCGGCGAGCCGTGGATGGAGAGTCTGGCCACGCATCTCGGCGCGGGCGACGAGGAGCAGGACGAGTCGCGGCGCTCGCGGCGGCTCAGCGCCGTTCGTCACATCGCCGAGCTCTTCGATCGCTACGCGCTGCACCGGCCGGAGATGGTCCGTGCCTGGGCGCGCTCGGACGACACCGACGGGGCGGGGCGCCCGCTGCCGGACGAGGCGCTCTGGCAGGCCGAGCTGTGGCGCCGGCTGCGTGAGCGAATCCGACTGGCCGGCCCGGCCGAGCGCCTCGAGGAGGCGTGCGCCCGCCTCCGCCTGGAACCCGAGCTCGTCGACCTGCCGCCAAGGCTCGCGCTCTTCGGGCTGACCCGCCTCCCCGCCGCCCGGCTCGCCGTGCTCCGCGCGCTCGCCGCAGAGCGCGACGTGCACCTCTTCCTCCTGCACCCGTCTCCTATCCTGTGGGAGGAGATCGCGATCGTGCGCGCTGGCCTGCCGCCGATCGTGCGCCGCGACCACGACGTCACCGCGACGCTGCCCGCCAACAGCCTGCTCGCGTCGTGGGGACAGGACGCGCGCGAGCTGCAGCTCGTCGTCGCGGACGGCGGCGACGGCGATCACGTCGATCACCATCACCCCGTCGTGCAAGGCGGCGACACGCTGCTCGCGCGCATCCAGGCCGACGTGCGCGCCGACCGCGCGGCCCCGGGGGCGCCGCTGCCGGGCGCGCCGGACGCCCGCCCGCCGCTGGACCCCGCCGACCGCAGCGTCCAGGTCCACGCCTGCCACGGCCGCGCGCGCCAGGTCGAGGTCGCGCGCGACGCGATCCTGCACATGCTCCGCGACGACCCGAGCCTGGAGCCGCGCGACGTGATCGTCATGTGCCCCGACATCGAGACGTTCGCGCCGCTCATCCACGCGACGTTCGGCATCGGCGCGCTGCACGCCGACGACGACGATCCCGGCGACGCGGCCGTCGACACCGGGCTGCCGGATCTGCGGGTACGCCTCGCCGACCGCGCGCTGCGCCAGACCAACCCGGTCCTCGGCGTCGTCGCGCAGCTGCTCGACCTCACCGGCGCGCGGCTGACCGCGTCGCAGGTGCTCGACCTCGCCGACCGCGACCCGGTCCGGCGGCGCTTCGGCTTCGACGACGACGACCTGGCGCGCATCCAGGAGTGGATCGCCGACGGCGGGATCCGCTGGGGCCTGGATGCCGCGCACCGTGCGCCGTTCAAGCTCGAGTCGCTCGCCGCCGGGACGTGGCGCGCCGGCCTGGACCGCGTGCTCCTCGGCGTCGCGATGACCGAGGACGGGCACCGGCTGTTCGAAGGCGTGCTCGCGCTCGACGACGTCGAAAGCGGCGCGATCGACCTCGCCGGCCGCTTCGCCGAGCTGATCGATCGGCTGGGCGCGGCACTCGATTCGCTCGGCTCCGCGAAGTCGGTCGCCGGATGGACGGCCGCGATCGCGGAGGCGACGAATTCGCTCGCGACGACGGGCACCCGCGACGCCTGGCAGCGCGCCGAGCTGCAGCGCCTGCTCGACGACGTGCTCGACCAGGCCCGCGCCGGCGGCCGCGCCGACACGACGACGCTGTTGCCCGCCGAGGTCCGCGCGCTGTTCGCCGAGCGCCTCCAGGGCCGGCCGACGCGCGCGAACTTCCGTACCGGCCACCTGACGATCTGCACGCTCGTGCCGATGCGCTCGGTCCCGCATCGCGTCGTCTGTCTGCTCGGCCTCGACGACGGCGCCTTCCCCCGCAAGGCCCACCGCGACGGCGACGACCTCATGCTCGCCGACCCGCACGTCGGCGACCGCGACACGCGTACCGAGGATCGCCAGATGCTGCTCGACGCGCTGCTCGCGGCGACGGACCGGCTGATCGTCACCTACACCGGCAACGACGAGCGCACGAACGTCGCGCGGCCGCCGGCCGTTCCGGTCGGGGAGCTGCTCGACGTCGTCGACCGCGCGGTGCGCGTCAAAGGCGGCGACGCGCGCGAGCAGGTCGTCGTCCGGCACCCGCTGCAGCCGTTCGACCCGCGCAACTTCGCCTCGGGGGAGATCGTCCGCAAGCGCCCGTGGAGCTTCGATCGGGTGGCGTTGGACGGGGCGCGCGCGATCGTCGGCCCGCGCGCCTTTGACGAGCCCTTCCTGCGCGCGCCGCTTGCGACCGCCGCGGGGCCGGTGGTGGAACTCGACGGCCTGGTGAAGTTCGTCGAGCGCCCGGTGCGCGCCTTCCTGCGCCAGCGGCTGGGGATGAGCGTCGCCGACTACGACGAGGACGTGGCCGACGCGCTGCCGGTCGAGCTCGACCACCTCGAGGTGTGGGCGGTCGGGCAGCGCCTGGTCGACGGGCTGCTGGCCGGTGCCGAGCTTGACGCGTGCGTCGCGGCCGAGATCGCGCGCGGGACGCTGCCGCCCGGCGCGCTGAGCGGGCCGGTCATCGCGCGGGTGCGCCCGATCGTGCAGTCGATCGCGGCGGCGGCGGCGAGCCGGCTGCTCGTGGCCGGCGAGCCGACGTCCGTGGAGGTCAACGCGCTGATCGGGGAGGGGCGGTTCCTGCGCGGGACGGCGCCCGGTGTGCGCGGCGACGTGCTCGGCTCGGTCACCTACTCGCGCGTGAACCCGCGCCACCGCCTGGCCGCGTGGGTGCGACTGCTCGCGCTCACCGCCTCGCACCCGGAACGGTCATTCGAATCCGTCGTCATCGGCCGCGCGCGGGCGAATGCCGACCGCGATACGCGGGTGACGATCGCGCGGATTGGTGTACTCGGGGACGACCCGGCGCAGCGGCGCGAGCGGGCGCTGGCGAGCCTGCGCACGCTGATCGATGTCTACGACCGCGGAATGCGCGAGGCGCTGCCGATCGCGTGCATGAGCTCGGCGGCGTACGCGGCCGCCGCCGCGCGCGGCGCGAAGCCCGAGGCACCGGCGCGGACGGCGTGGGAGTCGACCTGGAAGTTCGACCGCGAGGACCGCGAGCCCGACCATCTGCTCGTGCTCGGCGGCGAGCGCAGCTTCGACGAGTTGCTCGCCGAGCCGCCGCGCGCCGACGAGTCCGGAGACGGCTGGGACGCGGCCGAGACGACCCGGTTCGGGCGCTACGCGCGGCGCGTGTGGGATGACCTGCTGGTCTGCGAGGAGGTCGTCGACCAGTGAGGGGCGCTCGAATCTCGGCGCCGTCGCCGTTCAAGCTGTCCGGCCCGCTGCCGACCGGCGTCACCGTGCTCGAGGCCAGCGCGGGGACCGGCAAGACGTTCACGATCGCCGCACTGGCCGCGCGCTACGTCGCCGAGGGCACGCCGCTGGATCAGATCCTGCTCGTCACGTTCACGCGGATGGCGACCGGCGAGCTGCGCGACCGCGTCCGCGAGCGGCTCGTCCACACCGAGCAGGGGCTCGCTCGTTTCCGGGCGGGGGTGCTGCCGACCGACGGCGACGAGGTGGTGGCGCTGCTCGCCCGCGGCTCGGAGGAGGAGGTCGCCGAGCGCCACGGGCGGCTCGTGCGAGCGATCGCCCGCTTCGACGCCGCGACGATCGCGACGACGCACGGCTTCTGCCAGGAGGTGCTCGGCGGCCTCGGGATCGTCGGCGACGTCGAGACCGACATGACGTTCGTGGAGGATCCCGCCGACCTCGTCGAGGAGGTCGTCGACGACCTGTTCGTGCGGCGCTTCCATCGCGAGGGCAAGCCGCAGTTCCCCCGGGCGGAGGCGCTGCGCATCGCGCGGATCGCGGTCGCCAACCCGGCCGCGCGGATCGAGCCCGAGGCCGCGCCGGAGCACACGGTCGAGGCGATGCGCGTGCGGTTCGCGTTCGCCGTCCGCGACGAGCTCGAGCGACGCAAGCGGCGCATGGCGCTCATCACCTACGACGACCTGCTCACCCGGCTCGATAACACGCTGAGCGGTCCCGGCGGCGACGCGGCGGCGGCCAGGCTGCGGGCGCGCTACCGCGTCGTGCTCGTCGACGAGTTCCAGGACACCGACCCGGTCCAGTGGGACATCATGCGCCGCGCGTTCGGCGGGGGCGGGGTCGCTCTGATCCTGATTGGCGATCCAAAGCAGGCGATCTACGCCTTCCGCGGGGCGGACGTCTATGCGTATCTCGCGGCGGCCGCGACGGCGGGCACGAGCGCGACGCTCGAGGTCAACTGGCGCAGCGACCAGGGGCTGATCGACGCCTACGACGCGATGTTCGGCGGCGCGACGTTGGGTCACGAGGGGATCGTGTACCGGCGGGTCAGGGCGGCGCCGGGCAACGAGCTGGCCGGGCTGTCAGGCGCGCCCGCGGGGGCGGCGGTGCGCGTGCGTGTCGTGCACCGCGACGAGCCGGGGGTCACGCGCACGAAGGGCGGCGGCTTCGCGAGCGCGCCGTCCGTGCGCGAGCACATCGCGCGCGACCTCGCCGCCGATCTCGTCGCGCTGCTTTCGTCACGGGCCCAGGTCGAGATCCGGGCATCGGACGGGCCGCCGCGCCGGGAGCCGATCCGGCCGGGTCATGTCGCGGTGCTCGTGCGCACGCACCGCAACGCGGCGCTGGTGCGCGAGGCGCTGGACGCCGCCGGCATCCCGGCGGTGATCAACGGCGCGGGCAGCGTATTCGGCACCGTCCCGGCGCGCGACTGGCTGCGGTTGCTGGAGGCGATCGAGCGCCCGGCGGCATCGACGCGGGCGCGGTCGGCGGCGCTGACGCCGTTTCTCGGCTGGACCGCGGAGCGGGTGGCGGCGGTGGGCGAGCCGGAGTGGGAGGAGGTGCATCGGCGGCTGCATCGCTGGGCGCGGGTGCTGCGCGAGAGCGGCGTGGCGGCGCTGATGGAGACGATCACGCGGGCGGAGGGACTGCCCGGCCGGGTGCTGGCGGGCGCCGACGGCGAGCGGCGGTTGACGGACCTGCGCCACGTCGGCCAGCTGCTGCACGCGACCGCGACGGCCGAGGGGATGGGCGGCGCGGCGCTGACGGCATGGCTGCGCCAGCGCATCGCGGCGGCGGCGCGCGAGACGGGCGACGAGGAGCGCACGCGACGGCTGGAGTCCGACGCCGAGGCCGTGCAGGTGCTGACGATCCACCGCAGCAAGGGGCTGGAGTTCCCGATCGTCTACTGCCCGGACCTGTGGGAGCCCGGGTACATCCCGCGCGACCCCGAGCCGGTGTTCTTCCACGATCCGGTGCATGAGTTTGAGCGAACGATCGACGTCGGATTGGACGGGCCGGACTGGGGGCGCCACTGTCGCCACCACGAGGAGGAGCAGCGGGGGGAGGATCTGCGGCTGGCGTATGTCGCGTTGACGCGCGCGCGTCATCAGGCGGTGGTGTGGTGGGCCGGGACGTGGGACAGCCGGCACTCGGCCCTGGGCCGGCTGCTTTTCGCGCGCGGGGAGGACGGGGTGGTGCCGGCTTCGGGTTCTGCCACGCCGACCGATGCTGTGGCTGTCGTGCGGTTCGAGGAGCTGGGTTTGCAGGCGCCCGGCTGTATCAGCGTCGAGCGATCGCGGCTGGGCGGGCTGCCGGTGTCGTGGTCGCCGGGGCGGGTTGCGGCGTCAGATCTGGTTGCGGCGGCGTTCGACCGTTCGTTGGACGAGCGGTGGCGGCGGACGTCGTTCAGCGACATCTCGGCGGGGGCGTACGAGGCGGTGCACGTCG
>Ga0136633_1000699_pt1 | contig 25317 bp, 18 predicted proteins | sample AntDrymeUQ832206_2_FD_105494 | JGI IMG/M metagenome (GOLD analysis project Ga0136633, IMG submission 105494) | Polar desert sand microbial communities from Dry Valleys, Antarctica - metaG UQ83 (22.06) | ecosystem: Environmental > Terrestrial > Soil > Desert | place: Antarctica: Dry Valley... | reverse complement strand
GTCGAGGCGACGAAGCGCGAAGACAATCCCAATGTCGCGGAATTCCGCCTTCAGCCGCTCGAGCGCGGCTTCGGCCACACTCTTGGAAACGCCATGCGGCGTCTCCTCCTGTCCTCGCTTCGCGGGTCCGCCGTCTGGGGCTTCCGCATTGATGGCGTGCTGCACGAGCACCAGACGATTCCCGGTGTCGTGGAAGACGTCCACCAGATCATCGGCAACCTCAAGGTGCTGACGCTCAGTCTGGACGAGGGGGTCGAGAACACCATCCTCCGCATCTCGAAGAGCTCGGCCGGTCCCGTGACCGCCGCCGACATCGAGGGCCAGGGTGGAGTTACGATCGTCGATCGCACCCAGCACCTGTTCACGCTGCAGGGCGACCGCGACATCAACGTCGAGCTGTACGTGGGTCGTGGCCGCGGCTACGTCGAGGCCGATCAGCACGCGATCGACAAGACGCTGCCGGTCGATGTCGTGCGTGTCGACTCGATCTACAACCCGGTTCGCCGCGCGAACTTCTCGGTTGCCGAGACCCGCGTCGGCCAGCGCACCGACTACGACCGGTTGACCCTGACGGTCGAGACCAACGGCACCGTCACGCCGGAAGAGGCGGTGAGCTACGCCGCCGCGCTCGCGCAGACTCACTTCCAGTACTTCGCGGGCTTCGGCTCGCACGCGTCGGCTCCGCTGACGCCCGGGTCCGAGATTCCGGGCGGAGATGCGCACCGTCTCGCTGAAGTGCTGCGCACGCCGATCGAGGACTTCGAGCTGTCGGTCCGCTCGGTGAACTCGCTCAAGAACTCCAGCGTTCGCACCCTTGGTGATCTGGTCCGCCAGACGGAGAGCCAGATCCTGCAGGTCAAGAACTTCGGCAAGAAGTCCTTGAACGAGATCGCTGACTTGCTCGAGCGCGAGAACCTGAACTTCGGCATGAAGTACGAGGAGACTCCCGACGGCGTCCGCATCACCGACCAGGGCACTCCACCCAACCGCAACGTCGCCACCGTCGGCGCGGACGACGAAGAGGAAGGCTAGGCAATGCGTCACCGCAAACAGGGGCGTCAGCTCCGCCGGACGAGCGAGCAGAAGCTCGCGCTGATGCGGAGCCTCGCCAAGGCGCTGATCGAGAAGGGCGCGATCGAGACCACCGAGGCGAAAGCCAAGGAGCTCCGTCCGTTCGTCGAAAAGCTGATCACCAAGGCGAAGACGGGAACGCTGCACAACAGTCGTCTCGCCGGCCGCAAGGTTCCGCACCGCGCCACGGCCGACAAGCTGTTCCAGGAAATCGGGCCGCGCTTCGCGACGAGGGCAGGGGGCTACACGCGCATCCTCAAGACCGGTCACCGCAAGGGTGACGGCGCCGAGATGGCGCGCATCGAGCTGCTTGACGGGGAGGCCAGGTAAATGGCGCAGATCAAGAGAAACCGCTGCTACGTCTGCGACAAGGGCGTAGCGTACGGGAACAACGTGTCGCACGCGAACAACAAGACGCGCCGCACCTGGAAGCCGAATCTTCAGGTCGCGCGTGTCGTCGTCGACGGCAAGATCACCAAAGTCAAGGTATGCACGCGGTGCATCCATGCGGGGAAGGTCACGCGGGCTCCTCGAGGGAAATCCGCTGCGTAGGACTTTCGCGCGTGGGAAAGGTGAGGGGAGCCCTACGGGCTCCCCTTTTTTCTGTCCTGAACGGCGACGGACGAGCCGTAAGCCGCCAGCCTACAAGCGACCAGCCGCGTGCTGCAACCTCGACGACTGCTCTTCGACTCATGACGGTACCGGTATCAGGTCGTTGCGTTTTTCCCTTTCGCGAGCAAGTGATGTCGCGCGGTCGTAAGCCCGGTCGCCGGCCGCTTTCAGCCTGGCGGCTACCGGCCCGTCAGTCGCCGTTTCTTTGTTTCGCAGAAAGGCTAATTTTCCACCGTGATCTCCACCCCGAAGTGATTGCCTAAGCGCACCGACATCCACCGCATCCTCCTGATTGGCTCCGGCCCGATCGTGATCGGCCAGGGCGCCGAATTCGACTACTCTGGCACCCAGGCCGCGAAGGCCCTCAGGGAAGAGGGCTTCGAGGTGATCCTCGTCAACTCGAATCCGGCGACGATCATGACGGATCCCGAATTCGCGGATCGCACCTACATCGAGCCCGTGACACCGGAGTACGTCGAGCTCGTCATCGCCAGGGAGCGTCCGGATGCGCTCTTGCCGACAATGGGCGGGCAGACCGCCCTGAACGTCGCGATGAAGCTGGCGCAGAACGGCGTGCTCGCGCGCTACGGCGTCGAGCTGATCGGCGCTGACGAGCGCGCGATCGCGATGGCGGAGGACCGGAAGCTCTTCGGCGAGGCGATGAAGCGCATTGGGCTGGCGGTGCCGGAGGGCGGGATCGCGGTCACGCTCGAGGAAGCGATCGACCTCATCGACATCACCGGTTTTCCCGCCATCATCCGCCCGGCTTTCACTCTGGGGGGAACCGGCGGTGGGATCGCGTATAACCGCGATGAGTTCGAGGAGATCGTCCGGCGCGGGCTCGGTCTTTCGCCCGTGAGGCAGGTGCTGATCGAGAGAAGCGTCATCGGCTGGAAGGAGTTCGAGCTCGAGGTCATGCGCGACGGAGCCGACAACGTCGTGATCGTCTGCTCGATCGAGAACCTCGACCCAATGGGAGTGCACACCGGCGATTCGATCACTGTCGCCCCCGCGATGACACTGACCGATCGTGAGTATCAGCTCATGCGCGATGCGGCGGTCGCCGTCATCCGTGAAATCGGAGTCGAGGCGGGTGGATGCAATATCCAGTTCGCCGTCAATCCCGCCGATGGCGAGATGCTCGTGATCGAGATGAACCCGCGGGTCTCCCGCTCCTCCGCGCTCGCGTCCAAGGCGACCGGTTTCCCGATCGCGCGGATCGGGACGAAGCTGGCGGTCGGGTACCGCCTCGACGAGATCCCGAACGACATCACGGGCACGACTCCGGCTTCGTTCGAGCCGGTGCTGGATTACGTCGTGGTAAAGTGTCCGCGCTTCGCATTCGAGAAGTTTCGTGCCGCCGACCCCCGCCTCACGACCCAGATGAAATCGGTCGGTGAGTCGATGGCTATCGGCCGCACCTTCAAGGAGGCTTTTCAGAAAGGTCTGCGCGCGCTCGAGATCGGCCGCTCCGGGTGGGTCACGGCTGCGACTCTCGCCGATGACCGGCTCGGTGACGATTCACTGGAGACCCTGCGGGCGGCGTTGAGGCAGCCGACGCCCGAAAGAATCTTCCAGGTGAAGCGCGCGCTCGAGGCCGGCCTCGACATCGTGGAGCTCAATGCTCTGACGGGGATCGATCCCTGGTTCCTCGCCCAGCTCGTCGAGCTGCTCGACGCCGAGCGGGGGTACGCGGCCCTTTCCGCCGTGGATGCGGATGTCCTGTGGCGCATGAAGCGCATCGGATTTTCCGACCGCCAGCTCGGGGGGCTTCGCGGAGAATCGGAGCTCGATGCGCGACGGCGCCGCGTCCGCCTGGGAATTCTCCCCGCCTACAAGATGGTCGACACCTGCGCGGGTGAATTTCCCTCGTCCACGCCGTATCTGTACAGCAGCTACGAGGAAGAGAGCGAGGCACCGCGCACCGGGAAGCGGTCGGTGGTGATCCTTGGGAGCGGACCCAATCGTATCGGCCAGGGAGTGGAGTTCGATTACTGCTGCGTGCGCGCCGCGCTGTCGCTCCGGGAGCAGGGCTACGAGACGATAATGATCAACTCGAACCCGGAGACCGTCTCGACCGACTTCGACATCTCCGACAAGCTGTACTTCGAGCCGCTGACCCTGGAGCACGTCCTCGACATCGTCGAGCGCGAGCAGCCGCTGGGAGTGATCGTGCAGCTCGGTGGTCAGACCCCGCTCAAGCTCACTCATGGCCTGGCGCAGGCCGGCGTCCGGATTCTCGGCACCCAGCCCGACGCGATCGACATTGCGGAAGACCGCCGCCGTTTCGACGCCATCGCGCGGGAGCTGGGGATACGCCAGCCCGAGAACGGCACCGCGACCAGCCTCGCTGATGCCGTTGCCGCCGCTGAAAGAATCGGCTACCCCGTCCTCGTCCGACCCTCGTACGTCCTCGGCGGAAGAGCGATGGAGATCGTCTACGATCGGAAGTCGCTCGAGCAGTACTTCGAGCGGGCCGCTCTGGTATCCGAGGACAAGCCGGTGCTGATCGATCGATTCCTCGAGGATGCCTTCGAGGCGGATGTCGACGCGATCTCGGATGGGCAGCGCGTGGTGATCGGCGGGATCATGCAGCACATCGAGGACGCCGGCATTCATTCCGGCGATTCCGCGTGCGTTCTGCCTCCCTATCTGATCGACGAAAGGCACATGGACCTAATGCGCGAGCATACCGTGGCGCTGGCGAGGGCGCTGGGCGTAGTCGGCCTGATCAACGTCCAGTACGCGATCAAGAACGGCGAGGTCTACGTGCTCGAGGTGAATCCACGCGCGAGCCGCACCATTCCATTCGTGTCGAAGGCGATCGGTGTCCCCCTCGCCGCGATCGCCGCGCGGGTGATGCTGGGTGAATCACTCGACGATATCGGATTCGTCGAGGAGGTGAGTCCGGGTTATGTCTCGGTGAAGGAAGCAGTCTTCCCGTTCAACAAGTTCCGGGAGTTCGACCCGATTCTCGGCCCCGAAATGCGCTCCACCGGTGAAGTGATGGGCATCGCCGACTCGTTCGGCGCGGCGTTCGGCAAGGCGCAGCTGGCCGCCGACAACATGCTGCCCGCCGAGGGGGGCGTTTTCATCACGGTGAACGACTCGGACAAGCGCGGCGTGACCCCGATCGCGCGGCGATTCCACGAGCTCGGGTTCCGGATACTGGCTACCTCGGGAACGGCCAGGCATCTGCGGGGCAGGGGAATCCCGGCCGAGAGCGTGCTGAAGATTTACGAGGGACGGCCAAACGGTGTCGATCTGATGCTCAACGGCGAGGTCCAGCTTCTCATCAATACCCCGCTCGGAAAGGAATCGCAGCGGGACGATTATACGATGCGCCAGGCGGCCATCGCCAATCGCGTCGCCTACACCACGACCCTTTCCGCTGCCAACGCCGCCTCGGATGCAATCCTGTCGCTCCGCTCCCGCCCCGCCGCGGTGCTTTCCCTTCAGGAATGGCACTCGCGAATTCCGAAGGAAGCGGGCGTCTGAATGGCGAAACCGGTCATCCACGACTCTGCCTACGTCGACGACGGCGCCAGCATCGGCGACGGCACGAAGGTGTGGCATTTCTGTCACATCATGGGAGGTGCCGTCATCGGCCAGCGCTGCTCTCTTGGCCAGAACGTCGTGGTGATGAATGGCGTCAGGATCGGGAACAACGTCAAGATCCAGAACAACGTTTCCGTCTACGAAGGCGTGGAGCTGGAGGACGACGTGTTCTGCGGGCCGTCGATGGTGTTCACCAACGTCGTCAACCCGCGCAGTCATATCCCGCGAAAAAACGAGTACAAGCCGACCCTGGTGCGGCGGGGGACGACGATCGGCGCCAACGCGACCGTCGTCTGCGGTGTGACACTGGGCGAGTACTCGTTCGTCGGAGCGGGCGCGGTAATCACCCGGGATGTGCCCGCTTACGCGCTGATGATCGGCGTTCCCGCGAAGCAGCGCGGGTGGATGTGCCAGTGTGGCGAGCAGCTGCCGGAGAGGAACCCGGAGCGGTGTGCGATATGCGGCACCCGATACCGGCTCGAGCGCAATCAGCTGCGGAGAGACCCCTAGGTGGCTGCTCCGAAACCGTTTCGCATCGCATTCTCCGGCTGCGGCCGCATCAGCAAAAATCACTTCGAGGCGATCGCGAAGATCGACGGGCTGGAGCTGGCCGCCGTCAGCGATACCGACCCGGAGCGTGCCGCCCGCGCCGGCGCGGAGTGGAGGGTTCCCCACTTCACCTCCTACGAAACAATGCTCGCGGAGACGAAGGCGGACGTCGCGGCGATCGCGACGCCTTCCGGACTCCACCCCGCCCAGGGCATCGCCGCGGCACGGGCGGGGCTGCACGTGATCACCGAAAAGCCGATGGCAATCTCCCTGACCGGCGCGGACGAGCTGGTAAAAGCGTGCGATACGGCGGGCGTGCGGCTCTTTGTCGTCAAGCAGAACCGGCTGAATCCCCCGGTCCAGCTCCTCAAGCGAGCTGTCGACAGAGGCCGCTTCGGCCGGATCTACATGGCCAGCTGCACCGTTCACTGGGCGCGGCCGCAGGAGTACTATGATCAGGCATCATGGCGCGGAACGTGGGAATTCGACGGCGGCGCTTTCATGAACCAGGCGTCGCATTACGTCGACCTCATACAGTGGCTGATGGGCCCCGTGGAAAGCGTAATGGCGAAGACCGCGACTCTGGCGCGACGGATCGAGACAGAAGACTCCGGCATCGCGATCCTGAAGTTCCGCTCCGGAGCGCTGGGAGTCATTCAGGTGACCATGCTCGCCTATCCACGCAACCTGGAAGGTTCACTGACAGTCCTCGGCGAGACAGGATCCGCGAAAATCGGCGGAACCGCGGTTAACAAGATCGAGCACTGGCAGTTCGCGGATTATGACGACGACGACAAGCTGGTGGAAGCCGTGGAGGCGACGCCGCCGAACGTTTACGGGCTCGGGCACGAGGGGTACTACCGGAACGTGCTTTCGGTACTCAGAGGCGAGGCCAAGCCCGATACCGACGGGCGCGCTGGGCGGAAGTCCCTCGAGCTGATCCTGGGGATCTACGAATCGGCGAAAACGGGCCGGGAAGTCCCTTTGCCGCTTCGGGCGCAAGCCTGAGCCTGCCGACTATCTTTCATCTCTTCAACACCGCCTTGAACACCAACTGCCTCATATAGCATGGCCGTACCCCTGCTGGACCTGCGCGCGCAGCACAGCATGATCCGTGATTCCGTCGTAAGCGCGATGATGAAGGTCGTCGATGACCAGGCCTTCATCCTCGGCGAGCCCGTCGAGCGCTTCGAGCGGGAAGTCGCCGCCCTTTCCCATACCACGCATGCGATTGGCTGCGCGAATGGAACCGACGCGATTCTCCTGTCATTGCGGGCGCTCGGAATCGGGCACGGGGACGAAGTGGTGACGACGCCGTTCACCTTCTTCGCGACCGCCGGAGCAATTCACAACGTCGGCGCCCGTCCGGTTTTCGCCGACATCGAGCCCAATACCTTCAACGTGTCGCCCGACGCCGTCGCCGCGAGCATCAAACCGGCCACGCGGGCCGTGATCGTGGTCGACCTTTTCGGCCAGATGGCTCCCATCGAGCTGGTGCGCGATGCGGCAAGCGATCTGCCGGTGATCGAAGACGCGGCCCAGTCCATCGGCGCGCGCCGCAGGATCGATGGCAAATGGGTTATGGCCGGCGAAGCGGCCACTGTCGGCACGTTCAGTTTCTTTCCGTCCAAGAACCTGGGCGGGTACGGCGATGGTGGCATGATCGTGACCCAGGGCGACGAGCTGGCGGCGAGGCTGCTTCGCCTGCGGGTGCACGGCGGAATGAAGACCTATTATCACGACGAAGTCGGCTACAACAGCCGCCTCGACGCGCTGCAGGCGGCGGTGCTGTCCGCCAAGATGAAGCGGCTGGACTCCTGGAGCGCCGCCCGCCGTAAGAATGCGGGCTATTACGACGCCGCGTTCGCCGACCTCGACGACGTTCGTACCCCGACCGTCGATCCGGCGAACGAATCCATCTACAATCAGTACACGCTGCGCGCCGCGCGGCGCGACGATTTGCAGTCTCATCTGAAGGCGCGGGGGATCGGATCAGCGGTGTATTATCCGCTCTCGCTCCACCTTCAGCCCTGCTTCGAGTACCTCGGCTACGCGCAGGGCGAGTTTCCCGAGAGCGAGCGCGCCAGTAAGGAAGTGATCTCCCTTCCCGTGTATCCCGAGCTGAAGCAATCCCAGCTCGATGAAGTCATTGAAGCGGTGCGCGGGTTCTACGCCCGCTGATACGCAATCCACAAGTGAGCAGCGAGTGCAACTGAAAGAGACCCTTTTAGCGAAGATAGACGACCGTACGGCGTGCGTCGGAGTCGTCGGCCTCGGATACGTCGGCCTGCCGCTGGCACTGGAATTTGCCAAGGCCGGTTTTCATGTCATCGGATACGATGTCAGCGAGCGCGTCACCAGAGCCCTGATGTCCGGCAAGTCCCACATCCAGGATGTGTCGAGCGCGGAGATCGCCCGGCTGGTGAAGGACGGAAAGTTCGAGGCCACGGCGGACGAATCGCGGATGCGCGAGATGGACGCGGTGTCGATCGCCGTGCCGACACCGCTGGCTAAGACGCGGGATCCGGACATGAGCTATGTCCTTGCCGTCGCGGATGCCGTGGGACGCCACTGCCGCCCCGGCGTCGTCATTGTGCTCGAGAGCACGACCTATCCCGGAACGACCCGCGAGCTGATGCAGCCCAAGCTCGAGGCGGCGGGCCTCAAGGTCGGCGAGGATGTCTTCCTCGCGTTCAGCCCCGAGCGCGTGGATCCAGGCAACCCGGTCTGGAATACGAAGAACACGCCCAAGATCGTGGGCGGAATCACGCCGGCGTGCACCGAGATCGCAACCGCTCTCTACGCGACGTGTCTCGACTCGATCGTCCCGGTGTCCTCCACGGAAACGGCGGAGCTGGTGAAGCTGCTGGAAAACACGTTTCGCTCCGTCAACATCGGGCTCGTGAACGAGATGGCAATCGTCTGCGACAAGCTCGGCGTCAACATCTGGGAAGTGATCGAAGCCGCATCCACCAAGCCGTTCGGTTTCATGAAGTTCACTCCGGGCCCGGGGATCGGCGGCCACTGCATTCCGCTCGACCCGCATTATCTCGCCTGGAAGATGAGAACGCTGAACTACAAGACCCGGTTCATCGACCTCGCCAGCGAGATCAACAGTGAGATGCCGGCGATCGTCGTGCGAAAGATCGCGCAGGCCCTCAACGAGGAAAAAAAATCCGTCAATGGAAGTCGTGTTCTGGTCCTGGGCGTCGCGTACAAGAGGGACATCGACGACATGCGCGAGAGCCCGGCCCTCGATGTCATTCGACTCCTCGAGGCTCAGGGCGCCGAAGTCGACTACCACGATCCGCACGTATCCAGCTTCAGGGAAGATGGCGATGATCACCGTAGCGTCGACCTGACCGATGATGCGATCCGGGAGGCAGATGCCGTGGTCATCATTACAGACCACTCTTCCGTGGATTACCAGCGCGTCGTGAGGCTGGCACAGGTGATCGTCGATACGCGTAATGCAACGGCGAAGCTGACGGTTGGCAAAGGGCGGATCGTGTCCCTGACGTCGCCCTCGTCGTACAGCAGGGTCTGACCGAGGAGCGGCTCGGTGAATATCGCCGTAATTGGAACCGGCTACGTCGGCCTGGTAGTGGGTGCCTGCCTGGCGGAAACGGGTAACACCGTCTGTTGCGCGGACATCGACGAAGCGAAGATCGAAGGTCTGCGGCAAAACGTCGTGCCGATCTACGAGCCGGGTCTGGATTCACTGGTCACCAGGAATCAGCGCGAGGGTCGGCTCTCTTTCACGACGGACCTCAAGTCCGCGATATCTGATGCCGAGGTGCTGTTCATCGCTGTCGGTACTCCTCCCGGAGAGGACGGTTCGGCTGACCTCAAATACGTGCTCGAGGTCGCGAGGATGGCCGGCCGCTGCATGACCCGCGAGATGGTGATCGTCACCAAGTCCACCGTTCCCGTCGGAAGCGCCGCGAAGGTCGCGACCGAAGTTGCGCAGGAGGCCAGGTTTCCGTTCCACCTGTGCAGCAATCCCGAGTTTCTGAAGGAAGGAACCGCGGTGGAGGATTTCATGCGCCCGGACCGGGTTGTCCTGGGCGTCGATGGCAGTCACGCGCGCAGGGTAATGACCGACCTGTACGCTCCCTTCGTGCGCACCGGCAAGCCGATTCTGCTCATGGACATACCGTCCGCGGAGATGACGAAGTACGCGGCGAACGGAATGCTGGCGACGCGTATCTCCTTCATGAACGAGATTGCGAACCTCTGCGACGAGGTGGGCGCCAATGTGGACTTCGTGCGCAAGGGAATCGGCAGCGATTCACGAATCGGACAGTCATTTCTCTTTCCCGGCCCCGGCTACGGCGGATCGTGCTTTCCCAAGGATGTGAAGGCGCTGGTCAAGATGGCGGCCGAGCGCGGGATTGCGCTCGATGTCCTGACCGGAGTCGAGTCGGCCAACAATCGTCAGCAGCGAGTTCTTCTCCGGAAGGTCCGGGCCGCGCTCGGCGAAGATCTGCGCGGAAAGCGCATCGCCATCTGGGGCCTGGCGTTCAAGGCCGGGACCGACGACATGAGGTATGCGCCCTCGCTGACCCTCATCGAGGCTCTGCTGGATGAAGGTGTCTCGGTCTGCGCGCACGATCCGGCCGCCATGGATCATGCGAAAGCTTTGATCGGCAACCGGATAGATTATGCGGAGACTAATTATGAGGCGCTGCCGGGAGCCGATGCCCTGGTTGTCGTCACGGACTGGAACGAATACCGGCATCCTGATTTCGAGCGCGTGAAGCGAACGCTCAAGCAGCCGGTCATCGTCGATGGCCGCAATCTGTACGACGTTGAAAAGATGCGGGACCTGGGAGTACGGTATCTCTCCATTGGCCGTCCTGCCCCATGAACCTGCTCGACCTCCGAGGGTAAGATCACCGGAATGTCCAGATTTTATTCGTCCGCGCTGGCGCTGCTCCTCCTGGCACCGCTGGCCTGCAAGCCCCCCTTCAACCCGAAGACGTACCCTTCGACGGCCAAGCTTTACGAGGTGGCCGTCGCTGAGTTCAAGGCGCGTCGTTTCGACAACTCCGCGAAGGCCTTCGAGCAGCTGACGCTCGACCTGGCGGCGCGCGATCCGCGGCTTCCGCTCGCCTTCTATTATCTCGCCCAGTCGCACAGCCAGCTTGGCGAGCATCTCCTCGCGGCGGCGACCTATAACCGCCTGGTCGACGCGTTTCCGCAGGACACCCTCGTCGACGATGCGCTCTTTCTGGCCGGCAAGGGGTATCAGAAGGAATGGCGGAAGCCGCAGCTGGATGCGACCTATGGCAGCAACGCCATCGCATCGTACCAGTCGCTGCTTTCGAGCTACCCGGACTCGCCGTTCGCGCCGCGCGCCCGGACGGAGCTGAACCGGCTCGACGAGTGGCTCGCGGAGAAGGACTACGACACGGGTTACCTCTACCTGAAGCGGAAAGCCTACGACTCGGCAATCATCTACTTCAAGGACGTGATCCGCCTGCATCCGAACGCGGCGAAGACCAGGGACGCTTACCTGCGGCTGCTCGAGGCGTACCGGGCCATCAGGTACACCGAGGATGCGCGCGACCTCTGCGAAGCGATGCGGAAGGCGTATCCGGATGACCGCGAGGTAAGAGCGGACTGCGGGGCACCGCCGCCAGCGGTCGCAACCCCCGCGACCTGATTCGTGCGCATTGGGGTCTTCGGCGGCACATTCGATCCACCCCACGTCGGCCACCTCCTGCTCGCCGCGGACGCGTGTGATGCCCTGAGCCTCGACAGGCTCATTTTCGTTCCCGCCGGTGCCCAGCCATTCAAGTTCGAAACACCCGCCGTCGCGACCCCCGAGAACCGGCTGGAGATGGTCTCGCTCGCCGCCGGCGACGACCCCCGCTATGCGGTGGAGGACACAGAAATACGCCGGGAAGGGTTATCTTACACGGTTGACACTCTGGAAGAGATTGCCCGGAACAATCCTCGGGCCGAGCTGTTCTTGCTTATAGGGGAGGACACACTTTCGGGCTTCAGCGGGTGGAAGCAGCCGCAACGGATCCGGGAGCTGGCGACGCTGGCCGTGATGCAACGGACTGGATCGTCCGATTCCACGGAACCGCGGGCCAAAGGCGTTCTGGCGATGTCCACACGCAGGGTGGATGTGTCTTCTACCGAGATAAGGAAGAGACTGGCAGACGGAAAATCGATTCGGGGATTCGTGCCTGATCCGGTCGAGCGCTACATCGCGTCGCGCGGGCTTTACCGCTGATGCGCGTCGATGCGGGCACCCGCCCGCGTTCAGAAAAACATGGATTGTACTGCGGGCCGGTGCCCGTGAGAGGAAGTAACCGGGAATGCTAGAAATTCTGACCGGGCTGTTCGGGACCCGTCACGACCGGGAGCGGAAACGCATCCAGCCGGTCGTCGACGAGATCAACGAGCATTATGCCCGGCTTCAGGGTGTCTCCGAGGAGGAGCTGCGCGGCCAGACCGCCAGGTTCCGCGCGCGCATCCGCGAGGTCACCGGCGAGATCGAGGCGCGGATCGCCGAGCTGCGCGAGCTGAAGCGCGTCACCCCCGATCCGACGGCGCGGGAAGACATCGACAATCAGCTCGGCGGAGTGGATGGTCGTGGCGGAGTCGAGCAGGAGCTGCGCGATGCGGTGAGCCACATCCTCGAAGAGCTCCTGCCGGAAGCGTTCGCCACGGTCCGTGAAGCGTCACGCCGCCTGCTCGGCACCAAGGTTCAGGTTACGGGGCAGGAGATGGACTGGAACATGGTTCATTACGATGTCCAGCTGATGGGCGGAGTCCAGCTCCACACCGGGCGGATTGCCGAGATGGCGACGGGCGAGGGCAAGACGCTCGTCGCAACGCTCCCCTTGTATCTCAATGCGCTTCCCGAAAAGGGCGCACACCTGATCACCGTCAACTCGTACCTAGCCCGCCGTGACTCGGAGTGGATGGGTCACGTCTACAAGTATCTCGGTCTGACCGTCGGCTGCATCGACAACACCGATCCGGGAACGCAGGAGCGTCGGGCCGCCTACGAGTGTGACATCACCTACGGGACGAACAACGAGTTCGGATTCGATTATCTGCGTGACAACATGGTGCAGGCGCTCGATCAGCGGGTCCAGCGTAACCATGTCTTCGCGATCGTCGACGAAGTGGACTCGGTGCTCATCGATGAGGCCCGCACCCCGCTCATCATCTCCGGCCCCGTTGGAAACGAGACCGACGCGGAGTACGCGCAGCATAACGCCGCCGTCGCCCGGCTGGTGCGGCGCCAGAGCGATCTGGTTAACTCCCTGGTCGCCGCCGGAGAAAAGGCGTTCGAGGCCGACGACACCGATACCGCCGCCCTCAGCCTGTACAAGGCGCAGCTCGGCGGACCGAAGAACAAGCGGCTACTGAAGGTTCTCCAGGAGACCGGCGCCAAGCAGCTGGTCCAGAAGATGGAGCTGCAGCACATCGCCGACCGGCGCCTGCCCGCGGGAAAGCAGCAGTTCAGGGACATCGAGAACGATCTGCTCTACGTCCTCGACGAAAAAGGACACACGGTTCATCTCACCGATGCCGGCGTCGACTTCATGTCGCCCGATGCGCCCGACGAGTTCGTGCTGCCGGATCTGTCGCAGGAAGTCCACGCCATCGATCACGATCAGACGCTGTCGCCCGCCGAGAAGCTCGCCACGCGGAATGAGCTGAACCGCGACTACGCCGCCAAGAGCGAGCGCCTCAACATCGTGCACCAGCTGCTGCGCGCGCATGCGCTGTTCGAGCGCGATGTGAACTACGTGGTGCAGGAAGGACAGGTGCTCATCGTGGACGAGTTCACCGGGCGCACGATGCACGGACGCCGGTGGTCCGAGGGCCTGCACCAGGCGGTGGAGGCGAAGGAAGGCGTTCAGGTCAAGGGCGAGACCCAGACGCTCGCCACGATCACGATCCAGAATTATTTCCGGCTCTACGAGAAGCTGGCCGGAATGACCGGTACCGCCGAGACCGAAGAAACCGAATTCCACCAGATCTACAAGCTCGGCGTGTCCGTGATACCGACGAACCGTCCGGTGATCCGCGACGACCGCCAGGATCTCGTCTTCAAGACGAGGCGCGAGAAGTACAACGCGATTCTCGAGGAGACGCAGCGCCTGCACGGGCTGGGCTTCCCCGTTCTGGTCGGAACGGTGAGCGTGGATGTATCCGAGACTCTGGCGCGGATGTTCAAGCGCGCCGGGATACCTCACAACGTGCTGAACGCGAAGTACCATCAGCGCGAGGCCGAGATCGTGGCGGGCGCGGGCCAGCCCGGCGCGGTGACCATCGCCACCAACATGGCCGGCCGCGGGACCGACATTAAGCTCGGACCCGGTGTCACCGAGTCGAAGCCTTCACAGCGAAAGGACGCCGACAACCAGCTCGTGGATCTCGAGGAGCTGGGCGGTCTGCACATCATCGGGTCGGAGCGCCACGAGTCGCGGCGCATCGACCGCCAGCTTCGCGGGCGGGCGGGCCGACAGGGAGACCCGGGCGCCTCGCAGTTCTTCCTGTCGCTCGAAGACGACCTGATGCGACTCTTCGGTTCCGACCGCATCGCCAAGCTGATGGACCGGATGGGCGCCGAGGAGGGTGAGATGCTGACGCACTCCCTCATCACCCGCTCCATCGAGCAGGCGCAGAAGCGCGTCGAGCTCCAGAACTTCCAGTCGCGCAAGCGGCTGCTCGAGTACGACGATGTGATGAACCAGCAGCGGGAGGTTATCTACTCGCTGCGCTCATTCGCGCTCGAGGGTGGAGAAGAGCTGATCGCGGAAGCGCAGAAGATGGTGGAGAAGGGTGTCGGCCAGCGGGTCGAGAACACGCTCGCCACGTTCGATTCGCCGGAGGAGTGGGATTTCGGGCTGTTGCGCCAGGACCTGCTGATGCACTACATGCTGACCGTCCCCGGCTTCGAGGACGGCAATCTTCCTGTCAACGAGCAGGAAGCTGCGGAGCGTGGGGTCGAAGCGGGGCGAAAAGCGTTCACCGACAAGCTCCAGAGCCTCGGCGAGTTCTCGGGCCAGCTGCTGTCGCTGGTGATGCTCCACGTGCTCGACGAGAAGTGGAAGGACCATCTCTACGATCTCGACCAGCTGCGCAACGCCATCGGGTATCGGTCGTGGGGACAGAAGGACCCGCTGATCGAGTACAAGCACGAGGCGTACAACATGTTCGTGGATCTCATGGGGGACATCCACAACACCTTCACCGAGAGATTCCTCAAGGCGCAGATCACCTTCGAGCAGCCACGGCCGCTGCCGCCGATGTTCCTGAACGCCGATGACAGCGACAACGGGGACGTCCGCCGCGCGCCGCGTCCTTCGAAACGCTTCAACGCGCTCGGCGTATTGGAGGATGTTGGCGAGAGTGATGGCGCGGGAACGGACGAAACGCTGGACATCGGGCCAAGCGAGAGTCCGAGTCCTGGGGCTGCGGTTAGACCCGAGCCGACGGTTCATGTCGGCGGCCGTAAGTCCTCATTGAGCTCGGCGGTCGCCGGTGGTGGCATCGCAGGCGGCGGCGGTGCGGGTCGAGGGGACTGGAGCAACGTCGGCCGCAACGATCCGTGTCCGTGCGGATCGGGAAAGAAATTCAAGAAGTGCCACGGGGCAGCGCTGTAGGGTCGTAAAGAGGCTCTAACTGCGAAGTGCAACAGAACGACTCGCCTTCGGGCCGGCACCCCGCGGCGATCGACGCTCAGCGACTGCTCGTGGAACGAGCAAGCACCCACACGCGGAGACGTTTATCATTCCTGCCGCTGTGGGCGCTTCCACGATTCGTCCGTACGGAGATGGTGAATCGCCGGTGCCGCTCGTAACTTAGCGGCACTGTGACTGACTCCTTCGACTACGATCTCCTCTGCATCGGTAGCGGCCCGGCCGGCCAACGCGGCGCCGTGCAGGCTGCGAAGCTCGGCCGGCGGGTCGCCCTCGTCGAGCGCCGAGGCACTGTGGGCGGGATGTGCCTCGCGACCGGCACGATTCCGAGCAAGACATTTCGCGAGGCGGTTCTCGGATTTGTCGGCACGCAGAAGGCCGACGGCGGCAGCACCCAGTCCGCCCGCCGGCCGACCGCGCCGGAGCTCCTCGCCCGCGTCGGCGAGGTCGTCGCCCGCGAGGGATCCGTCATCGCCAACCAGTTGGCGCGCAACGGCGTCGATGTGATGTGCGGCGTGGCATCGTTCGTCGATCCGCATCGCATTCGCGTCGCGAGCGGCGGCGGATGGCGCGAGGTCACGGCCGCCAACGTGCTCATCGCTAGCGGCACCCGCGCGGTGCCGCCCTCCGGCATCCAGCCGGATGGCGAGACGATGATCTCGAGCGACGACATCGGTGCGCTCACCCGGCTCCCACGCTCACTCGCCGTCGTCGGCGCAGGGGTGATCGGCATCGAGTACGCGTCGATGTTCGCCGCGCTCGGTGTCGAAGTCACCGTCGTGGACCGGCGTGACCGGCCTCTCGAGTTCGTCGACGCTGAGATCGTCGACGAACTGATGCATCAGATGCGTAAGCGCAACGTGCATTTCCGCCTGGGCGAGGCGGTCGAAAGCGTGAGCGCGAGCGACGGCCCGCCGCGACGGGCAGTATTGCTGCTCGAGTCGGGAAAGCGCATCGTGGTCGACATGGCGCTGTTCTCGGTCGGACGCGTCGGCGCCACCGAGGAGCTCGCGCTACAGAACGCCGGCCTCACCGCAGACGATCGCGGTCGCATCACCGTCGACGCGCAGTTCCGCACTTCGGTGCCTCACATCTTCGCCGCCGGCGATATCATCGGCTATCCGAGTCTCGCCGCCACGTCGAGCGAGCAGGGACGTCTCGCGGCATGCCACTCGCTCGGTGCTCCAGCCGCCCCCATGGCCCAGCACTTCCCTATTGGCATCTACGCCGTTCCGGAGATCTCGATGGTCGGAGCGACCGAACAGGCGCTGACGAAGGCGAAGGTGCCGTACGAGGTCGGTATCGCCCGCTATCGCGAGATTGCGCGCGGCCAGATCCTCGGCGACGACAGCGGGCTCCTCAAGCTGCTCTTTCATCGCGAGGACCAGCGGCTGCTTGGTGTACACATCATCGGCACCGGCGCGACGGAGCTGCTTCACATCGGTCAGGCGATCTTCGGCCTCGGGGGTGGGCTGAATTACTTCCTTTCCACCGTGTTCAACTATCCGACACTCGCCGAGTGCTACAAGGTCGCGGCGCTCAATGCGGCGAACAAGTTGGCGATGTGACGGCGAGCCTTAGAGTTTCCTAAGAACCGCTCTTGCTCTCTCTGGTTGCCGAGCCGGGCGGCGGGAGCTACATCGCGCAGCGGATGCTCGCCTCGAAAGAGCGAGAAGGACGCGGTGTTCGGGACGCTGTTATTCAACGTGATGCACTATGCGTTGCGACCGTGGCCGTGGTGACGCGGCGCAGGCGTCCTCGCCCGCGCTACTTCAAGCCGCGGCGTTCAACTTTGTCACCGCGCCGTTCTTGTCCCAGAGCCGGTTCACCACGTAGAGCAGGACCGAACGGGGATCCGCTCCTGATCCTGGGCGTCTGGCTGCTTGGCGGCATCTCCACCGCGCTTACCGCACTCGTGCTCGCGGAGCTGGGAGCGATGATACCTGCCGCGGGCGGAAAGTACGCGTCCGTGCGCCACGCTTACGCCGACGCGGCCGGATGCTTTGCCGGCTGGGGTGAGGTCCTCCTGAACCGTTCGTTCACCGGCGCTCTCAAAGCAGTGCTGATCGGTCAGTACGCGATGATGTTGGCCGGAGGACGCGGCTCCCCACGAGTAGTCGCCGCCGCTGTGATGGTAGCCTTCCTGTTCCTGCACCTGCGCGGCATTCGCGCAGGGCGCGCCTTTCAAAACGCCTCGACCATACTGAAAGTAGGCCTGCTCGCCGTACTTGTCGGCGCTGGATTTCTCTGGGGAGGCGGCGCGTCCTGGAGCTCCGCGGCAGCCGCGCCGCCTGGGCAGGGTCTTCTCCTCGGCGTTGCATTGGCGCTGCAGTCGGTCTTCTTCACGTACTATGGCGCCGAAGCCAGCCTGCAGGTTTCGGAGGAGCTCCGGGAGCCGGGGCGCAGCGTTCCCCTGATGCTCCTGCTCGGCGTCGCGGTGGTGACCTTGCTCTACCTGCTGATAAATGTCGCCTTTCTCAATGCACTGACTCCGGCGTCCATGGCCGGATCGCAACTGGTCGCCCGAGATGTCCTGGCGATGGTGCTCGGAGAGTGGAGCGGGGTAGCCGTTGCCGTCGTGGCGCTGGGAATCCTCATCAGCTCCCTCAACTACAATTTTTTCGGTACGCCGCGTGTTCCTTACGGCTTGGCGCGCGACGGCCTGGCACCCCGCGCGTTCACCAGAGTGAACGCAGCCGGGACCCCGACGGTGGGGCTGTATCTCACGTTTACGCTCATCTTCGTGCTCGCCGCGAGCGGTACCTTCGAGCTCCTGATCCGGTTCATGAGCTTTCTGACGCTCGTGGTGGACGGGCTCGTACTCACGACCGTCTTCGTGCTGCGGCGTCGGGAGTCGACGCGGCCACGCCCGTTTCGTGTTCCGTTTTATCCGCTCGTTCCCGCAATTGCCGTGGCCTTCTACGCAGCGCTGATCGTGCTGATAGGAGTCACCCAACCCAGGCTCGCCCTGGGCGGCACGGCATTACTCGCCGCCGTGGCGGTCAGCGCCTGGATCGCAACTCGCCAGCGTGCCGCGATAACACGGTCGTGACGGCCTTGATTGGAGCGTGCTCGAAATCACCGCGCGGGCGCCGCATCGTGGATCTTGGGAGCCCGTTCGAATGGACGTATCTCGGAAGGAGCAAGTCCGGCGACTCTCGCCACCGAATCCCGGACAACGTCGCGGATACGGTCGAACTGTCCGGACGCGATCCAGTCGGGTTGCGCCATCCACGCGCCGCCACACGCTACCACGTTCCTGAGCGCCAGATAGCTCTCGAAGTTTGCAGCAGTGAGCCCACCGCTGGGATTGAACTCGACACCAGCGAACGGCCCGGACAGCAGCTGGAGGTACGCGACGCCACCCAGCGTCTCGATCGGCCATAGCTTGAGCAGGTTGAGTCCCGCCTCGAGCGCGGCTTCGATCTCGGTTGCGGTGGCGACGCCCGGGTAGACGGGAAGGTCGTGTTCGAGACAGTAGTCAACGACGCCGCGATTGAATCCCGGCGATATGATGAACTTCGCTCCAGCATCCCTCGATTGCGCCGCTTGCGCGACGTTGAGCACCGTGCCGGCGCCCGCCAGCATTTCGGGTTGCTCCTGCGTGATGCGGCGCAGTGCTTCCAGGGCGCGAGGAGTGCGAAGAGTGATTTCGGCAATCGGCAGCCCACCGTCCAGCAGCGCGCCCGCGAGCGGCACCGCATTCTTCGGATCGTCGATCATGATCACCGGAACGATGCGTGATCGCCGGAGCGCTGCTGTCATCGCCGGCTGCGGGACGTTCATGTCGTCTCCACCTATTCGTTGCAGATAAAGCTGAACTTTTTTCCAGCAGCCAGGAAGTCCGGGCTCCTTGTTGTTCTTCTGAAGTGCCGCGATTACGCCTGTCCACCCGGGGTGCCGACCCATCATCGCCTCCACCTCAAGCTCAAATGATCCCGAACTGACTGGAGATGCGATGCCCCCTACGATCCGCGAGCTTCCAACCTCCGAACGTCCCCGCGAGCGCCTGCGCACCCACGGCGCGCATGCCCTCAGCTCCGGCGAGCTCCTCGCGATCCTGCTCGGCAGCGGCTCGAGCGGCCGTTCTGCTCTGGGCGTCGGTCAGGAGGTCCTCGCCAGCTGCCGCGGCTCGCTCAGACTTCTGGCCGCCCAGCCGGTCGCGACCCTCACGACCGTATCGGGTGTAGGAACGGCTCGTGCAGTCGGTATTCACGCCGCCCTCGAGCTGGGACGGCGCATGGCGGCGGAGGAGAGACAGGAAGGCGCGCCCGTCCGCTGGCCACGGGACGTGTACGAGCTCTTCGGACAGAAGCTGGAGGATCTTCCCGTAGAAGAATTTCACGTTGCCGTGCTCGATTCCCAGCACCGGCTGGAGCGCGACATCACCGTTACCCGGGGGCTGCTCAACTCCTCTCTCGTCCACCCGCGCGAAGTCTTTCGCGAAGCCATCGCCGAGCGTGCAGCGGCGATCATTCTCGTCCACAACCACCCGAGCGGCGACCCGACCCCATCGCCGGACGATCGGGTGGTAACCGAGCAGCTCGTGCAGGCCGGCAAGCTACTCGACATACCGGTGCAGGACCACGTTATTATCGGAAGGGGACGCTACATCAGCTTCGCGGAGGCAGGACTGTTGTGACGGCAGGCGCTATCAGGGAAAAACCGCTTCCATCGTGGATCAACGAGAGCCTGCCCGAGCGGCTCGATCGCGATCTGCTCGCGCGCGCCTATTACTTCAGCGAGCGGGCGCACGAAGGACAGAAGCGGCTTTCCGGCGACAAGTATGTCTCCCATTGCGTCGAGGTCGCGAAGATTCTGGTGGATCTTCAGCTGGATACGATCACCGTAGCCAGCGGTCTCATTCACGACGTAGTTGAAGACACCGGCGTGACCGTCGAGGAGATCGAGGCGGAGTTCGGGAAGGAGATCGCCGAGATCGTCGACGGCCTCACCAAGATCGGGCACCTCCCGCTCAATTCCTCGCAGGACCGTCAGGTCGAGAACTACCGGAAGCTCCTGCTCTCGATAGCCAAGGATGCCCGGGTAATCCTGATCAAGCTCGCCGACCGCCTGCACAACATGCGAACTCTGGAGTTTCTTCCGCCGGAGCGGCAGCGCCGCATCGCCACCGAGACCCGTGATCTCTACGCGCCGCTGTCACACCGTTTCGGTATGGCGAAAGTGCGGTGGGAGCTCGAGGACCTCGCCTTCAAGCACCTCGAGCCCTCCGAGTACAAGGCGCTCGCGAAGAAGGTGACGGTCAGACGCACGGAGAGAGAGCAGGCGATCGCCCAGCTCAAGGAGCCGCTCGAGGTTCATCTCAGGAAAGCCGGGATTGCCGATGTGGAGGTGACCGGCCGTCCGAAGCACCTGTGGTCGATCTACAAGAAGATGCAGAAGTGGCACAAGCCGTATGAGGAGATTTACGACCTGCTCGCCGTCCGGGTTTCGGTCAACACCGTTCCCGATTGCTACCACGCCCTCGGGGTGATCCACGACCAGTTCACGCCGCTCCAGGAGCGCATCAAGGATTACATCGCCCAGCCGAAGTCCAACGGCTACCAGTCGCTCCACACCACTGTATTCGGACCGAACAAGCAGCTGTTCGAGATCCAGATTCGTACGCGCGAGATGAACAGAACGGCCGAGTTCGGCATTGCCGCGCACTGGCGGTTCAAGGAAGACAGCAAGAGCGCCGACGAGCTCGACCGCGCGCTGCAGTGGTTCCGCCAGGTGCTCGAGCTCCAGCTCGACGCGAAGACCCCCGACGAGTTCCTGGAGTTCCTGAAGCTCGATCTGTATCAGGACGAGATCTTCGTCTTCACGCCGACCGGGGATGTGATTCAGCTCCCGAAGGGCGCGACGCCGATCGATTTCGCGTTCGCGGTACACACCGAGGTTGGCCTGCATTGCCAGGGCGCCCGGATCAACGGCCGCATCGCCAGCCTCGCCCGCGAGCTCAAGAACTCCGAGACGGTCGAGATCATCACGTCCGCGGCTGCGAAACCGAGCCGTGACTGGCTGGCGCACGTCCGCACGGGAAGGGCGCGCCACAAGATCCGGCAGCGCCTTCGCATCGAGGAGCACAATACCTCGATCAAGCTCGGCCGCGGGATTCTCGAGCGCGAGGTAAAGCGGCGCCGTCTTGGCAAGATCGAGGATGCGCGGCTGCTGACCGTCGCCAAGGCGCTGCATCTCACCGACCTGAACCACCTCATCGCGTCGATCGGTCAGGGGGACATCAACGTCTCGCAGGTGCTGAAGGAGCTGTTCCCCGACGCCGAGGTCAGCCCGGATGTCGTGAAGCCCGGCCCCCTCGACTGGCTCGTCGATCGCGTTCGCGGTACGCCGAAGGGCGTAAGAATCCAGGGCGTCGACGGCATGATGGTCCGCTACGCGCAATGTTGTCAGCCCGTGCCCGGCGACCAGGTTGTGGGGTATGTAACGAGGGGCCGCGGGGTCAGCATTCATCGCTCGGATTGTCCCAACCTTCTGATGCTGGTTCAGGAGCCCGAGCGCCGGCTCGAGATAGACTGGAAGGAGCTGGAGGGCGAGAAGTTCATGGTCCGCCTCGCGCTCGAGGCCACCGACCGCCGCGGCCTGTATGCCGATCTTGCGACGGCGGTTTCGGCGACCGGCACCGACATCCGCAGCTTCGAGCTGCACAGCGCGGACGGGCACGTCATGGGCGAGCTTGCGGTCGAAGTCGGCAACCTCGCCCACCTGGAAAAAATTCTTAAAGCGGCGAGACGCGTAAAGGGCGTGACTGAAGTAGCCCGGCGTGAGCGCCTCACCAGCGATACGAAGAATGTCGAAAGCGGTATTTGACCTCCAGGCGCCATTCGAGCCGGCTGGAGATCAGCCAAAAGCGATAGCGGAGCTGACGCGCGGGCTGGAACGGGGGGACCGCTTCCAGACGCTGCTGGGTGTCACGGGGTCCGGAAAGACGATGACCGTTGCAAACGTCATCAGGAATTTCGGCCGGCCGACGCTGGTGCTGTCGCACAACAAGACACTGGCTGCCCAGTTGTATGGAGAGATTAAAAGCTTCTTCCCGCACAACGCGGTCGAGTACTTCATCTCGTACTACGACTATTACCAGCCCGAGGCGTACGTCCCGACGACCGACACCTACATCGAGAAGGATGCGTCGATCAATGAGGACATCGACCGGCTGCGGCTGCGCGCGACGTCGAGTCTGATGGAGCGGAAGGATGTCATCATCGTCGCCACCGTCTCAGCCATCTACGGCCTCGGCGATCCGCGCGCGTATCGGGAGCAGATGGTGACGCTGACCAAGGGGCAGAAGATCCCGCGCGACGACATTCTGCGCTCGCTGGTGAAGATCCAGTATTCGCGCAACGACATGGGACTGGAGCGGGGCACCTTCCGCGTCCGCGGCGACACGGTGGAGATCCTGCCGGCGTACGAGGAGCAGGGCGTGCGCGTCGAGATGTGGGGCGACGGGATCGAGCGCATCAGCAAGATCAATCCGCTCACGGGCGATACGATCGCCGCGCTGGAAAAAGCGGCGATCTATCCGGCGAAACACTTCGTGACCTCGCGCCCTACGATCGAGAGGGCGATTGCGCTCATCCGGGAAGAGCTGGCGCAGAGGCTGACCGAGCTCCGGTCGTCGGGAAAGCTCCTCGAGGCGCAGCGGCTGGAGTCGCGCACGAACTTCGACATCGAGATGATGCTCGAGATCGGCACCTGCGCCGGAATCGAGAACTATTCACGTCACCTGTCCGGGCGCGCCGCCGGTGAGAGGCCGGCGTGCCTGTTCGACTACTTTCCGGAAGATTTCCTCGTCGTAGTGGACGAGGCGCACGTGACGCTGCCCCAGATCGGCGGAATGTTCAACGGCGATCGTGCGCGGAAGCTGACGCTGGTCGATTACGGCTTCCGCTTGCCCAGCGCGCTCGACAACCGGCCGCTCATGTTCGACGAGTTTCTCTCGCTGACGCCGCGGGCGCTCAATGTCACCGCCACACCCGGGGAGATCGAGCTGCGTCTCTCCGAAGGCGCGGTGGTGGAGCAGATCATCCGGCCCACCGGCCTCGTCGACCCGGAGATCGAAGTGCGCCCCGTCCGCGGCCAGGTCGACGACCTGCTCAACGAGATCCGTGTCCGGGAAAGAAAGAGTGAGCGCGTTCTCGTCACCACGCTCACCAAGCGCATGGCGGAGGATCTCGCTGATTATCTCCAGCAGATGGGTGTGCGCGTGCGCTACATGCACGCCGACATCGATGCCATCGAGCGCATGGAGATCATCCGCGGACTGAGGCTGGGCGACTTCGACGTTCTCATCGGGATCAATCTCCTGCGCGAAGGCCTCGATCTGCCGGAGGTGTCGCTGGTCGCCATTCTGGATGCCGATCAGGAAGGATTCCTTCGCAGCGACCGGTCTCTGATTCAGACCGTCGGCCGCGCGGCGAGAAACCTGAGCGGCCGCGCCATCTTTTATGCCGACAGGATGACGGGCTCGATGCAGCGGTGCATCGACGAGACGGCCCGGCGCCGCGAGCTACAGCGCGCTTACAACATCGAGCATGGGATCACGCCGATGAGCGTCGTAAAAAGTGTCGATCAGGTGCGGTTCATCACTCGCGTCGCCGATGCCCGCACCTCGAGCGAAGAACGAGAGGAAGAGAAGACCCGCCGGGTGGCGGAATCGAAGGCGCGCTACGGCACCAAGGACCTTCCCGCGTTGATCGCCGAACTGGAGGCGCAGATGCGGGAAGCCGCGGCAGCGCTGGATTTCGAGGCGGCGGCGCGTCTTCGCGACGAGCTGTTCGAGCTGAAGGCGAAAGCAGGAAAGGAGCACCAGAGCCGAGGCGCCCTGGCAGGCCTGCACGGGCGGTAGGAGATGCCCGCGCGCAGGCACATCGTTCCGCCAAGGGCCGATCGCGGCCAGCTGAGGTTGTCCGAGCCGGAGCTGGAGGAATGGGGAAAGGAGCTGGGTCGCGCGACCGCTCCACCCCTGCTCATCACGCTCACGGGCGAGCTCGGGGTAGGCAAGACGACACTGGCAAAAGCGATCTGCCGCGGGTACGGGGTGAAGGAAGAGATCACGAGTCCCACGTACGCGCTGGTGCATCAGTACTCGTCCGAGCGCTCACCGGTTTTCCACGTCGATCTCTATCGCCTCGACTCGAGCGACCAGCTTACCAACCTGGCCTGGGAAGATATTCTCGCCACGAGCGCGCTCGTGATCGTCGAGTGGCCGGAGCGGGGAGGCGAGCGGATTCCGTCCAGCCATCTTCCGATAGACCTGACCTACGTTCCGGGTGACCCGTCGCGGCGGATATTGCTCGCCGGATGAGGGCTTCTCTCACGCTCGCGCTCGAAGGCTCGACATACGAGGGAAGCGTCGCGCTCCTCCGGGGTGACGAGGTGGTAGCGGAGATGTCGCTTCACGACGATGACGGCGGCATGCCGGTGACCGGCCGCGGGGAGCGGCTGCTGCCCGCGGTTGCGGAGTGCATCGAGGCGGCAGGTGTGAGAGTGCGCGAAATAACGAAGATCGTATGCGGCGCAGGTCCGGGGCGCTTCACCAGTCTCCGCATCGCCGGGTCGGCAGCGAAGGGACTGGCGACGGGGTTGGGCGCAGAGCTTTACGCGACCTCCTCACTGCTGCTGACTGTTACCGGGGCGCGGCCGGCGCCGCGCGCTGGAGAATATCTCTCCGTGCTCGACGCAATGCGGGGAGACTGGTTCGTCGCGAATGTGACTGTCGCCGCTGACGGCGGGGTGAGTGAGAATGGTCCAGCGCGAATCGTGTCGGGCGTTGAGCTCGAGGCGATTGCAGCGGCAGACGCGGGGTTGCGCATCATCGGACCCGGCC
>Ga0136633_1000698_pt1 | contig 25325 bp, 28 predicted proteins | sample AntDrymeUQ832206_2_FD_105494 | JGI IMG/M metagenome (GOLD analysis project Ga0136633, IMG submission 105494) | Polar desert sand microbial communities from Dry Valleys, Antarctica - metaG UQ83 (22.06) | ecosystem: Environmental > Terrestrial > Soil > Desert | place: Antarctica: Dry Valley... | reverse complement strand
TCCGACCGGCCAGATCGGGGAGGTCGCGCGGGGTGGGCATGGGGCCACCCTGTCGCACTATCTGGAACTGTTCAAGTCGAGGTGCCACCCCGGTCCGGCCAAACCCGGGCGCCGCGGGGCCCGGCGCCACGGGGCCCGGCGCCACGGGGCCCGGCGCCGCGGGGCCCGTTCGGCGTTTCGCGAGGTCAACCGGGGCGGCGGAGTTGTCTGGCCAGGCAGCCCAGGCGGCGTACACAGATCGGCACGGTGGGCGCTGCTGGCGCGTCACGATGCATCAGGCTCGGTGCATGACCTCAGTTCCTATGCCACTCATCTCTATCTTGTGCCACGCTACCGGCATGAATGCCACGGTGGTGATGGGCCAGCAGGGTCGGGTCGTGATCCCGGCGGCGGTACGCGAGGCGCTCGAGCTGGGGCCGGGCGACGAGCTGCGGCTGCGGGTCGAGAGCGGCCGAATCGTCCTCGAGCGGCCGACCAATGCGGTCGCGGCGCTGCGCGCGCTGGCCGCCGACGTACCGAAAGGCCGTTCGTTGGTCGAGGAGCTGCTCGCTGAACGACGGGCTGAGGCAGCGCGCGCGTGACTGTGCTCGACGCGTCGGCAGTCCTCGCGCTGATCCTCGACGAGCGAGGTGCAGCCACGGCCGAGAGCGCACTACCGGGCTCGCGGCTGTCCGCCGCCAACCTCGCCGAAGTGCTCGGCAAGCTGCTCGATGCAGGCCTCGACGTACGTCCGGTGGCCGGGCTGTTGCAGAGCGCCGGCGTCACGATCGAGCCGCTGACCCTGGCCGACGCCGAGCTGGCCGGTGCCCTGCGCGGCGTCAGCGGCGGACGGAAGCTGTCCCTCGGCGACCGCTGCTGCCTCGCTCTCGCGCTGCGCACCGGCACAAGCGTCCTCACCGCGGACAAGGCGTGGGCCAAGCTCGACCTGCCGGTCGACGTGCACCTGGTGCGCTGACGGCTCGTCAGGGCCAGGTGATGCCCTCGGTGAGCAAGTCGGCGGTGACGTCGAGCAGGACGCTCGCGGCGACCTGGTCGTTACACAGATCGACGTCCTCCGCTCCGGCGTTTCTGCAGCACCAACTCGCGAACTTCGAACTTCCGGGGGCCGAAACGCCGTACGGCGTACGGCGAACGTGCCCGGCAGGACCGTTCGGCGTGTCGCGGGGTGAACGGTCGACCGTTCGACCTCCCGTTGACGAAACGCCGAACGGAGAGGGCACCTACATCAGTGGCCGCCCGCCCGGTGAGATCAGTGGGCGCGACGTCGTACGACGGCCGCGCCGACCAGCAGCGCCAGACCGACCGCGACCAGCCGTGGGTCGGACCCGGTTGCCGGCAGCGGACGAGGCGCCGTCGGGCGCCCGGTCCCGGACCGCGCGCCCGGCCGGGGCCGAGCTGCGACCACCGGCGCGGTGTGCGACCCGCCGAGCGACAGTGTCCACACGCCGCGGCCGTGCGTCGACGCGACGAGGGTGTCGCGTTGCGGGTTGAGCGTCAGATCGAAAACCGGGCTCGACGGCATTCCGACGCCGAGCTGCTCGAAGCGCTCCCCGGGGCGCGCGGCGCGGAAGACGCCGACGTCAGTGGCTCGCTGGTCCGTACGGCGTTTCTGCACCTGGAACTCCGTCGTTTCGGACTTTCTGTGGCCGAAACGCCGTACGAAGGTGGCCTCAAGAAGTCGATCAAGGCGCTGACCTGCGCTTGCAGAATCTCCCACCCCGACACGCCGTCAAACAGCGGGTGAACCCTTGCCAACGGGGCGTAGCAGGTGCAGAGTCCAACCCCTGCATCTAGTGGTTACACGGATGTAGTTCGTCCACATGTAGTCCACAGCCGGTGCACAGCTTCCGGGGGTTCTCCACCGGTTCATCCACGGATTCATCCACAGAAGTGTCACACCCGGCCTGTTCTATGAGGGCAGAAGTCGGGCCAGATGAGCGTTGTACACAGGGATCAGCGGAGAGGGAACCAGCATGACGGACACGGCGGGCACGACCACCGGCGCAACCAGCACCAAGAAGGCCGGCAAGGGCCTGAAGATCGCGCGGATCTTCACGACCGAGGGCGTGCATCCGTACGACGAGGTCATCTGGGAGCGCCGTGACGTCGTGATGACCAACTGGCGCGACGGCTCGATCAACTTCGAGCAGCGCGGCGTGGAGTTCCCCGCCTCCTGGTCGGTCAACGCCTCCAACATCGTGACTACCAAATACTTCCGCGGCGCGGTCAACACCGACCAGCGCGAGTGGTCGCTCCAGCAGGTCATCGACCGGGTGGTCGACACCTACACCGCGGCCGGCATCGCCAACGGCTACTTCGCGTCACCACAAGACGCGCAGACTTTCGACCACGAACTCAAGCACCTGCTGGTCAACCAGTACTTCGCCTACAACTCGCCGGTCTGGTTCAACGTAGGCACGACGTCGCCGCAGGCCGTCTCAGCGTGCTTCATTCTCAGCGTCGACGACTCGATGGACTCCATCCTCAACTGGTACAAGGAGGAGGGGTTCATCTTCAAGGGCGGCTCCGGCGCTGGGGTCAATCTCTCCCGCATCCGCTCCTCGAAGGAGTTGCTGAGCTCCGGCGGTACGGCGTCCGGCCCGGTCAGCTTCATGCGCGGCGCTGACGCGAGTGCCGGCACCATCAAGAGCGGCGGCGCGACCCGGCGCGCGGCGAAGATGGTCGTCCTCGACGTCGACCACCCGGACATCGAGGAGTTCGTCAACACCAAGGTCCGCGAGGAGGAGAAGATCCGCGTCCTGCGCGACGCCGGCTTCGACATGGACCTCGGCGGCGCGGACATCTTCAGCGTGCAGTACCAGAACGCCAACAACTCGGTGCGGGTCTCCGACAAGTTCATGCGCGCGGTCGAAGCCGACGACGACTTCGACCTCACCGCCCGCAGCGACGGCCGGGTCATCGAGACAATCAAGGCCCGCAAGCTCTGGCGCCAGATCGCCGAGGCCGCCTGGGCCTGCGCCGACCCCGGCCTGCAGTACGACGACACCATTAATGATTGGCACACCAACCCCGAGTCCGGCCGGATCACGGCATCTAACCCGTGCTCCGAGTACCTTTCTCTCGACAATTCGTCGTGCAATCTCTCCAGCCTCAACCTGATGAAGTTCCGCCGCGACGACGGCTCTTTCGACACCAGCCTTTTCGTCAAGGCCGTCGAGCTGGTCATCACTTCGATGGACATCTCCATCTGCTTCGCTGACTTCCCGACCGAGGCGATCGGCCAGACCACCCGCGACTACCGCCAGCTCGGCATCGGCTACTGCAACCTCGGCGCCTTGCTGATGGCCAACGGCCTGGCCTACGACTCAGACGCCGGCCGCGCGATGGCTGGGGCGATCACCAGCCTGATGACGGGTACGTCGTACCGGCGCTCGGCTGAGCTGGCCGGCGTGGTCGGCCCCTACGAGGGCTACGCGAAGAACACCGCCGGGCACACCCGGGTGATGCGCAAGCACGCCGCGGCCAACGACGCGGTGCGGCCCTTCGGCGCCGACGACTCGCGGATCCTGCACGAGGCCACCAAGCAGTGGCAGGAGTGCCTCCGGATCGGTGAAAAGAACGGCTGGCGCAACGCGCAGGCCAGCGTCCTCGCACCTACCGGCACCATCTCGTTCTTCATGGACGCGGACACCACGGGCGTCGAGCCGGACCTGGCGCTGGTGAAGTTCAAGAAGCTCGTCGGCGGCGCGTCGATGAAGATCGTCAACCGCACCGTGCCGCTCGCACTGCGCAAGCTCGGCTACAGCGAGGAGACCCTCGAAGCGATCGTCGAGTTCGTCGCCGAGCACGGTACCGTCGTCGACGCGCCGGGGATGAAGCCCGAGCACTACAGCGTTTTCGACTGCGCCGTCGGCGACCAGGCGATCTCCTGGATGGGTCACCTGCGGATGCTCGCGGCGACCCAGCCGTTCCTCAGCGGCACCGCGAGCAAGACGATCAACTTGCCGTCGAGCGCGACCGTTGAGGACATCGAGAAGGCCTACTTCGAGGGCTGGAAGCTCGGCCTCAAGGCCGTCGCCGTCTACCGCGACAACTCCAAGGTCGGCCAGCCGCTCAGCGACGCGAAGAGCAAGAAGGCGGCCGACGCCGTCGAGGCGGCTGACGTCGAGCCCCGACCGACGCGTAAGCGGTTGCCGAAGCGGCGTCCCGCGCAGACGGTGTCGTTCTCCGTTGGTGGCGCTGAGGGCTACATGATCGCGTCCAACTACCCCGACAACGGCCTGGGCGAGCTCTTCATCAAGATGAGCAAGCAGGGCTCCACCCTCGCCGGGGTGATGGACGCCTTCTCGATCGCGATCTCCATCGCCTTGCAGTACGGCGTGCCGTTGGAGACCTACGTAGCGAAGTTCACCAACATGCGCTTCGACCCCGCCGGCATGACTGACGACCCGGACGTGCGGATGGCGCAGTCCGTGATGGACTACATCTTCCGCCGGCTGGCGCTGGACTACCTGCCATATGACAAGCGGGCCGAGTTCGGCATTTTCACTGCCGAGGAGCGGACCGCCCAGGTGGCTGGGTACGGCGTCGCGCCGGTCGTCGATCCGGACCTTGATGTCGAGGCGCTTGCCCAAGGTGTGCCGATCGAGGCCGTGCCGATCGAGGCTGTGCTGCCCGCTTCGGTGAGCGACCCGGGGGAGAGCACCAACGTCGCGATGTCGATCCACACCGCCGCCGATGCGCCGCTGTGCATGACCTGCGGCGTGAAGATGCGCCCGGCCGGCGCCTGCTTCGTCTGCGAGTCCTGCGGCAGCACCAGCGGCTGCAGCTAAGTTCCAGCGCACTCGAGAGCGGGGCGGCCACGAGCCCGCTCTCGTTCTGTCACAGGCGCTTCCTATCGTGATCAGATGCCGTCTGCGTCCGCCGTCCTGCGCTTGGGTCACCGGCTGACGGCTGGCGAGAGGGCGCTGGTGGCGGTGCCGGGCGGTCTCGTCGAGCGCGACGTTGCGACGCTTCGCATCGGTGACTGGGTCGCGGTGCGGTACGGCGGCTACGCCTGGCCGACCACTCAGGTCGACCTCAGCGACGCGCCTCTCATCGACACGCCGTGCCCGAGGCCAAGATCCGGGAGCGTTACCGCCGGCTGTGGCCGCTCGTCGTCCGCGCGCGCGCACTCGCCGACATGACACACGTGTACGACAACAGGCTCGCGTCGACACCGCTGTGGCTGATCGTCCGGTACGAGCACGGCAGGCCGATCGGCACCCCCGCCTGGCCGGTCTGGGCGCCGGACGAGCTGCGTTGACGTCCGGAACGGTCGGCTCGCTCGCCGCAAGAAAGGTCGGTGACGGTGATTCCGGCCTGATCCGAGCCGCCGTACCCGAGGGAGTGCGGGTCGGCACGGTCGACTAGCTGCAGGGGCAGGAGGCGGCGGCGGTCGTCTGCTCGACGACGAGATCGGCGAACTGCCAGTCAGCTCGCCGATCGAAAGACGTCGTACCGCTCGGTCAGCCAGTCTTCATCTGGGCGGTCATGTTGTAACCGTGGCGCGGTGAGCCGTTCGCCGTGCAGGGCCTGCAGTCCGTACCGGAGCATCGGGCCATCGACTTCGGCGAGCACGTCGTCGCGTACCTCGAGCCCTAGATCTGGCCGGACGCCGACGATCTGCTTGTCGAAGGCGGCGTGGTGGATCTTGCACAGCGCCAAACCGTTCGGAACTACGGGACGGCTTCGCGGATCGAAGTCGGGGAGGATGTGCGCGGCGTCGAGCAGCTCGGTGTGCCGTAGGTGGCACATCGAGCAAGTGCCGTTGTACGCCCGCAGCACCCGCGCGCGGAAGAGCGGCTGGTGCAGCCGCAGCTTGGTGAGCCGTTCGGCGTACCGCTTCTGCGTGTCGTCCGCGCTGCGCAGATCGATGTAGGTCTGGCCCTCGTCGACCGCGACGGCGAACTCGTGTGAGGCGCGGTCCTCTTCGATCAGATAGACGGGCCACTGGGGCAGGTACACGCCGGGCGCGACGCCGACGAAGTACGCCATCGGACGACGGTCGAGCATGGCGACCCGAAGCGCGCGGTTGTCAGGGTGGTCGGCGTCGAGCCCGTGGTACTTGTAGTGCAACAGCCCATCGGGGCCGATCTCGTCTTCGTACGGGCGTTCTGCGCCGGGTGCCCGATAGACGGTCGTGAAGGAGAGCGCTGCCTCAAGCCCGGCAACCCGACGTATGCCGCGCTGGCCGATGACCTGGAACGGTCGGTCCTCAAATGTCAGCGCATTCACGTCCGCAGAACGCACGGTCCCGTCGAGGCTGTCGTGGAGTAGCCGCTCGAGATGCGCGAACAAGGTCGCGCGAAGCGCCGCGTCACGGGTGGCGTCCATGGCTGCCCACCGTACAAGGAAGTCACGACGGCGAAACCAGGTGTTGGTGCTGCGCTCTACGCTGACGCAATGCAGGTCCGACGCCTCGAGAGTGCAAGAGCCTCCACCCCGATCCCGAGCCTCGGTTCGTGTGCTCCGGATGCGGTCGGACGCTGGCGTGGCACGCGCCGCCGAAGCACTCGAGAGCTTCCTCGCCTCGTGACTGAGGCCCGGCGGATGGTCGGCAAGCGCACGTTGGGACGAGGCGCGTTGGTGGCGGCGGTTCACTGTCCACAGATCGTCCCGCAGCCGGTTAGCTGCCCTCGCCGTCGTACACCATGGGCGTATGGGAGCACCCTCGCCGGCCAAGCGCCGCAAGCGCACCAAGACCCGCCGCAGCTCGACGTACGCCGGAGCGCCGGCACCGCGGATCCGAGAGCTGATGGATCAAGGCTGGGGCCGGCGCGACGCGGAGCACTTCGGCGTGCTCGAGCTCGCGCTGGACATCGCGCCGACGATTCCGGAGGCGCACCCGATCCTGGCCCGCGACGCCGCGATCGCGCTGCGGTGGCCACCGGTGTACGCCGGCGCTCAGGCGATGTACACCGCACCCGATCACGCGCCGGTGTGGCGGATGCTGGCCGACGCGACGCGGGACCACGACGAGAGGCTGAGATTTCTCACCCTCGCCGCCATCTCGGAGGGCAAGGAGGTCACCGTGATGGAGCGAGACGACCTGGCCGAGCTGTTCGACCCCGGTGAACTCGTCGTCCACGACGCGGCCCGGATCGCCGAGGCGGCGGGCGACTTCGGTAAAGCGCTCGAACTGCTGGAGGGCACGATCCGGCCGATCGACGACCCGTGGGGGCAAGAGCTCCGTCATGTGGTCGCACACGGCGACGAGATGCCGGCTTGGCGGTGGGGACGGGTGATTCTGGCCATGGCGGTGCGCTACTGCCTGGAGCCGCGGACCGTAGAGGTCGCCACGCACTACGCCAGCATCGTCCTGCAGGCCCTCGGCGCCGACTCGGCGACGCTGCGCACGCAGGTCGCGGCCCGCGTGCAGTACGACCAAGTCATCCACGACGTGGTGCTCTTCGACGAGGGCGGTCTCGCGGCGTTCCTTGACTTCCGGCTCGCGCCCGAAGTCGCGGCCCGGTGCCCGGGCATCGCTGACTGGCCCGACGCGCAGCTGGGCGTGTTCCGGTTGGTCGGCAGCGATTCCGACGGAAACGCGACCCTCATCGATCTGGCCAGCGGGCGAACGGTGATCATCGCTGACCCTGGGCTGGCCCGGGAGCATCCGGTCGGCCGCTGCTTCTATGGCCGTCTGGCGCGAGCAGCTGGCGCCGAGCTCGAGCACTTCGCGTGGATCCCCACCATCGTCGACGACCTCACCGCCAACCGGGTCGTGCGCGCAATCCGCGACGGGGCCATCGCTGAGCAACGGCTCACCCTGCTGCATTCGGGTCTGGCTACCCGCCCTGCCTCCTGATCCGCTCGCGCGCAGCGCGTCGCACCGCTCGCCGGGATCATACTACCTATGGTAGTATGATAAACTCTAGATATGAGTAAGCGCCTGCAAGTCGTGGTTGAGGACAGTGAGTTCGGGCGCTTCCAGCGAGCGGCTCGGGCCCGTGGGCTGACGCTGGCTACGTGGGTTCGCCAGGCCCTGCGCGTCGCCGAGGCGCAGGGCTCGAGCGGAGATCTCGACAGCAAGCTTGCGGCGGTCCGGGCGGCCAGCGGCTACGCCTTTCCCGCCCCGGACATTGACGTGATGCTCGCCGAGATCGAGCGCGGCTACGTCGTACCGGACGGCTCGTGATCTTCGTCGACTCCAACGTCCCGATGTACCTCGTGGGCGCGGCCCACCCGCACAAGACCGACAGCCAGCAGGTGCTCGAACGACTTCTCCTCGAGCGGCGACGCCTCGTGACCAACGCGGAGGTGCTGCAGGAGATCCTGCACCGCTATCGGGCGATCGACCGGCGCGATGCGATCCAGCCGGCCATGGACGCGTTGCTCGGCGTCGTCGATGACGTCTTTCCCATCGAGCCGGAGGACGTGCTGCGCGCGCGTGACGTGCTGCTCGCTCGGTGGACGCTGTCGTCCCGCGATGCCTTGCACGTCGCGGTCATGGAGCGGCACGGGATCACGGAGGTACTCAGCTTCGATCGAGGGTTCGACCTCGTGCCCGGACTCAACCGGCTGCCTGGGTGACAGCGGTGGCGACAGCACTGGGCGGGTCGAGACGGCTCGGGCGGGCTCGATCGGCCTCAAGGCAGATAGGTCCTGCGCCGACGTGAACAGGATGTCTGTTACGCACTTACGGAAAGCCGACGTCGTCCCAGGGACGAACAAGCCGGGAGGGCACGCCCAGGCGAAGTTCCATGAGCTCGAGCGACGATGGTGGTTGTCTCGGCGGCGACGCGTTTGGATCTACTTTGGTCCGCCGACGCTCGGCGCTGCGATTCTGGCTACGAGGCTCGACGGCACGCCCTCCATGTGGGCAGCCATGTTCTCTGGAGCGTGCGCGATGCTGCTTACGGGAGCACGGACGATTTTCCTGCCCCATCGGATCGAGAAGTGGCAGCGCGGCGCTGAGGGAGAGCGGCTGACTGCTCGCGCGTTGAAGCCGTTGGAGTCGGCCGGGTGGACGATCCGCCACGACCTCGCTGGCCAGTACGGCAACATCGACCATCTGGTCGTCGGTACGAGCGGGGTCTTCCTTCTCGAAACGAAGAACTGGGCGGGCTGTGTTCGGGTGGCCGACGGAAAAGTGATCATCGTGTCTCCGGAGGACCCAACCGACGAATGGACAATGGATGTTGGCAGCAGGGTCCGCGGGGCTGCGTTCGGAACGAGCGAAGCAATCAAGTCCCTCGTGGGCCGAGGCGCCTGGGTCCAGTCCGTTGTCGTGATCTGGGGTCGGTTCGACCAGGGTCTTATCGAGGACAGCCGCGTGGTGTACCTGCACGGTGATCGGCTACAGAACTGGCTCACAAGCCAGCGTGATCGCATATCACCAGCCGATGTGAATGCGATCGTTGCGCGTCTTGGCTAGCAGTTGTCGGCGCGTAGCCCGCACGAGGGGTACGGGCCTAAAGAGCGGAGTTATCTAGGCAGGCGTGGGGGAGCCCGCGTCGTAAGCCCACGGCGAGTCGGCGCGCCCGTAGTCGTCGTCGTGGCCCGTCAACGCGGTCAGCAGGCCGTGACGAGCGACCCGAATGACCTCGCGCACCTGGACCCGCGCCTCGGCCTGGTGGTGGTCTGACCCAGGCCTGCCGGAGCGGAAGACTGCGCGTGTACGTTGGCGCGATGCGGACGCTTGAGACCGACTACCTGGTCGTCGGGGCCGGCGCGGCGGGCATGGCGTTCACCGACTCGCTGGTCACCCACTCCGACGCCGACGTCATCATGGTCGACCGACGCGACCGGCCGGGCGGGCACTGGAACGACGCCTACTCCTTCGTCCGGCTGCACCACCCGTCGGCGTACTACGGCGTGAACTCCCGGCCGCTCGGCGCGGACACGGTGGACACGCACGGGCCCAACGCCGGCCTCTACGAACGCGCGACCGGCGCGCAGATCTGCGACTACTACGGCCACGTCCTCGAGGACCTGCTGTTGTCGGGGCGAGTCCGGTTCCTGGGTGGGTCCGACTACCAGAGCACCCCGTCGGGGGAGCACCGCGTCGTGTCTCGAGTGACCGGCGAGGCGACCGACGTGACGGTACGACGCAAGCTGGTCGACGCCACCTACCTCGAGTCCGCCGTGCCGGCTACGCACTCTCCGTCGTTCCAGGTGCACGGCAGCGCGCGGGTGATCCCGGTCGGCGAACTGGTCGGAGTGACCGAGGCCCCGTCGACGTACGTGGTGATCGGCGCGGGCAAGACCGCCATGGACGCGTGTGTGTGGCTTCTCGACAACGGGGTGCGGCCCGAGCGCATCCGCTGGATCAAGCCCAGAGAAGCGTGGCTGCTCAACCGCGAAGGTTGGCAGCCTCTCGATCAAGTCGGCTCCGTCGTAGAAGGGTTCTCGCTCGAGTTCGAGGCGCTCGCGGCAGCCACCTCGGTCGACGATCTCTTCGCCCGGCTCGAGCGGTGCGGGCGGCTGGTCCGGATCGACGAGCAGGTCGCCCCGACGATGTTCCGCTGTGCCACGGTGAGCCGGCCCGAGCTGGCGCAGCTGCGTCAGATCCGCGACGTCGTACGCCTCGGTCGGGTGCTCCGCATCGACGCCGACCGGATCGTGCTGGAGGAGGGATCGCTGCCGACTGACGCTGACCATCTGTACGTCGACTGCACGGCGAACGGAATCCGGGTTGCGCCGGCGGTGCCGATCTTCACCGATCACCGGATCACCGTGCAGCAGGTCCGCAACTGCTCACCGACCTTCAACGCAGCGCTGCTCGGCTACATCGAGTCGACCCGCGCCGACCTCGCCGAGCAGAACCGGCTCTGTCCGCCCAACCCCTTGCCCTCCGCCGCCCGGGACTGGTTGAGCAACATCGCCATCTCCATGGCAGCCGCCCGCCGGTGGCAGGCCGAGCCCGACCTGACCGAGTGGGTCGAGAGCTCCCGGCTCAATGTGCTGCGCGGCGCGCACCTACCCACCGACGACCCCAGGATGACCCAGGCTGCTCAGCGCTCCGCGGAGCACATCAAGCCGGCTTTGACCCGCTTGCACGAGCTCATGACGTGAGCGAGGTGCCTGCTCAGCGCATCGAGCGATAGCGCGGCGACTACGGCAGGGCGGCGAAGTCCTTCTTGACCTGGCGGTACCAGCCCATGCCCTTGATCGGGTTCTTCCAGCGGCCCTTCATCGCGGCCAGGGCGCCCTCGTGAGCCGCATCACCGCCCGCTACCGCGTCCTTGAGGTGCTGGTCCTGCGCCTTGATGACGTCGTCGGCAGACTCGCCGCTGAGCGCGAGATCGCACGGTCCGCCGAGCTGCTGGCAGGTCATCGACTTCATCGCGGGTTCCCTCCGGTCGACTCCGCAGGCCGCCCCTCCGGGGTTCGCCCTCGCGCAGCCTACGACGACTCGTCCGGCCGCAGTGGAGCGCGGGCGGAACACCTGTGACGTCAAGGTCAGCCGGTGATAGCCAGGGCGAAGGGGAGCACCGGCCCGGCGCCGGCCTCGCGCAGGACCAACGTGGCCTCGGTCATCGTCCAGCCGCTGTCGAGGACGTCGTCGACGAGCAGCACCGGCTGATCTCCGAGCGCGGCCAGCGCGTCGCGCAGCGCTGGGTCGACGACGAACGCCCCGTGCACCGCGCGCACCCGCTGGGCACTGTTGGACCCGCGTCCGCCGGACGGGTCGCGCGCCAGGCGGAGCGTCCCCAGCAATGGGAGGCGACCGATCTCGGCGATCTGCGCAGCGAGAGAGGCAACCAGCTGTGGCCGGCGCTGCGACGGCATCGCGACGACACCGGCGGGCCGACGCTCCCAGTCCCATGCGGCGAGCACCGCGACGGCCGCGCGGACCACATCCTCCGGTACGACGGCGTCGGGGGAGTCCGGCCCGAGCAGTCCGCGCAGCCGGTCGCCCAGCCCGATGTCGGTGAGCCGGGCGATGGCGCGTCCGGGCTCGGCCGAGATGTCTGCAGCGATGCGACCCTTGCGCGCGATGCCGACCGCGTCCAGCCCGCTCGGCCACTGCGCCCTCGGCGCGATCTCGACGCCGGGCCGGCCGAGCGCGTCCTGAGCCGCCCGCAGCGAGGCCTCGCTGACCGTCGTCGACCACGGTTCGTCGCGGCAGTTGTCACACCGCCCACAGTCGACGGCTCCGGCATCGTCGAGCTGCTCCCGCAGGAAGTGCATCCGGCAGCGCGTGGTACCGAGGTACTCGAGCATCGCCCGCTGCTCCTCCCGGCGGGTCTCGGTGACCCGCGCGTAGCGGTCTGCGTCGTAGTCCCACGCCTCGCCGGTGGCCACCCAGCCGCCGCTGACCCGGCGTACCGCGCCGTCGACGTCGAGCACCTTGAGCATCATCTCGAGCCGAGTACGACGAAGGTCGACGTGCGGCTCGAGCGCGGCGGTGGACAGCGGCCGGCCTGCGGCGGCGAGGACGTCGAGAGCGAGCCGCACCTGGTCCTCCGGCGGGAAGGCGAGCGACGCGAAGTAGCGCCAGATCGCCTGGTCCTCAGCCCCCGGCAGCAGCAGCACTTCCGCTCGCTCGACCCCACGACCGGCCCGGCCGACCTGCTGGTAGTAGGCGATCGGCGACTGCGGCGCACCGAGGTGTACGACGAAGCCGAGGTCGGGCTTGTCGAAGCCCATGCCCAGCGCCGAGGTCGCGACCAGCGCCTTCACCTCGTTGCCGAGCAGAGCCGCCTCGGCGCTACGACGTTCGCCGTCATCGGTCTGGCCCGAGTACGCCGCGACTCCGAACCCGCGTTCACGGAGGAACGCGGCAGTGTCCTGGGCCGCAGCGACGGTCAGCGTGTAGACGATGCCCGATCCCGGCAGGGTGGGCAGGGTGTCGGCGAGCCAGCCGAGCCGGTGCGCGGCCGAGGGCAGCGCGACCACCGCGAGACGCAGGCTGTCCCGCTCGAGCGAGCCGCGCAGCACCACGACGTCGGCTGCGCCGAGCTGCTCGGTGATGTCGTCGACGACCCGCGCGTTCGCGGTCGCGGTGGTGGCCAGCACCGGCGTGCCGGCGGGCAGCTCGCGCATCAGGTGGCGCAGCCGGCGGTAGTCGGGCCGGAAGTCGTGGCCCCAGTCGGAGATGCAGTGCGCCTCGTCGATGACGAGCAGACCGGCCGTGGCGGCGAGACGAGGCAGCACGTCGTCGCGGAAGCCAGGGTTGTTCAGGCGCTCCGGGCTGACCAAGAGGACGTCGACCCCCCCGGCGTTGACCCGGCCGACGACGTCCTCCCACTCCTCGACGTTGGCCGAGTTGATGGTGACAGCGCGGATGCCGGCGCGGTCGGCGGCGGCGATCTGGTTGCGCATGAGCGCCAGCAGGGGAGACACGATGACCGTCGGGCCGGCGCCGGCCCGCCGCAGCAGCGCGGTCGCGATGAAGTAGACCGCCGACTTGCCCCACCCGGTGCGCTGCACGACCAGCGCCCGGCTGCGGTCGACGACGAGCGCGCGGATCGCCGTCCACTGGTCCTCGCGCAGCACCGCGGACTCACCGGCCAGGCCGCGCAGGACCTGCGCGGCGTCGTCGTACAGAGGCTCGCTCACCCGAGCAGCATGACCGACCCGGCGGACACGCTTCGCGTGATCATTGAAGCGCGCCCGTGCGTACGGCGGCAACTGAGGTTTCAAAGGTCACGGGCCGGCCGATGCCGGTAGTTGTCGCTGCCGTCCCGGCGTGGTGGCGGGGCTCCGACGACACCTGCGCAGCGACGCGGGTTACAGCGGCGACATCACGCCCGGTCAGCCGGTGCGGCGCGCGGTGACGACGAGGTACTCCCAGTCGAGGACGGTGCTTCCCGGCGTGCCGACGTCGAAGCGCCGGGCCAGCCCGGCGAGTTCCTGGTCGAGTGCCGCGACCTTGACCGGGTCGTCCGCGATCGCCCGGTAGATCGCGATGGTTGGTCCGTAGCGCGCTTTGAAGTACTCGCGGAAGTCCGCCGGGGTGGCGAACTGGTCGATTCGCACCGCGTGCTTCGTCGCGACGAGGTGCGTCACCCGGTCGCCGAGCAGGCCGCTGACGTGGTCGACGCTGCCCCAGAGGGGCGGCGGCTGCGCGCCCGGGGGCGGTGCGGGCGCGAATGGCTTCATCACCGCGAACAGCTGCCCGATGAAGCCCTCCGGGGTCCAGCTGAGCAGACCGATGCGCCCGCCCGGCCGGCACACCCGGACCAGCTCGTCGGCACTCCTCTGGTGGTGCGGCGCGAACATGACGCCGACGCAGGAGAGCACCACGTCGTACGACGCGTCGGCAAACGGCAGCGCCTCGGCGTCGGCCTCCTGCCACTCGACCTCGACCCCCCGAGCTGCAGCCAGCCGGCGCCCGGCGTCGAAGAGCTCGGGTGTCAGGTCCGACGCGACGACGGACGCGCCGGCCAGCGCCGCCGGGATCGCGGCGTTGCCGGTGCCGGCCGCGACATCGAGCACTCGCTCACCGGCGGCGACGCCGACGGCGTCGACGAGGGTCGTGCCCAGCGTCGGGATCAGCTCTTCGGCCACCGCGGCGTAGTTGCCGGAGGCCCACATTGCGCGGTGCCGGGCCTTCAGCGCCTGGTCCGCCGTCCCCACATCGTCCAGCAGCTGCGTCATCGTCGTACCTCTCGGTCGGGGTCGCGGTCTACCTCGACGATCGAGGTGATACCCCGGGCCGGTCCATACGAAGAAATACCCATCTCTGCCGGGCAGGCATGGGTACGTCGACGGCGCGGCGCTGGTGATCCCGCTCCCTCGACCGCGGAGTACGCGACCGTCGTCCGCCGTACCATAGGGTGTCGGTCCTAGCCGAAGGACAGGCCGTGCCGCTCGACAATGGGCATGGTGGCCTCGAAGTCCACCTGGCAGCCGTAGGTTTCGGCGAGCCCAGCCAGGGTCTCCGGGTCGATGTCATCGCCCCGCTGGCCGAGCTCGCGGAACAGCTGCTCGAGCCCGGCCGGAGAGATCAGCTCCAGGACGCGCGCCGGTGTGTCACCGGCGTTCCAGAACGTGTGCCACTGCCCGCGGGGCTTGAAGATCAGGTCGCCGATCTCACCGACAACCTCCTCGTCGCCGAGGCGCGCGCCGACCCGGCCTTCGAGCACGTAGGAGAACTCGTCTTCCAGTGTGTGGAAGTGCAAGGGCGCGGCCAGCCCGCGGGGCGGCATGAGGTGCTCGACGACCGCCAGGCGACCCGCAGTGTCCGCGCCGTCGACCATGAAGCGGTCCCGCACGGCGTCCGGCGAGCCAAGGATCTCGCCCATGCCGGCTGCCAGGATGCGGGTCATGTCCGGCTCGCGGTGATGAGCCAGGCCGAGCCGGCGAACTCGACCCCGCCCGACGTCTCACGCGCCGCGAGAAGGCTGCGCAGCGTGTCCTGAGCCGACGTGCGCGTGGCGTCGTCCAGCTCCGCACTGAGCCCCTTGACGATGCCCATATGGCGTACGAACGACCACGCGTCCTCGGCGTCGCGGCCGAACCGCATCGTCTCGTTCACCTCGGTGAATACGACGTCAACGAAGCCGGCAGCCGCGAGCATCGCTGACGCCGGCTCGCGATCGGCGAGGCCGAACGGGCCGGGCAGACCGAGCGGCGGTGTCGGCAGGTCACGGCCGGCGGCGAGAGAGTCCCGGATCTCGACCAACCAGCTGTTGTCCGCGAAGCCGCGCCAGGCCAGCAGCGCCAGCCGTCCGCCCGGGCGCAGTGCCCGAGCGATGTTGGCGAAGGCGGCCGCGCGGTCCGCGAAGAACATCGCGCCGAACCGGCTGATCGCTATGTCGTAGGACCCGGCAGCGAAGGGATGCACCTGCGCATCCGCCTGCTCGAACGCGATGTTGCTCACGCCCGCGGCCATTGCCCGGGCGCGCGCCCCATCCAGCATCTGCGCCGACAGGTCGACCCCGAGCGCGCTCCCCGAGGCGGCTGCCCTCGCGGCATCCCGCGTCGACTGCCCGGTGCCACACCCGATGTCGAGCACCTGGTCGTTGGCCGCGATCAGGTCCGCGGCCAGGAAGCGCTGCCAGAAGTCAGCTCCGGCGGCGTCATAGCGGTCGGCGAACTCGGTCCAGTGTTCGCCCTCGTGGCCGTCCCACGCCTTGGCCATCTCCTCGTTCGCGATCACGTCCACCATGTGCTCCCCTCAACCGATATAGTCCCTTAGGGACCATCTACGGATGCGGGGTGGAAGTCAATGGCCGGCGAGCTCACGACCACGTCGTACGCAATCCTCGGTCTGCTGGCGGTACGGCCGTGGACGACCTACGAGCTGGCGCAGCAGATGGACCGCGCGATCGGCGACTTCTGGCCGCGGACCCGCAGCAAGCTCTACGAGGAGCCGAAGAAGCTTGTCGCGCACGGGCTCGCGCGGGCCCGGCCGGGCCAGGTCGGCAACCGGCCGCGCACGGTGTACTCGATCACCGCGAAGGGCCGCCGCGCGCTGGCCGCGTGGCTGCCGACGCCGAGCGAGGCGCCGCAGCTGGAGTTCGCGGGGCTGCTGAAGGTCTTCTTCGCCGAGAACGGGTCCAAGGCCGATCTGCTCCGCACCTTGGACGAGGTACGGCGATGGACCGAGGAGCAGGCTCGAAGCGGTGCGGAGATCTGTCGGGGCTACCTCGCCGGGGAGGGACCGTTTCCCGAACGGCTGCCGTGGCTCATCCTGTGCGGGCAGGTCCTCGACGACTTCGTCGTAGCGATGGGCGACTGGGCCGACTGGGCCACCGACGTCGTGCACACCTGGCCGGAGGACATCCGCCGGGCGTCGCCAGACCTGGCCAGCCTTGAGCGCATGGCGCAACGCAACGAGGCCTACACAAGAGCAGCCGACCGCCGCCGAGGCAGTGCGCTCGACCGATCAGCGGCGGCGCTTCCTCCTGGGGACCACTGGTCCGAACTCTGACCGTGCAGCAGCACGACGAGCGGTGAGAATGAGTCGTTGTTCGGGGGCACGGTGCCCAGGGGCTGGACCAGGCCGTTCGACGTTGCGGCGGCCAGGGCGTACGGGCGCGTGTTTGCAGCCGTGGTGGCCGCCGGCGGCCGGGCGCGTGGCCGTCGCGCCATGGACCTGCTCATTGCCGGGACCGCACTTGCCTCGGGGCTCCCGCTCTACACCCGCAACCCGAAGGACTTCACCGGCCTGGAGGACCTGGTCCTGGTCGTCCCGGTGGGCGACTGATCGGATTCGGGGGATGCTGGCGGGGCGGTCCCGACAACGGTGGGCTGCCCGAGCTCCCGGCGGCCGGTTCGCTGTGCGGCGAACCGGAGAGCGGGTGGGTGACTCTCAGTCTGCACGTGGCCCCTGCCAGCATCCCATCCGTCGAGACCTACCCACCGGAGGACCTATGCGCCGCACAGTCGGGATCGTCGCGCTCGCTCTGCTCGCCGTGCTGCCCACCGGTGCCGACGCCGCACCGTCGCCGCAGCTGACCGACCCCGCCGGTGACACGCCGGTCGCGAGCGCGGACATCCTGCGCGCCGACCTCACGGTCGTCGGCCGGCCCGGCCGGGAGTTCCTGCAGATCGCCATCACCTACGCGGGTTCGCTGGTGGGCGCGCCGCCGTACACCCGCGGTCTCACTTTCACCGTCGGCGGCTGCAAGTTCGGGGCGGTCCAGTTCTCGCACGCGACCGGCCCGATCCCGGAGTACGACGTCGGCTGCGCGACCGGTGCGAGCGCTGGGAAGAACGGCACGATGCAGGTCGCGGGCCCGACGCTGTTCTTCCGCACGCGCCTGGACGGGTTGGACCTGCGCCGAGGCGCGCAGATCACCAAGCTGGCCGCCTTCACGCACCCCGGTGGCTTCTTCGCGTTGCACACCCCGCTGACGACCGCGGGCGACGTCGCCGAGGGCCGGAGCTGGGTGATCGGCTCGTAGAGCCGCGTACGCCGCCCCCCCCGGAGAGCGAAGCGTCCGCCTTCGCGCAGCCTCACTCGAGCTCGAGCATCGGCACCGGCCGCGGCCGGCCGGCTCCGGGCGGGCGGTCTCAGCCGGCGACGACGACCAGCTCCGGGGATCGGGTCAGGCGGCTGTCGTCGGCACAGCCGGGCACCCTCATCGCGAGGAGGGTGACGTCGTCCTCGGCCTCGCCGGCCAGCTCGGTGAGCACGTGCTGGCACAAGAGGTCGAGCGGCCAGCCGGCCGCGGTCTCGGCGGCAGCGCGCAGGCGGGCCATGCCCTCGTCGATCGGCAGGTGACGTGACTCGACGAGCCCGTCGGTGTAGAGCAGCAAGGTGGACAACGCGGGGAGCATCGCGACCCCGTCGGTGTGCACGCCCTCGCCGAGCCCGAGCAACAGGCCCGACGGCTCGTCGAGGTAGCGCGACTCGCCGTCGACGTAGACGACGAGAGGCGGGGGATGGCCGGCGTTGGCCCAGGTGAGCCGGAAGTTCCCGCCCGGTCGGCCCTCGACCCGTGCATAGACGGCCGTCGCCAGGTCGGTGACCCCAAGCCGGTGGGCGATGGCGTCCAGGCCGGCGAGCACCTGGTGCGGCGCCGGGTTGGTGTGGCAGGCGATGCCGCGGAGCAGGTTGCGCAGCTGCCCCATCTGTGCGGCTGCGGACAGGTCGTGGCCGGAGACGTCGCCGACGGCCAGTGCGGTGGTCTCGTCCGGCAGCACGAAGGCGTCATACCAGTCACCACCCACCTGGGCGGAGTCCCGGGAGGGGACGTAGCGCGCCATCAGCTCGAGGTGCGTCACGTGGGGCAGCTCGGTGAGCATGCTGCGCTGCAGCACCTCCGCCGTCTCGTCCGAACGACGGGCGGTGTCCCGCAGGGCGATCTCGCTGGTCGCCGCGTCAGCGAGGGTGGCCAGCACCTCGAGGTCCTCGGCGGACCACAGTCGGGCCCGGCTGTCCACCACCCAGAAGGTGCCGAGCATGTCGCCGCCCGGCGCGTGCAGCGGGAAGCCGGCCCACGAATGGACCCCCATCGCGGACAGGCCGGTGGCGTGCGCTCTCGTCCGCGGATCGGTGCTCGCGTCGGTGACGATCATCGAGCGGCCGGCCCGGACGAAGTACTCGCAGATCGCGGCCGGCACGGGCAGGTCCCAGTCGCCGAGATCCGGTGTGCCGGTGAGCATGGGCGTGCCGCGCAGCGTGCCGTCCTCGTCGAGGATGGTGACGAAGGCGAGCGGCACCTCGAGGACCCGTGCGGCGAGCCGGGCCAGCCGCGCGAACGGCTCGTCGACGCCGGTGTCCAGCACACCGCTCGAGTGCACCGCGAGCAAACGCGCCGGATGCTTCACCGGAGCGGCCACGGAGGCCTGCAGTTGGGTCACGGGACGACGCTTTGCCCTCGGTCATAGAGCAGTGGGCGGCGAGGGAGCAAGGGTCTGGACGACCAGGCGCGCTTGGATGTCCAGTGTCGCACGGATCTGGCCGGCCGGGGCACCCGAAGCAAGATTCGCTGCCCGCTCATCGCCAGGCCAAACCGCTTTCCACTCCTGGCATCGTTCGAGTCGGCCGCCTGGGCGAGGGTCAGCCGGCCGGAAGTGTGATCTCGCCGCGCACGACGGACACGGCCAGCTCGGTGAGCTTGAGGTTGTTGTTCCTGGCATGCGAGCGCAGCACGTCGAAGGCGGCGTCCATGCCGATCGTGCGGCGCTCGGCGATGACACCCTTGGCCTGCTCGATCGCGATCCGGCTGTTCAGCGCGTGCTGCAACTGCTCGGCCACCTGGACGCTGCGGTGCACGGAACGGCGCTGCAGGATGCCAATCGTCGCCACGTCGGCGAGTGCCTGGGCGAGCCGCTGGGTATCCGGGTCGACCTCCTCGGCCTGCGCGTGGAACATGTTCAGCCCGCCGATGGTCTGGTCCCGCAGGCGCAGCGGCACCGCCACGACCGAGCGGAAGCCGGCCTCCAGCGCGGCCGGCACGAACTTCGGCCAGCGCGCGACGTCTTGGGCCAGGTCGGCACTCGTGACGGGGGTCCCGGTGCGGATGCAGTCCAGGCAGGGGCCTTCGTTGTTCTGCAGCTGGAACATCTCGAGCAGCCGGCTCTCCTCGCTCGAGGAGGCCATGAGCGTCAGGTGGCCCCTCTGGTCGTCCAGCAGCAGCCCGGCCGCCGTCGTGTTGAGCAGATCGACGCTGCCCACCACAAGCCGGTCGAGCAGATCCACCACGTCGTAGTCGGCGACGAGGGTGTCGGCCAGCATGACGAACAAGGCGGCCAGCCGCTGCTCACGATCGGCAGCCGCGACGTCTGGCCCTGCGCGGGTCATTTCGGCGGTCGACGGCGTGCGGGGCTCGGTCATTCGTCCTCCAGGGCGAAGCGTACCCGACGCTCGACGACATCAGCTGCGAAATCGGCAAGCGCTCGGCCGACCGCGAAGGCGCGGGCCCGCAGTCGGAGGAGCGCCTCCTCGGTCGGTATGCCCAACTGCACCTGGACCATGCCGGTCGCCTGGTGCACCCGGACGTGGTACGTCGACCGGGTGTCGGCGTCGTCGGCCACCAGGCCGTCCTCGCCGATGTCGATGTGCAGCAGCGCGTGTGCCCCAGCGTCGGCCGCGTCGAACGCGGCCTGGAGGTCGGTGTCGCTGAGCGGCCCCGGCACGTCGCGGTAGAAGTCCATCGCGCCGACGTTGATCGCGCCGATCCGCATCGGGAAGGCGAACACCGCGCGCGCCCCCGCGGCCCGGGCCGCACCCATGAACGTGGGCCATCTGTCAGTCGTCATGTCCTCTGGGTGGTCCAGGTCGGGCATCAGCACGGCGGAGCCGGTGCGCACCGCGTCCATGCAGGGTCCCTCCCCCAGGTTGAATTGCAGGGCCTCGATCTCGGCGGCGACGTCGTCGGTGGCGCACACGACACCGCCGCGGCTGCCCTCAGCGACCATCGACATGCCGGCGCCGGTGATGTCGAGGTGGGCGACGCAGAGCCGTGAGATCGCCAGCGCCTGACCGGCGCGGTCAGCCGTCGACTCGGCCAGCAGCCTTGCCCACCCGTCTCTGTCCTGCTGCACGAGCCACACCAGCCTTAATGCCGGAATATCCAACCGGCGTACTCCTGGCATGCCCCATCCGCGACCGCCCACCCTTTTCGGCGACGTCGTATCGCAGAAGGCTCAGCCGCCGGAGCAGGACGCCGATCGGGTTTTGTCACACCCCGCTGACACGCTGATCCCAGTCGTCAGATGGGAGCAGTGATGGATCGCCACGTGATCGACGAGGGGCACTCGGTCGGCACTCTGGTGCCCGACGAGACGGCGGCGGTGCGCGCCGCGGGCGTGCTCGAGCGCTGGTACGAGGTCACCGACTGCAATCCCGCCCGACCTGGCGTGCCGCGGCACGTCGTCGGGTGCGACCCGCGCGGCGTCATGGTGCTGCGGGACCTGGCTATGTTGGCGCGCCGGCTCTACGCGGTCGGCGCCACTGAGGTGTGGCTGCTGCCCGACACTGACCACGCAGCCGGCGAGCGGGTGCCGCGGCTGCTGCCCCGCCTGGTGTCCACGGCCGCCTGAGCAGACAGAGGGAGTCGGATGGAAACCGTCCTCGGTCTCATCGTGATCGCCATCATCATCACGGTCGTGCGCTCTGCCTGGCGCGGCACCGGCTCTGGTTCGTCGCAGCCGGCTCGAAGCCAGCTTCCGCCGTACCGGGGCAGCGCGATGGACCGGGAGACACCCGACGAGGCGTTCGCGAGTGGGTACATCGTGGGGCGGTACATGGCTGACGACGAGGCCGGGTCGGAGGCCGATGCGCAGCCCGACCGGGATTGGTCCGACTCCGACTCCGACTTTGACTCCGCTCACGATTTCGGCGTCGACTCGGGTGATGCCGACGTCGATTTCGACGGTGACTCGGGGGACTAGCAGCGCCGCCCACCCACTCGCCGCGCTCCGAAAATTGTCACACCCGGACGAGAGAATGAGCCTTGAACAGGGGAGGTTCATGTGGACATCGGTCCGCTCATCCGCTCACACGTCGAGCGGTGCTTGCAGGAGGAGTTCGAGCTCTGCCGGGTCGTGTCCGACGGTGACGGGGACTACCCGTTCGAGCACGAGTCGATCGTGTACTACGTCGGACTGGTGGAGTGCGGCGGCGAGTGGTGGATCCGGGTCTTCTGCCCGCTGGTGTTCGGCGTCAAGCGCTCAGCCAAGCTGCTGGCCGAGCTCAACGACCTCAACACACGCACCCCGCTGACCAGGGCAGTGTGGGCAGACGGCACCGTCTACGTCGACGGCGTGTTGCACGCTTCCGCAGTTAACCGGGATTCGCTGGGACGTCTGTGTCATGCCGTCGCGCACGTCTCAGCCGACATGGGCGACATGATCGCCCTGGTGTACGGCGGGCTCCGCACCTCGGCTCCGAGCCGGGACGAAGAGACAGCCTGAGCCTCAGTGTCCCGGGGCGAGACGGATGCCGGAGCCGGCGGACGATCCGCTCGCCGTCTCCGATGCGCTGCTAGGGCAAGCGTCGGCTCGCTGCCAGCCACATGCCCAGCGCGACCAGCGTCGCGGCGATAGCGAGCTGCACGGTGACCTGCTCGTCGAGCAGCACCACCGCACCCAGCGCCGTCAGCACCGGAATGACCAGCTGCACCGTGCCAGCGGACGTCGCCGACATCGCGCGCTGGCAGGCGTACCACGCGACATAGGCGAACGCCGTCGTACCGGCCCCCATGACCATCGCCCAGACCAGCCCCGAGGCAGTCACCCGCGCGTCGGTGAGCGGGCTGAGCAGTACCGCTGACAGAGGAAGCAGCGCAGCGGCGAGTACGACGAAGTGACCCGTGGTCGCGACCCGCGGGTCGGCGCTCGTCCGCCCGGCTGCTGTGTAAAGCCCCCAGGCCGCGCCAGTCGCAGCGAGCAGCGCGACGCCGAGCGGGGTTACCGTTCCGGCGGCTCGGCTAGCCAGCACGCCAAGTCCGGCGAGTGCGACGACGGCGCCGGCGAGGCGGCGTGGTGGCACCGGCGTACGACGCACGAGGTCGAGGGCGACGAGTGTGACGAGCACGGTCGCGTAGAAGACAAACGTGCCGGGTGCCGCGCCGATGTGCTGGTAGCCGTAAGAGATGCAGACGGCATAGACGCCGAGCCAGCTGGCCGGCGCCACATTGCCCCGGCCGATGACCGGCCGCTCCCGCCGCGAGTACGTCAGCAGCAGCAGCGCGACAGCGCCGGACGTGAAGCGCACGCCGGTGAGCAGCCCGGCGTCGAGCAGGTCCCGTCGTACGACGTGACGGGTGATCAGCGAGTTGGCCGCGAATGACACGAGGACGAATGGCAGCAGCGTCGCAACGTTCGGCGCGGCCCGCTCGGCCACTGTCACGGCGGTCATGTCGTCATGCTGCCATCGCGTGTCCACAGATTCGCGGCGGCCGCTCCACGGGGGGTCGGGGCCGGTCACGCTGGTTGACATGGAGAACCTGGTGATCCCCACTCCGAGCGCGCCGGCGTACGACGCCTACGTCACCTACACGCAGGACGAGGGCATCGGTTACGTCAATCCCTGCGACGTCGAGCTGTGGCTGCCTTTCCCCGGCCCCGGCGGGGGCGGCACCTGCGCCGTCATCGAGGGCGAGGGAAAGCCTCCCCCGCCTGGGATGGGGGCGAAGCTCGCCACCATGCTGCTGCAGCTGCCCGAGATCGAGCGGGCTCTGGTCAAGGTGCACGGCGTCCCGTGTCCCGGCTGGGCGGTCGAGCTCTACCGCGATCTGCTGGCCGAGCTCGACGGGCGACTGTCGACGGACTTGCTCGCTGTCGAGGGCTACCGCTGGCAGTCCTGGGTGCTCTGCGGCGGCCTCGCGTCCGCGGCCTGAGCAGCTCGATGGCGTTTGACCTCCGCAGTACGACGTGAAATTCGGCTCATCTAGCGACGTAGTGCGGAGTTGAGCGCACCGCTCTCGCCCTCAGCCGGGCGTCGTCACTCCGCCTGGTTGACAGCCCGTCGCCGTCGGGAGCGCACCAGGAGCAGCGCAATGAGGCTGAGCAGCGCAACGACGGGCAGGGCGTTACGAACAGCGGGCAGCAGGTCGTCGTCCGCAGGGCGCGACGGACGTGCGGGCGCGCCGATCGGTCCGCCCGCTTCCCAGACGGACAGCTCAGCAGGCGCCCGGGGCACCTCCGGCGTACCCGCGAAGGTCGCCCGTACGAAGCGCGCGCGGACCGGGGGACGCACCGGGACCGCAGCCATCGGGGCGAAGGCGCGGCCGACTGTCTGCCACGTCACGCCGTCACCGGACACCTCCAGCTGACACGGATTCGGACAGCCGCGCGCCGTCACGAGCTCGACCTCGACGAGGCGCTGCAGGCGCAGCACCGTCACCGCCGCCGCCGTGTGCGGCACGAACCGGCCGTCGGACAGCCGGCACGGCTCGATCATCGGAACGCATGCGGCGCCGCGACTCGGCGGCGCTCCGCGGCTGCCCGTGTAGGCGACCGCCGGAGAGCGGAAGAAGAAGTCGACCTGGTCGGCGCCGTAGACCTCCGACGACTCGACGTCCACGCGCACCTCGCCGGCCATGTCCTCCAGCAGTCTCGGATCGATGACGACGCCCGGCGCCTCGTCCGGAAACGTCCACACCTCACCACGTGAGTCGGAGAACAGCACGCTGTAGTTGGCGCCTCGGCCGGACTCAGGAGACAGCGGCAGCCATTGCACCTCGAGCAGGTCCCGCTCCGCCGGCGTCTCGCCGCCGACGGCTGGGATCGGCCGCACCACGGGGGCCCATGCGCGAAGGGTGGGCAGCTCCCGTCGTACCGCGACCGCGAGGCGGGTCCGCAGCGCAGCGACTCGGCCGTCGCCCAGGTCGGCGAGCACCGCGAGGTCGTCGAGGTCGTCACCTGCCACGTCGAGCACCGCCTCGTAGCGTCCCGCGGCGTCGGTGCGCACGGCCATCGTCGGACCACACCGACTGACGTCGGGGATCGCGCACCTGGCGCCGAACGCGGTCGGCGTGTCCACCAGCCCGAGCGGCGTGAGTGCACTCTCCGGGTTGACCGCCACGGTCACAGTGATCCCCGCGGCCGGGGAGCCGTCCGCAGCCAAGACTGTGCCGCGGACCGAACCGGTGACCGGCTGCCCCGCTGCCGACGGGCCGGCCGGGAGCAGCAGCGCGACCGCAACGAGCACTGCATCGGTTCGCCTCGTCACGCGCTTCCTCTCGGTCGACTTCGCTGGCCCGGCGAGTGCGTCGGCGCTGCCAGGTGGCAGGGTCACGCCCACAAAAGTGGACCACATCGCGCCCGCGAGGGCCTGTCGAGTGCGCCTTCAGCGTCGACTGCGTTGCACCTCCGCAGTCCGACGTGAAATGCGGCTCAGCGGGCGACGTAGTGCGGAGTGGAGCGCACCGCTCTCGCGCCTCGGATTTCGGTCAGGGCTGGACGAGACCGTTCTCGTACGCCGCGATCACCGCTTGCACCCGGTCTCGAACGCCGAGTTTCGCCAGCACGCT
>Ga0136633_1000697_pt1 | contig 25342 bp, 30 predicted proteins | sample AntDrymeUQ832206_2_FD_105494 | JGI IMG/M metagenome (GOLD analysis project Ga0136633, IMG submission 105494) | Polar desert sand microbial communities from Dry Valleys, Antarctica - metaG UQ83 (22.06) | ecosystem: Environmental > Terrestrial > Soil > Desert | place: Antarctica: Dry Valley... | reverse complement strand
GGTGGATCTTGAGTCCAGGGGATCCCTCAGGCGCGGTCGGCTACCGGCCGCCGAGCGTCACTCCTGCGGAGCCGCACCCTAACTAATGATTGAGCCCTCGATCGGCGGCTGACGACGAACGACCACGGGGTGTCGCAGAATGAACGACGACCGGGTCCCACAGGGGGAGCACCTTTCGGCACCTTGAAGGTGTCCAATAGAACGCCACCGTGGGAGGTGCCCGGTCCCGCAAGCGGACCCTCCACTGGGACACGCACACCGGTGAACTGGCCTCGCGACGGCTTCTGCGCACCGATCGAGTCAACATGATCGTGCCGATCAACCCCACCCGCCGTCAGTCGCTCGGCGCGTCCGGGCTCCCCGGAGATGCGAGCCCATCGCTGAGGAGCGGCCGCGGTCCGGTCGTCGACGTCAGCAAGCGCAGCAGGAGACGCAGTCGCATTGAGCTGAATTCGTAGCGCCGCCGCCGCATCGATGGCTGCGCCGAGTTCCACCTGTATGGCGCCTTCCGCCCCGCGACGGTGTCCGCCCTCCGTGACGATCGCGAGGTAGTCCGACATACATCCGGCCGCAGTGTCGGCATCACGGTCGGCAAGAAGCCGAGCCAGACGTTCGAGCGGGACGCGCTGACCGTAGCGATAGTCGACGACGCTGGGCGACGTCTCGGCCAGCCGGCGCCAGATGTCGAGGCTCGCCTGGAAATGACCAATGGCGTCCTCGCCGTGGTCTGTGCCGGCGGCCAGGTCGCCCAGCCGCACGTGGGAGACCGACAGGTCGCGCTGGAACCCGGCGCTGGTGGGGTCGGTGGCGGCCAGGCGCTCAGCGATGGCCAGCTGGGCGTGGAAGAACCGCTCGGCCTCGGCGCCGTTGCCCACCGCCACCATGAGATTGCCCAGCTTTTCGACGGTCAGGTACCCCGTACCGGCGCAGAGCGACGGCCCCGAACAGCGACGCGCGACCTGGCGCGACCCGATCGAACATGCCGGATCCCGCCCGGGTTACCTGTCAGGGCCTCGTCCGGGTTCGGTGATCCACCAACGGCGGTGCGGCGCTGGGTACGGTCAGCTGGCATCGCCTCCGATGGCATGGGCCCGGGCAGTCCGGCTTCGGCCAGGATCACCTGGCGGTCCTTGGCCGGCGTCGAGTCCGAGCTCGCACCGGTCGGGGCGTTGGAGATGTTGCGCAGCGGTGAGGTGGCACCGTGGCGCCAGTTCCGCTGGCATCGGGGCCAGGCGCACTACTCGGGCCTGTACTGGTCGGCGACGACCAGGGGGCACGTGGCCTACGAGAGCCGCCTGGAGCTGGCCCGAATGCTGCTGGCCGATTTCGCACCAGGTCTGCTGGATCGTGGCCCAGCCGTTCGTGGTCGAGGCCGTCGTCGCCGGGCAACAGCGGCGCCACGTGCCGGACGTCGCGCTCATCGACGGCGCCGGGGCGATCACCATCGTGAACGTGAAGCCACTGGATCGCATCGGCGATCCCAAGGTGGCGGCCACCTTCGCGTGGGCCGGTCATGTCTTCGCGGCGCGGGGGTGGCAGCACGAGGTGTGGACCGGTGCCCCGGAGGTGCTGTTGGGCAACCTCCGGTTCCTGGCCGGCTACCGGCGCCGTGACCGCTTCGACGCCCAGCTTCTCGACGCCGTGATGGCGATGGCCGACGAAGGCGACACGATCGGCGATCTCCACCGCCGCTGCCAGGGGATCGGGCCGGCGGAAGTGGTGCGACCGGCGCTGCTGCACCTGCTGTGGTCGGGCCGGCTCCGGACCGACCTGATCACCGTCCTGTCCGACCAGAGCGCATTGGAGCGTGCCGCATGACGACGTGGACGACCACCATGGCCGTCGGGACCCGGATCCGCCACCGCGGTGAGGTCCACACGGTGACGGCGATCGAAGGCTCGTTGGTGACGTTCCGTTCCCAGCGCGGCCGGGCGTGGGTGGCCGACGCCCGCCACGTCCTCGCCGACCCCTCCACGGTCGTGGGGGCCGGCCCGGACGGGGAGACCGCCCCTGACGGGGTCGGAGAACTCTTCGCCAACCTGACCGACGGCGAGAACGAGGACATCGCCGAGCGGGTGGCCCATCTGCGCGAGGTGCTGACCGGCTACCGGTCCGGTTCAGCCGAGCTGGCGGTTGCCGGCGAACCGCGGGCTGCGTTTCGGCCCGCGCTGGCGGTGTCGGAGCGCCAGCGGGCCAAGGCGGAGGAACTGGGTGTCGGGGAGCGCACGGTGCAGCGCTGGCTGGCCGCGTTCCAGACCGACGGCCCCGCCGGCCTGCTCGACGGTCGTCACTTCCGTGAAGTCGACCCGCTGCGAGGCCTGGACCAGCGCTGGGTCGACACCTGCCGGGCGGTGCTCGACGAGCACGTCGACGCCAGCCGCCCCACCCACAAGATCCTCCTGGAGCGGGTCGCGGCCCGACTCGACCAAGCCCACGGCGCCGGCATGGTCCCGGTCCCTCGCCGCACGCGGGCCTATGAGGCGCTGACCGAGCTGACCCGCGGGACCAACGCCTTCACGGGGCCCACCAAGCAGAAGCGCTCGATCGCCAGACGCCCGTCCGGCACCTACGGCCGCTTGCGCGCGACCCGGCCGGGCGAGTACCTGCTCTTAGACGCCACGCCGTTGGACGTCTTCGCCATGGAGCCGCTGACCCTGCGCTGGGTGTCGGTCGAGCTCACGATCGCCTTGGACCTCTACACCCGCTGCATCGCCGGCCTCCGGCTCTCGCCGGTGTCGACCAAGGCGGTCGATGCTGCGCTCGTGCTCTATGAGGCCATCACGCCCGACAGCGGGGGCTCGACGGGGACGGGGATCCTCCCCTACCAGGGGGTGCCGACAGTGGTGCTGGTGGACGCCGACCGGGCCGAGGGTGCCGGCCTTCCCGGCGTCGACGCCGAGTCGGTCGTGATCGACCACGGGCGGATCTACCTGTCCAACCATCTGATGAGCGTGTGCGCCCGGCTGGGGATATCCGTCCAGCCGGCACGGCCCTACACCCCGACGGACAAGGCCGCCGTCGAGCGGTTCTTCCGGACCCTCTCCGAGGGCCTGCTGGGCGCCCTGCCCGGCTACAAGGGCCCCGACGTCTACAGCAGCGGCGACGCCGTCGAAGACAAGGCGTTCTACTTCCTGCCCGAGCTGGAGCAGGTCATCAGGGAATGGGTGGCCACCGTCTACCACCGCCGACCCCACGAAGGCCTGGTCGACCCGACGGTGCCGGGCCTGGAGCTCTGCCCCCTGGACATGTTCGAGCACGGCGTGGCCCGGGCCGGTCGGCTGCGGGTGCCGGCCCGCAAGGACCTGGTCTATGACTTCCTGCCCGTGGCCTGGCGGACGATCCAGCACTACGGCGTCGAGGTCAATGGCCTCCGCTACAACGGCGAGGCGCTCTGCCCCTATCGCAACGCCTCACCCCCCTTGGGCGGCGACTGGCGGCACAGGCCGCCGAACACGCCGTCCACTCGCGGTCCTAGGAATTCGCCAAGTAGCCCGGACCTTGCGGGGCACCGGAGCTGCTCCGCTCGCCATGTCCAGGCGGAACGGCTCGCCAACTTCGTGCGGAACCTACACTACAGCCCTCGGCGTTGCGTCCGACCTACTCGGCTTCGGTGATGATGCGGCCCCGCAGTGCTTCGGCGATCTCACTGCCCTCATCGGCCAGGCGGTTCAGCGTGTCGACGTCCCCATGTGCGGCAGCCAGTTCGGCGAGGCGGTCTGCGGCCACCTCGTTCCCGGCGTCGATCAGGTAGTTGAGGGTGTGAACGTCGCCCCGTTCGGTGGCAAACCTGGCGAGCAGATTCGCTGCGATCTCGTTCCCGGCGTCAATGAGGTGCTTCAGCTCCTCGACGTCACCGCGCTCAGCAGCCAGATCAGCAAGCCGATCGCCGGCTTGCTCGTTGCCTTCCTCTGCGAGTCGGCGGAGCGCGCCAAGATCGGTGCTCATTGTCCGACGGTAACCCGGCGTGTCGCGAGGTGACCGCTCGCTGTCGTGACCGGCAGCAGCTCTCGGAGCGCCTCGTCGCGATCATCCTCAGGCGGCAACATGTCGACCGCGCTGCCCACGGCGTCCCCGCCCGGTGAACCCGTACAACGCCACGGCGGCACGGCTCCAAGTCGTGATCGTGCTGTCAGGGCAGTTCGTGGGAGTGCAGCTCTGAGACCCGCTTCACGAGGGACGCATCCCTCTCCCCTTCGGCGCAATACCCGCAGAGCAGCGAGAAGTCGGTGCCCGCACCCAACTCGTTCCACAACCCCTCGAGCCGCATGGCGGCCATGACGTCCCCTCGCTGCCAGAGGAGGTTCACCATCTCGCCGTAGATCGACAAGGGCCCTTCGCTCACCAGCTTCATGACGAGCGCTCCGATGACGGCCTGGAACAGTCGCCGGTCCGGCACGCCGTTCAGGAGAAGCGAGTCCAGCGTCTCGGCGGCGTCGAACGGATGGTACGGAACCTGATCGAGCGGTGACCCCCTCCGGCGCATCTCCGCCTCGACACCGGCCCGGTGCTCGGCGGTGGCGACGATGAGGATGCTCTCACCGCCGGCGATGGCGGCTTCGAACGTGTCGGCGACGGCGGCCACCACCCCCTCGTCGGTGGAGTAGAAGTGGACACCGTGCCGCTCGGCGGTCGCCGGCATCTCGAGTGTCTCCGCCGTGCCGCATACGGGCGACGCGAAGTTGAAAGCCACGCCGGCCCCTCGGTCCTCGGCCATCTTCTCGTCCAACCAGCCGTCGGCCGTGCCGGACGCACGTGGTCGCCGGGCGAGCCGGGAGCAGAGCGACCTGTGGTCGCCATCACCCCGCCGGTGCTTCTCCATGTTGGCTCCAATCCTCGGCGATCGCGGCTCCGTCGGGTGCGTTGTCGATGGGCCGAGCAACGTTCTTGAGCGCAGCGCCGAGAGTTGTCCCGCCGTTGTCGTCGCGTCACGATCTGCTCAGCGCCGGAGCTGTGTGACCCGCCAGCCCCCCTCCGACCGCCGGACGTCGAACAGGTACCGGGTGCCGCGGTGCTCGACGGTGCAGATCTGCCCGTCGGTGCCCGCCTGGGCTGCGCAACCACTGAACGTGCCCGTCGGAGGCGACCACCGCTCCCGGAACAGGACGTCGACCACATCGAGCGATGCGAACGCCGCCGCCGTCGTCCGGTTGCCCTCCTCCCATGCCTGAAAGAGGCAGCGCGCCGCCTGCTGGGCACTCTGGGCGGCGACGCCGACGCCGGAGGGGCAGCCGCCCGGGATCGCCGCTGTCGACAAGGTGGTACTGGGGGGGAGGCCCAAGGGGGCGGACGTCGTGCTCGGCGTCGTCGACGACGAGGACACGAGCGCAGGGGCGGCAGCCGGCGGCGGATCGTCGGACGAGCACGCGCCGCAGGCGCCGGCAAGCAGGAGCGCCGACGCAGCCAGGACGAGTCGGCGCGGGCTCATGGCAACGATTCAATCACCAGCACCGGCGGCCCGCCGGAGGCCGGTACGACGCCCTCTACACTCGCGCCGGGTGACCTCCCGGTCACAGCGAGGGACGATCGACATGACGGCGCTCGACGGCATCCAGGCGGCGGCGACCGTGCTGCTGGGACTGCTCGTCGTGGGCCTCCTCAAGAGCCACGCCGACATCCTGCGTCAACTGCACGAGCTCGGCGCAGGGATGACAGAGGAGCCCCGTCGCCCCGTCCCTGTCGATCTCGCCCCCGGGAGCGCCACCGGAGCGCGGGCGCACGACGTGGCCGGGCACACCCCCGATGGCGAGGCCGCCGCCGTGGCCGTGCTCGGCGCCACCCACGACACACTCCTGGCCTTCCTGTCGAGCGGATGTCTGACATGCAACGGCTTCTGGGACGCCCTGGGCGCCGGCGGGGACCTCGGGCTGCCGGCGGGGATGCGGGTGGTAGCCGTCACCAAGGGGCCGGGGGACGAGAGCGAGTCGGCGATCCGCGAGCTCGCCCGGCCCGGGCAGACGGTGCTCATGTCCACGCAGGCATGGTTCGACTACGAGGTGCCGGGCTCGCCGTACTTCGTCCACGTGAGCGGCGCCGGCGGTCTGGTGGTCGGTGAAGGCACTGCGGCCACCTGGGCTCAGGTGGTGGGTCTGGTGACCCGGGCCGCAGGCGACCGCCGGCGGCGGCGCGACCGGGAGCAGGCAGATCAGATCGACCAGGAGCTCACCGCCGCCGGGATCCTGCCGGGAGACCCGAGCCTCCATCCCGGCGGCGTCGAGTGAGGATCTCCGCCCACGGCCTGGACATCGACGTCCCGTCGGGCTGGGAGGGCCGCATCCGGAAGGGCCCCCACGGGACGCAGTTCCGCTCCCACGCAGTACTCCATGCCGCCGACTTCCCCCTGTCGGAGGAACGGGGCGACTTCGGCAGCGGTGCGGTCGAGACCATGGGCGCCGGCCACGCGTTCATCGCGTTGATCGAGTACGACGCCAGCAGCGCCGGCACTGCGCTGTTCGCCTCGGGCGGCATGCCGCGGGAGCTCCGCACCGACGATTTCAGCCCCCGCCAGCTCCAACGCACGATTGCGGGCCAGGCGGGAACCCAGCGCTTCTTCGTCGAGGAGGGGCGGGCGTTCTGCCTGTACGTCGTGCTGGGCAGCATGGCGGCCCGCGGCCATGTGGTCCCGCGGGTGAACGCAGTGCTCCCGACGATCAGGATCGCTGCGCCTATCCCCCCCGAGCAGCTCGAGGCGATGTGAACAAGGAACTGGCCGAAGCTGCGGCAACCGCCCTCGGCGCGAGGTCGAGCCGGCGGAGCTTCCTCGTACGGATGGCCGTGGTGGGGTCGGCGTTGACGGTGGCTCCCGTGCGCTTCATTCTCCAGCCTGGCACGGCCTACGCCGCGGTCTGCGGCCCGGACTCGTCGTGCGGCGGCGGGTACACCGCCATGTGCTGCACGGTCTCGGGCCAGAACCGCTGTCCTCCCGGATCGTTCGCCGGTGGTTGGTGGAAGGCCGACAACTCGGGCCTCTGCTGCGGGAACGCGGCGCGCTACTACATCGACTGCAACCAGCTGTGCGGGCAGGAGTGCACCTGCCGGTGCGCGAGCGGGACCTGCGACGAGCGCAAGGTCTGCTGCAACGTGTTCCGCTACGGCCAGTGCCACCAGGAGATCGCGTGCTACGGGCCGATCGTGTGCCGGGTCGTCAGCTGCGATCCACCCTGGACGTTCGACGCCAGCTGCTCCCGCGACGTGCTGACCGACAACGCGACCGCCCAGCACTCGGCGCCGTGCCTCCCCCCGGGCTGCCCGCCGGCGACTGCGCCCCCCACCACCACTCCATCGGCACCTGACCCCCTGAAGCCGGTGAGAGACCTTCTCAGCGCGCTGCTCCAGTCGGTCGGACGCACCCTGAGGCCACCCGGCCGGTAGCGCTCGCCGGCTCAGGTCAAGAGGGGAACGACCACGAATTCGATGGTGAGATTGGGGTTGAGCCCGATGCCCGTGTCCTGCTCGACCCGCATGTAGTTGGCCGACTCGGTGGCGAACGGCTGGGAGAAGCCGAGCTTGTCGTCCGGTGTGCGCACGATGAGCCCGTTCGGCGCCGTGCCCGGCACGAGCCGGTTCCGGCGACGCCCTTGCAAGAACACGTAGGTCTCGGGCGTGCGCCACAGGGTCGAGCGGAGCCGGTAGAGCGGTGAGTGGTCGAGCCCCGTGATGCGGGCGACGAGCAGGGCATTTCGCCCGCTCATGGCCGGTACGGGGACGGTGTCGCCGACCTGGGCCCGGACGACGGCCAGCGTCCGGTGCGGACCACACCGGTCCGGGATGCGTTCCAGGACCTGCCATCGGTCGTCGGCCACCAGCTGGCGGTAGTGGCAGAGGATGGCCACGACGGTGGCCGGCGACTCCCAGTCGGGGTTGCGGATGTCGACCGTCTTCTCCTCGGCGAGGATCCGCTCCGGCGCCCGCGGACCCCGGAGGAACTCGGCGTTCAGCTCGTCGAGCTCGGCTGTGTACGCCGTGTACTCCTGGAACACGGGAACCGGGCGCCACCGGATCTCCGGATAGGCCCAGGCGATCCCCGCCTCCCACGGGCGGATGTGGACGGTGCGACCCCGCAGCGCGTCGAGGATGGGCGGGGGGAGGCGGTAGTACCGGCTGCGCAGGTTCGCCCGTCCTCGGGCGATGGCGCGTTCCCGGCTCTCCTTGGAGGCGAGGCGGGAGAGATCCCCGCCGGCCCGGGCCAGCTCGGGCCCGGGGTTCACCACCGAGACGACGTCCGGCCCGGTTGACATCGCATAGGCGACGACGAGTCCGACGAACGCCACTGCCGGAAACGCCTTCCTGAGCCCGGCCACCGAGGCCGCCACGGACCCGGCGAGCACCGCGCCGACGAGCATCGCCTCGGCGAAGTAGGCGATGTCATGCCGGTCATGTCGCACGAAGCCGAGCTTGAACGCAGCGAAGAGCCACAGAGCTCCGGCCAGCGCCATCGCAACGCGCCGGCCTGTGGCCCAGCCTCGGCTGGCCCACCACGCAAGGGCGACGACCAATGCCGCCACCGCGCCGGCGACCGGATAGAAGATGCCGCGACCGTCGGCCTCGATCGCCATCGCCTCGGAATAGCCCGATGCGACCTGCGCCGAACGTCCGAAGAAGGGAAGGAGGTCATCGAGACCGTTGGCGGTGACCAGCCAGCCGGCAATGAGCGAGACGGCGGCAGCGCCGAGGAACATCGCCTCTGACCGCCAGGGGCGCCGGCCCACGACCCAGGCCGTCACCGCGCCCACGAGGAAGACCGTCACACCGGTGTTGAACTTCACGAGGAGGTGGGCGCCGGCCACCACGCCGCCGGCGGCGACGAGGAACTCCTCGGTGCGGACCGGGTGGTCGCCTCGGAGCAGCCCGAAGGCGGCGACCACCACGGCCACGACCACCAGGTCGATGACGCCGAGATCCCGCGCTGCGGCGATGAGGAGGAAGGTGGCGACGGCAGCCACCGGCAGGCCGATGCCCCGGCGGAGGACGCCGACCAGTGCCGCGCACACCGCCACTCCGACGCCGAAGACGTAGAGACTGCTCAGGAGCACCGTCGTCGAGTAGTGGGCCACGGGCTGGGCCAGGAAGCCAAGGGGGCCGTAGGTGAACACGAGCCCATCGGAGGGAAGTCCGAAGTGCGCGGCCATGTGCAGCGCCGCCTGCCACGAGGGGTCGAGGCTGTCGACGGGTGTGAAGTTGACCTCCCGCCAGGTCAGGAAGGCCAGAAGCACGGCCACGAGCGGCGTCGACGCCCGGCGAGCCACCGCACGGCCCCCTTCCACCCTGGGACCATAGCGTCGTATCGGCGGATCCGGCCCGACGCTCAGGCCACCCGGTCCAGCCCTCCCATGCCCATCGGAGCCTCTGTCGTCCGCGTCGGACTGCTCGAGTGGACGACGGGGTAGCCGTCGGCGTCCCAGGTCAGCGGCGCCCACCGGATCTCTCGGTCGGCCCAGCCCGGATCGTCGGTGATCTTCCGGTGGTACACGAGACGGGCGCCAGCGGGCGTGTCGACCACGCAGCCGTGGCCGCCTCCGGTGAAGAAGGGCCGGGGCAGCTTCTGCCACGACGCGGGATCGGCGACGTCGCCGCCCGTCCACTCGAGCAGTCCCATCTTGTACGCCTGGGTCCAGCTCGCGTCGGCGGCGTACAGCACGAACAGCCGCCCCGACCCGGGGTCACGGATGACCTCGGGGCCCTCGTTCACGGGCGCAACGCTCATCTCCCAGTCGTACTGCGGACGGGACAGGCACCGACGCTCTGCGCTGATCGTCCACGGGTCCGCCATCGGGGCGATGTACAGGTTCTGCGGGAAGCCGTCGTCCGGCCCGTCCCAACCAGACCACAGCGCGTACAGGCGGCCGGCGTCGGTGAACACCGTGAGGTCGATGGCCCACACGTCGTGAAGCGGGTCACGCACCGCGCCGAGCTCCCGGTAGGGGCCGAGCGGATCGTCGGCCACGAGGGCGTAGGTGCGGTGCTTCGCCATCCGGCCGTCGCTGGCCGAGAAGTAGACGTACCAGCGACCGTCGATCGCATGCAGCTCCGGCGCCCACAGCTGGCGGCTGTGAGTCCCGGTGCCGTTCGGCGCCCAGATCACCTTCTCGACGTGGCGGTCCATGTGGTCGAGCTCGGCGAAGCGTCTGACGACGATGCGGCGATTGCCACCGGCCGACTGCACCAGCAGCAGCGACCCCTCGTGGGCGACGACCCAGGGGTCCTGGCCGGGAAACGGCCGGCGCTCGCGGAAAGGGTTCAGGAGCTTCACGTCAAGCCGGCCAGGGGCGTGGCGACCCGGTCGGTCAGCAGTCCGACGAGCCACCCGGTGATGAGCAGCACCCAGACCGTCACGCTGGCGGCGATGAGGGCGACGCTGTCGTCGTCGCGGAGGTAGTGGGCCATCGGCACGAACCAGAAGATGCTGCGCAGGAGCCGGCGTCCCCGCTTGTTCACCAGGTCGGCGGACAGGGCGTCGACGCAATAGACCACGAACGCCATGGTCACCGGGGCCACGACGAGGAACACGGGGACGGTCATCCGGTCGTACTCCAATGTGAGGAGCCAGCCGGTGGTCACGAAGAACCACACCACCGCCGCGAACCGGCCGAGCTTCGCCGTGTTGCGGTGGGTGAGCCAGTTGGTGAGCGTCACCATCCAGAATGCGGCCCGCACCAGGCGCTCGACAGGCCGGCGCTCCTCCTCGCCGACGGAGTCCGCACAGAACACGACGAAGGCCAGTGTCACCTCGGCGAGGACCCAGGCGGTCATGGAAGGCTCGGTACTTGGCTAGCGGCCGCCCCGCAGCAGGTCGGTGCGGCGGGGACGGACCCTTGAAAGGCGGGTCATAACCAAGAATACGGCCTCCTGGCGGGAAACTTGACCAGGAAAATCCGGTCAGCCGGCGGGAAGCGACCGCCGGCGTTCCTCGAGGAAGCGTCGCTCGGCGGGGTTGGTGACGAGGGCGAGGGCGGCGTCGTAGGCCTCCGCCGCCTCGTCGACGCGACCGAGCCGGCGGAGCAGATCGGCTCTGGTGGCGTGGAACAGGTGGTAGCCGTCGAGGTCAAGGGCATCGACGTCGGTCAGCCCCGCCTCCGGCCCCCGGAGCTCGGCCACGGCGACGGCCCGGTTGAGGGCCACCACCGGCGTCGGGGCGACGGCCAGGAGCTGGTCGTACAGGGCGAGTATCTGCGACCAGTCGGTGTCCGCCGCCGCAGGCGCGTCGCTGTGGACGGCATTGATAGCGGCCTGGATCTGGTACGGGCCCGGCTGGTTGCGCCGGATGCAGGCCCGCACCAGCGCCTGGCCCTCGGCGATCAGGTCGCGGTCCCAACGCGAGCGGTCCTGGTCGGGTAGCAGGACGAGCGATCCCTCATCGTCCGTCCGCGCCGGCCGGCGGGACTCGGTCAGGAGGAGCAGCGCCAGCAGGCCGGTGACCTCCGGCTCGTCGGGCATCAGGGCGACGAGCAGGCGGGCCAGGCGAATCGCTTCGTCGCACAGGTCGGTGCGCACGAGTTCGTCGCCGGCGCTGGCGGTGTAACCCCTCGTTGAAGACGAGATAGACGACGGCCAGCACCGGCCGCAGGCGGTCGGGGAGCTCGGCGTCGCGCGGCACCCGGTAGGGGATGCCGGCGGCGCTGATCTTGCGCTTGGCCCGCACGAGCCGCTGGGCCATGGTGGCCTCGGGGACGAGGAACGCGCGGGCGATCTCGGCGGTCTCCAGGCCGCCGATCAGGCGGAGGGTGAGGGCCACCTGGGCGCTGGGGGCCAGCGACGGGTGGCAACAGGTGAAGATCAGGCGGAGGCGGTCGTCCTGCACGGGTCCCACCTCCTTCGGCAGCTCGTCGCGGGCATGGATGCGGACGGCCTCGGCGTGGCGGTCGTCACGCGACGACTCCCGGCGGAGGCGGTCGATGGCCTTGTTACGGGCGGTGGTGACGATCCACCCGCCAGGGTTGGGCGGGATGCCTGCGGTGGGCCAGCGCTGCAGGGCCACGACGAACGCTTCCTGGACCGCCTCCTCGGCGAGGTCGATGTCGCCAAGGAGGCGGACCAGGGTGGCGACGGCACGGCCGAACTCCAGCCGGAACGTGCGCTCGACGTCGCTGACGTCGGTGGCCGGCACGTCGTGCCTACGCCGCCGGGTCGTCCTGGAAAGGGCGGACCTCGACGGGGGCCCGACAGGCCTTGGTGGCCTTGGCCGCCCAGGCCAGGGCGGCGTCGAGGTCGGCGGCCTCGATGACCCAGAAGCCTCCGAGCTGCTCCTTGGTCTCGGGGAAGGGACCGTCGGTGGTGAGCACCTCGCCGTCCTTCACCTTCACGACGGTGGCGGTGTCGGCGGGGTGAAGACCGCCGGCGAAGACCCAGGCGCCCTGAGCCTTGATCTCCTCGTTGACCACGTCGACGTTTTTGTACATCTGCTCGATGACGTCGGGAGCCGGAACCTCGTCGCCCTCGACCATGTAGACGGAAAGCAGGTACTGAGTCATCGGAATCTCCCTCTGGGTTCGGGGCCGGCACCGTACCGGACCCTCACCATGACTACGAACGACCTTGGCCCGGATCGACACTCCTGGTGAAGTTTCTGAGCGCCTCGCTTTGAGAGGCCAGACAGGACGGCCCAGAGCCCGTCGACGGCGGCGATCACGTCGTCCTCGTCGACGGGCGGCCCGGCGGCGGCGAGCGCGGACGGGCGAAGTCCCTCGGCCACCGTCGCCACGAACGACTCGGCCCAGGGCGGCATCGCTCTCCCGCCGTGTGCACTTTCCGTCGTGATTCGGCCGAAATCGCCGATTTCACGACGGAAAGTGCACACAGATCGCGATCGGGACCTTAGAGACGACCGATCTCAGCGAGAGGATGGTTCCGAGGAACCGCTGGCCATGCCGCGGTGGCCGACCTGGCCGACCGGTGGTCACTGTCGGTCGGGCGGCCCTTCGAGCCGGGGGGCCAGTGTGCGTGGGTTGCGCCGGTCACTGATTCTCCGGGGCCGCCCTCGTGCTGAAGCTGGGCTGGAGGCATCCCGAGGCCGAGCACGAGGCCGACGGGCTGGTCGAGTGGGCAGGGAACGGCGCTGTCCGTCTGCACGCCGTCGAGGAGCTCGAGCCGGGCCCGCACCTGGGCCCAGGCGAGGGTCTCCGCCGGCGTCCCGTACTCCTTGGGTAGGGAGAGGAGCTCGGCCTGGGGGTCTCCCATCACGCGCCGATCGCCGCGCCGGCGTGACGGGCCGCGAGTGCCCGAGTCCTCCGACTGCCACGGGTCGATACTACGGAGTACTCGGGGCGAGCGTCCCCGGTGCGCGACGATTGACGGACATGGCCCCCGAGGATGAGATCGACCGTCTCCGGGCGGAACGGGACGAGTGGCGGCGCCGGGCCGAGGTGGCCGAGGCGGTAGCCGTGGAGCGCCTGGCACGGGCCGAGACCGCTGAGCGGGCACTCCGCGCCTCGGAGAGCGTCCATCCGGCCCCCCCGGACGCCGCCGCGCAGCCGACCGACCTCACGGGGCCGCTTCCTGACCCGCCGGCGCCGAAGCGTCCGGCGTCGCTCATGGAACGGTGGCGGCGCTACACAGACACCCTCAACTAGCCCGGTGGCCCTCTCGGAGCAGTCCCGCCGCCGTCAGCTGACGGTGACCAAGCGCCGGGCCACCGGCCTGCTCGCGGCGGTGAGCGTGATCTTCCTCGTGACGGCGGTGTGGGGCGGGGACGCCGGCTGGGTGGGCTACGTCGAGGCCACGGCGGCGGCGTCGATGGTCGGCGGACTGGCGGACTGGTTCGCAGTCACCGCCCTCTTCCGCCATCCCCTGGGCCTGCCCATTCCCCATACCGCCATCGTGGTGGAGCGCAAGGACCAGTTCGGCGCCACGCTCGCCGAGTTCATGCGGGAGAGCTTCCTCACCCGCGAGGTCCTCGTCGACCGGGTGCGGGCCGCCGGCCTCGTGCCCCGGATGGGGGCCTGGCTGGCCAGGGAGGAGAACGCGTCCCGGGTGGCGGCGGAGCTGGCCGACGCCGCCGTCGCCGGCGCCGACCTGCTGCGCGACGACGACGTGCACCGGGTGATCGAGGAGCTGATGCGGGAGCGGGTCGAGGCTGTCCCCCTGGCCCCGCTGGCGGGACGGGCGTTGCGGTTCTTCACCGAGGACGGCCGCCACGACGAGCTGCTCGACGCCACCTTCGCCGGGCTCGACCGGTACCTCGGCACCCACGGCGAGGAGCTCCGGTCCCAGATGGGAGCCCGGTCCCCGTGGTGGCTGCCCGGGGCGATGGAGGACCGCATCTTCGACCGGCTGCTGGACGGCGCCCGCTCGCTGCTCCAGGAGATGGCCGTCGATCGCAACCACGGGCTGCGCAGGCAGTTCGACGCCCGGCTGCGGCTCCTGGCCGCCGAGCTGGAGACCTCGGTCGACTTCCTCGAGCGAGGCGAGAGGATCAAGCACGACGTGCTGTCACAGCCGCAGGTGCGGGAGTGGGTGGCGTCGCTGTGGGGCGACGCCAAGGTGGAGCTCCGCGCCCAGGCGTGCGACCCCGAGTCGCAGCTCCGCCGGCAGTTGGTCAGTGGCATTGCCGCCGGCGGGCGGCGGCTGCAGGACGACCCCGCCCTGGCCGCCACCGTGCAGACGGCGGTCGAGCGGGGGGTGAGCTATCTGGCCGACCACTTCGACGGCGACATCGCCGCCTTCATCAGCGGCACGATCTCCCGCTGGGACGCAGAGGAGACCGCGTCCCGCCTGGAGCTGCTGCTCGGACCCGACCTGCAGTACGTCCGCATCAACGGCACGGTGGTCGGCGCCGTCGCCGGCCTGGCCCTCCACACGGTGTCCGCCGTCCTGGCCTGATGGCCCCGGGCGGGGGCCAGAGGCCATACTCGCTGCCGATGACATCCAAGTTCCGCATCGTTGCCCTGCTCGAAGCGATCTCGTACCTGGCCCTCCTGGTCGCCACCGTGGTCCATCGCGTCTTCGACGGCCCCGACGCCGGGGTGAGCGTCCTCGGGCCGATCCACGGCCTCCTGTTCCTGGCCTACCTCCTGCTCACACTGCTCGTACGGGAGGAGCAGGGCTGGAGCGCCGGGCAGACCATCCTCGTCCTATTTGCCTCGGCCGTGCCCTTCGGCGCATTCCTGGTGAACAGCCGCATGGTCCACGACCCGGCGCCCTCGACCACGACGTAAGCCTCCGTGGACCCGTTCCGGCTCGACGGGAGGACGGCCCTGGTCACCGGCGCCTCCCGGGGCATCGGCGCAGCCATCGCCCGGGCGCTGGACCGCGCCGGCGCACGCGTGGCACTGGCGGCCCGGGACCGCCCCGCCCTGGACGCGGTAGCCGCCGGCCTGGCCCACGACCCGATCGTGCTCGAGGCCGATCTCGCCCAGCCCGACGCGCCCGGCGCCCTGGCTGCATCCGCCGTCGCCGCCCTGGGTCGAGTCGACGTGCTGGTCAACAACGCCGCCGTGGCCCACCGGGCGCCGACCGCCGGTCTCACCGCCGACGTGATCGACGCCATGTACGCCGTGAACGTGCGCGCGCCGCTGCTCCTGATCGCCGCCCTGCTTCCCGACGTGCGGGCCATCGTCAACCTGTCGTCGGCGTCGGCTGTGGTCGGGACGCCGAACCGGGCCGCCTACGCGGCGACGAAGGGAGCGGTGGACGCATTCACCCGCTCGCTGGCCATCGAGCTGGGGCCCGCCGGGACCCGGGTGAACTCCATCGCGCCGGGGGCGGTCGACACTGCCCTGTGGGCCAGGAACCGAGACGTGCCTGGCGTCATCGAACGGATAGAGGCCCAGACGCCTCTTGGGCGGTGGGCGGAGCCGGACGACATCGCCGACGTCGTGGTGTTCCTGGCCTCGGACGCGGCCCGTTTCGTGACGGGAGAGACGATCTCGGCCGACGGCGGGATAGCCCGTACCCTCGACCTCTACGGCGGTCAGGTATGACGGGGTGACGAAGAAGGCGTAGCTTCGCTGCCATGGCTGAAGGTCTGGAAGAGGCGCGACGCAAGCTCGACGACGAGTACGGGCAGGTGCGCAGGAACATCGACAGGATCCATGCCGCCCTCGACCGGGTGGACGCCGCCGGGCCGGAGGATGACCTCTACAGCCTGCTGAAGGACCTGGAGGACGTGGTCAAGGAGGTCCGCAACGGCGGGGTGGTCGGCTCGGGGGCCAAGGGCCACAAGCGGGCGCTGGACAACTATCGCGACCGCAAGGTCGACTGAGTCGGAAGAAGCCGAGACCGACGACGGAGAGCCGGGGGTTCTGCGCCTGGCGAGAAGCGCTGAATCGGCCTTTGGGAGGTCCGGACCCTCCGTCGTCGGTGTCGAACACGCATCCTGTCGTCAGTGCAGCCGGCGAACTTGAGCACGGAGAGTAGTTTTCTGGTGTGTTCCTCGGAGACAACCTCCTCCCCTACCTGGTCCTGGCCCTGGGCGCTGCGCTCGTCTTCGGCAACGGCATGGCCCTGATCCGCCCGCCCAGGCAGGCCAAGGAGGACGAACTGGCCCGGGCACCCGTGGGTCGCAGCGCAGTCATGATCGCCATCGGCTTCGTGGCCGCCGTCTGGGCCGTGGCCAGCCTTGTCTCCGGATAGTTCGGTCTCTGGATAAGTCCCGCCCCTTCCTCGCCCTCGGCGGCGCAGTCGGCCCTCTGGCGTTCGTGACCGCCTGGGCCGGGCTGGGCGCGTCGGCGCAGGACTACGACCCGACCCGAGACGCCATCAGCCAGCTTGCCGCCCTGGCCGCCCCCACCCGCCCGGCCATGACCGCCGGGCTCGTCGCCCTCGGCGCCGGCATGGCCCTCTACGGCCTGGCCCTGCGCCCCGACCCCTCCTGGCCGCTGCCCGTGGTGAACGGGTTGACCGCCCTGGCCGTTGCCGCCCTCCCCCTCGGCGGCTCGTTCGACACCGCCCACGGCGTGGCTGCCACCACCGGCTACATCACGCTCTCTGCCATCCCGATCCTGGCCGGCCGCCGGCTGCGATCGGCCCGGGATCGGCTCTCCGTGGCGACGGGCGTGGTGTCGGGACTGTGCCTGCTGGCCAGCGCCCTGGTCGAGCGCGACGGGCTCCTCCAGCGCCTGGGGCTGACCGTGACCCACGTCTGGATCGTGGTCAGCGCGCTGGGCCTGGTGCGATCCCCCAGGTCGTCGTCCAGGACTCCTCCGGCTCCAGCACCCGCAGGCCGTCGCCGCTGACGAACGCATTGGGCGCGCAGGTCATGGGCTCGATAGCGACGCTGCGCCGCCGGCGGGCTGGGTCGAGCGTGTCGCCGGTGAAGACCATCAACCAGCGGTAGGCCTCGTCCCACCACACGGTGAGCCGGCGGGGGCCGGCGAGGACGGCCTCGGTTCCAAGGATGTCGGTGAAGGCGGTGTCGAGGACGAGGGCGCCGATGGGCCGGGCCCGCTGGAAGTCGTAGGGCGAGCGGGCCACTGGAGCCGTGCCGGTGGGGATGCCCCGCTCGTCGGCCTCCAGCCACGTCGCGGCCGGGACCTCGAGCAGGGCGTCGTCGACGAGGTCGGTGCCCACCGTGACGTAGGGGTGCGCTCCGGCGCCGTACGGGCACGGGCGGTCGCCCCGGTTCGTGGCCGTCGTGGCCACCGAGAGCCCGCCCGGGCCCAGGCGGTACTCCACCGACAGGTCGAGGGTGAAGGGGTAGCCGGGCTGGGGGTGCAGGGCCAGCTCCATGACCACCCGGTCCGGCTCGTGGGCGGTGGCCGTCCAGTTGGCCCAGCGCACCAGGCCGTGGCTGGCGTTGTGGCGGCTCGGCTCGGTCAGGGGGAGTTGAAGGTCGGCCCCGTCGAACTGGTAGTTCCCGTCCCGGATCCGGTTCGGCCATGGGAGAAGGAGCTGGCCCCGCCCGCCGGCGGCCATCTCGTCGACCTCATAGCCGTCGAGCACCGCCTCTCCGGCCACCGTGTAGGTCCGGAGGCCGCCGCCCACCTCCACGACGGTGGCCTCCTGGTCGCCCGAGGAGATCGGGTACTGGGCACCCGACGGTGGCCGAGGTGTCACTCCTCGAACCGGCCGCCCAGGTGCTTGGCCAGGAAGCGCTCGGCGCCGGCGTAGAACTTCAGCCGGTTCTCGGGCTTGGCGAAGCCGTGGCCCTCGTCGGGAAACAGCATGTACTCGTGGTCGATCCCCTTTTCCTCGAGGGCGGCCACGATCTGCTCGGACTCGGCCTGCTTCACCCGGGGGTCGTTCGCCCCCTGGGCGATGAGAAGGGGGATGCGGATGTCGCCCGCCTTGGAGAGCGGCGACCGCTCCCACATGAACTCCTCCTCGGTCTCGGGGTTGCCGACCCGGGTGTGGAACTGGGCGATCATCGGCGCCCAGTAAGGCGGGATGGACTCGATGAGGGTCTTGAGATTCGACGGCCCGACGATGTCGACTGCGCAGGCGAACACGTCGGGGGTGAAGGCGGCGCCGGCCAGCGCCGCGTAGCCACCGTAGGACCCCCCGTAGATGGCGACCTTCGACCGGTCGGCGTGGCCCTGCCCCACCACCCAGTCGACGGCGTCGAGGAGGTCGTCGTGCATCTTGGCGCCCCACTCCTTGTCGCCGGCGTTCACGAAGTCCTTCCCGTACCCGGTCGACCCCCGGAAGTTGACCTGCACGCACAGGTAGCCACGGTTGGCCAGCCACTGGGCCTCGGGGTCGTAGCCCCACACGTCACGGGCCCACGGGCCGCCGTGCACGTTGAGGACCGTGGGCAGGTTCTCGCGGCTTCCGCCCGTAGGGAAGGTGAGGTAGCCGTGGATGATCAGGCCGTCACGGGCGGTGTAGGAGAACGGCTCCATCTTGGCCAGCTGGTACTCCGACAGGGCGGGCTGGTGCTCGAACAGGAAGGTGGCCTCCTTCGAGGCCCGGTCGTAGGCGTAATAGCGCATCGGGCCGTCGTCGTTGCTGTACGCCGCCAGCCAGGTGCGGTCGGCGTCGTCCTGGCCGACGAGGGACAGGTCGCCCGGATCGACGGCGAACAAGGCGTCGGCGTCGACCTGGATCTCGGGATCGAGGATCTCGTAGTGGGCCCGTTCCTTGACGTACGTCACCGCCTGGACCTCACGGGTGTCGGGATGCAGGCGGACGCCGGCCACGTCGTACTGCGGGTCCTCGGCCACCACGGTGGACTCGCCGGTGGCGATGTCGAGCCTGGTCAGCCTTCCGGCGTTGGCTCCCACCGAGGAAACCATCAGCATGCCCGTCCCGTCCAGGGTGAACGCGATCGGCGAGGTGGTCAGTGAGTCGTCCTGGCCCCACTGCAGCAGCTGCCGCCACTCGTCCTGGTCGGAATCCCGCACCATGAGGACCATGCCCCCGTCGGGGAGGGGAGCGATGCCGGCCCGCACCGTGAGGTCGACGTCGGCCAGGAAGCCGATGAAGCCGGGGTTCTCCACGATCTTCTCGAGCTCACCGGTGGGGAGGTCGAGCCGGTAGACGTCGTGGAGCTGGGGGTTGTCCCGGTTCAGGCCGACGAGAATGGTGTCGGGGAACCGCTTGTCGGTTTCGTCCACCCGGGCCTGGACCCCCTCGAACGGCGTCACGTCCTGGGTGTCGCCGGTGTCGAGGTCGACGGAGAACAGGTGCCAGTCCTCGTCGCCGCCCACGTCCTGGATGTAGAGCAGGTGGCGGTTGTCGTGGGCCCAGAAGAACGACCTGATGCCGCGGTCCCGGTCATCGGTCACCGCCGCGGCCTCCTCGAGCGGGGCGCCCACCTGGTTCACCCACACATTGAGCACGTCCTCGTCGGGTGCGATCCACGCCAGCCGCTTGCCGTCGGGCGAGATGCGGGGGCTGACCCGCTCGGGGTTGCCGAACAGGACCTGGCGGGGGACGAGGGGCACGGTGGTCATGGGGAGAAGCCTCGCAGATCCCTGGGCGGACGGGGCCGCATACCCTCTTGACATACATACCCGGTATCTATATGGTTCGGCCATGCGGCACGCGCTCCTCGCCCTCCTGTCCAAAGAGTCGGCGCACGGGTACGAGCTCAAGCAGGCGGTGGAGGCGGAGTTCGGGGAGCTGTGGCCGCCGGTCAACGTGGGCCAGATCTACAAGACGCTCGGGCGGCTCGAGGCCGACGGCCTGGTCCGGTCGGCGAACGTGGCCCAGGCCAGCAGGCCCGACAAGAAGGTGTTCGAGCTCACCGCCGCCGGCCGCGAGGAGCTGACGGTTTGGATCGACCAGCCGGCGCCGGCGGTGCGGGTCAAGGACGAGTTCTTCACCAAGCTCGTGCTGGCGTCCCGGGCCAAGGTGGCCGACCCCCTCGTGCTCATCGACCGCCAGCGCCGGGCCCACCTGCGCCAGTTGCGGTCGGTGACCGACTTGGCGGACACCGCCTCGGGGCTGGCCGCCCGGCTGGCGGTGGAGGGCGCCGTCCTTCACCTGCAGGCCGACCTGAAGTGGCTCGAACGCTGCGAGCAGGCGTTCACGACCGGGGGAGAATTCTGATGGCAGTGCTTCGCACGGTGGACCTCCACCGGCAGTTCACCGTCGGCGAGACCGTGGTCCGAGCCGTCGACGGGATCGACCTCACCGTCGGCGAGGGCGAGTTCGTGAGCGTGATGGGCCCCAGCGGCTGCGGGAAGTCCACCCTTCTCCATCTGCTCGGCGGCCTCGATCGCCCGACCAGCGGCGAGATCCACCTGGGCGAGGTGCGGGTCGACCGGCTGAAAGAAGCGGCCTGGGCCCGACTGCGGCGCCGGCGCATCGGCTTCGTCTTCCAGGACTACAACCTGATCGACGACCTGTCCGCCCGCGACAACCTCGAGCTGCCCGCCGTCTTCGCCGGCGCCTCGCCCCGGCAGGCCCGGGACCGGGCCGGCGACCTGCTCGATCAACTGGGCATCGGCGCCAAGGCGGGCGCATTGCCGCCCCAACTGTCGGGCGGCGAGCGGCAGCGGGTGGCCATCGGGCGGGCGCTGGTGAACGAACCCGATCTGCTACTGGCCGACGAACCCACCGGCGCCCTCGACTCACGGGCCACCACCGAGGTGCTGCAGATCCTTGGCCGCCTGCACGAGGCGGGCCAGGCGATCGTGCTCGTCACCCACGACCCCCGGGTGGCCACCACGGCCGACCGGCTCCTCACCATGCGCGACGGGCAGGTGGTGGACGAGACACCCCTCGGTGGCCGTCGAACTGCGTTGGCCCTCGGCGACCTCCTGGAGCGCTGACGGTGGTCCGCCTCACCGCCCGCCTGCTGGCCACCCGGCTGCGCCGTTCATGGGCTTCGTCGCTCGTGGTCCTCGTGGTCCTGGCCACGGCCGGGGCGGCCGGCGCCAGCGCCGTCCTCCTGCGGAGCGCGGTGACGGGCCCGTGGGACCGGGCGTTCGCAGCCACCAACGGCGCCCACGTCCACGTCGCCGGCTTCGGCCCCATCGACGCCACCGCGCTCGCCGGCCTGCCCGGCGTGGCCGAGAGCTCCGGACCGGTGGTGGCGCAGATCCTGCAGCTCCGCACGGGCGGCGGCACCGCCGGGGTGGCGCTCGCCGGAGTTCCGGACGCGCTGCGGGTCGACCGACCGGCGGTGGTGCAAGGCTCGTGGTGACTCGGCGCGCTGGTGGTCGAGCGCTCCTTCGCCCGGGCCCTCGGCCTGCGCGTGGGCGACCAGGTCGAGATCGAAGGGCGGACGTTCGATGTGAGTGGTCTCGCGGTGAGCGTCCGTACGCCCGTCACCCAGCCCCCACGTGGGCTCCAGCGGCCGACCCGCGACGCCGTGGTCGAACTGGCCCGCCTGCGGTCTCGGAACGACCCGGACGCCCTCGTCGCCTACCGGGGAACGGCCGGCCCCACGCTCGACGGCGTCCTCGCCGATGTCGGGCGGCGCCTGAGTGGCGACTTCGTGGCCGGAGCGGTCGGCCAGGCGCTGGCGGCCCGGGTGGCCCAGGCCGAGGCCCTGGGTGAACGGGTGGAGCTCGGGCTGGAGGTGCAGGCCGAGCTGTCGGACCTCCCGTGGGAGACCCTCATGCTTCCCGGCCCCGACGGGTCGGTGGCCGACATCGGGGGGCAGCCGCTCGTGCTGCACCACAGCCTCGCCGTCTACCGGGCCGTGGCCGGCCTGGGCCCCACACCGGCCTACAAGGTCAGGGGCCCGCTTCGGATCCTCGTCGCCATCGGCAGTCCTGAATCCCAGGACCGGGCCGGCGAGCTGCTGAACTACGAGGCCGAGCTGGCCCGCATCGTCGCCGCAGTGGACGGCGCCCGCCAAGGTGGCCGCGCCTCTGTCCGGGTGCTGCACCGGGGGACGCTGGGCGCCATCAAGGCCGCCCTGGCCGAAGACCCCGAGGGTTTCCACGTGCTGCACGTGTCCTGCCACGCCGGCCCCGGCGTGCTGGTCCTCGAGGACGACGACGGCAAGGAGGACCGGGTCAGCGCCAGGCGCCTGGTAGAGGAGGCTGTGCCCGCCGGCACCGACCTGCCGCTGGTGGTCCTGACCGGTTGCGCCACCGGCATGGGGGCACCGGGGGAGCCGGCCCCCGGCGGCGATGCCGAGACTGCCCTGGTCAGCTTCGCCGAGGCCCTGACCCGCCTGGGCGTGCCCCAGGTACTGGCCATGCAGGCCCCGGTCAGCGACCCCTACGCCACCGAGCTGGCCGCCGAGCTCTACCGCTGGTTGGCCACCGCGGCCGACCCCGATCCGCTGGTGGCGCTGGCCGAGGCACGAAGGACGTGCGAGCGCAGTCGCCAGTCGCTCCCGGAGTCCTCGCCCCGACGGGGGACGCCCGAGTGGGCCACCCCGACGCTGCTTGTACGAGGACCACGCCTGCCCCTCTACAACCGCAACGAGCCGGACGGGCCAGTCCGGGCCGTCACCGAACCGACCCTCGGCGAGGGCGTCGTGGTGCGGGGCGTAGGCGAGTTCGTAGGGCGGCGCCGGGAGGAGCGGGAGAGCCGCCGCGCCCTGGCCTCGAAGAAGGCCGGCCTGGTCGTCCACGGAATCGGCGGCGTGGGCAAAAGCACTCTGTCGGCCGAGCTGGTCCGGTCAGTGGGCTCGGGGATGGTGGTGGCCTCCAGGGCCGGCGCGCTGGGGGTCGACATCGTGCTCGAGGAGGTCGGAGCCCGCCTCGGCGAGGTCGCTCGCAACGCCGGGCCGCAGGGCGAGGTCCTGGCCGGCGTTGTCCCAGATCCTCACTACCGTTCCGATGCTCGTGCTGTTGGACAACTTCGAGGACCTCCTGAGCTTCGGCGACGGTGCATGGGGGGTCACAGCTCCGGAGCTGGCCGATCTGCTCAGTCGTTGGGCCCGCCACCCTGGGCGGTCCAAGCTCCTGGTCACCTCCCGCCATCCCTTCGTCCTTCCCGACGACGCCCACAGGCGCCTGGCCGCCCTGCACCTCGGGCCGCTCTCGCCGGCTGAGACGGCTAAACTCGTCTGGCAGCTCCCGGGGCTCGACGCCCTGTCGGGCGAACAGCGGGAGCGGGCTTACGCAGACGTGGGCGGGCATCCCCGCACCCTCGAGTACCTCGACGCGCTCCTGCGGCGCGGCGAGGCCCGCTTCGAAGAGCCGAGCGCATGGAGCGCCAGCTCGCCGAGCGGGGGATCGCAGATCCGCAGGCGTGGCTGGGCGCGGGATCCCGCGGGTTCGACACCTCCCTGGCCGAGGCCGTGACCCTGGCCGTCGACGACGTCGTGCTGGGCGAGCTGCTCGCACAGCTGTCGCAGACCCCGCTGGCAAGGGGAGCTCGTCGTCGGCGCTTCCGTCTACCGCCACCCGGTCGATGGGACAGCGCTGGCCTGGCAGGTGGGCACCGAGGTCGAGCCCCGCGTCGACCCGCCGCGACAGGCGCGTATGGACCGGATCACCGCCGCGTACGAGGCAGCGGTCGAGGGTGGAGAAAGTGCACCGTCGCTGGAGGGCCTCGGCCTGTCGCCCGAGGAGCTCGCCCAGTATCGGGCCGATCTCGCCGCCGAGCGGCGGCCACCGCTGGAGCTGCCCTTGGGTGTGGAGGCGGCGCTGGCAGCTTCCGCCTCCGCCGGACTGCTGGCACCGGTCACCCGGGGCGACGGGGCGTCGTTGTGGTTCGTCCACCGCTGGACGGCCCGGGCCATCGCCGAGCTAGCGCCCGACGCCGTGGCCGCTGGACACGCCAAGGCGGCCCGCTTCTGGCAGTGGCAGGTGGCACGGATCCCCCAGAGCCGGGAGCAGGACATCGAGCAGCTCACCGAGGCCCGCTTCCATCACCACGCTGCCGGCGACACAGCGGCAGCCGTCGCCCTCACCGAGCCCGTCGTCCACCAGCTCCAGACGTGGGGCCACTACGGGCGGGCGACCGAGCTGTGCCGCCAGACCATGGGCTGGGTTGACGAGGACTCCCGCGAAGCTGCCCAGATGCACAACCGCCTGGGGCAGCTTGCCCTGGTGCGTGGCGATCACGGTCTCGCCGAGGCCAGCCATAGGCGAGCGATCAGCATCCTGGAGTCCGTTGGCGACGAGGGCGGGGCGGCGATAAACCACGCCAACCTTGCCATCGTGGCTCGGCGCCGCGGCGACTACGACGGGGCCGAGGAGGGCTACCTGCGGGCCATCGGCATCCAAGAGCGCATCGGCGACGAACTCAACGCTTCGAGGAACTACGGCAACCTCGGCAACCTGGCCTGGAGTCGGGGCGCTACGACGGGGCCGAGGCCCGCTACCGCCAGTCCTTGGAGATCCAAGAGCGCCTCGGCGACAGGGCGGACACGGCCGACAATTACAACGACCTCGGTGTCCTGGCCCAGCTCCGGGGCGACTACGACGCGGCCGAGGCCCGTCACCGCCAGTCCTTGGAGATCCGCGAACGCCTGGGCGACCAGGCGGGGATAGCCTCTGGCTACGGCAACCTCGGCGACCTGGGCCAGCTCCGGGGCGAGCTCGAGCGGGCGGTGCGGTTGCGTGTAAGCGCACTGGCCATCAACATTCGTTTGCGTGTACCCGAGGCGGCGCAGGGCCTTGCGCAGCTTGGCGAACTGCGAACGAAGATGGAGGCTGACCGTTTCAATGCCGCGTTGGACCGGTCGCTCGACGAGGCGAGCAAGGCAAATCTTCTGGCATTGCTCGACGACGTCAAGCACGACTCCGTCGAGGACGAGCTCGGCTCTCCGGACGACCTCTACGGGATCGACACGCCGCCGGCGCCGGGGTGAACGCCTCGTTCGCCGGACGCTCGCGACGGCCGGATGAGGAGCGCTCAACGGTGTCACACCAGATCCGCTCTGGTGCGACTTTCGCCGCCCGCGATTTTCCGAGCTGCCCCACCATCCCTGCGCTAACTACTTCGACCTGAAGAAGGCCGAGTGATCGAGGCCCAGTCCTCCCCGAGCGTTGTTGGGGCCGGCGAGCGCTCCGCCAGCGCTCCGTTCTCGCCCCCTCACCTCCTCTTCCGCTCCCGT
>Ga0136633_1000696_pt1 | contig 25342 bp, 18 predicted proteins | sample AntDrymeUQ832206_2_FD_105494 | JGI IMG/M metagenome (GOLD analysis project Ga0136633, IMG submission 105494) | Polar desert sand microbial communities from Dry Valleys, Antarctica - metaG UQ83 (22.06) | ecosystem: Environmental > Terrestrial > Soil > Desert | place: Antarctica: Dry Valley... | reverse complement strand
CGTGCTCGTGAGAGTGCTAGTGGCTAGTGCTCGTGGACAGCATCTATACTCCCGCTCCGGCCGACATAGCTCAGCGGTAGAGCAGCTGTTTCGTAAGTCTCTGGCCCTATGCGCAGTGCTACCCCGAGTGCAAGGTCGATACAAACGGGCACACTTATCAGCTATTCGATTCGAGGGGATGCCCGCCTAGGATCGACGCTGCGGGCGACTGTCGCCAAAACCGGGTCCAAGCACCCGAAATCGTCTCACAACGTGGTCGACTTGCCCAGAGTCAGATGCCCAGCTGTGGCGCTTTGTCATGCTCGACGACCTCCCATGGGGCCGGCTTCATCCACGTGGTCGCGCGCACCCGGAGCTTCGCCGAGTTCGGACGGGCCATCACGCGCTCGAGACGAGCAGGTCGTCGAACGCCTGAACCGCTCGCTCGAGTATGAGAACCTCTCTCGTGGAGAATCCCGGACGTGAACATCGTCGTCAGGCACATCCGGGCCCTCCGAACGTCCGAGTGACCGAGCCGACTAACAGACGATGCGTCGGACATCTCCGGCCCTATGCGCAGTGCTACCGTGCCTGGCGGGACGGTACAAACGGGCACACTTATCAGCTTTTCGATGCAAGCGGATGCCCGTCCAGAATCGACGCTACAGCCCGCCAACACCCAAAGGGACGGTTCAATCCAGTCCGGTCCCGGTGAGTCCCTTGACGAACCACCGCTGGACCAGCAGGAAAGCGGCTAGCACCGGCAGGAGGCTGATCAGCAACGCCGCCAGGCTAACGTTCGGTGGCACCAGGCGCAGCAAGTCGGTTCCGGCGAAAGGCGCCAGGGCCACCGACAGGACACGGAATTGCTCGCTCGGCGCGACGACGAGCGGCCAGATGTACATGTTCCACGCGGTCAGGAACGACACACACGCGTACGCAGCGACAGCGGGCTTTGCCAATGGCGCAGCGATGCTTGTGAACATCCGAAACCAGCTAGCTCCATCGATGCGAGCGGCATCGAACAGCTCGCCAGGCATGTCAATGTAGAACTGGCGGAACAGCAGGGTGGCGAATGTGGTCTGCCCGACAATCGGAATGATCATGCCGGCATAACTGTTGAGCAGGCCCAGCTCCCGGGTGATCAGGTAGGTCGGGATGATCGACACATTGTTGGGCAGCAGCACCGGCAGCACGAACAGCACCACCATCGCCGTGGTCCCCCGGAACGGGATCTTCGCCAAGGCGAAACCCGCGGGCACGCCCAACACGAGCTGGAGCACCACGACACTGAGCGCGAACACGAATGAGTTGACGATCGTGCGGGCGGTCAGGAAGTCCATGGCCCGCGCGAAGTTGTCCAGGTGTATCGACGGCGGCAGCAGGTGTGGTGGGGATGCGATGACATCCTGCGCCGACATCAGCGATCCCGACACCAGATACAACAGCGGGAAAGCCATCAGCGCAGCGCCGGCGATGACGACGCCATAGCGGATGGCAACGTTGCGCTTCAGGCTCATGTGCGCCTCGACTTCGGGCGGCGTAGTAACCAGATCCCGCCAACGGCCGCAAGGATGACGAACGTCTGCAGCATTGAAAGCGCGTTCGCATAACCGATCTCCAACCGCTCGAACGCGACCTTATAGATGTACAGCGACAACGGCATCGTCGCGTTGAGGGGACCGCCGTCGGTCATGATCAACGCCACCTCGAACGGCGCGCTGAGAAAATTCAGAACCTCGATGCCGACAACGAGCAGTGTGACCGGCCGCACATTCGGCCAGATGATCAACCACGTCCGCGACCAGGGTCCAGCCCCGTCGAGCAGAGCCGCCTCGATAATCGAATCCGGGACCTTCTGCAACCCTGCCAGGTAGAGGATGATCACCAGCGGCAGGCTGAGCCAGACAATCATGACGGTCAGGGCCGGCAGCGCCCACGTGGTACTCGACAACCAGGCCGGCCCGTCTATGCCCGCCAGGCCAAGGACGCTGTTGATCATGCCGGACTCGGGCTGGTACAGCCATGACCACAAGACGCTCGAAACGGCCACGGACATCGTCAGCGGAACAAAGTACAGAAGCCTGATGAGCATGGCACCGCGCATCTGCGCGTTGACCAAGACGGCAAGGGCGAATCCGCCTAGAACGGTAGGTGCGATGCCCAGCAGGCCGTACTGGGCGGTGTTGACCAGCGCCGTCCACAACACCGGATCGTCGAGCATCTTGGCGAAATTCGCGGTGCCGGCAAACACAGGGCTGCCGAACAGATCCCATTCGAAAAACGCCAGCGCCAACCCGGCCGCCGCCGGGATGACGACGAACAGGCTGTAGGCAGCGACGTTGGGTGCCAGGAAGGCCGCCGCCGCAAGGGCGTCCCCCCGCCTGCGGCCGACCTTCGCGCTCGCCCGCCCCGGGCCACGCTTCTCGCCCGCGCTCGCTCGGCTGTCAACTGCGGTGTGGCCAGCGGTGTCCTGCGCCATCGTCGTGGCGGCTGCAACACCTGGACGGGATCGAGGACAGCGAGCAGCGTCGGAAGTGTCAAGTTGTATTCCGGCCGGGACTCGTCGTGCGCCACTCGACCCGCGCTGCGAGCCGGACAGACCACAGGCCGAGAGGAGTCGGCCTGGCCGACATGACTTCCATGCGCGTGTCGAGCGGATGCCCATGTCGCGCCGTGCTCTCAGTCGAGGTGAAACACTTCAGCCAGGGTCATCAAGCCCTCGTCTGGCTGGTTTCGCCCCAAGTCCTCGAAGAAGGGTGCCATCTGCGCCTGCCATCGCCCATTGACGTCGGTTGCCGTCAGCGCTTTGCGGGCAGCGGCGAAGTCGCCGGTTTCGAGGTAGCCGATCAGTAGCCCGTCGTCGCTCAGGAACAGGGAGTAGTTACGCCAGCCCGCGGCACGCAATGCCTCGAGCATGTCCGGCCACACAGCCCGATGCCGGGCACGGTACTCCTCGAGCCGATCCTTGCGGACCTTCAGCAGGAAACACACGCGGTTACGGTCAGATTCCTCGACCACGTGTTCTGTCCCTTCAGCGAGGATCGTTGGTCCCGAGGAGGCTCGAGGTCAGCTGCGGACCGGGCTCGTAGGCGTAGGCGAGCGTGTTGAGCAACGGCTGTGGCAGCCACACCCGGTATCGGTGGTTGGTTTCGCTAAAACCGTTGCTGGCTGAGGCGAAATCGGACATTCCCAAATTGACCCGCCGCCAGCCGAAGTAGTGACTGGGGCGCACGTCAAATGCGACGTTGAAGGCCATCCGCACGCCGGGTGGTCGGTCCGCCCGCGCGGTGAGCTCGACACGACCAGGTCCCTCAGTGACCAGCCAGATCAGCTCGCCTGGAGCTGCCAGCCTCGTGTCGAGTGCCAGGACGATCGGTCCGCGCATGATCGCCTGGGCATTCCGGTGGCCGGGTGCAGCCAGTGTCCGAGGCGTAAGGTCCAAACCCAGGTCGATCTGGTCGCCTGGTTGCCAGATGCGGTCTATCTCGGCGTAGCTGCCGGGCAGGCAGGGCAAAGGTTGACCGTTGACGGTCAACTCGGTGGTCTTGCTCCAGCTGGGGATGCGCAGCCGCAGCACGAACCGTGCCGCCCGCCGCGACGGGCGGACCACCAGGCTGACGTCGCCATCGTGTGGGAAGCGGGTCTGCTGGTCGAGTGTGACGTGTCCGCCGCCGGGCAGGTCGACCGTTGCACTCAGCGGACTGTAGAGGTTCACGACGGGCCCGTCCGCGCCGGCCATCACCGCCCACTGCGGCGTCATGAGCAGCCCGCGGGCACCGTTGGCCACGCAGCAGCTGGCTGCGATATCTGGGAACTGGCTGTGGCTGGGTACTCGGTAGCCGGCCAGCGGAGAGAAGTACGACCACCAGTCGCCCTGTGGGGTCACCGCCCCCAGCAGCGCGTTGAAAAGCGTGAGCTCCAGATCGTCGGCGTATGATGCGTCGCCAGTCAGTTGGAGCAGCTGGACGCATAGCCTCATCCAGTAGGTCGTGACACACGTTTCCAGCGGCGCCGCGGCGACCTCAGTCTGGATCCGGGCGGAGCCGCACCACAATTCCTGGTATGAACCTGAACCGATGACCGTCAGCTCGTGCTCGCGGATGCCGGCCGCCATCGCCACGGCTGCCCGCAAGTGCCGGGTGTTGCCAGTGGCGCGATACAGTTCGCACAGCCCCTCGAAGCAGGACATCAGCTCGTATGCCTTCGCCGAGGCCATGTCCGCGGGCGCAACGCCAGCCAATGCGTCCTCGATCAGCCGGAGGCCCTGTGGCGCGAACGCGCTGGGGCGGCTCCAGCTGGCGACGATCTCCTCGGCGAACGCGAGGTACCTGGCTGCGCCGGTCGCCTGGTAGAGCAGCGCAACCGGATGCAGCAGCGAGGAACTGCCGACCCCGCGCAACACCGAAAGTCCGGTGTCGGCGACCGTCGTTTCATGTTGGCTCAGCTCGTCGAGCAGATGGTCGGTGAGTCGACAGGCGGCATCCAGGGCGGCGGCATTCCCGCTATTGCGGTGGTAAGCCACCAGCGCCCACAGGGTGTACTTGCGATTCCAGATGTCGAAGGCGTCCAGCCTGCGAGTTGGCCCGTAGGTGCCGAGGTATCCGTCGGCGCTCTGGGTGGCGACGAGGTCCGCGACCGCCTTGTCCAGCATCGCAGTCGCATGCGGGGTCGGACGGATGGCGCAGGCGTCCACGAGGGACAGCATCCACTTGCCAAGGAATTCGCCACGGAACCCTCCCGTTTCACCGTCGCGATAGTCGGCGAATGGTCTGATGAACGCGTCGACGTCCTGGGTGAGCACCCAGTTGTCGATGGTCAGCCCGACGCTTCGGCCCAGGTCACCGGCAATCGTGACCCGGCCTGCCGCGGTTGGCGTGAAGCGGTCAACGCCCGTCATGGCCGATAGGCTCTCTCTGTGCGGAAGTGGTGCTCGCCAGGGCCAGCCTGATGGCGTTGTCCTGTGGGCAACACGATGTCGGCTTGCGCGTTGGGCGGAATGGTGACCTGCAGGTCGAACCGGCCGTCTGCGCTGAGCGTCCAGGAGGAAGCCACCCGCCCCCGCACGGTGTCGATCGACGCGTTCGCCCAGCTGAGCCCGTCGCAGAGGGTGGGTTGCACGCGCAATCGGGCGTAGCCGGGCGCGGTCGCCGCAATGCCCGCCACCGTGCTGTACAGCCAGGCGTCGTAGGAGCCGTACATGTGATGGTTGCGCGATCGGGGCTGCTCCCAGGCCTCCCACAAGGTTGTGGCGCCCTGGTCCACCCAATCGCCGAAGCCGGGATGAGTGCGCTGGGTAAGCAGCGCGTAGGCCAGATCGGCGTGCCCGTGCGCGGTAAGCACCTCCCACAGCTCCTTGGTGCCCAGGATGCCGGTGTCCAGGTGGTCGCCCTTGGCACCGATGTCGGCCACCAGACCGGCGACCACACGGTTCGCATGTTTGGCCGGTACCAGCCCGAACGCCAGCGGCAGCACCTGGGATGTTTGCCGGTAGCCGCCACGTCCTGTCCCGTAGCAACCGGCATCGGCGTCGAAGAAGCGAGCATGAAACGCCCCGCGCAACCGTGCTGCCAGATCTTCGTCAGCGTCGGCGTCGGCGAGATGTCCGAGCACCTGTGCCGCGGCGGCCAGCGTCGTCACGGCCCGATAGTGATAGGCCGCGGCACACAGGTCTGGGCCCTCGGGCGGGAAGAAATGATCGCTACCCGGGATCTCGCCCCATGCCCCGGTGCCGGGCGGCAGCCAGTCACCGAATAGCGCCGGCGGGACCAGACCGTCAAGCGCCGAGGCCGTCAGATAGCTGACGTAGCGGCGCATGCCGTCGTAGTGCTCGCTCAGCAGGCCTGGGTCACCGTAGTGCCAGTAGGTCAGCCACGGGATCGTGACGTAGGCAGTCCCCCACGCCGGGTCCGGGCAGTCACCCGGAAAGGGTGTCGGGACGAGGCCGGAGACGTTGCCGTCTGCGGCCTGCGAGTCGGCGATGTCGCGCAGCCACTTGGCGTAGACCTGCCACATGTCGAAGTTGTCGAGGGCTGACTCGGCGGTCAGCTGCGCGTCGCCGAGCCAGCCGCGCTTCTCAAACGTCGGCGTGTCAGTCGGCATGCCGTGCAGGTTGTAGCGGATCGACCGGCGCGCCATCTGATGCAACGTGCTGGCCAGCGGATCGGAGCACTCGAATTCTCCGAGGCTGGTCACATCGGTGTGCGCGATCCGCGCCTGAACCGAGGTTGGTGCCACACCGTCGATCTGCACAAATTGAAAGCCCTTGTAGCTGAACCGCGGTTCGAACGCCTCCGGCCGGCCTGTTCCGGCCAGGACGAAGGTGTCTGTCTGGATGTCTCCGACGGTCAGGCCCGGATCGCCGGTGACATCCGCGCTGCCGTCGGGTCGCAGCGTCTCGGCGTAGCGGACCGTGACCATCGTGCCGGCGGGACCCTCGGCGGAGATTCGCACCCAACCGACGGCCATCAGCGGAAGCGTGTGCATATACGTGCCGGGCTGGGGTTCGCTCACCGATTCAGCGCAGACCGTGTCGACGACCCGGATCGGTTCCAGCAGCGTCGATTCGATGTGATCGCATGGCGCAGGGACCGGCCGCGCCGGCACCCACCCGGTATCGTCGAAGCCGGGCCGGTCCCAGCCAGGGAGCTCGCGGCGCGCGTCGTAGGTTTCCCCGGCGTAGACCGACTCCACGATGGTGGGACCCGGGTGGGTCAGCCAGTGCGCGTCGCTTGATACCTCGGTCGTGGCGCCGTCGGGGTGCTCGACCACGAGCCGGGCGAGCAGCCGCGGGTCGCCGAGCCAGGGCGCCTTGTCGAAGTAGATGGTCGCGGCCCGGTTCAGGCCGTACCAGCCGCGGGCCAGTTCCACTGCCAGCACGTTCGCCCCCTGGTGCAGGTGGGCGCCGACATCGTAGGTCCGGTACAGGGCACGCCGGTGGTAGGCGGTGAACGGCGGGTCGAGCACGGCGTCGCCGATCCGGTCGCCATTCATCGCCGCGACGGCGTAGCCCAGCCCACACAAGTACAGCCGGGCCTTGGCGGTCGGCGCGGTCAGTTCGAAGGTTCTCCGCAGCAACGGCGCCACCGGTCCCGGAGCGCCGGCGATCCACGCCGCGCCCGCCCAGTCACCGCCCAGGTCGGTCTCGAACCAGGCTGGGGCGCTGAACGGCGTCGGTTCGCCGCGCTCGTCCCAGATCCGCACGGCCCAGTGGTAGCGGTTTCGTGCCGCAAGCGGCGGCCCGCCGTAGGCGACGCCCGTTTGTTCGGTGCCCGCGACCCGGCCGCTGTCCCAGACGTCTGCGCGACCTTCGGTGAGGCGGACCCGGTCGCGGGCCACCAGGATCTGGTACGCGGTCTGTACCGCCGCGCCGGGCCCGGCGAGTCGCCAAGCCAAGGCGGGGACGCCGGCGATGCCGAGTGGGTCGGTCGCGTGGTCGGCGGTGAGTTCAGCGACAGAACGATGCAGGATGCTCCAACCCCGATAGGTAGAAGGCAAAGAAGTGGTAGAGGGGAAGCGGAACCGAGGTCAGGTGAATCGCGGGAATGGGCCGTCTGGAAGGGTCTGGCCGACGGCCAACCCGAGCGGTTCGGTGATTGGATGGACCAGCTCACCGCTGTAGGTCGCGTCCGCATCCACATAGTGGATCAGATGGGCGATTCGAGGTTCGTCGGTGAGGTTCGGCGAGGCGGTGTGGGCGACGAAAGAATCATGGAACGTGCAATCACCGGCGCGAAGCGGCGCCGTGATCCGCTGTTGCCATGCCAGGTCGGGGGCGAGGCTGAACAGGTCGGCGCTATCGGTTAGGTCTTGGACGCGAAGCCCCCGACGATGCTGGGACCCGGGAATGAAGGTCATGCAGCCGCGCTCGACGGGCACGTCGACAAGTGCGATCCACGCGGTCATTGCCTGGCGCACATTGGTGTGAGGCCAGCCGGGCTGGTCCTGGTGAAACTCGGTCGCGACGCCATTGTGTGGTGCCTTGATCAGTAGCTGGTCGTGCCACAGACGAAGGGGGATGCCGGCGAGCTTGGCGGCAATGCCGGACAGGTTGGCGTCCAGGGTCAGCTCGCGCAGCGTCTCGTCGTGCTCCCACAGCTGCACCAGCTGCGTGTACATCCGCCCGTCGTGCAAGGCGGTGGTGGTGTGCTGTGCGGCGAGGGCGGCCTGCCGGAACCGCTCGGCGGTCTGCGGGGAGATGACCCCAGGCAGATGGACAAACCCGTCTCTGCGATAGGCCGCGACGACGTCATCGCCGAGCGCGGCGGCCGTCGTGCGCAAAGCGGAGTCGCTCATCTTGTGCCCCTTCGCGATTTGGGTCGACCTCGGCCTGCGAGGCCGGCAGCTTTAGGTCTTGTAGCGGTACCGGAACCGACCGCTGGGGGCGGCTTCGCCGTTGTCGATGGTGTCGAGAATGTTGCCGATTCGCTGCATGTTGTCGATCCACTTGAATTCCAGGGTTAGTGGATCGGCGGGCAGGCCGAGCATAGAGCGGGGGATTGCCAGTTCCAATTCCGTGCCGGTGACCCGGTAGGAGACGGTGCCCACGGTTTGCCAGTTCCAGCCGCCGAGGCTGCGCTCGAGCACCGTCTGCGTTGAACTGTTCACCGTGCGGTTGACGACGAAGTTGAAGCCCTCCCAGCCGGTGGCCGGGTCGCCATCAGTGTCCAGGAACAGCATCATCCATTGGGGGTTCGTGTATGGGGTGATCGCCGCCCGGGTCTTGACGTAGAAGTAAACGTTTGACGTGTTGCGGGCCACCTTGGCGGAGACGATGTCGTTGCGGCCGGTGGTGTTGACGTAACTACCAGTCCTGCTCCAGTTCGGGTGGTTGCGGGCAACCGTGTCGCCGATGTGATCGCGGAACTCCGGCCCCACACTCGACCAGTCGCCGAAGCTGCCGTTGATCGTGATCGTTGCTGGGGCCGTGGCGAGCGGGATCGCACGTACGCCCTTGAACCGGCGGACGTTGGCGATGAGCTGGTAGTAGTAATCGTCGCCATGCCCGTCGATCATCGGCTCGATGTCGCGGCTGTGCTCCCAGTCGAACTGGTCGAAGAATTGCACGTTGCCCTCGGCGGGAATGCCGGGGTTGGTGGCCGGATCGAAGCGCTGGGCCACCCATTCGTTCCAGCCGGTGACGAAGACAAATTCCGGATCGAGGGCGAGCGCCCGGTTCCACTGCTCCTGCACATTGAGCCCCTCGCGGGTCCGGGTGGTGCCCGAGGGCTGAGTTTCGTTGGCGAAGCTGCGACCTTGCGCGGTGGCGTCGCTCATCGCCCCGAGTTGCCCGTTGGTGATGTTCTGTCCTACCCCCACGGTCACCTGCTCGGCGTTGCCGGCGGCGTCGGTGAACACGTGCTGCGGGTGGTCCTCCAGCCAACCCCACTGATCAGGCCCGGTCGGGCCGACGAAGTAGGACGGCTGCGGCTTGCGGAAGGTGAAGAAGTTGCGGATGTCCGCGATGGTGCCAACGGCGGGTTTGACGAACAGCGATCTGTCGCCGGCGACAGTGGCACCGTTGGCGTAAGCCTGACCGCCAGCGTACACGTCGCGTGGCGCCGACCACCAGGCGATCCGCCCGGTCACGGCCGACAACTGCAGGTAGTAGGTGCCGGCCGGTTCCTGTGCGGCCAGCGGAAGCATGACGATCGCGTTGTCGACGACGTTGTCGAAGCGCTGTTGCTTGATCAGCGCGCCGCCCGGCCCACCGCGATAGAGCGACAGGGTGACGTCAGAGTCGGTGGTGTACCAGGTCCCGATCCTTCCGCCCGCGGCGAGGATCGGATAGGTGGTGGTAAATGTCTGCCCCAGCGTCTGCCCGGACAGCAGGTCCGCAGGCTGCTTCTGCGCTTCGACGTCGATGACGGTTGCCCGCTCGACCGCGACGTTTTCGAGGTACAGGGACCGGTCGCCGGCGACGGCTGCACCGTTGGAGTAGGCCTGCCCGCCGCCGTACACATCGCCCGGGTTGGTCCACCAGCCGATCGTGCCGATCGGCGCGGACTGTTGCATGTAGTAGGTACCCGCCGGCTCCTGCGCCGAGAGCGTCAGCATGACCACCGCGTTGTCGGCGACGTCGGTGAATTGCTGCTGCTTGACCAGCGTGCCGCCCGGACCGCCACGGTACAGCGACAGAGTCATGTCCGAGGTGGTGGTGTACCAGGTCGGGATTCGGGCGCCGACCGCGAGGAACGGCGCCGTCGCCGTGAAGGTCTGGCCCTGCGTGCTGCCCGACGCCAGCTGCGACGGGTTCGTGCCGGTGGCGATGATCTCGTCGGCGCCGAGGGCGGCCGGGTCGGCAAGGATGAGCGGTTTGCCGTCCCAGCGGAACCACAGATCGGAGTTCGTGCCCGGCCGGTACAGGTCGTAGTAGAGGTCGACTACGACCTGCTTGGGCGAGCCGAACGGGGTGATGAACGCCAGCTGTGGTGTCGTCCCACCATCGGCACGCACCTGCGCGAACGTGTCCAGCACCGCATGGTAGACGTTGGCGTATAGGTGCTGGTTAGTGGTATCGACAATGATGGTGTCGATGCCGGCATCGGCCAGCATGTGGGCGTGCTTGCGGATGACAAACCTGTCGTCGGCCAGGTAGTAGCCGAACTGCGGCTCACCCCAGTGGTGGAAGTGCTTGATCGGCCCCCACGCCGGGTGGTTGCTGTCGTTGCGGGCGGCCGGATTGGCGGCGAGGATCTTGGTGATGTCCCAAGGACCAGTGGTGGTGTGCTGGCCGAGCCAGGTGAAGTAGAAGATCCCGACGAACCGGTTGGCCCGTGCGCCGCCGACGTCCACATTCGTAGGCAGCCGCCGGCCCAGGGCGTCGGTGGCCACCCACGTGTCGCTCATCGTGTCCCATACCGCCGCCGCTGCTAATGTGCCCTCGGATCCGGCTGAGGTCCCCCTCTGCGCGCGGGCCATTGCCGCGGCTGCCGCGTCGAACAGGCCGAGTCCGGGGACGGACAGAGCCGCCACCGTGGCAGCGGCTCCCCCGACGAGGAGGTCCCGCCGGGTCAGGCCCACCGGGCCGCCCTGCGGTTGGGCGGAAGATGGATCTCGCGTGGGCCGTGTCATGTACACACTCCTCCCTTGAGTGCTGGCGAGAAGGGACGGGGTGCAGTCGGAGACTCTCCGCCTGCACCCCAAGCCATCAGTTGGATGTGAGCGCGTCGTTGACCTTCTTCTGCGCCTCGCCGAAGGCCTCCTCGATCGAGACGCCGTTGAGCAGGACCTTCTCGGTAGCCTCAGTGACGGCATCGGCGAGAACTGCCTGGGCGCGACCCGGCAGGTGCGTCGAGAGCACTGCCACCTTGACGTCGGTCGCGAACGCAGCGGTGTTGGCCGGCGGGGCCGGGAGGTTGCGCCACAGTCCATTGTCGACGCCATCGGCGGTGGGCGGCATCACCTGGTAGGTCTCTTGGAGCGTCTTCATCCCGCCGTCGGTGCGGTAGAACCAAGCGAGGAACTTGAAGGCGGCGTCCTTGCTCTTCGACGCTTCGGTGATGGCCAGACCGTAACTGCCGCCGCCGACCACCGGCTGGCCGTTAGCCGTGGGCATGGTGACCACGTCCCAAGCAGCTTTCAACCCGTCTCGGAATCCGGGCGTATGTGCCCGCACGCCGATCATCATGGCGACCTGCCCAGCCGGGAACTGGGGCGCAGCCTGGCCTCTTACGATGTCGTACGGAGCAAACGACCCGTCGATCATCGGCGTGAGGAGCTGTGTCCACGCTTCGATCGCCGCCGGCTCGCCGATCCCCGAGACCTTCTTGTCCTTGTCGTAGACGAACCCGCCATATGCCTTGATCATCGGGTTGTAGACGGCCTGCCACAGGTCGCCAGGTGCCATGCCCCAGTACTTGCCCTGCCCCGCAACGGTGATCTTCTTCGCTGCGGTGGTCATGTCCTGCCAGGTCCAGTCGCCGGTCGGCTCGGCCACCCCGGCCGCGGCAAACAGATCCTTGTTGTAGAAGACGACCGTCGCGTCGGCGCTGACCGGCATGCCGTGAACTTGGTCTGGCTGGTCAAGCGGACGGTACTGATCGAGGAACTGCGGGAGGAAGTCCTCCGCTGTCAGGCCCTGTTTCTTGGCGAAGTAGGGTAGAAGGTCCGTCGTGACGCCATTGGCGGCGAACTCGTCTACGTACGTGTCGAGATGCTCGATGATGTCGGCCTCTTGGCCGCCCAAGTGGGCCGTGACGATGCGCTGGGTGAATTCGGCCTCGGCGTTGGGAAGCGACTGGATCTCGATGGCGACGTTGTCGTTCGTCTTGCGGTACTCCTCGGCCAGCGTCTTCATCCCCGGCGCGAAGTGTTCGCGTACCGCTATCACCAGCTTGGCAGGCCCGTCGCCATCGGCAGGACTTGGATTCGATGATTCCGACACCGGCGGCGTAGAGGGACTAGTCCCCCCACTGGACGGAGTAGTCCCACCGCTGCAGGCTGCCACCAACGCCGCGATCGTCCCTACAATCGCCAGGCGGTTTGCGCGAAGCTCGATCACTGTGTGCCTCCTAAGCTGGTTTGAGGGCCATCGGCGGCTCCTCACCGTGTCGACTTAAATTCGGCGCTGCCTAGTGCCCGGGTTCCGCCCGCCGCGCTTCGGAATAGGCCGCGACGAAAGTGTTTAGCGCGGCCTTGCATTTGCCGCACGCATTTGCCCGCACGCGGATGCGAACGAGTGCCAGCTATCGCCGCCACGCCAGGTGTTTCTCCATGCCCTCCTCGGTCCTGCCCGTTCGGTTTTTGAAGCGCGGTTGCGGGCCCATCACGCGCGTCGAGTTCGACCAGGCCGCCCAAAAACGGTCAGGCGCCGGGGTTTCGACGACTAGGCGATCGTTTCCTGGTGGTGCCTTCGCGCGTCGTCGCGGCTGGGTCGACCGCAACGAGTCGTGTATCGATGCCACGGTTTCCAAGCTCATCGACCATCGCGCTCGGCGCCCGGGCGTCGGTCACGACTCGCGTAATGCGAGCGGTCGGGCAGAAGGTCGCGAACGCATTACGTCCCCACTTGGTGTGGTCGACGATCGCGACGATCTCGCTGGCGGCGGTCACCATCGATTGTTTGATATGTGCCTCTTCCTCGGTCGCATCACTCAACCCTGCCTCAGCCGTGAAGCCCGAGGCACCCACGAAGGCCGTCTGGATGTTGATGCGCTCGAACGCAGCATCGCCGAGCTCGCCGACGAGCGACAGCGCCTCCCAGCGGACCCATCCACCGGGCATCGCGACCGTGATGCCCGGATAACCGGCGAGTTCTGAGGCGATCCGAAGTCCGTTGGTGATGACCGTCAGTTGGCTCCATCCGTCACGCGCCTTGAGGGCGCGGGCGAGGTAGAGAGCCGTCGTACTCGCGTCAAGCGCGATGCTCTCGCCGTCATGAACAAGTTGCGCCGCGGCCTCGCCGATGAGCATCTTCTCGCCGCGTTGGAGCCGCTCGCGAACCTCGAAGGCACGTTCGGGACGGCTCCGTTCTGCGACGATCGCGCCACCGTGCGCGCGCTGGACGCGGCCCGCGGAGTCGAGGGCGACGAGGTCCTTGCGGATCGTCACACCGGAGACACGGAAGAGTCGCGCCAAGTCCGCGACACGGGCGCGGCCGTGCTCTTCCACGATCCGCGCGATCTGGTCCTGTCGCTCGGACGCGAACACGTCACCGCTCATCCGCATCCCCACGGCTCCGCGCGGCCAGTTGCAGGCCGCTTCGAGGACGGACGGTAATTGAAGCTATACGCAATGTCAAGGATGTAGTTGAAAGGATGTGAATAGCAAAGAACGAATTTTGTCCGGACGCCAGCCGATCGAGCCGATCGAGACCTGACCGCGCACGTTCGCCAACAACAATCGCAAATGACACGCAACGCCGAGAACCAACTTGAAATCGATCGGATCATGTGGCAAGCTGCGCATCCGTGCCGCACGGCGACTGGCATTCCGACGCCTGTCGACATGGGGCCTGAGTCGTCATCAGAATGGGACCGGCCCGATGAGGCTTGGCTTGAGAGTCGTGGTTCAGTCTGGCCCGGCTGTGAGGAGGAGGGTTCGAGGTTCATGAACTCTTCGCCGACCAGACGCTTCTTGCCGACAGATCGCCCTGGAAGAGGCGCACGTGGATGGAACGCGGCGTCCAGCCATGTGAACGCCATCATCGAGCCCTGAGATGGGGGTGACAGACGGCGCGAGTCTCGACCGGAAGGACGCGAGCAAGATGCGGGTCGGCCTCGTGTCAGGCGGCCTTGGCGCGTACTGGCCGCAGTTCCCCGCGCTTCTCCCGCAGTTGCAGGCGTCTGCCACGACCGTCGCCGCGCGTTTGCGGACACTGGACTGCGAGGTGGTCGACGCTGGCTTCATCTCCGACGCGCAAGAAGGCGACCGCGCTGCGGAGTTCCTCCGGATCGCCGGTTGCGACCTCATCGTCGGGTTCCTAACGACCTACATGACAGCGTCGATGCTAGTGCCGGTGGCGCAGCGCAGTGGCGCTCCCGTTCTGCTCATCAACCTCCAACCGACCGAGGCCCTGGACCACGCCACATTCGACACGGGCCAATGGCTCGCATACTGCGGCGCGTGTCCCTTGCCCGAGATGGCAAACGCGTTCGAACGTGCAGGAATCGCCTTCCGCTCGGTGTCGGGCTACCTAACCGACGAACGAGCGTGGACCAGGATTGACCGCTGGGTCCGGGCCGCCGGGGTCCGCGGCGCGCTCCGAACGGCGCGGCACGGCCTGCTCGGTCACCTCTATCCCGGGATGCTCGATGTCGCGACGGACCTGACCTCGGTGCCGGCGCAGTTCGGCGGCCACGTCGAGGTACTCGAGATCGACGATCTACGCGTGCGGGTCGACAAGATCACGGACGCTGAAACCGACGCGCGGGTCGCGCTCGCGAAGGAGACCTTCGACCTGGATACCTCGGTCGATGAGGGCGATCTGCGCTGGGGCGCCACGGTGTCGGTCGCCCTCGACCATCTGTTCGATGACTTCGCCCTCGATAGCCTGGCCTACTATCACCGAGGGCTCGACGGCGAGATCCACGAACGGATCGCCGCCGGCATGATCATTGGCGCCTCTCTCCTCACGGCGCGTGGCCTACCTGCAGCCGGAGAGTACGAGCTCAAGACCTCGATCGCGATGCTGATCGCCGCCAGGCTCGGTGCCGGCGGCTCGTTTACCGAGCTCCAGGCGCTCAACTTCCGCGATGGCGTTGTCGAGATGGGCCATGACGGCCCAGCCCATCTCGCGATCAGCTCGAAGAAGCCCTTGCTTCGGGGTCTTGGCGTGTACCACGGGAAGCGCGGTTGGGGTGTGTCGGTGGAGTTCGATGTGTCGCACGGACCGGTCACGGCCTTCGGTGTCGGGCAGCGTCCCGACGCACGCTTCCGGTTCATCGTGTCGGAGGGAACTGTGGTGCCCGGCCCGTTGCTCCAGATCGGGAACACGACCTCGCGGGTCGACTTCGGCTGCGATCCCGGCCAGTGGACCGACGCCTGGAGCGCAAGCGGCGTCGGCCACCATTGGGCGCTCGCTATGGGCCATCGGGCGAGCGACTTGCGCGCCGTTGCTGACCTGATGGGTATCGATTTCCGGCAGGTCTGACCATGAGTCGACCGGCGACAAGTACCTTTGATACGCTGCGAGCCCAGCGGATCGAGCTGCCGTCGTGGGCGTTTGGCAATTCCGGGACCCGGTTCAAGGTCTTCGCTCAGAAGGGTGTCCCGCGCGATCCGTACGAGAAGGTCGCCGACGCCGCCCAGGTCCATCGGTTCACCGGCGTCGCGCCGAGCGTCGCCCTCCACATCCCTTGGGACCGGGTCGACGACTACGCCGATCTCGCCCGCCACGCCGCGGATGCCGGGGTCAGCCTGGGCACGATCAACTCGAACGTCTTCCAGGACGACGACTACATGCTCGGGAGCGTCTGCAACCCCGATCCGCGCGTGCGTCGCAAGGCGCTCGACCATCTGCTTGCCTGCATCGACGTGATGGATTCGACCGGCTCACGAGACCTCAAGCTGTGGTTCTCGGACGGGACGAACTATCCAGGCCAGGACGACATCCGCGACCGCCAGGACCGTCTTGCCGAGGCCCTCGCCGCGGTCCACGGGCGACTCGGCGCCGATCAGCGGATGCTCCTCGAGTACAAGTTCTTCGAGCCGTCGTTCTACACGATGGATGTGCCCGACTGGGGCACGGCCTACATCCAGTGCGTCGCGGCGGGTTCGAAGGCCAAGGTCGTCGTCGACACCGGCCACCACGCACCCGGGACGAACATCGAGTTCATCGTCGCGTCCCTGCTCCGCGCCGATCGCCTCGGCGGGTTCGACTTCAACTCCCGGTTCTACGCCGACGACGACCTCATGGTCGGGTCCGCGGACCCCTTCCAGCTGTTCAGGATCATGTACGAGGTCGTTCGCTCGGGCGGCCTGGACGAGCATGCCGACGTCGCCTTCATGCTCGACCAGTGCCACAACATCGAGCCGAAGATTCCGGGCCAGATCCGATCGGTGATGAACGTCCAGGAGGCGACGGCCAAGGCACTGCTCGTGGATGCGGATGCGCTCGCCCAATCGCAGGCGCGCGGCGACGTGCTCGGCGCCAACGCCGTCCTGATGGACGCCTACAACACCGACGTTCGTCCGCTGCTGGCCGAGGTTCGGGTCGGGCTTACACTCGACCCGGATCCGATCGCTGCCTACGCCAGGTCCGGTTACGGCGAGCGGATCGTGGCCGAGCGGGTGGGTGGTCAGCAGGCCGGTTGGGGCGCATGAGCATCGAGTCCGTGACCCCGGACACCAGCCCGCCGGTCTCCGCGCTCCTCGAACGTTCGAACCGGCTCGGCGCGGACGCACGCAACACGAACTACGCCGGCGGGAACACCTCGGCCAAGGGAACCGGGATCGACCCCGCGACCGGGCTGCCGGTCGAGCTCCTGTGGGTCAAGGGCTCCGGTGGCGATCTCGGGACGTTGAATGAGGGCGGGCTCGCGGTGCTTCGGCTCGACCGGCTTCGTGCGCTCGTCGATGTCTACCCGGGCGTCGAGCGCGAGGACGAGATGGTCGCCGCCTTCGACTTTTGCCTCCACGGTCGCGGCGGCGCAGCGCCATCGATCGACACAGCGATGCACGGACTCGTCGATGCCAATCACGTCGATCATCTCCACCCCGATTCGGGGATCGCGTTCGCGACGGCGGCCGACGGCGAATCCCTGACCCGCAGTTGTTTCGGCGAACGCGTCGCGTGGGTCGACTGGCGCCGGCCGGGCTTTCAGCTGGGACTCGACATCGCAGCAATCCGGCGCGACCATCCCGATGCGATCGGGGCGATCCTCGGGGGCCATGGGATCATCGCCTGGGGCGATACGTCCGAGGAATGCGAGGAGCGGTCGCTCGACATCATCCGGGGCGCGGAACGGTTCATCGCGCACAACGGGCGGTCCGACCCGTTCGGTCCGACCATCGACGGCTTCGACGCGCTCCCGGAGCCCGAGCGGCACGCTCGTGCGGCCGCGATCTTCCCGCTTCTGCGCGGCCTGGCTTCGACTGATCGCCCGATGGTCGGTCACTACACCGACAGCGACGTCGTGCTCGACTTCCTGCGACGCGCCCAACACCCGCGCCTGGCGGCGCTCGGCACGTCGTGCCCCGACCATTTCCTGCGGACCAAGGTCCGGCCGATGGTCCTCGACCTGCCGCAGACCGCTGACCTCGCCGATGTGGTCACCCGGCTTGGCGAGCTGCACGCGGTCTACCGGGAGGACTACCGCGACTACTACGGGCGCTACGCCACGCCCGACAGTCCGCCGATGCGCGGCGCGGATCCGGCGATCGTGCTCATCCCGGGGATCGGCATGTTCAGCTTCGGGGCCACCAAGCAGACCGCCCGGGTGGCCGGCGAGTTCTATGTCAACGCGATCAACGTCATGCGCGGTGCCGAGTCGCTGTCCAGGTACGTCCCGATCGCGGAGTCGGAGAAATTCCGCATCGAGTATTGGGCCCTCGAGGAGGCGAAGCTCGCGAGGATGCCGGCACCCAAGCCGCTTGCCACGCGGGTCGCGTTCGTGACCGGTGCCGGATCGGGAATCGGCAAGGCGATCGCCCACCGCCTCGCCGCCGAAGGTGCGTGCGTCGTCGTCGCCGACATCGATCCGGCCAGCGCAGAGGCCGTCTCTCGCGAGCTCGGGAGTGCGGACGTCGCGATGAGCGTTGCGGCGGACGTCACCGACGAAGCGCAGATCGTCGCTGCGTTCCAGCGGGCTGTGCTCGCATTCGGCGGTGTCGATCTCATCGTCAACAACGCCGGCCTGTCGATCTCGAAGCCGCTGCTCGAGACGACGGCGCAGGACTGGGACCTCCAGCACGACGTCATGGCCCGCGGCTCATTCCTCGTCTCACGCGAGGCGGCCCGGATCCTCATCGACCAGGCGATGGGCGGCGACCTGATCTACATCGTCAGCAAGAACGCGCTCTTCGCCGGGCCGAACAACGTGGCCTACGGGGCATCGAAGGCCGACCAGGCCCACCAGGTTCGGCTGCTCGCAGCCGAGCTCGGCGCCTACGGGATCCGGGTCAACGGGGTCAATCCCGACGGGGTCGTCCGCGGCTCCGGCATCTTCGCCAAGGGCTGGGGCGCCGACCGCGCCCGCACCTACGGGATCCCGGAGGACAAGCTCGGGGAGTTCTACGCGCAGCGGACGCTCCTGAAGCGCGAGGTCCTGCCGGAGCATGTCGCGGCGGCCGTCTTCGCCCTGATCGGCGGGGATCTCAGCCAGACGACCGGACTCCACATCCCGGTCGACGCCGGCGTTGCGGCCGCGTTCCTCAGGTGACGGGCCGGCTCGTCGCGGCCGTCGATCTCGGCGCGTCGAGCGGCCGGGTCATGGTCGGGCGAGTCGCACCGAACGAGCTCGAGCTGACCGAGGTCCACCGCTTTCCAAACGACCCGGTCCGGCTTCCCGACGGGCTCCATTGGGACATCCTGCGGCTGTATCGCGAGGTCCTCGCCGGACTTCGCGAGGCGACCCGCGCAACCGACGGGCTGGTCAGCATCGGGATCGACTCGTGGGCGATCGACTACGGCCTGCTCGACGACGCCGGGAGCCTGCTCGGCGATCCGTTCCACTACCGCGACGCCCGCCACGCGGCCGCGGTCGGAGCGGTCCACGACGTCATCGCGCCGGCCGACCTGTATGCGCGGACGGGGCTCCAGTTCCTTCCGTTCAACACGATCTACCAGCTCGCGGCCGCCCGCGGCACGGCGGCGTTCGGGGCCGCGCGGACGATGCTGCTCATCCCGGATCTGCTGGGGTACTGGCTGTCGGGCACGCGGGTCGCGGAGGTAACGAACGCGTCAACGACGGCCCTGCTGGATGTCCACCGACGGACCTGGGACATCGACTTGATCGATTCGCTCGGCTTCCCGCCTTCGCTGTTCCCGCCGCTTGGTGCCCCGGGCGACGTGATCGGCCCACTGCGGGACGACGTCCGCGCCGAGACCGAGACCTCGGCCGAGACGCTCCTCACTCTCGTTGGCTCGCACGACACGGCGTCTGCGATCGTCGGGGTGCCGGCGGGCGACGCGCTGTTCGCCTACATCGCGTGCGGCACGTGGTCGCTCGTCGGTGTCGAGCTCGACCACGCGATCCTGTCCGACGAGAGCCGCGAGGCGAACTTCACCAATGAGGGCGGAGTCGACGCTCGGATCCGCTACCTGCGCAATGTCATGGGTCTGTGGCTCCTCCAGGAGTCGCTCCGGACGTGGGATCTCGAGGGCAGTCCGGAACACCTGCCGGCCCTGCTCATCGCCGCCGGCGAGCTCGGGCCCGGCGGACCGATCATCGATCCCGACGACCCCGCGTTCCTGCCGCCCGGCGACATGCCCGCACGGATAGAGGCAGCCTGTCGTGAGGCGGACAAGCCCGTGCCGCCAACACGGGCCGGACTCGTGCGGTGCATCCTTGACAGCCTCGCGGAGGCGTACGGCCGCGCGGTGCGCGATGCGGCGCGACTTTCCGGCCAGGCCGTGGAGGTGGTCCATCTCGTTGGCGGCGGTGCCCAAAACTCGCTCCTGTGCCAGCTCACCGCGGAGGCGTGCGAGGTGCCCGTGATCGCCGGACCGGTCGAGGCGACGGCGCTGGGCAACGTGCTGATCCAGGCCAGGGCGCGCGGGCTCGTCGCCGGCGACCTGGAGACGCTCCGAGCACTGGTCCGCTCGACCCAGAGCATCCGCCGATACGAGCCCCGCGCATCCATGGCCCGGCGAGGAGCCTGACCTCGGTGCGCATCGCGCTGTTCATCACCTGCTACAACGACCTGCTGTTCCCGGAAGTCGGGCAGGCGATGGTCCGCCTGTTCAGGCGGCTGGGCAACGACGTCGAATTCCCGGCCGAGCAGACCTGTTGCGGCCAGATGCACTTCAACTCCGGCTACCAGGATGCGTGCATCCCGCTCGTCCAGCGCTTCGTTGCGGCCTTCGCCGGATACGACGTCGTCGTCACACCGTCGGGATCGTGTGCCTCGATGGTCCGCCGCTATCACCCGCTCGTGGCCGAGCTCGCGGCGGATCGCGGCGCGGATGCCGGATTGGCGGATCGAGTGGCCGCGGTGTCGCCGCGGGTCCTCGAGCTGAGCGAGTTCCTCGTCGATACGCTCGGGGTCACCGACGTCGGTGCGCGGTTCCCGCACAAGGTCGCGTTCCACCCGACCTGCCACTCCACGCGCCTGCTCGGCGTCGGCGACCGGCCGACGAGGCTGCTGGCCGGGGTCGAAGGGTTGACCCTCGTCGACCTTCCACGGTCGGAGGCATGCTGCGGGTTCGGTGGGACATTCGCGGTCAAGAACGCCGACACCTCGGTCGCAATGGGCCGGGACAAGGTCGATGACGTGCTCGGAACCGGCGCCGAGGTCCTAACCGCCGGGGACACGTCATGCCTCATGCACATCGGCGGCCTGCTGTCGCGGCGGCGATCCTCCGTCCGGGTGATGCACCTCGCCGAGATCCTCGCGGCGACCGGGACCGACGCGTGAGCGGCACCGCCGGGACAGACCGGCGCGCCGAGCACGAGCCGACCTTCGCCGCGACCCCGCCGTTTCCGGAGGCCGCGCGCGCCGCCCTCGCCAACGATCAACTCCGGGCGAACCTGGGCCGGGCGACCGCAACGATCAGGACGAAGCGCGCCGCGGTGGTGGCCGAGCGGGCCGATTGGGAATCGCTTCGCCTCGCCGGTGCCGCCATCAAGGACGAGGTCCTCCGCGACCTGCCGGCCCTCCTCGAACAGCTCGAGCGCGCGGTCACCGACGCCGGCGGCATCGTCCATTGGGCCCGCGACGGCGCGGAGGCGAACGCGATCGTCGCGGCGATCGTCCGCGAGCACGACGCGACCGAGGTCGTCAAGGTCAAATCGATGGCGACCCAGGAGATCGAGCTCAACGAGGCCCTTCGACAGGAAGGGATCGATGTCTGGGAGACGGACCTCGCCGAGATGATCGTCCAACTCGGTCACGACCTGCCGTCCCACATCCTGGTTCCGGCGATCCATCGCAACCGGACCGAGATCCGGGACATCTTCCGCGAGGAGATGTGGCGCGTCGGCCGGCCGGCACCTGACGGCCTGTCCGACGATCCGCCCGATCTGGCCGAGGCGGCGCGCCTGCACCTGCGCGAGAAGTTCCTTCGCGCCCGGGTCGCGGTCTCCGGGGCAAACTTCGCCATCGCCGAGACCGGCACGATCGTGGTCCTCGAATCGGAGGGCAACGGACGGATGTGCCTCACCCTGCCCGAGGTTCTCATCACCGTCATGGGCATCGAGAAGCTCCTCCCGACCTGGCGCGATCTCGAGGTCTTCCTCCAGCTGCTGCCGCGTTCGTCGACCGCCGAGCGGATGAACCCGTACACCTCCACCTGGACGGGCGTGACGCCCGGCGACGGGCCGAGCGAGTTCCACCTGATCCTGCTCGACAACGGCCGGACGGATGTGCTGACGGACACGACAGGTCGCCAGGCGCTCCGCTGCATCCGTTGCTCGGCGTGCCTCAATGTCTGTCCGGTCTACGAGCGGACGGGTGGGCAGGCATACGGCTCGGTCTACCCCGGGCCGATCGGGGCGATCCTGACGCCGCAGCTCCGCGGGATCGCGAAGCATCCGGTCGACAAGCAGACCGCGTCGCTGCCGTATGCGTCGTCGCTGTGCGGCGCCTGCTTCGACGTCTGCCCCGTCCGGATCGACATCCCCGAGGTGCTCGTTCACCTCCGCGGGCAGGTAGTCCGGCAATCAGAGGCGACCCACCGACTGCCGACCGCCGAGGCCGTCGGGATGCGGGCAACCGCCTGGACTTTCCGAAGCTCGCGACGGCTCAGCCTGGCCGAGCGAGCGGCAGGACTGGCCGGACGGCTGTTCGGGCGACGCGGCAGGTTGCGGCGGATACCCGGGCCCGGCCCCGTCGGAGCGTGGTTCCGGGCACGGGACCTCAAGGCCCCCGCGCGCGAATCGTTCCGCGCGTGGTGGCGTCGCACCGACGGCGGCCGAGGCGGCGACTGATGGCAGACAAGGTTTCCGCGGCCCCGAGCGATGCTCGCGGGGCCGTCCTCGGGCGGATCCGCGCCGCGCTCGCGGACCAGCCGCCATCGACCGCGATCCCACGCGACTACGAACGATCGCTGCCGCCTGATACGGACATCGCCGAGCTGTTCGTGGAGCGCGTGAGCGACTACCGGGCAACGGTCCACCGCTCGACAGCCGCGGGATTGCCCGCACGCATCGCATCGGTCCTGACCGCGCTGGGGGCGAAGCGGCTCGCTGTTCCGGATGGGATCCCCGACGCCTGGCTCGAGGGAATCGAGATCGAGCGTGTCGGGGACGACCCGCCGTTGAGCTTCCGCGACCTCGACCTGCTCGACGGCGTCATCACCGGCTGTGCCGTGGCCATCGCCGAAACGGGCACGATCGTCCTCGACGGCGGCCCCGGCCAAGGCCGGCGAGCCCTCAGTCTTCTGCCCGACCTCCACGTCTGCATCGTCGCGTCCAGCCAGGTGGTGGGCAGCGTGCCGGAAGCCCTGACCCGCCTGTCGCCGACCCGGCCGCAGACGTGGATCAGCGGACCGTCTGCCACGAGCGACATCGAGCTGCAACGGGTTGAGGGTGTCCACGGCCCGCGACTCCTCGACGTCGTCTTCGTCGAGGACTGACCTCGTGCTCCACATCTGACACCGACTTCAGGATCTCGTTGGCCCGGCGCACCTCGCGGATCTCAAGAGACTGGAGTCGCCATCGAATCGACGTTCATCAAGCTCTCGTATCCATTCGCCACATATGGGATCCTGAAGCTGATCGACAGCTCGCAGAGGTGCCCTCACGCTCCGACCCGCGTTTGGCGGACCTTGTGACCGCGGTTGTGGCCCGAGGCGGTCCGCATGGCTATCGCGCGGATACGGTGAGGCAGGCGGGGGGTGCCTTCGACTTCGGCCAGAAGAAAGGCCGTTTCGCCGTGGATCACCGCGCCAGTCCTCCGGACGCAGCATCGGCTGGTGAAGGATTGAAATGTTTACAGCGATGATGCTGTGACGTTGGTTGCGGCGCGACGCCCAGCGAAACACAGGAGCGTTCGACGTCGGCGAAATCGCTTCCACGTCCGAGAGTCCTGCGTTACGTGCGTGGTGGCCGCCGAGCCGGCGAACCGAGATCTCTCGACCGCCTAGCCCTTGCAGCCCACGGTGAAGCCGAACACCGCGGACATGGGGGAAGGGGCCACTGGGTCTTGTCAAGGTCTGTCCTCCCATTGGGCGTCGAAATGCTGACCGTTCCGCCAGACGCCCCAGACCAGGCTGAGCGCCTTGCGCAAGCAGTGCCCGAGGGCGTTCATCTTCGATTTGCCGGCGGCCCGCTTGCGAGCATAGTGGGCGGCGATCACCGGGTTGTGCACGACGCCCACCACGGCCATCCGATAGGCGGCCGCGCGGAGGTGGCTGTTGCCGGCCTTGCTCATGTGCCAGGCGGTCTCGGGGTTCGAGCCCTTGCGACCCGAGCTGCGCTCGGCCGGATGGACGCCGGCGAAGGCGAGGAGCTGGTCGAAGTCGGTGAACCGGTCGATGTCGCCGATCTCGGCGAGCACCGTCGCCGCGATCGATGGGCCGACGCCCGGGATCGTCTGGAGGCGGCGGGCCGTCTCGCCATCGAGCAGGCCCGCGACCCGGGCGTCGGCAGCGCCGATCTGGCGCTCGAGCAGGTCGTACTGGTCGAGGAGGAGGCCGACCTCGAAGGCGACCTCGGCGTCGAGCTCGGGCACCGCGATCGAGTCGGCCGCGGCGGCCTGGAGCCGCTCTGCCCGGGCCACCCGAGCCGGCGACAGCCCGGTCCGGCGTTCGCGTTGGCCAGGCTCGACGTCCGGCGCCGGGTCGCGGCCCGCGCCGTCGGGGCGACCCGCAGGATCTCCCGGGCGGTCCGGCACGTCGGATCGTCGAACAGCTCACCGAGTTCCGGGAAGCCGAGCTCGACCAGCCGGATCAGCCGCTGGCAGACCCGCGCCTGCTCGGTCACGAGGGTCATCGCGAAGCGGGCGGCCTGGCGCAGCTCGGCGCCGGCGAGCGGGTCGCGGGCGGGTGGCGTGTCGCGCATGGCCATCTCGGCGAGGCTCCGGGCATCGGCCGGGTCGGACTTCGTGCGAGCGAGCCGGCTCTTGGCAAAGTACTGAGCGGGTTGACCACGGCCACCGGGACCTGCCGTTGGCGCAGGTGCGCCGCGAGCGGCATCCAGTAATGACCCGACGACTCCATTGTCACGAGGCGTACCGCTTCGGTCTGCCGCTCGAGCCAGGCGTCGAGCGCGGCAAAGCCGGCTCGACTCTGGTCGACTCGGAGGATCTCCCGGTCGGCCTTCAGGTTCCCAGCTCGACAGCGCGCCACAACGTGGCTCCGTCCCCCGATATCGATCCCGATCGTGGTCACTGGGCGGCCTCCTTCCGACCCGCCAGGGGTGCCCGCTCTCCCGGTCGACGTCAGCTGATGTATCCGATCACCGGTCAACGCCTGAAGGGTTCAATTTCCCCGATTCGTGGTCTGCGCCACCGGTAGCATGCGCTCTCCTCTACCGGAAGGAGCTCCATGCTGTTCTCGCTCGTGTAGTTCCTGATCCGCCGTCTCCTCGGAGCCGGAGGTCGCCGACCAGACGAGAAGGACATCGAGCTCCTGGTGCTCCGGCACCAGGTGAAGGTGCTGCAGCGGCAGGTGCAGCGCCCTCGACTCAACCGTCTCGAGCGGGTCCTGTTGGCGGCGGCGAGCAGGGCGATGACGAGGAGCAGCTGGTCCTCGTTCGTGGTGAAGCCCGAGACCCTGCTCCGCTGGCATCGGGAACTCGTCAGGAAGAAGTGGACACAGAGG
>Ga0136633_1000695_pt1 | contig 25369 bp, 25 predicted proteins | sample AntDrymeUQ832206_2_FD_105494 | JGI IMG/M metagenome (GOLD analysis project Ga0136633, IMG submission 105494) | Polar desert sand microbial communities from Dry Valleys, Antarctica - metaG UQ83 (22.06) | ecosystem: Environmental > Terrestrial > Soil > Desert | place: Antarctica: Dry Valley... | reverse complement strand
TACGGAGCGGTCGTGACGGTCAACCGAAAGGGCCGCTGACCAGGGCTTCTGCGATTCCGCCGCAGGTGGCTCGGCGTCTCGATCCTGCTTTGCAAGCAGGAAGTCGTGGGTTCGAGTCCCATCGCCTCCACCAACCCCCACGCCCACCAACCGGCTCCACGGGACGACGCGCTCAGTCCGTCTGGACATTGCCGTGCAGGCGCGGAAAGCGTGACTCCGTGGTCGTCATGATCGCCTCGAACACGAAGGCGAAGACGACGAAGCACAGCGCGAAAGAGATGACGCCGACCGCGCGAGAGCCGATCTCGAACTCGGACGTGCTCAGGTAGAAGGGCCACCCGATCAGGATCAACATCAGCCCGGAGTAGAGAGCGGCGCGCTGCGAGGGTGTTGCGCGCCGGAGCAGGAACAGGCGCAAGAGCGTGAAGACCAGGCCGAGGAAGAGCCCGACGAAGGCAACGGGCACGACCACGGCCATGGTGCCTTCGAGGGTCAGGATCGGAACGGGCGACGGCACCAGTTCCCCGTCGGGGTTCTGGATGCGAGCCAGTGGCGCCTCTTCGGATAACGCGACTGCTCGCATAGCGACACGGGCGCTGATGCCCGCGGCGACGCCAGCCAAGCCGCCAGCGACGATGCCCGCGATACCCACCCAGCCAGACGTCGTGCGCAGCCGTCCCGTCGCCCCTCCCCGAAGGCCAATGTAGACCTAGCCCCCTGCCGCCCGCTGGGCCACGAGCGAGGTCCGCGACATCATCAAGTCGGGCACGGAGCCCGTCATACGATCGGGCCATCAGCGTCGTCGAAACGGAGCGTGAGCCGAACCTCCGCCGAACCGGAACCCCGGCGATGGTCTTCGCCGGCGTTGTGGGGATCTCACTCGTCGCCGCACCGCTCGCGGCCGAGCGAGTTTTTGCCGCCGAGGGGGCGCACCTCGTTACCCGCTTCGCCCTCACCGCGGCCGCGGTGCTGGCGGCCTTCGCCGCGGGGGATGCGGCCTTCCGTTCTCGCGGTTCGTTCCGGTGGGGCTGGGGCATGATGGCCTTCGCCGCGACCTGTTGGTCGATTTCGAATCTCATCGCGGCCTACGCCGAGATGGCGCGGGGTAGGGCGCTGCCCGTCCCGTCACCGGCGGATGTGCCCGCAGCCATAGCGGTCTTCTCAGCCGCCTTGGGTGTACTTAGCCTTCTCGGCGCCGTGCTGCCGTCTACGGCGCGCCTGCGTGCCTTGCTCGACGGACTGCTCATCGCCAGCACGCTTCTGTTCGTCGCGTGGGACCTCGTGCTCCGCGACCTCCATGTCGGCGCGGCCGGCGGCCCCGAGCGCGCCCTGGCTCTCGGCTATCCGCTGGGCGACGTGGCGATATTGGCGCTCTTGCTCGTCAGCAGTACCCGTCTCCGCTTGACCCGACCCTGGATATTGCTGATGGCCGGGTTCGGGCTCCACACCATCAGTCATGCGGCCTTCGCCTATCTGGAGGTTGCGGGGGACTCCGAACGGGGAGCCGAGACCGTCAGCTGGATTGCAGGCACCTTGCTGATCGCGCTCGCCGCCCTCCCTGGCAAATCGACATTCGAGCGTCGAAGTTCGGCGCCCCGAGCCGGCACCGCGGCCGACGTGCTCGTGCCCATGCTCCCTCTCGCTCTATGTCTCGCCCTCGCGGCTCGCCGGCTCACTCAAGGCCCCCTCGAGCCGTTCCTGCTGATGAATGCGGGAGTGATCGTGGTCCTGCTCGTGGCGCGCCAGCTCCTCGCGCAAGTCGAGTACCTCGGTCTCTACCGGCAGCTCGAAGCGAGCGTTCTGCACGGCGTCGACATCCTCACCGTCGTCGCACCGGATGGGCGGATCCTTCAACAGACCGGACCCTCCGAGCGCATCCTCGGTCATAAATCCGGCGATCTCGTGGGGACTCTCTTCGGGGACCTCATCCATCCGAACGGACGACAAGACGTCGTGAACTTCCTCCGGAAGGCCCCGGCGCCGCCCGCGCCGCCCGCGGCTCTCGAGCTCATGCTCCGTCGCGGCGACGGTCAGTGGACCTTGACCCAGACCACGGTTTCCGACCTCCGAAGGCACCCGGATGTCGGCGGGTATCTACTCAGCAGTCGCGACGTGGGCGGTCGCAAACCACTGAACGATCAGCTCAATCCCGACGCGCTGAAGGATCCCCTGACCGGGCTGGGTAACCGCGTCATGTTCCTGGACCACATTCGCAGCGCGGTGGACCGATTGGCGGCGACTCCCAATCTGTTGACCGTCGTGCTGATCGATGTCGACGGCTTCAGCGAACTCAACAACACACTGGGTGACGCCGCGGGAGATCTCCTACTCATCGAAGTTGCGACGCGGCTCAAGGCCGTTTCCCGGAAGGGCGACACCCTGGCGCGCGTGGGCGGCGACGAGTTCGGGATACTCCTCGAGCGCTGGGACCAGGATCCGCCGATGTCCATGGCCGATCGGGCCCTGGCTCGGCTGCGCGAGCCCTTTGCACTCCACGGCCGTGAGATTCCGATAAGCGCGAGCGCCGGAGTGGCTCCGGGCACCATCGCGGCGCTCACCGCGGAAAGCCTGCTGCGCAGCGCGGATCTGGCTCTCGGCCAGGCCAAGGCCGAGGGGAAATCCAAGATCTCCGTCTTCCGTCAGGACATGCAGACGACGGCCCGGCGGCGCATGGAGGTCGAGTCCGATCTGCGCCGCGCTCTGGAGCAGAACGAGCTGGTCCTCTACTTCCAACCGATTGTCGACCTTCCCAGCGGACGTATCGCGGGAGCTGAAGCATTGATGCGGTGGAATCAAGGTGGGCGGGGAATGACTGCCCCGTCGGAGTTCCTCGCCGTGGCCGAGGAGAGCGACCTCGTGATCAGCCTCGGTCGATGGGCACTACTCGAAGCCTGCCGCCAGGCCCGAATATCTCAGGCCTCGTATACGACCGACCCGCCCTTCTACGTCAGCGTGAACCTGTCCGGCCGCCAGCTCATGCACCCCAACCTGGTGGGAGAGGTGTTCAACGCGGTCCGCAAGACCGAGCTGGATCCATCGAGCCTCGTTCTCGAGATCACGGAGAACGCTCTGACCGACGAAAGTCAGGACCTCACCGCAACCGTCAGCGAGCTGAAACGGCTCGGCGTCCAGCTGGCCATCGACGACTTCGGTACCGGTTCGTCGTCGCTCAGCCGGCTCCGGTCCTTTCCGGTGGACAAGATCAAGATCGACCGGCCGTTCGTGGCCGACATCCGCAGCTCTACCGACGAGGCGCCGCTCCTCGCCGCCATCGTCGCCATGGCCCACAGCCTCGGGGTGACGACGGTTGCCGAGGGAGTCGAGACCGTCGAGCAACTCGCGTTCCTGTGGCGACAGGGCTGCGAGAGCGCGCAGGGCTTCGGCGTCTACAAGCCGGTTCCCGCTGACGAGCTCGGCCAACTCCTCGGCGGGCACATGCTGATGCTGGAGGCCATCCCACTCCGGCCGCTGTCGGCCGACGCGCAGGGCTATATGGACGTCATCGCCGATGTCGCCCGCGCCGACGCGCCGTTGGACCAGGTGGCCGGCCCGCTACTTGCCCAACTTCTTCGAATCACCGGGGCGGACGCGGCGTTCCTCACGCAGGACGACCCGAGCCATGTCGTCGAGACCATTCGCGGTTCCATTGGTCGAGCCGGAAGCGGCCTCGACGTTCATCCGGGACTGGTGCTGTCGCTCTCCGGCTCCCCATCCGACGAGGCTCGGAGGAGCGGCGCCTACATCGAGGGCGACCTGCCCTCCCGGTATCCGAAACACGATCTCGCGAAGGTGGTGCGGGCCGTGTCGCACCTCGGGGTGCCGGTAAGGACTCCCGAGGGTTCGACTTTCGGCACTCTGTGCTTGTCGTCGGTCCGACAACACGCTTTCGCGGACGACCTGGAGCAGCTGGTGGAATTGCTGGCCCGCCTTCTCGGAAACCACCCGGAGGCCCGAGCCGCGTCTCCAGCCTGAACTCCCAGCTCCGCCAACCCAGAGTAGCCCTCTCCGGTTGGCGTGACGCTGTCAGCTCCCGTAGCCCGCTGTGCGGGCGCGGGCTACTGCCGCGGCCCGGTTCTGCACATGAAGCTTCATGAAAACCGCCGACACATTGTTGCGGACGGTCTTCTCGGCGAGTTGAAGCCGCGCTGCAATATCGCGGTTGTCGAAGCCCTGGGCGACCAGTTCGAGAACGTCCTCTTCGCGCGCGGTCAGCGAGGGAAACGGCCTAGTCGAGCGTTCCAATGTCGGACGTCGGGCCGCGTCGGCGAGAACCCGTTCGGAGATGCCGGCGCCGAAGACCGCTTCACCCCGGGCGACCGAAATTACGGCGCGGGCGATATCGGTGCCGCTCGCGTCCTTGAGGAGATAGCCACGAGCGCCGGCGCGCAGCGCCGCAAAGATCGTTTGCTCGTCCTCGCTCATCGTGAGCACGAGCACCTTGATGGAAGGATGCCGTGTCGCGAATTGGCGTGTGGCCTCGATGCCGCTGGTGCCCGGCAGGGCGAGGTCCATGATGGCGACCTCCACGGCCTGCGCGGACGCGACGTCGAGCGCTTCGGCGGCCGAGCCGACCGCTGCGATGACATCGATGCCGTGGTCGGCGAGCACGGTGGCCAGGCCGTCGCGGAACACGGGGTGGTCCTCGACGAGAAGCACCTGGACCTTTTCGGTCATGGCGTCCCCCAGGGAAGGCGGGCAAGCACGGAGGTGCCGTTACCGGGTGCGGAGTTTATGACGAGCTCGCCGCCTATCTCGGCGGTGCGTTCGTGCATGCTTTGCAACCCCATACCCGACGCGGTCTCAGGCCCGAAGCCGGAGCCGTCGTCACGGACCTCGACGGTCAACCAGTCGCCCACTACCCGCACGTCCACGACGCATCGGGACGGGCAGCCGTGGCGGAGGCTGTTTGTCACGGCTTCGGCAGTGAGGCGATAGGCGCTGCTCTCTACCGCGGCGGGCAGCGCGGGCAGATCGTCGGCGACTCGGACTACAACTCGGCTGTTGTCGCCGTCGAGCTGAGCGAGCTCACGAAGGGCCTCGCCGAGCCCCAAGTCGTCGACCGGGGCGGGCCGCAGTCCGTTGACGAGCCGTCGTACCTCGCGAGCGGTCTCCTGGAGCTGCTTTCGCAGGCCGAGGGCGCGCTCCGCCAGCTCGGACTCGGGCCCGAGGCGGTGGGCGAGCGTCTCCACTTGGAGGGCCATACCGGCGAGTGACGGTCCGACGCCATCGTGCAGGTCTCGGCGTAGCCGCCGACGTTCCTCTTCGCGGGCCGTGACGAGCTGTTCGCGGATCCGCTGTAGATCTCGGGCGATGGCATCGGTGTGCATGATCGCTCCGATGCGTTGAGCGGCGGTGACGAGCGCCGTGTACACCGCGGGCGGCAGCTCGTCCTCCCGCGGACGACGTCCGACGGCGAGGGTCGCGAGGTGGCGGCCTTCAGCGGTTATCGGGACTTCGACCACGCCAACCGCGCTACGGCCGCGAGTAACCAGCGTGTCACCGGTGGCCGCGTCGATCACAGCGACCGAGGGAAGCGCCAGCCCATCGGCAACCGTGGCGACGACGCGGCTGACCGCCGCGAGAGCGTCGCCGGTGGCGTGGGTATCGTTCATGAGGGCGATGACAGCCAGCGGATCGTGTCGGACCCCGAAGAGGCGTCGGTCCACGAACGACCGGACCAGGGTGCGCAGCGCGCTGGCTACGACAACGGCAACGGCCGACGCGGGCGCGCTGACGTGGCCGCCTATTCCTGCGAGGCTCGCGCCTGTAACCACGAGCCCATAGCTGCCAGCCGCGATTGCCGCCAGCGCGCCGTATAGCGCGACGCGACGCAGAAAGGCATCGACCCCGAGGAGCTGATGGCGCCACACCGCGACGGCCACGGAGGTGGGGATGGCGGCGAAAGCGGCGGCGAACAGCGCGTCCCGAACGGCGAGTGGCGAGTCGCCCAGGGCGGCGACCAGGCCCAGCAAAATCAGGCATGTGAGGAAGCCCAAAAACAACCAATCGAGTTGTGCTCGGGCACGGCCCGCGGCCCCACGGCGACGGGAGAAGAACGCGGCGATGCACACCGCCGAGCCGGGTAACGCGACGAGCATGGATGTCACACTCTGCACGACGATGAACGGCCGATGATCGCGACCGAGCCCCAAAGGGTTCTCTACCAGCGGGCTGGCGATGCCGTCGATTTCACCGGGCCTGAACGCCGCGGCTGTTGCGCTGAGCGCCAAGAGTCCGAGCACGCTCCACAGCACGGGCCGCCACCGCGTGGACGGCAAGGTGCCACCCGGGAAAAGCAACGGCAGGAGCGTCGGCTGCACCCAGTAGCCCGCCCACGTCCACATCGCCAGCCAGGCGACCGGCGCCACCCAGGGCGAGCCGCCACCCGCGACTTCGACGTGATACACGAGTTCGTGTGAGGCAGCCGACACGCCGACCAACCCACCAGCTGCCAGTACGACGGCCGTAATGTTTCTAGGCTCCCTCCACGCCACGAGCGCTCCCACAACCGGGAAGGTCGCGCCAACGATGGCGTCGGCGTAAAAGAACCGGAACACGCCCTCGTCGTGGCCCGACGCAAGAAGGTGCGCCACGACAGCGCCGCCTGACAAGACCGCGCACAACACGGCCCACCCGACCGCCACCCGCACCGGCCACCGACGCACTCCGTCAACCACCCGCCCATTGTCCGTCGCCCGAGGCCAGGCGGGAAGGGACTGCCGTCCCGGGTCATCGGGACACAGATCTCCCGGCATACCGGGACCCCCGCACCTTCCTGGACCAATTGGTCCCGTGTACTACGGGTGCATGAGACGCAACCAACCACGGCGCATTGCCGCCCTCCTGTTCTGCACGGCGGTCATCGGTGCCACCGCGTGCGGTGCCGATGACGATGCAGTCACCTTGTCGCAGGGCTTCTGTGAGGCCAAGGCCACCTTCGACGCCGTTTCACCCGACACGCCCGACGAGGCGGCGCTCCGGCGCTACCAGGGCGAGGCCGTTCCGCTCCTCGACCGCATGGGCGACGAGGCGCCGGGCCAGCTCACAGGCGCAGTGTCGACATGGCGGGATTCCATCACCGAGCCCAGGACTCTCGAGGAAGCCAGCGCCGCCGCGACGGACGAAAAGGTCTCGAACGCCAAAGCACTCATTGGGGTGTCCGTACATGAGCAATGCGGCTTCGAGCAGGCCGAGTTCGTCGTGGTCGACCACGCGTTCCAGTCAGCACCCGAGTCCATGCAAAGCGGCCGCACCAGCTTGCTGCTGGACAACCGCGGTGATGCCCTCCACGCCATCGTCGTGTTCCGCGTCAACGATGACGTGCCCGACGGGGAGGTTCTGGGCCTCATCGGCACCGATGGCCTCGAGACCCGCGCCGCGTTCGTCAACGCCATGCCAACCGACGGCGGGCACAAGGCGGCACTTGTCATCGACCTCGAACCCGGCCGTTACATCTACTTCGACGACGAACACATCGACGAAATGCGGGGCCGGTTCGTCGTCGCCGGCCGTAGTCCTGGATAGGTAAAGCGATGGGGACTATTTCCCTTTGAAGTCTGGTGCGCGCTTTTCGAGGAACGACGCCATTCCCTCCGCGAAGTCCTTGGTCTGGGTGAGAGGCAAGAGTTGGTTGAAGACCCGGGGCACGTGGTCCTCGAAGCTCTCCGTCAGGCCGGCTCGCATCATCCGCTTCGTCGCCCGCACGGCTAGAGGCGCGGCTGCCGCGATCTCGGAAGCCAGCTCCGCGGTCGCTTCTGCAAGGGATGCGTCGGGCACGACCCGGTTTATGAGGCCCCACTCGAGCGCCTCTTTTGCGGCGAGAGTCCGGCCGCTGAAGCACAACTCCGAGGCGCGGGCCCACCCGATCAGCCGGGGGAGGATCCACGTTCCGCCGCTTTCGGGGACGAGTCCCCGTCGGGTGAAGACCGCGGCGAGCTTGGCGGACTCGCCCGCCACCCTCAGGTCGCAACCCATCGCCAAGTCGAACCCGTAACCCGCGGCGCCGCCGTTGAGCGAGGCGATGGTCGGCGTGTCGATCTTGTGCAGGACGATCGGCGGAGCGTCGCGCACGTCGAGTTCGCCGGGTCGCCGGCCGATGGCGGGTCCTAACCCCTTGCCCTCCGAAACGTCGACCAGGTCGAGGCCGGCGCAGAAGGCACGCCCGTTTCCGGTCAGCACGATGACCCGCACCTCGGGATCCCGGTCCGCCTCGAGAAGCGCCGCGGAGAGGTCGATGAGCATGTCCCCGGAGATCGCGTTCATCCGGTCCGGGCGGTTAAGGGTGATCGTCGCGACGTGGCCTTCGCGCTCCGAAATCAGGTCAGCCATAAGGGCGACGCTATCTGGCGTTCAGCCCAGAAAGGGTCTGTCACGGGCCTGTCGTACCGAACTCTCCTGACCAAGAGAGAGGAACGCCATGCCCCTGAAGCTGAAGGTGAAGGTCGGCCCGCCGCACGTATCGGGCCCGCTCGCGCTGTACCCCATCTGGAGCCTGCTGCCGCCGGCCCTGCCGTACCTACCCGGGCCCCTGGCGCCGGCCGAGTCGGTGTCGATCAGCGAACTCGAGGAAGGCGCGCAGGTCGACACACTGTCCGTCCAAAACGCCGCGCTGTCGCCTGTGCTCCTGTTGGAGGGAGAGCTGGTGTCCGGAGCTCAACAGGACCGCACGCTGAATGTGTCGGTCCTCCTCGACGCGGGAACGAAGGTCACTCTGCCGGTGTCGTGTGTGGAAGCGGGGCGCTGGGGCGGTGGCTCGCACTTCACTCGAACACACCGCATGGCCTCGCCGAGCTTGCGGTGGAGCAAGACCGATGGGGTGAACGACTCCGTCAAGGCTCACGGCGGCCGGGCGAGTGATCAGGGGCAGGTCTGGGAGTCGGTCGACTCCTACGTCGACCGCTACGCCGCGGCCGCGCCTCCGCCCACGTCGGCCTTCACCGATGTCGAGGCCGCGGTCCGTCAAACGGCCGACTCGCTCGTCGGCGACCGCCGTCCGGAGCCTGGGCAGACCGGGGTGGCGGCCGCCATCGGCGGGCGGCTCGTGGCGATCGACCTGTTCGACCGCCCCGAGACCCTCGAGGCCTATTGGGACACGGTCGTAGCGGCGTACGCCGTGGATGCCGTCGATTCGATCGACATCGAGGGGGACCAATCGACCCCCGTGTCCGCCGAATCGATCACCGAACTCCTGGCGCGGATCGAGGCACTGCCGGTCGACGAGATCGAGGGCGTCGGGCTGGGCCAGGGCATCCACCTGGGCGACGGGGAGCTCCGGGCCAGCGGCCTCGTCTGGGAAGACGCGCTGGTCCACCTGGGTGTGCTGGTCGGCGCCGACTGAGCCCGACCGATAGATCGGACCCGGCCTGCGGGTCGGAGGTACCTTGGAGCTATGAAGCGCATGCTCAGTGTCGACGATCTGGCTAGGGACGACCGATTCGAACGAATCCGGATCGAAGAGCTGGTCTTCGATTCCCGACGCGCCAATGACCGGCGGAACGCCTTCGCCCCGAACGCTCTCGAGTCTCCCGATGCGTCGCGTCAGTTGATGCACTCGATCTTCGTCGGTGAGATCCAGGCCCTGGAGGGCGCGGGCCGCACCTGTTACGACTTCGACACCGGCACCGGGCCCGACGAGGTGCCCTTCGAGATGAAGCTCGACATGGCGCGCCAGTGCTGGGACGAGGCCCGTCACGTCGAGATCAGCTGCCAGCTCACCGAACACATGGGAACCCGCATCGGCGAGTACGCGGAGCAGACGATGCTCTTCGAGGCCGCCTGCAACGCGGATCCCGTTCTGCGGCTCACCGGCGTGAACCGAGCCCTCGAGGGTCTCGCCATTGACGTCTTCAACGCCATGCGGGAGTACGGCGACGCGGTGACGGACCCGGTTTTGTACTTCTGCGAGGACTGGATGCTGGCCGACGAGGTGACCCACGTGAAGATGGGCTCGGACTGGCTGCGCCGCTTGACGGCCAAGGACCCCGAGCGTCAGAAGAACGCGCTGGACTTCCAGCGGGCCGTCGACAAGCTCTTCAGCTTCGGCGGTTTCCGGGGGGAGAGCGACGAAAACCCCATCCACTTGGCGCGGACTTTCCGCCGCATGGCGGGGTTCAGCGAAGACGAGATCGTCGATCTGGTGGACGTGGCCGCGGAAGCCCAGGCCGAGGCGGAAGCGGCGATGGCCGCCTCTGCGCCCCCGAAATAGCAATTGCCATTACCAATTTGGCAAAAGTAATTGACAGTTCTGTAGAACTCCGTTAGACAATCCCCGTGAAGTCGTGGAAGGAGGGGCGCGGCGCGCTCCTCCCGGTCGTCCGGCTGATGGTGGCCCGCAACCCACTTCTCTCCGGCGCGTGCCTGGTCGTCCTCCTGCTCACGGGGGTGCTTCCCACGCTGTTCACGCTGGCGGGCGGCGCGCTCGTTGGCTCGGTTCCGGGTGCCGTCCAGGGCGGCTTCGACTCGCCCGCGGGAGAGCGGCTGATCCTGGCGGTGGCCGCAACGGTCGGCCTGTTCGTTCTCCAGCAGGGCATCGGCGCGGTCGGCGCCACGATGGCCTACGGCCTCGGCGAACGGCTGACCGGCCACCTCAAGCGCCGGGTGATGCGGGTTGTTCTCTCGCCGCCCGGAATCGCGCATCTCGAGGACTCCGACGTCATGTCGAAGATCGCCGCGGCGCAGTCAGTGGGCACCGGTCAGTACACGCCTCGCCACGCGGTCATAGCGATGCTCGCCGTGTGGGCACCACGCCTTTCGGCTCTCGGGTCGACGATATTGCTGGCCACTTTCAGGTGGTGGCTGGCGGCGGGTCTCCTCCTGGGTTGGATCGTTGTCTATGCGGTCGTCTACAGCACGTTCCGGCGTCTGATCAGTTCGATGATGAACCAGGGGGACACCCTTCGGCGCGCCAACTACATCGCGGGCCTCGGAATGACGGCCGGAGCCTCGAAGGAGACCCGGGTGTTCGGGTTGTCCACCTGGCTCGGAACGCGCTATGTGGCGGAATGGTTCAAGGCGATACGACCTCTCATGGAGGAGCGGAAGAAAGGCGCCTGGAAGTTGGTGCCGGCTTCTTTGTTCCTTGGCGCTCTCGTGTCTTTCGGCTACGTCGTCGTAGGACGGGCGGCCCTCGCCGGCGAGCTCACCCTGGGAGAGCTGATCGTGTACCTCGGATCGGTCGCCGGAATCGGCGCTTTTGCTTCGATGGGCAACCACACGCTCGAGCTGGGTTGGGGACTCGCGTCGGCCAGCCAGGTCTTCGAACTCGAGCGCGAGCTCGGTATCGAGTCGGACGCGCGGCACACCGGTGAGATCCCTGCCGGAGTCCTGCCGGCGCGCGAGATCTGTTTCGAAGGTGTGTCCTTCTCCTATCCCGGAGGGGCGAAGGTCTTCCAAGGCCTCGATCTGCGTATCGAGGCCGGCAAGTCGCTGGCCGTCGTCGGCGACAACGGCGCCGGAAAAACCACGCTCGTCAAACTGCTCGCCCGGTTATACGACCCAACGTCGGGTCGCATCACCGTCGACGGCAAGGACATCGCCGACCTGAACCCCGAGGAGTGGCAGCGCCGCGTCGCCGCCATCTTCCAGGACTTCGTGCGGTACGAGCTGAGCGCATCGGACAACGTCGTCATGGGCGCTCTGGAGCGGGCCGACGACCTCGACGCTCGAGATGATGCCGCCAGACGGGCCGGCGCCCTGGAAACCATTGAGGAGCTGAACGAGGGATGGGAAACCTCGCTCTCCCGCCAGTCCGAAAACGGAACGGACCTCTCGGGCGGCCAGTGGCAACGGGTTGCGCTGGCTCGCGCCCTGTTCGCTGTCGGGTCGGGCGCGGGCGTCCTGGTGCTCGACGAGCCAACCGCCAATCTCGACGTGAGGGCCGAGGCGGACCTGTACGACCGGTTCCTCGACCTGACCAGAGGAGTCACCACGCTGGTGATCTCCCACCGTTTCTCCACAGTTCGGCGCGCCGATCGGATCGTGGTGCTCGACGGCGGCAAGGTGATAGAGGACGGCACTCACGAAGAGCTGGTGGAGGCCGGTGGGCGCTACGCCACGATGTTCGGGCTTCAGGCGGCCCGATTCGTCGACCACCTGCCCACCGAACAACCGGTAGGGGCATCGTGAGCGCGATCAGTCAGTTCTTCCGGGGCCTAGGGGTACAGCTGGGCCTGGCCTTCCGCGCCGACCCGTGGCGCGCCTCGTTCGTGGTGTTCGGTATGGGCTTCTTCCCGGCCGCCGTCGCCATCGACTCGCTCTTCATGAAGTGGCTGGTGGACGCCTACCTCGTCGGCGACGGTCCGGCAGTCACGCGGTCCGCGGTCCTGATCGGCCTCATGACCGCCGGCGGCGCAATGCTCATCATGTTCGCCTTCAACCAGATGGTCCCGCTCATCGAGAAGACGGGGCGGCTTACCACCGAGCGGTTGATGGAGGTGACGTCCGGGATCGGCGGCTTGGAGCACTTCGAACGTCCCGAGTACGCCGACAAGATCGAGGTAATCCAGACCCACCGCAACGAACTGGCCAGCGGCGTGCAGGTTGTCAGCGGAGCTATCGGGATCTGCCTCCAGGTGCTGATCACCGCCGCCCTCCTGTCGCGAATCAATCCCGTTCTCCTGCTGTTGCCGCTGTTCGCTCTGCCCTCGTTGCTCACCGGGACCTTGGGCGAGAAGATCCGCCAGCGATACCTGGACAGAACCGCCGAAGGCGTTCGCCGAGCCCGTCACCTCTTCGAGCTCTCCACCACGGCTTCGCCCGCCAAGGAGCTGCGCGTTTTCGGGTTGCGCAACCACCTCGTGGACCGCCATCGCGCCACGTGGAACTCCGTCCTACGGGAGCACGACCGTATGGCGTGGAAGACGATCGCCATGAACGCGACGGGCTGGATCAGTTTCGCGGTGGGGTATGGCCTGGCGATCCTGCTCGTGGTGCGCCAGGCGACCACGGATCCGGCGAACACGAGCATCGGCGACGTCGTGCTCGCCTTGGGTCTGGCCGCTCGGGTCAACCAACTCGTTCTTCAGTTCACCGGTGTAATCATCGGAGCGTTCCGCGCCTCGAAGATGGCCAACCGCTACCTCTGGCTGCTCGATTACGCCGCCGACTACGCGCTGCGGACCCAGCCAACGCACCAAGCTGCGGTACCGGCCCGCCTCGATGAGGGGATCCGTCTGGAGGGTGTTCGGTTCCAGTACCCCGGAACCGACAAAGTCGTCCTCGACGGGGTCGATGTGCTTCTGCCCGCGGGCTCGACCGTGGCGGTCGTGGGGGAGAACGGCGCGGGCAAGTCCACCCTGATGAAACTGCTTTGCCGCTTCTATGACCCCACCGAGGGACGCATCACGCTCGACGGTACCGACCTCCGCCAGTTCGACACCGAAGAGTGGCGGCGGCGCATCTCCGCAGGCTTCCAGGACTTCGCCAAGTTGGAGATGCTCGCCAGAGAAGTCGTCGGCGTGGGCGACCTCGAGTCGATCGACGACACCGGAGCGGTGGCTGCCGCCCTCGACCGCGCCGGCGGTTCCGATGTCCCTGTTCGGTTACCGAAGGGTCTGGAGACGCCGATCGGCAAGTCCCTCGAAGACGGAGCAGAACTGTCGGGCGGGCAGTGGCAGAAGCTGGCGCTGGGTCGGGCCATGATGCGCCAATCACCCCTGCTACTGGTCCTCGACGAGCCGACCTCCGCGCTCGATGCACACACCGAACACGCGCTGTTCGAGCGCTACGCGGGCGCCGCGGCCGCAACGGGGGCCGCAACGGGGGCGATCACGGTGCTGGTTTCGCACCGTTTCTCGACGGTGCGGATGGCGGATCTGATCATGGTGGTGAACGATGGCGGTCTGGCCGAGGTGGGTACCCACGCCGAGCTGATCGCCCGGGGCGGTCTGTACTCCGAGCTCTTCGAGCTCCAAGCCCGCGCCTACCGCTAGGCGCAGAAGAAAGCATCGAGAGCCGAAGGCTCTCCCGAATTGCGCCGCGGCCAGCGCCGCAGGCGCTTCCGCGAGGCGCAGGAAAGTGCATTGAGGGGGTTATACTGCTGGTATGAAAACAGCGGTCTCGATGCCGGACGAGTTGTTCGAGCAAGTGGAACGGCTGGCAGAGAAGGCGGGCAAGTCCCGTAGCCAGGTCTACCGCGAAGCCCTGAGTGCCTACATCGCTGCTCAGGAAGGGTCTTTGACGGACCGAATGAATGCGGCCGTGGACCATATCGGTGAGGACGGCCTCGATGAGTGGGGTCAGGAGGCTGCTCGCCGAGTCTTCGAGCGTTCGGAGTGGGAGTAACCCAGGGCGACGTCTACTGGGCTGACTTCGGTGAGCCCCGGGGTTCTGCGCCTGCCTTCCGCCGGCCGGCCGTGGTGGTTCAATGTGACGAGATCAATGCGAGCCGAATCTCGACCGTCGTTGTCGTTCCCGTCACATCGAATCTGCGAAGGGCGGTTGCTCCGGGCAACGTGACCCTGCCCTCGCGAACGGCAGGTCTGTCGGGGGCCTCGGTCGCGAACGTGAGCCAGATCACGACGGTGGACCGGACCCAGCTACTCAACCGGATCGGGCGGCTGACCGCAATGCAACTCGGCTCAGTGATCGCAGGTGTCGACCTGATTCTTGGTAGGTAATCGTTGCTGACCGATCTCCACTCGACATGGGCCTGGGTCGTGATCATCGGCAACGGCATGGCCGGGGTTTGGTCCCTCTTCGCGTTGCGCATTCCCGGGCTGCGGACCAGAGCACTTTGGTGGTTCACCGCGATCGTGGAGATCGCGATCCTCGTTCAGGTCGTCCTCGGCGTGGTGATGGTGAGCGCCCAAGGGCTGAAGGTGGAGAAGTTCCACATGTTCTACGGCTTCGTGGCGATCATTGCCGGGACGATCATGTACTCCTACCGCCACTCACTGGCCCACCGGATCTACCTGCTCTACGGCCTAGGCGGCCTCTTCCTGATGGGGCTCGGCATCCGGGCAATACTCGTGGTGTGACCCAAGGACGCGGTCGTTTCATCCCTCTACTGCTGCTCCTCTTTCTGGGGGGAGCAGCGTGCGGCGGCGGGACCGAGGTCGATCCGGCGGCTATGGAGTCAACCACCGAGGTCGAACGTGAAGAGGACGCACCGGAAGGGGCCGCCGATGAGCTCCTGACTCAGCTGACCGAGCACGCGAATTACGAGTTCGAGGCCTCGGTTTTCGTTTTCGAAGGAGGCGAGCTCGAATTCGCGGGCCCGCTCGACCGGCGCTATTCCTTCGACTCGATCACCAAGACGATGACCGCTCTGCTGTTAGCCGACCTTCTTGCAACCGAGGAACTGGATCTCGTCACACCCGTTGGGGAGATCCTGGACGCGGGACGTAACGCGGAGATCACCCTGCTCCAGCTGGCGACTCATACATCCGGGCTTCCCGAGACGGCGGACAACTGGGACCAGTGGGAGGGCTTCACCGACGAGCAGCCCTACGCGGGATACACCGCGGACATGGCCGAGACCGCGTTGGAGATGGCGGAGCTCGACGAGGACGCGGGATACTCGAATTTCGGCTTCCAGATCCTCGGCCTGTGTGTTGAAAAAGTCGGCGAGGACACCTTGGGTGGCCTCGCCCGGCACCAGATCTTCGAGCCGGCCGGCATGAGCACGGCGGACATCCCAGTCGGAGAGCGGGGTTTGCCGGACGGACTGCTCGACGGTGAGCCCGTGCCCGCGTGGAACAACCTGCTCACGGGCGACGGTGGGGCAGGCGGCACGATCGCCGACCTGGCCGCCTATGCCGAGTTCATGCTGGACCCGCCGGCCGACTCAGCCGCGGCGGTAGATATCGCTACCACGGCTCACATTCAGCATGACGACGGCGACGCTTCGGGTCTGGCCTGGTTCATCCCCAGTGAAGGATTGCTCTCGCATGCCGGGGCAAGCGACGCCTACAACTCGATGATCGTGCTCGACCCCGACGCGGGCACCGCGGCGGGATATCTGACGGCGACCGGCGACTTGGACGACGAAGCGGTCGACCTCTTCCTCGATTACCTAGCCGCCTAACCCGAGCCCGAAGGCGGGAGCCCGGTCTAGAGGTGGACTACGAAGCAGGTGGTGGTGCGGGTGATGCCGTCGATCAACTGGACGCGGCTGACGACCATCTTGCCCAGCGCATCGACGTCCGGTGCCTCGGCGCGGGCGATGACGTCATAGGGGCCGGTGACGTCCTCGGCGGAGATGACCCCCGGGATGCCGGCCGCCTCCTGGGCGACCTTCGCGGCCATACCCACCTCGGTCTGGATCAACAGGTACGCGCTGACGGAAGCCATGAGCGAGGGACCCTACTCGGCCTTACCGCGGTTCCTCGCTGAGACGCTTTTCGAGGGCCTTGAGCTCGTCGGTGAGCGCCTCTGGCAGCCGATCGCCGAAGGTCGCGAAGTGCGACTCGATGTCCGGCACCTCCGCCCGCCATTCCTCGGGATCCACGGCGAGAACCTCGTCCAACTTCTCCGGTGCGAGTTCCAGCCCGTTGGTGTCGATGGCACCGGGCGCGGGTAGCCAGCCGATGGGCGACTCCACTGCGTCACCCGCCCCCGAGACACGCTCGAAGATCCAGCGGATCACCCGGCTGTTGTCGCCGAAGCCCGGCCAGAGAAACTTTCCGTCCGAACCCTTTCGGAACCAGTTCACGTAGAAGATCGAAGGCAGCTTGTCGGCGTCGCCCTTCGTGCCGATGTCCAGCCAATGGCTCAGGTAATCACCCATGTGGTAGCCGCAGAAGGGGAGCATGGCGAAGGGATCGCGCCGAAGCTTGCCGACCGCGCCGGCCGCCGCTGCGGTGGTTTCCGAAGCCATGATCGAGCCGATGAACACGCCGTGGTTCCAGGAATATGCCTGGTGCACCAGCGGGACGACTGAACCGCGGCGGCCCCCGACGAGGATCGCGGAGATGGGGACGCCGGCCGGGTCCTCCCACTCAGCCGCGATGGTGGGGCACTGCTCTGCAGGAGCCGTGAAGCGCGCATTGGGGTGAGCCGCGGGACGGCCGTCGCCTGACGCGTCCGCAGGGGTCCAGTCCTGGCCCCGCCAGTCCGTGAGATGCGAGGGCGTCTGGTCGTCAGGAGTCATGCCCTCCCACCAGACGTCGCCATCGTCGGTGAGCGCGGTGTTGGTGAAGATGCAGTTGTCCGTCAGAGTCGCCATGGCGTTGGGGTTGGTGTCCATGCCGGTGCCGGGCGCCACGCCGAAGAATCCGGCCTCGGGGTTGATGGCGCGGAGATAGCCGTCGGGGCCGAACTTCATCCAGCAGATGTCGTCACCGACCGTCTCGACCTTCCACCCCGGCTCGGTCGGCACCAACATGGCGAGGTTGGTCTTCCCGCAAGCCGAGGGGAACGCGCCGGTCATGTACTTCACGTCACCGTCAGGGTTGGTGACCTTGATGATGAGCATGTGCTCGGCGAGCCAGCCCTCGTCGTGCGCCATCGCCGAAGCGATTCGCAGCGCGAAGCACTTCTTGCCCAGTAGTGCGTTGCCGCCGTACCCCGAGCCGTACGACCAGATGGCCCGCTCTTCCGGGAAGTGCACGATGTACTTGTTCTCCGCGTCGCAAGGCCAGGGAACGTCCTGCTGGCCTGCCTCGAGCGGGGCACCTACCGAGTGAAGGCACGGCACGAACTCGTCGTCGCCGAGGACATCGAGAGCCTTTTGGCCCATGCGCGTCATGATCCGCATGTTCACGACCACGTAAGGCGAGTCGGTGAGCTGCACCCCGATGTGAGCGATCGGTGATCCGAGGGGCCCCATCGAAAAGGGGACCACGTACATCGTGCGTCCCTTCATCGAGCCGCGGAACAGCTCGGTCAGCGTTGCCTTCATCTCCGACGGGTCGCGCCAGTTGTTCGTGGGGCCCGCGTCGCCCTCGTCGAGCGAGCAGATGTAAGTGCGGTCCTCCACGCGTGCCACGTCACCGGCGTCGGACCGGGCGTAGTAACTGTTCGGTCGCTTCGCGTCGGACAACTTCGTGAAGGTGCCGGAATCGACCAGCAGTTGGGCCAGTCGGTCGTATTCCTCGGCGGAACCGTCGCACCACTCCACCCGGTCGGGGTTGGTGAGCGCGGCGACCTCCTCCACCCACTCGATCAGCTTCTTGTTCGTGGTGGGCAAAGCGGCGGTCGGCATGTCGGTCGGTCTCCAGTCTTCTCGCGAATGATCACGAATTGGCGTGGTGTCAGCCCGGTTAGAGCGTAGAACTCGAGCCCTCAGTGAGCCCCTCGGCTCAGATCTCCTCGCCGGGGGGAGGAGGCGGGGTACCCATGTCGACTTCGGAGCCCAGCCGCAGGTGGGTAGCGCGACCTTCCGAGTCGAGGTCGAAGACGACGCGCTGGCCCTGGCGGAGCATCCGGAAGATCGAGCCAGTCAGGGCGTCGGGCGCCAGGTCGAGCTCGGCGCGGTCTGGTTCACGCAGCAGCGAGCCCTCACCTGTGGCCGAGTCGTAGGCCTTGACTACGCCTTGCACGCCGGAGCTAGGCGGCGGTAGCGCCAGGGCCCGAGCGGCTCTCCTGAGCGGAGCGGCTGGAGCCGCGGATGGCTTTGGTGACCTTGCCCGCCTTGAGACACGAAGTGCAGACGTTTATACGCTTGGGGGAACTGCCCACCATGGCGCGGACGCGCTGAATGTTGGGATTCCAGCGACGACGCGTCTTCTTCTGGGAGAACGGCACGTTGTTGCCGAACGACGGCTTCTTGCCGCAGACATCACATACCGCTGCCATAAGGCGCAAAGGTTAGCCTCCAGGCCGATGGCTCTGGACCGCACCGGACCGGCTGACCTGGTCCGCCTGTTCACCGCCTACCGGGATGTTCTCCGGACGCACCGTGAGGTGATCAACCGGCTCAACGTCTATCCCGTTCCGGACGGTGACACCGGCACGAACATGGCCCTGACTCTCGATTCGGTCGTAAACGAGCTGGTCGACACCTCCGGCATGGAGGCGACCTGCAAGGCCATCGGCCACGGCTCGCTTATGGGAGCGCGCGGCAACTCCGGGATCATCCTCTCCCAGGTGCTTCGCGGCATCGCCGACAGTTTCAAGCCCTTGGCCGACGCCGGTGGGGCCGACTGGGCAGGCGCGCTCACCCAGGCTGCAGAAGCGGCTTACGGCGCAGTGATGCGCCCTGTGGAGGGCACCATCCTCACGGTCGTCCGCGAAGCCGCAGAAGCCGCCGCCCAATCCGCGGCCCAAATTGGGGACAGCCGTTCGGGGCTGGCCGAGGTCGTGCAGTCAGCTCGGGACGCGGCGCAGAAGTCCCTTGACCGGACGCCGGAGCTCTTGCCCGTACTGGCCCAGGCCGGAGTGGTCGACGCCGGGGGCGCCGGGTTCCTACTGCTCATGGACGCCCTCTTGCACGTGATCGACGGCCGCCCGCTCCCCGAGCCGCCCGAAGTTGACTCGCTGGCATCAGGTTCGGTGACTGCCGACTCGGCGGGAGCGAACGCGTCGCTGGACGCGGCGCACGACTCGGTCAGTGATCTGCGGTACGAGGTCATGTTCTTGCTGGACGCTCCGGATCACGCGGTCCCCGCTTTCAAGGAGGTGTGGGCCGGGGTAGGCGACTCGATCGTCGTGGTTGGGGGAGATCGTCTGTGGAACTGCCACATCCACACCGACGACATCGGCGCGTCCATCGAGGCCGCGTTGGAGATCGGCACCCCGCGCCGGATCCAAGTCACGGACCTGATGGAGCAGGTCGCTGAGGAGAAGTGGGTGCGCGACGCGGTGGCGGCTCGTGGCACCCCCACAGACGAAGAGGAGGTCGGGCCTCCGGTGCCGACTGCGGCCGTCGCTGTGGCGACCGGCGACGGCATACGCCGGATTTTCCGCTCGCTGGGGGTGCATCAGCTGATTGCCGGCGGCCAATCTATGAACCCATCAACCGCGCAGGTGCTCGAGGCCGTCGAAGCCGCGCCGGCCGAAGAGGTCGTGGTCCTGCCGAACAACAAGAACATCGTCCCGGTCGCCCAAGCCGTGCGGGAGCTGACCGACAAGACCGTTCGCGTCGTACCGACGACGAGCGTCGCCGAGGGTTTTGCCTCGCTGTTGGCTTACGACCCCGAAGCGACCGCGGATGAGAACCACCGCGCCATGACCGAGGCCGCGGCGCGGGTGATTCCGGGCGAAGTGACCCAAGCGGTGCGATCCTCCGAATCGCCCGCCGGGCCTATCCAAGCCGGCGATTGGCTCGGACTCTCGCGAGAGGGGATCGCCGCGGTCGAGTCGAGTTCGACCGACGCGGTTTGCGCCCTGTTGAGCAAGCTGGTCACCGACGATCACGAAATCGTGACGCTGATCGAGGGAGAGGGAGCGCGCCCCGCTCACACTCGCACGATCACCGAATGGCTCGCCGAGAACCGACCCAATGTCGTCGCCGAGGTGCACCACGGAGGCCAGCCGCTGTATCCGTACCTGCTGTCGATCGAATAGGGCGCGTGGCGCGCGGCCTGTCGCAGTTGGCGGCATTACCTGTCACCGAACTGCATGGCGTCGGTCCGAAGAAGCTCGCGGGACTGGAACTGCTCGATATCACGAGCGTGCTCGACATGCTCACGCACTACCCCCGTCGGTATATCGACCGGACGCGCCAGCTGCCGATCAAGGAGCTGACGGTCGGGGAAGAAGCCCTGATCGTGGTCGAGGTACGCCGGTCGCACGTGCGGCGGACGCGGAAGGGGCAGGCCATTGTCGAGATCGACGTGGGCGACGGCTCGGGCACGCTGAGGGCGACCTTCTTCAATCAGGCGTGGCGGGCCAACCAGTTGTCGGTCGGCAAGGAAGCGGTCCTGTTCGGGAAGGTCGACCTGTACCGGGGCCAGAGGCAGATGACCAACCCGGTGGTCGACCTGATCGGTAACCGGACCGGAAAGATCGTGCCGATCTATCCCCAGTCCGAGAAGGCGGGTCTGTCCACCTGGGAGCTCGCCGATTGGGCGGGCGAGGCGTTGAACCGGGCGGGGCAGTTCGACGACCCGGTCCCCGACGCGTGGCGGGACAAGTTGGATCTGCAGGACCGGACCTGGGCGTTCCGCAACGTGCACCAGCCGAGCACCATGGCTGCCTCGCAGGCCGCGAAGCGCCGCCTCGCCTTCGACGAGTTGTTCCGCCTGCAGATGACCCTGGTGCTACGGAAGCGGGCAGTGGAGCGCGCCGCCCAGGGAATCGAGCACGTGGTGGACGGCCCGCTGGTGGACCGGTTCCACGGGAGCCTGCCGTTCGAACTGACTAAGTGGCAGCGACACGCGAACGCGGAAATTGCAGGGGATCTCGCGTCGTCCGTCCCGATGCACCGCCTACTGCAGGGTGACGTCGGATCCGGGAAGACGGTGGTGGCCGCCACCGCGCTCCTGGTCGCCGTCCAGGGGGGTCACCAGGGCGCGCTGATGGCGCCAACCGAGGTGCTGGCCGAGCAGCATTTCGCCACCTTCCGATCCTTGCTGAAAGACCTGACGGTGGTCGAAGAAGGCGGTCTGTTTGGCGAGCGGCCTCTCTCGGTGGAGTTGCTCACCGGGCGGACGCCCGCCGCCGACCGGGCCCGGTTGCACGCCGGCCTGGCCGGGGGGACGGTGGACATCCTCATCGGCACCCATGCCCTTCTCACGGAGGGAGTCGAGTTCGCCGATCTCGGCGTCGTGGTGATCGACGAGCAGCATCGCTTCGGCGTGGAGCAGCGCGCCATCCTCCGGGCCAAGGGCACGGACCCGGACGTGCTGGTGATGACCGCCACGCCGATCCCGCGGACGGCCGCGATGACCCTCTACGGGGACCTGGATGTGACCACCATCGAAAGGCTCCCGCCGGGCCGTCAGGAGATTGAGACGAAGTGGGCTCCGGATCCGCTCGGCGAGGAGGAGGCGTGGGGCCGGGTGCGGGCTGAGGTGGGGCAGGGCCGGCAGGCCTACGTCGTCTGCCCGTTGGTCGAGGATTCCGTCCGCATCGAGGCGCGCTCCGCGGAGGAGGAGTTCACCCGTCTGAAGGCCCAAGTCTTCCCGGACCTGCGGCTCGAGTTGGTGCATGGGCGGATGACCTCCAAGGAGAAGGACCAGGTCATGTCCCTCTTCCGGGCTGGCGCGGTCGACGTGCTGGTGGCTACGACGGTGATCGAGGTCGGTATCGACGTGCCCAATGCAACGGTCATGGTCATCGAGTCGGCCGAGCGCTTCGGTATCGCGCAGCTGCACCAAATGCGGGGCCGGGTCGGCCGCGGCGCCGACAAGTCGTACTGCTATCTGCTCGGCGGCACCACCAAGCTGGAGGACGCGGGCGACGCGGAGGAGCGGATGAAGGCGGTAGCCGAGACGCATGACGGTTTCGTGCTGGCCGAGGTCGACCTGGAGCTGCGCGGGGAAGGCGCCGTGCTGGGCACTCGCCAGAAGGGCCGCAGTGATCTCAAGCTGGCTTCCCTGCGCCGCGACAAGGATCTTCTCGTGTCGGCGCGGGAGGCGGCCTTCGACGTCGTCGATTCCGACCCCCTGCTCGAGCGCCACCCGCTGTTGTTGAGAGAGGTGCGCAGCCTCATTACCGAAGAGGAGGCCGAGTTCCTGTTCAAGAGTTGAGCTACTTGGAGTTGGCCGAGCGTTCGACGAGTTCGGCCGCGATGTCGCGCAATTTCTCGTTGAGCGCCTGTGATTGCTGTCGCAGTAGCTCAAACGCCTCGTCCGCCGTGCAGCGGGTGGTCGCCATGATGATTCCCTTCGCCTGCTCGATCGTTGCCCGAGAGAGCATTCCTGCGTTGAGCGACTCGAACTTCCGACTGGCGGACATAGCGACCGCGGCGTGTGCCGCGAAGACCGCGCCGATCGTGTAGGAGTCGGCAACGAAGGCGGCGGGTTCCTTCGAATAGAGGTTCAACGCTCCCATGGTGTCCTCGAGTACGAAGAGGCGAAAGGAAAGCATGCTGCGCACGCCGGTCTCCTCGGCCGCACGCTTCGAGAACTCCGGCCAGCGACCTTCGCTCAATAGGTCATCGGATCGAAAGACCTCGTGTTCGCGAATCGCCTCGAGGCACGGGCCCTGATCGGTCTCGTACTGGATCGCGTCCACCAGGAGCGGAACCTCGTCCGACGAATTCGGCGTCGAGATCGATCGTTTCGCGATCAGGGAGACAGAGGCGTGCGCGCATCCGGGAATGACGGCGACGGCGGCATGCACGATCTGGCCCAGAGCCTCCTCGAGGGTGGGGGAGAGGAACAGGATCCTCGCGATCCCCTCGAACGTCTCCGCTAGGTCGGCCGGGTGACCGGCCCCGCTCTCCTCTGCGTCTGTTGCCACTGGCGCGGAGCCTACGCGTCGGACTCCCTGAGCTATTCGTCCACGAGACCGAAGGCTTCGGGCTTCCTGCGCATGATCGTGAACGCCACCAGCAACGTGCCGACATAGATGAGGCCCACGCCGAAGACCATGGTGTGAAGGATGGCCAGCCAGCGCGGGTCCCTCAGGAAGAGCCAGTGGGCGCTGAGCAGGCCGGCCCACGCGGCGATGGCACCGGCACCGAGCCACTTGAACGTTCTGAAGATCTCGGTAGGAAACCCGAACATGTCGCTACGGCTCCGACGCTCTCGGTACGCCTCCTCCCGGGCCAATGCGCGCTCGAATGGGTCGCCACCGGTCGGGGTGTTCTCGGCGTTAGACGTCATGGTCATCTCCGGTCTCCTTTATTGATTGCAGGCCCCGAACGGCATCGTCGAGGATTTGTTGTGCTCGGTCGGGGTCGACGAGTCCGCTCAACGGCAGCACCCGATGAACGAAACGTTCTAGAGCGGGCTCGAGGCTGCCGTCCGCCCCAAACCGAGCACCTGTCCGTGTTTCGACCGCCGCGAGGTTCTGTCGTCGTTCGCGTAGGACCTTGTGACCGGTCGCGGTCAGCTCCCAAGATTTCGACCCACGGAGATCCGCGCTCTTGATCAACTTCTCGTCGGCGAGCGCGTTCAGCGCCGGGTAGACGCTGCCCGGTGAGGCGCGGTAACGGGGCCCGAAGAGGCGTTCCAGGTCAGCCATAAGTTCGGACCCGTTCATCGGCCGCAGGTCGAGCAGGGCGAGCACGACGAGCGGCAACTCGCCCGGCATGAAGAACTGAACCCGCTCTCGCGTCGCCACTAGTCACCTCCCCTTGTCCTCATACGAACTACTTACGTAGACTATCGAACTCATTACGAAGTGTCAAAACCTGGCTCAGCTCGGGTGGCTATTGCATGCACAGGAACTGTGTAGTAGGATATACAGATACCCACCCCAACCTCGTTCTCCGCCAAGTACCGCCCGCACTCCAAGGGTTGGACCGCGTCTGTCTCTGGGCAGCCAGCGGTGGCTGGCTTCGGTCGAACGCTCGAGTCCACGCGGATCGACGTCGTGGATCAGCTTTCACGACAGCTCGGCCAGTACCCCGGCAGCATCACGATTAGGGATGAGATCGCGCTCGGGCCTGCCGCCGAAAAGACGCTGGCTGCGGCACGAGCTGCGAGGAACACCGCGCTGGAGGCGGCGGCGGCGAGCCAGGCCGCCACAGCCTCGGCGGTCGTCGAGCTCACCGAGCAGGGGCTCAGTCTGAGGGACTGCGGGTACCTCTTGGGGCTGTCGCACGGACGGGTCAGGCAGATCCTCGAGGCAGCCGCGACGAACAGACCCAAGAATTCAACACCCAAGAAAAGGACAGGGACCCGAAAGTGAATTCGCCGAAAGTCGAAGTGGAAACCGAAGCAGCGGGCCGCTACGACGATGTCGACCTGGAGACCCTCCACCGACTTGTCTCGCAACTGAGCCCGGACAACTCCTACCTGATCCTGCATCGCAGTGACAAGCCCGAGGAGTTCGCGTGGGCGTCGATCCAGCGGAGCCGCGACACGAAGTTGACGAAGGGCTACATCGTCCAATTCAAGGATCAGTCGGGCGAGTGGTTCCAGGCGAAGGTCACCGACCTCGACCGGGTCCGCGCCGCTCTGTCCGGTTGGGCCTTCGACCTGGTCGGGTGGCGGGAGGACCTGAAATGGAAGCCGCTCAAGCGCAACAAAGTCGTGAACCTCAGTGGAAGCTTCAAGGTCTCCGAGAGCCAGGGCGTCTGGACCGCTCACTTTCCGGCCCTGGACCTGAGCGCGACCGGACCGACCGAGGAAGAGGCACGAGAAGAGCTCCGCACGGTGATCCTCGTAACCGTCAACCTCGATGCCGAAAAGCGGCGGGTGTTCGCGGACTGGCGTGCCAAAAATAAGATCGAGGTTTCGCCCGAGGAGCTTGAGCGGATGAAGCAGCGGATGAAGCAACGCAAACCCAGCCCGGCGCAAGAGCAGCGCATAAGGGAGAGCTCCGCCGAGTTCATGGCCTCGCGGCCGGCTGAGAGGAAGCGCCGATGACCGGGGCT
>Ga0136633_1000694_pt1 | contig 25379 bp, 23 predicted proteins | sample AntDrymeUQ832206_2_FD_105494 | JGI IMG/M metagenome (GOLD analysis project Ga0136633, IMG submission 105494) | Polar desert sand microbial communities from Dry Valleys, Antarctica - metaG UQ83 (22.06) | ecosystem: Environmental > Terrestrial > Soil > Desert | place: Antarctica: Dry Valley... | reverse complement strand
CCGGTGGGTTTGCCGATGCCGAACGGCGTGCGCACCCCGTCGACGAAGACGACATCACGAACTGCACGGCTCACGTGGGCTCCTCGACGAAGGGGCGCACAGCGTACCTACTGACGGGTAACCTCCGCTACGTCGGGATGCCCTGATGGACACCCGGACTTGGTGGGCCTGAGACCGGCTGGGACCGGCGTGCGGCCCACCAGGTGGGAGGGGGCGGGCAGATCTCGGGCCTTGACGTGGTTAGCGAGGGACGGGGAGGGCGTACCAGACGTGGGGGAGTACGTCGTGGGTCCAGGTGAAGCCGAGGCGCTCCAGGAGGCGACGCGAGGGCAGGTTGTCAGCGAGCACCTCGGCCACGATCCGGCGTACGCCGGCCTGGGCACCGACCCACTCGACGAGTCCGCCGATTGCCTCGGTGCCGAGACCCTGACCGCGGGAGGGAGCCGCGAGGCCGTAGCCAATCTCTACGTCGCCGTTGAGGTCGGGACCGCCTCGCCACCCGCAATCACCGATGACGGCGTCGTCATTGGCGCGGGTGATGAGCCACCCGGCCAAGGCACTGCGATCGCCATGCTCGACGAAGGCTGCCAGGGCGTCGGGTGTGTCCGGCGTCGGCCAGCCAGGGGCGCACACCAGCCCGGCCAGGTCACCGGCCAGCACCTTCACCGCGAGTGAGTAGTCGATCGGCCTAAGCCGCAGGTGCGTGGTGTCGATGACGACGTCATCGACACGCGTGCTTCGTTGTCGCGATGTCACTGCTCGGTGAGCGACGCGGCGAGCGCCGCGGCGGTCAGGCCGATCTGCCACTCCCGCGCGCCGTAATCCCGCATCACTTCACCGACGTGGTCGGCCGAGAGTCGTGGAGGTGGGCTCCATGCGACGCGACGGATGACGGCGGGCTCGACGAGGTTCTCGACGGGAAGCGTGTGGCGTTGCGCGATCGCGCCGACGGCGACCCGCGCCCGGGCCAGCCGCCCGGCTGCCACCGGGTCGCGTTCAGCCCACCGGTGCGCCGGCGGTGGCCCCCCGTCGGACGTGCCGTGCGGATGGGGGAGCGCTTCCGCAGGCAGACCAGCGGCCTCTGCCAGCGCGCTATGCCACAGTGCGACCTGGCGACGGAGCGACCTGCCGTTGAATGGCGGAACGGTTGCCAACTCCTCGGGAGTTGCCGGAGCTTTGAGCACCGCATCGACGATGGCAGCATCGCTGAGGATGCGGCCGGGAGCGATGTCGCGACGTCGCGCCATCTCATCGCGCATCTCCCACATGGCTCGTACGCCGGCGAGCTGCTGGGGTTGCCGAATTCGGTGCAGCCCAGATGTGCGCCGCCACGGCTCGATCCGCGCCAGCGCCGGTGGCGCAGCCGCGACCGCGGCGAACTCCTCGAGTGCCCAGCCGAGCTTGCCCTGCTCGTCGAGCTCCCCCTCGAGATGGTCCCGCAGCTCGACCAGTGGCTCGACGTCGAGAGCGGCGTATCGAAGCATGACGGGGGTGAGCGGACGCTGGGACCAGTCAGCCGAGGAGCTGCCCTTGTCGAGCCGACAGCCCAGGACCTTCTCGACCATGGTGGCTAGGCCGACCCGCTCGTGTCCCGCCAGCCGGGCCGCGAGCTCAGTGTCGAAGAGAAGCCGTGGACGCAAGCCGATCTCAGCAAGGCACGCGAGGTCCTGATTCGCCGCGTGCAGCACCCACTCTGCCTCGGCAAGGACCGCGTCGAGTGCGGAGAGATCGGGGCAGGCCAGCGGATCGATCAGCGCCGAGCCCGCCCCGTGGCGGCGCAGCTGGACGAGGTAACAACGCTGGCCGTACCGGTAGCCCGAAGCGCGCTCGGCGTCGATGGCGACGGGACCGGTCCCGGCGGCGAACGCCGTGATGGCCTGCGTTAACGCGTGCCCGGAGGTGACCACCTGGGGTACGCCGTCGGCGAGCTCGAGCAGCGGGTAGACCGGGGGTGCAGGCGCGGGGGCGGCGTCGTCGGCAATATCGTCGGCAGTCTCCTCGGCCGGGAGCGCCCGGCCGCTCTCAGTGGCGGTCATCAGAGGTGACCGTAGTACGGCGGAGGCTCTGCCGAGGGGAGGAGCAGGGTCAGCGGATGACGCCAGCTCGCATGGCGAGAGCGACCATCTCAGCGCGATCGCCGGTGCCGAGCTTGCGGGCGATGCGCGCCAGGTGGCTCTTCACCGTCAGGGCAGAGAGGCCGAGCAGCTCACCGACCTGCTTGTTCGACTGGCCGTCAGCCACGAGCTGGAGCACCTCGACCTCGCGACCAGACAGCTCGCTCACGCCGTCGCCGGAGGATCCGGTGCGGAGTCCTTGAGCCAGCAACGACGCGACCGACGGGTCGGCGTAGACGCCGCCGTCGAGAACGCGACGAACTCCGTCGACGACCACATGCGGGGATGCCGACTTGAGCAGGTAACCCTGCGCACCAGCGACGAATGCTGAGCGCACGGAGTAGGGATCGTCGGCAGCGGAGAGGACGATCAACCGGGTCCAACCCGCTGCTCGCAGGTCAGCCAGCAGCTCTAGGCCTGAGCCGTCGGGCAGCCCGAGGTCGAGCACGCAGACGTCGCGCACTCCGGCGCCGGCTCGGGCGCGGGCCTCGGCGATGCTTGCTGCCTCGATGACGTCACTGGCTCCCATCGCGCGGAGACGAGCCACCATGGACTCGCGCACCAGTGGGTGGTCGTCGACGACCATCGCGGTGAAGCCGGTCTGCGCGCCCTTGTCGAGCGCCTCAGTTGCCGTCGTCACGTGTGCCTCCTCCTCGGCGACGGAGCGGACGTCAGCGGTGCGCTAGACGTCACGGCCACCGGCGCGTGTGCTGTTGGTTTCGGCGGGACACCCCACTGCCTGTAGCCACGGGTTTTCACCCATCTGGCGCAGCGGGGCGCTGACGATCGCCGCAAGGTCATGCCTCCGCGGGCGAAAGTCAGGCTCGCGCGCTGCCGAAGAACGAGGAAGTGCTTCAGCCCGACTTCTCGGAGGCCGCGTGTGATTCAGCGTCATCGTTCTCGGCTGGCTGCGCTCGCCAGCGCGGTCGTTGCGCTCGGCCTCGTGCTCGCGCAGCCTGCAGCCACCCGGGCCGCCTCCGCCGACCGGGTGTCGTCGAACGACAGGGCCCTCACTGCAGTAGTGACGCTCGCGCCTGATGCCGGCCCGGAGGCTCTCGACGTACCAGGGCTCGTCGTGGAGTCACGCCAGCGCCACCTCGGTACGGCGGTGGTCCAGGCGCGCTCTAGCGCCGTGATCGGACGGCTTGTCGGCCGTCCGGGCATTCGTGCAGTTCACGAAGACAGCGTTCTCGCACCTAACAGTAAGGACGATGCGGCCACCGGGGTGGACGGCTCCGGTGTCTTCGCCTCGGAGGGCTTGGGCCACAACGCGGGCAAGCGTGATGCCGGTCGCGGGATCGTTGTCGCTCTCGTCGACACCGGCGTTGCTGACACCGTGGCCCTCGATCGAGCGAGCGGCCGACTCATCGACGGCACAGACACCTCCGACGGCACAGACACCTCCGACGGCACAGACACCTCCGGCGGCACAGACACCTCCGGCGGGGCGATCCGGGCAGATGGATACGGACACGGGACGTTCATGGCCGGTTTGATCGCCGGCGGTCCTGCTCCTGGCTCCACCGGTCGGGCGATCGGCGTCGCACCGGGCGCCTCAGTTCTCAACGTCAAGGTCGCCGACGACTCCGGCGAGACTTCCCTGTCGAAAGTGCTCGAGGGGTTTGACTGGCTTCTCGGCGCGGCGCAGAGCGGTCGCCGCATCGACGTGCTCAGCTTCTCCTTCAGCCGAACCAGACCCGGGCCCGGTTACGGCCCCGACCCGCTCACCGACGCGGTCGAGCGCATTCGCGGCGTGGGCGTCACCGTCGTCGTATCGGCGGGCAACGTGCCCGGAGAGGTCGGCGATCCCGGATTCCACCCTCGGGTGATATCTGTGGGGGCCGCAGATCTCAGTGTCACCCGCCCGCGCGTTGCCGCGTTCAGCGGCGGCGCCACGGTGGCTGGCGTCGTACGTCCCGATGTCGTGGCGAGTGGAGTGCACGTCCTCGGGCTGCTGCCGCCTGACTCCTTCATCGCCCGAGCGAACCCGAAGTCCCGGCATGGTGAGCTGTGGCGGGGATCCGGCACCAGCCAGGCGACGGCCACGACGGCGGGGGTCGCCGCGCTGTTCCGGGCCGAGTTCCCCAGCGCGACCCCACGCGAGGTCAAGGCGTCGCTACGGGCCGCAGCCGGGCAGGTGCAGGGGGCGCACGCAGGCGCGGGCCTGCTACGCGTGGCGAGAATGTTGCGGGACGGCACCGATGGCCCGTCAGATGCCGATGGCGGCGGAGACGGTGAAGGCGGTTTCGACGCTGGTTCGTGGTCGGCTGGCTCGTGGAGCGCCGGGTCCTGGTCGGCAGGGTCCTGGTCGGCAGGGTCCTGGAGCGCCGGATCATGGAGCGCCGGATCTTGGAGCTCGTTCTGGGGTAGCGACGGCGGAGAAGGCTGACCGTGACCGCCCGACTGTCGCCGCCGCAGCGTGTCACAGCACTGGGTTGTGCCGCGCTCGTGCCGGCGTTCGCGGCGATGGCCGGCACGGCATGGGGTCGGCCTGGCTGGTGGGCGCTTCCACTCCTCGCGCTCGTGGTGGCAGCGTCTGAGCTGGCAGTCGTTCACCTGTCCTTCGGCAGGCAGCGCTATTCCTTCTCCTGCACCGATGGAGCGATCGGGGCTTCGCTCGTCTTCGCCACGGGTTCGTGGATCGTCGCCGCAGTTCTGCTCGGAGTCTTCGTCGCGCAGCTCGCGCGTCGGCAGCCACGCCTGAAGATCGGGTTCAACCTCGCCCAGTTCGCCTGCGCCACCAGTGCCGCAGTGGCCATGTCGCAGTGGAACGGCGGTGAGATCCTCGGCGCTGCGGCCGGCATGGGCATCTTCTGGTTGCTTAATCACCTGCTGGTTGCTGCCGCCATCGCCGCCACGTCGAACCGTGGCGTGCTTGAGCTGTTGTGGGACTCCGCGCCGATGTCGGCCTTGCACACCGCAGGCAATACGTCGGTCGGAATTCTGGCTGCGTGGCTGGTCCTCAACGCGCCGCTCGGTCTCTCTGGGCTGCTGGCCCCGATGTTCCTGCTGTGGTTCTCCTACGACCAGCAGACCCGACGTGCCGCCGAGGCGAGGCTCTTCGCCGAGCTCGCGCGCGGCCAGGAGCGGGCGACCGGGCAGAGCATCGACACATCCGCCCGCGTGGTGTTGACGGCGGCCGCGCGTCTCTTCGGGGGCGCTGATGTCGAGCTGCTGCTGATGGGCGCCGACGGCCCCGTGCGCTACACCGGTGACGAGTACGGCGTCAGTGGACGCGAGCGCGTCGCATCGTCGGCGTTGAATGCGCCGTGGGCGATCCGGGCGTTGGAACAGCGCGGTGTCTCGACCGGTTCCCGCGACAGTCGCCCGTACTGCTCCGCCCTTCTCGGCGATGGCGACAGCCCGCTTGCCTTGCTCCACGCGCAACGCCCGCGTGGGGCTGCTGGATTCGGGCGCCGCGAGGTGACCCTCGCGCACGTGCTCATCGGACAGGCGGAGGCCTGGCTGTCGGTGGCGGACCTGACCGCGTCTCGTGACGCCGCGCTCGACCGCGCGGACGCTGCCGACGACGCGGCCCGCGCCCTGGGCGATCTCGGTGCACACACTGCACCGAGTCTCACGGTGCTCCGTGAGTCCGCGGGAAGGCTCGCGCGGCTCGCGACCTCACCGACTGGGCCTGACGACGTGAGCAACATCGTCGATGAGCTGCACTCCGTGGAGCGCGCAGTGGCTTCGTTGCTCGGCGCGATCGTGCTGGCTGCCGAGCCTGGTCTCGGGTCCGGCCTTGCGAATGACATCGGCTATGACGCCGCACCGGTCCCACCGGCAGGCGGCCGGACAGCCACCGAGTGGACGACGACCGGCCTGCTGGCGGGCCAGTCGTGAAGCGCAACCGCAGCCTGCCGCTCGGCGCCCTCGCGGGCGCTGTGGTCCTGGTCTGCGGCGCCGGGGTGGCCGGTGCCACCGCGCTCACGCTCGTGGTCGTAGGTGCCGTCTCGTGGCACGCGGTCCTCATCGCACTGAGCATTGGCTACGGCGTGTCGATCATCGCTGCACTCGTGGCCGGGGCGTTGGCGCAGAAGCTGGCCCGAAGGCTGCGCGACCTTCGAGCGATCTCCCTCCGGCGGGCTGGAGACGGCTCAGCCGGCCTCGCGACGACAGGCACCATGATGTGCGCCGAGGTGAGTGACCTCGCCCGCACTATCGAAGCGCTGACGCTGCGGGCCCGCGTCGCCGACGAAGTGAGTGAGCGGCACCGGCGTACGGCGGAGACCGCGTCCGCCGGCATGTTCGAGCTCCTGTCCGGCCTCGTCGCGGCGGAGGAGGGCGCGCGCGGCCAGCTCGCCGCTGAGCTGCACGACACCGTGGCGCAATCGCTGGCTCTTGCCCGCTCAGCGTTGGCCGGCGGCGGTCCCGACGACCTCCGAAGGGCTAAGGAGTACGCCGACGACGCCGAGGAGCAGGTGCGAGCGGTCATGGCTCGTACCCGACCTCCCGCCTTGCGCGAAGGTGACCTAGCGGGGGCCGTCGCGAACCTGCGCGACGAGCTGCAGCAGCGGTACGGGCTCAGCGTCGACCTCGGCTGGCCCGACGTGGCGCACCCGCTGCCTCTGGTGACGGCTGTCACGATCTACCGCTTCTTCCAGGAGGCGCTGCTCAACGTGGTCAAGCACGCCGACGTCGAGTGGGCCGAGGTTGCCCTCGTCGTCGACGACGACGGAATTGTCGCGACAGTGATCGACGCCGGCCCTGGCTTCGACCCGGAGCTGGTACGTCCTCAGAAGGGCCGTCATGTCGGCTTGGGTCTCTTGCGCGAGAGAGCCCGGCTAGCTGGCGGATCGCTCGAGGTGTCGTCGATGCCGGCTGCGGGCACCGTCATCCAACTTCGGCTGCCGCGAACGCCGACGGGGGGCCGGCTAGGCGACGGAATGCAGTCTGCCGCCGAGCCAGGGCTCGCCGTCGCCGAAGCGTTCGTCGCCTGACCCTTCAGGCGCGGGTGCGGCCGAGCGGGAGCCGAGCGACCCCGGGCTGGGCCGGGGGCAGGCCGGCCATCGAGCAGAGCACGTCGCAGAACGCAGCGAGGTGTGCCCCCAATGAGGCGTCGGCAGGCGTCCACGAGCAGCGCATCTCGACGTCGCATCCGTCCTCGTCGCCTGCCATGGTCCCGAACCGAGCGGACGAGGTGCGGGTGACTGTCCCACCGGCGGCCGCGTGCTCCGCGCTGTGCTCGGCGAGGGCGTCGAGCAGCCAGGCCCAGCCGACTTCGGGGAGCAGCGGGTCGTTGCCGATCTCCTCTTCGACTGCCGCCGCCATGAAGGCGACGACGCGCGACGTGCCCTCCCAGGCGTCCTGCCCGGCCGGGTCGTGAAGCACGACGAACCGGCCGCTGGCCAGCTCGTCGTCACCGTGCAGCACCTCGGCGGCTAGCGCGAAGGAGTACGGCGCCAGCCGATTAGGCGCCGGGATCTCGCGGATTGTCACGGCAGCATCGACCTCGGCCGCGCGCAGCTCGGCAACCGCGGCCCGGAATGCCTCCGGCGCCTCCTCCGGCTCGACCGTCATGAGGCTCACAGTAGGTCCGAGAGCCCGGGCCGGCAGGTAACTCGGCGCGGCCCCGCAGCCGCCGGGCGTGTCGCCCGTAGGGTCGAGCACCGTGGCCCTCCTCGCACTGGTCTCCAGCCTGCTCTGGGGGACCGCCGACTACCTCGGCGGTGTGCTCACCCGGCGACGACCCGCACTCCTCGTCGTGGCCGGCGTCCAGGTCGTCGGCTTCGCACTCGCCGGTACGGCGGTCGCTGTGCACGGCGACTCGGCGTGGGGTGCCTACCTGCTGTGGGGGGTCGCTGCCGGGGTGTCCATCGCGATCGCCCTCAGTGCGTTCTACCAGGCTCTCGCCGTGGGGACGATGGCCGTGGTGGCCCCGGTCGCCGCAACCGGCGTGGCTGTTCCCGTTGTCGTCTCCTGGGCGCAGGGCGACCGCCCGACGGTGCTCGCCGTCGCCGGGATGGCGCTGGCGGCGACCGGAGTGCTGCTGGCCTCGGGCCTCGATGTACGTCGAGGTGAAAGCAACCGGAGCGCTCTGCTGCTCGCTGCCGTCGCCGCTCTTGGTTTCGGCTCGGTGCTGGTCTTCGTCGACCGGGCGACCTCGGGCGACGGCAGCAGCACGCTGGCCGTCCTGGCCACGATGCGCGGCACGGGTGCCGTGCTGATTGGCGCCGCGATGGTGGTCAGGCGCACTCCGCGGACTCTTGGGCGGGTCGACGTACCTGTCATCGTGGTCGCCGGGATCTGTGACGTGGGCGCGATCGGTCTCTACGCGCTGGCCGCAGAAGGTGACGCTGACTTGGCCGTTGTCGCCGTGCTCGCCTCGCTCTATCCCGTGGTCACTGCGCTGCTAGCCCGACAGCTGCTCGCCGAGCGGCTGAACAGGGGGCAGGTGGCCGGAGTCGCAGCCGCGCTCGCTGGTGTGGTCCTCATCGCAGCGAGCGGAGCCGCAGGCTGAGCCGAGCAGGTCAGCCGACGGAACTTGTCGAAGAGTCCACGGTGCGTCGAGTCCTGGTCTTGATCACCCTGTTGGTCGGTCTTACCGGCCTGCCGGCTGCCTCGGCTCGTCCGGTCGAGGTTATGGTGCTGCGCGGCGACCGAAGCGCGACCGTCGACGTGGTGCTGCGTCGTACGACGACCTTTGAGGCCGGCGGCTTTGAGCCTGCGCGGTCGATGAGCGCGCGAGTCGGCGGGACTTTTGCCGGCTTCGTCATCCAACGGATGGATGGCAGCATCGCCTTCGGTGGCGTCGTGGTCGCCGGGTTCACTGTCGATCGCGAGCCCGTCCCCATGGTCTTCGGCGAGGGCTTCGAATCGGTGCGGCTCCCGGCCGGCCGTTACCGCGTGATGTTGCTCGCCAACGGCCGCACCGAGGTCCGGGTCCCGGCTCGCGGCCTTGGTCGGGCGGTGATCCTGGCGCCGCGTCGTCGAGCGGACGTTCGTGGCGAGCTAGTGCGCCAGACCCTCCCGGCGGGCGCACCCGTCTCACAGGTGCGGGTGCCGATGACGGTAGGGCGGGCCTCGACAGTGATGCTGGCCACGACGCAGTCCTACGCCGCCGGAGCGGCATCGGTCGACGACGTCTGCCTGGCTCGTCCTGGCACCACCTGTGCCACGGGCTCGGTGTCCGGCGGGACCGGCGTGATCATCGGGGGCGGCACCGGACGCCTCGGCACAGTTCAGGCCCTCTTCTTCTACCCGGGCCAGACGCCGGCGTTGTCGTACGACGCAGTCTTCGCCAGCACTGGCGCTGGCGTCGCAGAGCGCCTGGCTGCCTTCGCCTTACGCATCGGCTGAGAGCTCGCCCAGATAGGGGGCGCGGGGATAGGGCGCGGGATTCGCGCTGCCCCAGCGCCGCAGACATGGGACCATCCTTGCCGTGACCTCCCCGATCGCTGATTCGGTGTTCCTGCGCGCCTGCCGCCGGGAGCCGGTGCCGCACACGCCCGTGTGGTTCATGCGCCAGGCCGGGCGATCGTTGCCCGAATACCGCGCGCTGCGGGTCGGTACGACAATGCTCGAGAGCTGCATGCGTCCCGAGCTGGTCACCGAGATAACCCTCCAACCCGTGCGTCGCCTCGGCGTCGACGCGGCGATCTTCTTCAGCGACATCGTGCTGCCGCTCAAGGCAATCGGTATCGGGCTCGACATCGTGCCGGGCGTCGGTCCGGTGGTCGATCAGCCGTTCCGTGGTCCTGACGACGTGGCCCGGCTGCGTCCGCTCGACCCGGACTCCGACATGCCCTACGTCGCCGAGTCGATCCGGCTGCTGGTCAAGGAGCTCGAGGTCCCGCTCATTGGCTTTGCCGGTGCGCCGTTCACCCTGGCCAGCTACCTCGTGGAGGGCGGGCCGTCGAAGACGCACAGCCGGACCAAGGCGTTCATGTACGCCGACCCGGCCGGGTGGGCGACGTTGCTCGACGCGCTGGCCAGCCTGACGCTGACCTTCTTGCGCGCGCAGGTGGCGGCCGGGGCGAGCGCCGTACAGCTCTTCGACTCCTGGGCTGGCGCGCTGTCGGCCGCAGACTACGAGCGTCATGTGCTTCCTGCGTCCCGCCGGATCTTCGCCGGGCTCGCCGACCTCGGTGTGCCGCGGATTCACTTCGGGGTCGGCACCGGGGAGATCCTCGGCTTGATGGCGAGCGCAGGCGCCGACGTTGTCGGGGTCGACTTCCACCTGCCCATCGACGAGGGAGCGCGACGGATCGGCCCGGGTACGGCGGTGCAGGGCAACCTCGATCCCGCCGTCGTCCTCGCTCCCTGGGACGTCGTCGAGGAGCGCACCCTCGAGGTGCTGCGCCTCGCCGCCGATCTGCCCGGGCACGTTTTCAACCTGGGCCACGGCGTCCTGCCCGAGACGGATCCGGACGTGCTGCGCCGGATCGTCGACCTGGTCCACGAAGCCACTGCTGGGTGAGCGGTGAGTCTGTGAGTGAGCGGGTCGGAGTGCTGGCGATGGCCTACGGCACGCCGCGAGATCGCGACGACATCGAGGCCTACTACACGGACATCCGCCGGGGCCGCCGGCCCGAGCCGGAGCAGCTCGCTGACCTAGTTGCGCGGTACGACGCCCTCGGCGGCACCTTCCCGCTGCGCTCGATCACCGAAGCGCAGCTCGACGGCATCCAGGCCGCACTCGACGCCGGGGAGCCCGGTCGCTTCACCGTCGTACTCGGCACCAAACATGCCTCGCCCTCGATCGAGGACGGGGTAGCTGCCCTGGCCGCCGACGGACTCGACCGAGCCGTCGGCGTGGTGCTTGCGCCACATTGGTCGACCGTGTCCGTCGGCCAGTACGCCGCCAGAGCGATCGCTGCGGGAGACGTCCATGGAGTCCACGTCGAGACTGTGCCGTCATGGCATCTCCTGCCGGCGTACGTCGACTTCCTGGCCGACGCTGTAGCAGAGGCGATGGCCGACATGCCCGGAGCTGAGGTCGTCTTCACCGCTCACTCGGTCCCGGCGCGGGTCGTTGCGATCGGCGACCCTTACCCCGATCAGCTCGGGGAGACGGCGAGCGCGGTCGCCGCTGCGCTCTCACTGCGGCGCTGGTCGGTCGGCTGGCAGAGCGCGGGCCGCACCGCGGACCCTTGGCTCGGCCCGGACGTGCTGGAGATCCTGGCCGACCGCTCGGCCGCAGGCTCCGAAGGCGTTGTGGTGTGCGCGTGCGGCTTCACAGCGGACCACCTCGAGGTGGCCTACGACCTCGACATCGAGGCGGCGAACCTTGCCCGGACACTGCGTCTGCCCTTCGCTCGCACTCGTTCCGTCAACGCCGACCCCCGCGTGATGGCCGGTCTGGCCGACGTCGTTCGCGCGGCAGCCGATGGTGCCGACGGCGCCGCGTAGGCTCGGCGAGTGAGCACCCCGATGACCCGCAGCGCAATGCTGCGTCTCGTCATCCTCGGCACGGTGTGGGGCATGAGCTTCCTGTTCATCAAGGTCGCCCTCGAGGGCCTCACTCCCTTGCAGGTGGCGCTAGGCCGCACTCTCGCCGGAGCCGCGGTGGTCTGGTTGATCGTCGCAGTGAAGCGACTTCCGGTCCCGCGTGACCCCAGTCTGTGGCGACGTGTGGCAGCGCTGTCCCTGGTCGCCAACGTGATCCCCTTCTATGCCTTCGCGTGGGCGGGCGAGCGCATCTCCAGTGGTGTCGCCGGTGTCTACAACGCCACCACTCCGCTCATGACGCTGGTCATCGCGATCGTCTTCCTTCCCGAAGAGCGGCCGAGTCGCGAGCGGGTCGTCGGGCTTGTTCTCGGCTTCATCGGTGTCGTGGTGGTCCTCGGACCGTGGCGCGGAGTAGACCAGGCCAACTCGATCACGGGTCAGTTCGCGGCGCTCGGCGCCGCTGTGTCGTATGGCATCGGGTTCAACGTCACTCGCAAGAAGCTGGCCGGGACCGGGCTCCCGCCACTCGTCCTGGCCGCCTGCCAGCTCACCGCCGCGGCGGTGGTCCTCGGAGTCATCACCCCCGTCGTGTCGCGTGACCCCGTCGAGCTGACCCCACGAGTGGTGCTGTCGATGCTCGCGCTGGGCGGCCTGGGTACCGGGATCGCCTTCGCGCTTTACCACGGGTTGATCCGAGACATCGGGGCCACGAGTGCGTCGATGGTGACCTTCGTGATCCCGCTGGTTGCGGTAACGCTGGGTGTCGCGGTGCTCGACGAGCCGCTCGGCTGGAACCTCTTTGCCGGCGGTGCCGTCGTAATCATCGCGGTAGCCCTGGCCGAGGGGCGTCTGCATCGCCGAGCACCAGTCACCCCTTCCGCTTCGGCTGCGACCACCGACGTGGTCACCGTCCCGACCCGCTGACCCGCTGTGTCGCGCGCCACGGTGGCAGTCGTCGGAGGTGGGATCTCCGGTCTGTCAGCTGCCCACGGCCTGCGGCGTGACGGCTCCCAGGCGTGCGACGTGACGGTGTTGGAGGGATCCGCGCGAGTCGGCGGCATCCTGCACACCAGTGAGGTGGGCGGCATCCAGGTCGATGCGGGCGCCGACGCCTTCCTTGCGCGGGTGCCGGAGGCTGAGCGACTGGCTCGTGAGGTGGGCCTCGGTGCGTCACTGGTCTCTCCGGCGACCGGTACGGCGCACATCTGGGTGGGCGGTCGGATGCGGGCTCTGCCGCCGGGCACCATTCTTGGGGTGCCCGGGTCGCTCCGCTCGGTGGTGAGCAGCGGGGTGCTGTCGTGGCGCGGGCTCCTGCGCGCCGCAGGGGATCTCGTCCTGCCACGGACGCCCGTGCTCGGCGACGTCGCCGTCGGCGACCTGGTCGGCCGCCGGCTCGGCCGGGAGGTTGTCGAACGACTCGTCGACCCACTGCTCGGTGGCGTCTACGCAGGCCGGGCCGACGACCTCAGCCTCGAGTCGACCGTCCCACAGCTCAACCGTGGCGCGCGGACGCACCGCTCGTTGATGCGTGCCGTGCGCGCGCGTCCCAGCGAATCACCGTCGACCGAGGGTCCGGTCTTCCAGTCGTTGGACGGGGGCCTCGGCCGGCTGCCGGAGGCGGTCGCTCGCGGGCTGGGCGACGGCGTTGTCCGGCTCTCGTCCCGCGCCGCTCTCATCGAGCGGGTGGGCAGCGCCTGGCGGATCACCCTGGTCGGTGGGCGCGCTCTCGTCGTCGACGCAGTCGTCGTCGCGACGCCGGCACCCATCGCTGCCACCCTGCTCCGCTACGCCGCTCCGGCGCTCAGCGGTGAGCTGTCGGCCATCGCCACAGCGTCGGTGGTGATCGTCACCTTCGCGTTCCCGCGCGACGCTCTCGCCGGCGCACCGGCCGGCAGCGGATTTCTCGTGCCGGCGACGGAGGGAAGGCTGATGAAGGCCTGCACGTTCTCGTCCGCGAAGTGGGCGCACCTCGATGCCGGCGAGGTCGCCATCGTGCGGTGCTCCGTCGGCCGGGCCGGGGAGCCGGCACCGGACGACGATGACGTCATCGTGACGCGACTACTCGACGAGCTGCGAATGTCGGTCGGTGTCACTGCTTCGCCAGTCGACGTACGGGTGACGCGCTGGACGGATGCGCTGCCGCAGTACGCCGTCGGCCACCGCGACCGCGTCTCCCGCATCGAGACAGCCCTGGCGCAGCTGCCGGGGCTGGCCCTCGCCGGGTCGGCGTACGACGGTGTCGGTGTGCCGGCCTGCATCCGCTCCGGCGACGCTGCAGCACGAGTGGTGCTTGCCCACCTTCGGTCACAGCCCGCCTGAGCCAGGAACAGCTAGAGCCCAGGGGCACTGATGTCTGCGATCGCTGCTCCGGTGAGTCCGAGTATCAGCAGCGCGCCGGCGCGGCGGGTGTGCACGAAGGCAATGGCTGCAAACCACAGCGGCCATACCGGGAAGCCTGCGGGTGGCGCTGCGGGCCGCGGCTCCCGCAGCGGCTGCAGCGACGTCACGAGGACCGGGAGCGCACCCACGACAGCGAGTGCCGGCCAGGGTAGGGCTCCCACGAGCACGCAGCCGACAACGGCGACGTAGTAGCCGATCATCAGCCCGCGAGTCAGCACCCTCGAGCGGTCTTCACCCAGCAGGACGGGCACGGTTCGCACGCCTGCTGGGGCGTCCCAAGGGATCTTGTCGATGTGCTTGCCCATCAGGACGGCGGTGCAGAGCAGTCCGTACGGGATCGAGGCCGCGATGACGGCCCAGGGAAGCGCGCCGACGGCGCAGTAGTAGGTGCCGCCGACCATCAGCGGCCCCCACACGATGAACACATCAGGTTCGCCCAGACCCCGCTTCTTCAGTCGCAGCGGTGGTGCGGTGTACGCCGCGCTGAGCAGGAACCCGGCGATGGCAAAAGCGAGAACCGGCCAGCCGCGCACGGAGAAGAGAACGAGGCCGATCGCCAGGTCGGCGACGTTGACGCTGAGGACGGCCAGCGCAAGGCCGCGACGGGTGATCATGCCGGACAGGATCGGGTGCGGGGCGTACAGGGCTCGGGGGTAGCTGCTCGTGTCCAAGCCGACCTCGCTGTCGAAGAGGTCGTTCATCAGGTTGTTCGACACATGCGCCAGGGTGATCCCGAGGAGGGCGAGGGCGAAGTACCCGTAGTGGAAGCCGTCCTGACGTACGGCGAGCAGGCCCGCGACCAAGCCGGCGGTGAGGGTCATCGGGAGCACCGCGGCGCGGGTCAGCACCAGCCACTTCGACACCGGGTCGATGTGCTGGCCTGGGCCAAGAGCCGGTGGGTTGGTGGTCCGCAGCACTTCTCGCCAGCGGACGAGCAGGCCGGTGTCGCCGTGGACGTCCCTGGTGCCGCTGACGTCGGGGACATCGGTCATGATCGTCAGGGTAACCGCGGCAGGACTTCGGCGCCCTGCGCCGAATTGACGCGTCATGACCCGATCCCGTCTCGTCCTCTCCGGCGCCTGCGCGCTGCTCGTCTTCGCTGGGGGGCTGTCGGCCTCCGACGCCGCGCCCGCTCGATCGGCGGGCACCGGCCGGCCCACCCGTACTACCGGTGCGCCTCGTGACTACACCAAGATCCGGGGGCTCTCGGTCGCGCGCTTCGCGACCGTCAAAGAGTCGATGATGGTGAAGATGCCGGACGGGCCGAGCCTGTACGTCGAGGTCACCCGACCCAAGGCCCCGGGCCGGTTCGGGGTCATCCTCGAGCTGTCGCCGTACCACGGTGGTGCGGGCAGCCGCGAGGGCACCCGCATCCTCCCCGGCCCGGCAGATGCTGACGAGAACAAGATCGGCATCACGGGCTACTTCGCCCCGCGCGGCTACGCCGTCGTCATGGTCGACCTGCGCGGCACCGGCAAGTCGCAGGGCTGCCTCGACCACATGGGCCCCAAGGACCAGAAGGACGCCAAGGCCATCGTCGAGTGGGCGGCCAAGCAGCCCTGGTCCAACGGCCGGGTCGGGATGACCGGCCACTCCTATGTCGGCTCTACCCCGCAGATGGCTGCCGCGCAGAACCCGAAGGGCCTCGTCACCATCGTGCCGAGCGCCGGCCTCGCCGCGATGTACCACCACGAGTTCCAAGGGGGAGTGCCCTACAGCCTGCAGTGGGCCGGCCCGCTCGTCGCGTATGAGCAGATTGCGATTGACCGCTACTTGCCCGGCGGGGACAACTTCGGCCGCGACTTGCAGTATTTCGGTTGCGGTATGACCCAGTCGGCGGCCGTCACCGGCGAGGCCTACTTCAGCGGTGCCGAAGTCGCCTGGCACAAGGAGCGCGACTTCCGCAAGGGCGCCGCGGCGTCGAAAATCCCGATGTTCGTCATCCACGGCACCAACGACAACGCCGCTCGCATCGCCGCTCTGGACTGGTTCCACGCGCGCGGTGGACGGCCCGGGGACAAGGCTTGGATCGGTCAGTGGGACCACGGCAGCGGCTGCTGCCCGAACACCCGCGAGGACCACTGGACCTTCGCGTTGCACGCGTGGTTCGACAAGCAGCTGCTGCAGCGCAACGTCGACACCGGACCTCCGGTCGAGGTGTTCCTCAACGACGGTCGGGTCTTCACCCCGACGTCGTGGCCGGCCGCCCCGTCGCGCGCACTCACCCTGCACGCCAACCAGGGCAAGCTCGCCGAGCTCGCCGACGAGGCCGGCAGCATCCGATTCCGGGCCAACCCGGCCGGCGGCGAGTTCTCGACCGACTCGGCCGTGTTCTCCACCAAGGCTCTGTCGAAGGAGACGCTGATCGCCGGCATCCCGACGATGAAGCTGGTCGCGGCTGTGTACGGCGAGCGGATCCACATCAACGCGACGCTGTACGACGTCTCGCCGGACGGTGACCGGGACCGGATCTCGATGTCCGGCTGGGCGATCCAGCCCGAGCTGCGCAATGGCAATGACAAGCCCAGCCCGGTCATCCCGGGTCAGAAGATGACGATCCCCCTCGTCTCCCAGGCCGTCGCCCACGTGCTCGCCAAGGGCCACACCTTGGAGCTGCGGATCCAGTCAACCCACCCGGACAAGGTGCCGACTTTCGCGGCCGGCGCCCTGGTGGACATCTTTACCGGGCAGGGCGGTACTGAGTTCACGATCCCGGTGCACGACGGCGTGCGCCTTTACGCCGACACCCTGCCGGACGCCGTCGTCGTCGAGTAGCGGAGCACGCCCGTCGCCGCGGCCGCCGCCCGTCTCGTGCGTTTCTGCAACAGGAAGTCCGGAAGTCCTCACTTCCTGCTACAGAATCGCGCCAGAGAGGTCGGCCGGTCGGGTGGGCGCCGGGCGCGGGCGACCGTCGGCTGGCAGCATCGACTGCCGGCATGCGGGACAATGGCCGCATGACCGAGTCGACGAAGTCCGCCCGCGAGCTCAACGACGAGCTGCTCTACACCAGTTACTGCGTCTTCCGGGCGCGAACTGACTCGGCCCGCCTCGCCGACGATGCGCGCGAGGGCGCGGCCGCTGAAGTGACGGCGCTGTTCGACGAGCTGGCCGGCAAGGACGTCTACACCCGCGGCACCTACTCGGTGTCCGGCTATCGCGCCGACGCCGACCTGCTGGTGTGGTGGACCTGTCCGGACCCGGACGCCCTGCAGTCGGCGTACACCCGCTTCCGGCAGACCCGCCTGGGCCGGTCGCTGGAGCCGGTGTGGTCGGTCGTCGGCCTGCACCGGCCGGCGGAGTTCAACAAGAGCCACATCCCGGCGTTCGTGAAGCGCGAGGACCCGAAGCGCTACGTCTGCGTCTACCCGTTCGTGCGCTCGCTCGACTGGTACCTACTGCCGGCGGACGAGCGGCGGGACATGCTGGCCGAGCACGGGATGATGGCGCGCGAGTTCCCCGACGTCCGAGCCAACACGGTGGCGTGTTTCGCGCTCAACGACTATGAGTGGCTGCTCGCCTTCGAGGCCGACGAGCTGCACCGGATCGTCGACCTGATGCGCCACCTGCGCGGCGCCGAGGCTCGTCGGCACACCCGGGAAGAGCTGCCGTTCTACACCGGCGTACGCCGTCCCATCGCGGAGATCGTCGCCGACCTGCCGTGACGGACCAGGCCGCCAAAGACGCGTCCGAGCCGCGAACCTACGCAGGGTGGAAGGTCGGACTCCTCGTCATCGGCGCACTCATCATCGGCGGGCTCCTCATCAACTATGTCGGCGAGCGCGCGGCGCCGCGACCGATCGATCGACCGCCACCCGTGGTGACCACGATCAGTCCGTCGAAGTAGCGAGGATCTGCTCCCGGAGGATGTCGCCGTGACCAGCGTGGCGGGCTAGTTCCTCGATCATGTGCAGGTAGATCCAGCGCAGCGATAGCTGTCCCAGTCGGTGGTGGGTGGCCAGGTCGTCCAGCGCGTAACCCGCTGCGGCGAACGCTGAGGATCTTCCATGCTCGACCAGGTCGGACCCTACCGACTGCCCAGTTGCTACCGTCTGCGTTCATGGCCAGCCCGTACATCGAGATCGACGTGGACACTCCGACTGGTCTGCGCACGGTCAAGGTGACCAACCCCGACAAGGTCTACTTCTCCGCGCTGGGCGCTGAGGGCGGTACGAAGCGGCACCTGGTCGAGTACTACCTCGCAGTCGCTGACGGCATCGTGCGCGCCCTCCATGAGCGGCCCACCGTCCTCAAGCGGCACCCGGACGGCGCGGAAGGTGAGGCGATCTACCAGAAGCGGGCGCCCGAGCACCGGCCGGACTGGGTGCAGACCGCGCTGGTGGAGTTCCCCAGCGGCCGGCACGCCTACGAGCTCTGCCCGGTCGACGTGGCGCACGTCGCGTGGGCGGCCAACCTCGGCACGCTCGACTTCCATCCGTGGCCGTCCCGACGTGACGACACCGAGCACCCCGACGAGCTGCGCATCGACCTCGACCCCCAGCCCGGCACCGGGTACGACGACGTGCGCGCGGTCGCCGCCTGCGTGCGTGAGGTCTTCGACGAGCTCGGCTATACGTCGTACCCGAAGACCTCGGGGTCGAAGGGCCTGCACGTCTACCTGCGCCTCGCACCCCGCTACACGTTCCTGCAGTGCCGGCGCGCGGCGCTCGCTGTTGCCCGCGAGGTCGAGCAGCGGATGCCTGACCTCGCGACGAGTGCGTGGTGGAAGGAGGAGCGCGGCGAGCGGGTCTTCCTCGACTACAACCGGATGGCGCGGGACCAGACCATCGCGTCGGCGTACTCGGTCCGCGCGCGCAAGGAGGCGACCGTCTCGGCGCCGCTGACCTGGGACGAGGTGCCGGACGCGGAGATCGCCGACTTCACCATTGCGACGATGCCAGCGCGGTTCGCCGAGCTGGGTGATGTGCATGTCGCGATCGACGACGTCGCGCACGACCTCGAGCCGCTGCTCGAGCTGGTGGAGCGGCACGAGAAGGACCTGGGCCTGGCCGACGCGGCGTACCCGCCGCAGTTCCCCAAGATGGCCGGCGAGCCCAAGCGGGTGCAGCCCAGCCGGGCCCGCAAGGAGCCTCCGGTGGCCGACCCGCCGGCTGACGAGACCTGATCTTTGAACCCGGGACTACCGCCGTACGCACCAGCCGGGCTCAAAGATCCGCGGGGGTGCGGCGGCTCAGAGGCCGAAGAGGTCGGCGAGCTCGGCCGCGGGTACGACGTCGAGTTGGTCGTAGCGGCACTCGGCCGGTGACTTGTCCGGTCGCCACCGGCGCCATTGGGAAACGTGGCGGAAACGACGACCCGCTTCGAGCTGGTCGTAAGCGACCTCGACAACGCGCTCGGGCCGCAGCGGCTCCCAGGAGAGGTCCTTCTTGGCGTTCCATCGCGAGGGAGCCCCGCCGGGCATCCGCCCGTCGGTGGCCGTGGCGGCCGCCCAGGACGCCCAGGGGTGCCCGTCCAGTGCGTCAGCCCGCAGCGGGGTGATCTCCTCGAGCAGCTCGGCCCGCCGGGCCATCGAGAAGGCGGCTACGACGCCGACATGGTGCAGTACGCCGTCGGCGTCGTTCAGCCCGAGCAGCAGCGAGCCGACGATGGGTCCGCTCTTGTGAAACCGGAAGCCAGCCACCACGCAGTCAGCGGTCCGCTCCGGCTTCACCTTGGCCATCACCCGCTCGTCCTCGCGGTAGGGCAGGTGCAGCGGCTTGGCCATCACGCCGTCGAGCCCGGCACCCTCGAAGCGGGCGAACCAGTCCTGGGCGACCGCCGGGTCGGTGGTGGCCGGGGTGAGGTGGATCGGCGGGTGTACGCCGACGAGCGCGGAGACCAGCAGGTCACGCCGCTCGTCGAGGGGAGCAGTGCGCAGGTCACGGTCTCCGAGTGCGAGCAGGTCGAAGGCGACGAATGAGGCGGGGGTCTCGGCGGCCAGCCGACGTACCCGCGACTCCGCCGGGTGGATCCGCTGCTGCAGCGCCTCGAAGTCCAGGCCGGTCGCCGACGGCACGACGATCTCGCCATCGACGACGCAGCGCGGCGGGAGCTGGTCGAGCACCGCCTCGACGACATCCGGGAAGTAGCGCGTCAGCGGCCGCTCATTCCGGGAGCCGAGCTCCACCTCGTCGCCGTCACGGAAGACGATGCAGCGGAACCCGTCCCACTTCGGCTCGTAGAGCAAGCCGTCAGGCGCCGAGTCTGGCAGCGGCAGCACCTTCACCGCCTTCGCCAGCATCGGTTTCACCGGTGGGATGACAGGAAGATCCACGCTAGGTCGAGTGCTGCGTCAGGTAGTCGATGAAGTACGCGCGCAGCAAGGGTTCGGAGTCGCCGAGGTGGTCGCCACCCATCTCCCGGAAGAGCTCGATGAGGCCCGAGAGGGACGCGCCCGGTGCGGTGAAGCTGTCGTCGGTGGCCGCTCCGGCGGCAGCCGGCACGTGCTTGGCGAGGTCCCAGAAGAAGTGCAGGTCGTGCCGGTGCTTGGCCAGCTCGAAGGCACGGTGCCGGAGCTCCTCGGTGCTCAGCGCGTCCAAGTCGTCGACCGTGCCACTCATCCGACCTCCCGCAGGTGCATGCGACCGGCGGCGAGGCTATCTCACGGGAAGTCGCGGCCTCGGGGCAGATCCGCCAGCGTCGTCGCCCAGACCGGACGCTTGGTGACGGCGCCCATCGCGTAGGCGTGCAGGACCTTGCCCGACGGGATGAGCCGCTTCTCCCCGTCGTCGACCAGCCAGGTCACGCCGGTCGGCTCCCGGAGCAGTGAGCCGTCGCGTGGCCGGAGCACGTCTCCGAGTCGCGGATCACCCGACGTCGAACCGTCCGGCGTCGAACCAGCCGGCACTGTGCTGTCCGCCGGCGGCGGAGCAGCTGTCGGGCCGCCGGAGGGGGTCGGGTTGCTGCGGTGCTCGTACGGCACGACCGGCAAGGGCAGCGTCGGACCGCTGGTGGGCGCATCGGTCGGGGTGGCGGAGTCTGACGGCGCGGGTGTGGGGACCGGCCCGAAAGTGTCTGCCGGCAGCGTCCACGCGTCCTGGTGAGCGATGCCCCAGCTGTTCAGGGTCGGGATGTCCGGCACCGCGTGGCGTTCCCCATCCTGGACGAGCCACAGCGTCGAAGACCCCTCGAGGCGCAGCAGCGCGCCGTCGCGTACCGGTCCCGGAAGCGTCTGCTCGACTGCCAGCGGAGTCCGGGCGAGTGACTCGCCGTCGGCGACGCGCACCCGGTCCGGAGCCACGCCGATGAGGGCAAGCGACTCGGTGGGTACGGCGATGCGGGCGCCGTCGCCGATGACCCAGTGGGCGCCGTCGGCGCCGCGGACGACGAGCCCGTCGCGGATCGGCACATCCGCACCTCGGGCGTACATGTCGATCTCGGCCTTCTGCACGGGTACGACGTCGGTCAGTCGGTAGCCGTTGAGCGCGAGCGTGCCCTTGCCGATGAGCCGCTTGCGGCCGCTGTCGATCAGCCAGGCGGGACCGAACCGCGCATCGCGCACCACGGTGCCGTTCGGGTGCGGCCCGGCGGTCTGTGGAGCCGCGAGTCGCCACGCGCGATCTAGCGACGCCTTCGCGTTGTAGACGATGCCGGACCACGGCTCACCCTTGCGAAGCTCGAAGTGCGTATGCGGACCTGTGCTCTCGGCGTTGCCGCTGTCGCCGGTCCAGCCCAGGAGCTGACCTTGGACGACGCGCAGCCCTGAGCGGATGCCCGGAGCGAACGCGTAGTCCACCGTGCCGCGGCCGTCGTCGGTGCCGGGTGTGTCGTTGTTCATGTGCAGGTAGTTGGCTGACCAGCCGTTGTCGCCAGCCAATGTCAGGTAGTTGCCGTCGCCGGGGACGCTCTCGCGTTTGACGGACTGCAGCGTGCCATTGAAGACGGCGACGAGGGGGCGCATGCGAGGAGACATGAGGTCCTGGCCGAGGTGCTTGCGGGTGCAGCCGGACCGGCAGACGAGGAACGTGTCGCTGTAGCTCACGCCGCCGACCACCGGGAACACCATGGGGACGACGACGGTCTCCGTCGAGATCGTTGCGTCGGCATACGCCGTGCGCGTGGCCTCACCGGTCGGCGCGGATGCTGTGGCCGGGATGGTGGTCGTCCCGACCGCCCCTGCCGCGACCAGCGCAGCGAAGCCCACCCGGATTCGACGAGAGCCCACGTACGAACCTCCTGCAGCGTGATCGACGATTCTGTGTCGACCGCGTGGCCGGGGGTCTTGACGGGCGACGAGCGCTTGGCAGGAGACCCTCCCCGGCAGGAGAGGGTGAGATCGGCTGATCTGTCCCGACATGCACTCACCGACGGCTACCCTCCATCGGTGATCCAGGTGCTGATCGACGCCGATAACGTCGACGTCGTACGCATCTGCGCGGTCCTGAGGCTGCTGCCCGACGACGGCGTGCGGATGACCGTGGCTGGCCATCCTGGCGCGATCGAGTCCACCACCTGGCCGGCGTACGCCGAGGTCGTCGCGGCCGCGGGCTGGCAACGGGCAGACATGGTGCTTGCCGCGGCGTACGAACCCGACGAAGCCCCGTTGGTGCTCGTCTCGGGAGACGGCGACTTCGGTCTGCTCCTCACCCGACATCGCGGCCCTGTGCTTGTGGTGTCGGAGGCAGCGTCCTACCAGCTCCGCGCGCAGGGCGTGGTCGTCGATCCCGTGCTCGACGGCGTGGAGCCGCTACGTCAGTGGCTCGCCGCAGTGCTCTAGGAGTCTGATGACCTTGTTCTGGAGACCTCGTAGGAGAGGCTGTCGTCATGGACCGCGACGGGGGTGATCGCGAGGCGACGGTGCGCGCCGCCCTCTACTCCATGCAATCCGCCCTCGAGGTCGAGGTGGACCAGCTGCGCGGGCCGGGCGCCGAGATCGGACGTGACTGCCACGGCGGCGTCCGACTGAGTACCGGCGGCAAGCGGTGCACCTACGCCTTCGCCGACGTGCCTGGTGCCCGGCTCGGTGATGACCTGCCGGTGCGCCTCGTTCTGCCCTACGGGGGAGGTGAAGCCGACGGTGACGTGGTGTCGCACAAAGACGGTGAGCTGGTCGTGGGGGTCGGTCGCGACCTCGGCCAGACGATCGAGCACGCGACCCTCATCACCGACGCGTCCTTTCTGCTGGAGCGTCTCGCGTCGCGGCTCGGCCAAGTGCTCGACGACGCAGCGGAGCTCGACCTCGACGTGGTCGCGCGAGTGCTCGGTCTCACCGCCGCGTCGTCGGCGATGGCCGAGATCCCGGGCACGCTCGCGGACGTGCTGAATGAGGAGCAGTGCGCTGCGGTGGCACTCGCTCTCGGCAGCGACCTCACGTATGTGTGGGGTCCGCCAGGCACCGGAAAGACGACGACGGTCGCTCATATCGTGGCGACGCACTATCGGGCCGGGCGGTCAGTGCTCGTGGTCTCCAACACCAACACCGCCGTCGACACTGCGGTCGGACGTATCGCCGATCTCCTCGCGGACGAGCCCGGCTTCCACCGGGGCGAGGTGCTGCGGCACCGCGCGATCGTGCAGGACGACCTCCGCGAGCGGCACGGCGATCGATTGACCGCAGAGGACGTCGTACGACGCACTGCTGCACCGTTGCTCACGGAGCGAATGCGGCTCGACGTCGAGCTTGGCGGGCTGGGTGACACCGACGAAGATCTGGCGGCCAAGCGGGCGCTCCGCGACCGCCTCGACGAGCTCGACCTCGCGCTGGGCACCGGGGAAGAGCAGCTGCTCGAACGGGCCCGGGTGCTGGCCGCGACCGTCTACCAGACGTGGCTCGGCGGCATGCCGGAGCGCGACTTCGATGTCGTCGTCATCGACGAGGCGTCGATGGTGATGCTCCCGATGGCGGTCTACGTCGCCGGGCTGGCGAAGCACTCGGTGGTAGTCGCCGGTGACTTCCGTCAGCTGTCCGCCATCGTGACGACCCCCGACCTCACGGCCCGCCGCTGGCTGGCGACCGACGCGTTCACTGAGGTGGGGATTCCGCGTGCTCTCGCGGCGGGAGAGGCGCCCGCCCACCTCGGCGCCCTGCGCACGCAGTACCGAATGCGCCGGCCGATTGCCGACGTCGTGACGGCGCTGTACTACGACGACAACCCGCTGCGCACAGGCCGGGACGACCGCGACGCCACGACTGGCCGCCTGCTGCCCACCGAGGCGCCGCTGGTCTACGTCGACACCGGATCGTTGGGAGCGTGGGCGGGCTACCAGGGCAGGGGCTCACGATTCAACCCGCTGCATGCGCTCGTGGTTGCCGAGCTTGTCGAGGCGCTGGCCCCCGCGCCGGATGTGCTCGGCTCCGCCGGGCGGGCGGACTCGTCCCTCGGCGTCGTGACGCCGTACGCCGCCCAGGAGCGGCTGGTGGCCGGCCTGCTCAGCGACCGCCATGGACGGCCGTCGAGGGGCTGGTCGAGCACGGTGCACCGGTTCCAGGGCAACGAGAAGGACGCGATCGTGCTCGACCTCACCGACTCCGTCGGCGTCGCGCCTGGTCCTGGATCGCGGGCGCGCGGTCGCGACGACGTGGAGTCGAGGCTGCTCAACGTCGCGGTCAGCCGCGCGCGCGACTGCCTGGTCGTGGTTGCAGACTTCGCCTACCTGCGCCGTCGTACGCCGCGTGATGCTGTCGTACGTCGGCTGCTCGACCTGCTGGAGTCCGACGGGGAGCCGATGCGCGCCGACCTGTCCGCCGATGCACCGGGTCGGCTGCGCTGGCCAGGAGAAGACCTCCGAGCGATGCCGGTACCGCATCTGCTGTCACTGCATACCGATATGACGGCGGTGGCCGCCCTGGCTGAGGACATGGACCGCGCCGTCGACGAAGTCGTGCTCTGGAGCCCGCGGGTGTCGAGCCATGGCATGGCAGCCTGGTCAGGGGCGATGCGCCGCGCCGTCGGCCGAGGTGTCGCGGTCCGGGTGGCGACCCGGCCACCCGCGCAGCAGCCGCTCGGCGAGCTGGTCATCCGCCAGATGCGCGACGCCGGTGTCGTTGTGGATCTGTGGGAGAGCATGGACGAGCGGATCGCGCTGATCGATGCGACGTATGTCTGGCACGGCGACGCCGATCTTGGCCTGCCGTTGCCGAGCGGCACTGTCTGGGTGCGAGCTCGCAGCACAGCACTGGGTTCTGCTTTGGTCTCGCTGCTACGGCCGGCAGCTGCCCCGCGCCGGAGACTGGGTGAGTCGACCAACGCGCCGTGTCGGTCCTGTGGAGCACCCACAGCGCTGCGCCGTACGGGCGGCTCCGCGATGCTGTTCTGCACGGGCTCCTGCGCGAGGGAGTGAAGGTGTCCGACGCTGGGCATAGCCCTTTCTAGCCATGTGGTGAGCCGAGTCTGGCGCCGATGCTCGGGGTGAGGCCTTATCGGCCAGCGAGCGGAAGGAGCACGCAGATGAGCCTGCTGCACTTCCGTGCCCCACGAGCCCCGCAAGCCCAGGCCCGGCCCCTCGCCGTGGTTCTCTCGGGTGGCGGGAGTGCGG
>Ga0136633_1000693_pt1 | contig 25422 bp, 23 predicted proteins | sample AntDrymeUQ832206_2_FD_105494 | JGI IMG/M metagenome (GOLD analysis project Ga0136633, IMG submission 105494) | Polar desert sand microbial communities from Dry Valleys, Antarctica - metaG UQ83 (22.06) | ecosystem: Environmental > Terrestrial > Soil > Desert | place: Antarctica: Dry Valley... | reverse complement strand
CATCCACCTGTGCCGGAACAGCTACGCCTACCACGGCGTCCACGCGTTCTACATGTGGTACTGGGGCGCGCACGCCCTCCAGCACGTGGGCCAGGTGATCATCGTCGGCGGCGAGCCGCGGGCCGTCCGGCGCATGGGCTTCAAGCCGGCCTCGACCCTGCGTGACGCGCTGGAGATGGCCGAGGACGTGGTGGGGCGCAACCCGTCGATCACCCACATCCACAACCCCCCGATCTTCCTGGCTGATGTGACATGAGGGTGAAGGCTCGGTTCCCCCTTGGGAAGCCGAACTGGCCCTCGTCGGTTCCCCGGCCACCGGTGAAGCGTCGCACCGGCGTGGACTACGAAACCGACTGGGCCCGCACGCACGCCGCCCGGCTGGCCCGGGCGGTGATCGTCGACGACGTCCTCCGCCCCGTCCTCCACCTTGTCGCATCGCCCACTGTGCACGGCGGGGACCGCCTCGTCGGTCTGAAGGCGCCGGCCATCTTCGTGGCCAACCACCACAGCCACCTCGACACGTCCGTGCTGCTGACGTCGCTGCCGGAGCGGTTCCGCCACAAGGCCGTCGTGGCCGCCGCCGCCGACTACTTCTTCACCACCCGGGCCAAGGGGGCGATGTCGGCGCTCGCCATCGGCGCCATCCCGATGGAGCGCACCAAGGTGGGCCGGCGGTCCGCCGACCTGGCCGCCGAGCTGCTCGACGACGGCTGGAACCTCATCATGTTCCCCGAGGGCGGGCGCAGCCCCGACGGGTGGGGGCGGGCGTTCCGAGGCGGCGCGGCCTACCTCTCGCTGCGCTGCCACCGGCCGGTCGTTCCCCTCTACATCGAGGGCACAGGGCGGCTCTGGCGACGGGGCAAGAGCTGGCCCAAGGTGGCCAAACGGGGCGAAGGGGTGCACGTGGTGTTCGGAGCGCCGATGTGGCCGGAGGAGGGCGAGGACGCCCGCCGGCTGGCGGCTCGTGTCGAGCAGACCGTGGGCGCGCTGGCCGACGAGTGGACCACCGACTGGTGGTCGGCCCGGCAGCGAGCCGCCGCCGGCGCCACGCCGGCGCTCACCGGTCCCTCGGGCGGCGCCTGGCGACGGGCCTGGGCCCTCGACGCCGACGCCACATCACGCTCCGGCCGCCGTTCCTGGCCATAGGCCGCTTTTGTCGACTGGAGTACCGCCACGGTACTTAGGACGACAGAGACCGGCAGAACGGGTGCGCTGGCCCCCGAGCGAGGCTCAAAACACTGGCAGCACGCCGGTGACGATCTTGACTGCGATGTGCCGGGCGGCCGGCGACCACGCCGTCCCCAAGGCCACGAAGTCGCCCGAATGGAGCACGGTGTGACGATCGGACCCGTCCGCCCCCACGATCTGGACGCTCATCTGCAACCGGCCGCCGGGACGGGTCTCCTGTTCGTCGACCACGGCGAGCCGCCGGCCGTCCGGAGACCACGTCGGGTAGTCCGCCCCCGGGATGAGCTGCCGGCTGCTCCCGCCGACGACATCGACGATCCAGATTTCGCCGTAAGAGAAGAATGCCAGCCGACGGCTGTCGGGTGACCAGCTGATGTACGCCACCAGCCGGCCGTTCGGCGATGGTGTGGGCTGCACCTCGCCTCTGGCGCCTCGGGCCAGCACCCTCCGTGTCCCGTCGTGGTCGAAGATGAGGAGGGACGACTGCACCCCGACCAGCTCGGGCGTGATGACGACGAGCCGTCCGTCGGTCGTCCAGGTCTGCCCGTAGGCGCCCGGCTCGACGAGGGTAGCGGGGGAACGGCCATCGACATCGACCACGTAGATCCCACCACCCGAGCGGTGGAAGGCGATCCGTCGGCCGTCGGGGGACCAGTCTGGAGTCAGGACGCCGTCGCCGGCGGCCCGCACCGTGGTGGCGCCGGATCCGTCGGCATTCACAATGTGCAGCGAGCCCCCGTAAGCGTGCGTCAACCGCCTGCCGTCCGGGACCAGCTGAACCCGCCGACGATCTCAGAGGAGACGCGCCGGACATCGGTACCGTCCTCGCTGACCACGTAGAGCCCGACGCCGTCGACCGTCTGTCGACCAGACGCGGTCGTGGTGGTGGCGGGCCTCCCTGTGCTCGTGGTGCTCGTCATCGCCGGTGGCTGGGTCGTGGGCGTCGTGGGTCGGGGCGCTGTCGAGGGTGGGGCCGGTTGGGTCACGCCGCCGCCCGAGATAGTCGAGCGCGCGTCGTCGTCGGCGGCGGCGGCGGACGCCCGCTCCTCCTCCGCCAGCTCGGCGGCTCCAATGGAGGCCGACCGCGCGAACCCGGACACCTGCGGGGCCGTTTGCCCGTTGATCCTGGCGACGACAGCAGCGCCATCGAGCGCCAGCATGACCGCCACTGCCAAGGTGATCCCCGCGCGCGCAGAAGCGTTCGCCATCCCCCGTCATCGGCACCGCTGTCCCCCGACTTGAGCGGTGCGCCACAATGCCGCCGTGCTGCTGGCCCTGACCCGTGCCGAGTACGCCACCCGCTTCGGCATTGCGGCGGCGATCGCGCTGGCGGCGTGGCTCCTGTTGCTCGGCGTGTTCGCCGTGGCCACCCGGGCGAGGACGCCCGATCCTGGTCCGGAGGCACTCGAGCTGCCCGGCGAGGAGCCGCCGGCGGTGGTCGCCATGCTCACCGACGACTGGGCCGTGGGACGGGAGGCGGTCCCGGCGACGCTCATCGACCTGGCCGCCCGCAAGGTGCTGGCCATCGAGTCGGTCGGGCTCGACCGCTTCATCGTGCGGCTCCGATCGACGGCCGCCACCCCGACCGGCCTGACGCCCTACGAGGACCAGGTGCTCGACCACGTGCGGAGCCTGGCCGCCGCCGACGGAACGGTCCCCTGCGAGGCGCTCACCACCGGACCCGAGACCGAGTCGAAGGGATGGTGGTCGAGGTTCGAGAAGGCGGTGGTCGCCGACGCCCGCGACCGGGGCCTTTCGCGAAACCGCTGGAGCAAGTGGATGCTCGCCGTACTGGGCGCCACCGCCCTCGTGCCTGCCGTCCTGGTCGCCCTCGCCTTCGTGTTCGTGCCCCCCCAGGACAACGCCAAGGAGGAGAACCCCGTCGGCGCCTTTCTCGGCCTGACGGCGATCGGCTGGTTCCCCCTGATGTCCCTCCCCCACAGGTTGCGGGCCGAGCGGGAGACGCCGGCCGGTCGGGAGGCGGCGGCCCGGTGGCTCGGCCTGCGCGAGCACCTCGAGGCCAGCGGCGGCTTCACCGAGGCGCCGCCGGCTGCGGTCGTGATCTGGGACCGGTTCCTTTCGTACGGAGCGGCTCTGGGCGTGGCCGCCGGCGCAGTCCGGGCCCTGCCCCTCGGCAGCGAGTCCGACACCGAGGCCTGGAGCCATCACGGCGGCCATTGGCGGACGGTCCACATCGACTACCCCAGGCGCATCCCGCCCGGCTGGGGCCGGCCGCCCCTCCTGGCCACTGCGATCGGGCTGGCCAGCCTGCTGGGCGGGCTGTTCGTGGCCCGGATCTTCTTCCCGATCATGGGCGACGCCGTGTCGCAGCTCTTCGACTCGGCCGACGACGGCTTCGACCCCCTCGACCTGCTCGGCATCGCCATCGTCGGGATACCGACCGTCTTCACCGTCGTCTGGCTGCTCCGTGCCGCCCTCATGCTCAACGCCGCCGTCCCTGACCTGTTCGCCCGCCACGAGGTCGAGGGCGTTGTCCTGCGCATCCGCCGCCGGGAGAAGGACTCCTACCTGGCCGTCGACGACGGGTCCCGGTCGAAGATCAAGGCGTGGCGGGTCGAGCCGACCGTGCTCGACGGCGCCGGCCTGGGTCAGGGCTCCCCTGTCTCGGCGACCGTCAGCCCCCGCCTGGGCCACGTGTCCAGACTCGGGAAACCAGCGGTCGACCAGCCGCCGACCTGATGTATATTGACGCCGCACTCCCACCGGGGCAGGGGCAATGGCGCCTCTTCGCTCAAAGACCTTCGACGAGGAAGCGTCCCGGTTCCCCCAGCTGTCCGACCATGTCGCGAGGTGACGCGTGCCCATCAGTCCCCAACGAGAGCTCGACGCCTGCGGCATCGGCTTCGTCGCGCAGCGTTCCGGCCGGGCCTCGCGTGACGTCGTCACCGCCGCGCTGGGCGGCCTGGCCTGCGTGAAGCACCGGGGCGCGGTGGCGGCAGACGCCCGCTCCTCCGACGGCTCCGGCGTGCTGATCCCGATCCCTCCGGCCCTGTTCGGTGAGGGGCGGGGCCTGGCCATGCTCTTCGTCCGGGGCGACGATCCCCGCACCGCGGTGGAGGAGGCGGCCAAGGCCGAGGGGATCCGGGTGGTCGAGTGGCGGGTTCCGCCCACCGACGACGCCGTCCTGGGCGAGCTGGCCCGGGGCTCGGCACCGGCCATGCTGCAGGCCGTCCTGGAGCCAGATGGTCCCGGCAACACTGGCGGCGTCCCCGACGAGCGGGCTGCGTTCCGTCTCCGCCGGCGGATCGACGCCACGACGACCGGCACCTACGTGGCGTCCTGTTCGTTCCGCACCGTCGTGTACAAGGGTCTCATCACCGCCGACGCCCTGGCCGGCTACTGGCTCGACCTGGCCGACGAGCGTTTCGAGGCCCAGTTCGTCGTCTTCCACCAGCGCTTCTCCACCAACACACTGCCCACATGGGAGCGGGCCCAGCCCTTCCGCACCCTCTGCCACAACGGCGAGATCAACGCGGTGGCCGGCAACATCAACCGCATGCGGGCCCGGGCCGTCCTGGGCACGGAGGCCGCCGGCCTCGGCCCCGAGGAGATGTTCCGGCCGGTGGTCGACGCCGAGGACTCGGACTCGGGCCAGCTCGACTCCGTTGTGGAGCTCCTCACCCGGGGCGGGCGCGACATCCGCCACGCCATGGCCATGACCATCCCCGAGGCCTGGGAGGGCGAGCGCGACATCGCCTCGGAGGTCAAGGGCTTCTACCGGTACCACGCCTCGCTCATGGAGCCCTGGGACGGTCCGGCCGGCGTCATCTTCACCGACGGCATCGGCGTCGGCGCCACCCTCGACCGCAACGGCCTGCGCCCCCTCCGCTGGGCGGTGTGCGACGACGGCCTCGTCGTGTGCTGCTCGGAGGCCGGCGCCGTCGACCTGACCGGACGCGGGCAGGTCCGCCGGGGCCGCCTCGGACCCGGCCAGATGCTCTACGTCTCCCCCACCGACGGCGTGCTCCACGACCGGGAGAACAAGGTGGCACTCGCCGCCGGCGGTCCGTACTCCCGCTGGGCCCAGGACGGGCTGCGTCCCAAGGCAGCCGGCCAGCACATCGAGCAGACCCCCGACCCCACGGTGCTCGAACGCCGCCAGGCCATGTTCGGCTACTCCCGGGAGGAGCTGGCCATGGTGCTGCGCTACATGGCCAACGAGGCCAAGGAGCCCACCTACTCAATGGGCGACGACTCGCCGCTCCCTCACCTGGCCGGGCGGCCCCGGCCCATCCACCACTATCTGCGCCAGCGCTTCGCTCAGGTCACCAACCCGCCCATCGACCACCTGCGCGAGCGCCTGGTGATGAGCCTGCGCACCCTGCTCGGCCCCCGCCACCCCATCCTCACCTCGGGCGCGGAATCCACCGAGCTGCTGGTGCTGCAGTCGTTCTTCCTGTACCCGTCGGCCATCGTGAGCCTGATGACGACGGACTGCGGGTCCTTCGGCTGCGGCCACCTCGACGCCACCTTCCCCATCTCCGACGGTCCCGACGGCCTCCGTACCGCCGTGGCCCGGATCTGCGACGAGGCCGAGCAGCTGGTCCGTGACGGCACCGGCATCCTGATCGTCGACGACGGCGGCGTCGGAGAGGAGCGCGCCCCGGTGCCGGCGCTGCTGGCCACCGGCGCCATCCACCACCGCCTCGTCAACCAGGGCCTGCGCTCCAACACCAGCCTGGTCATCTCCGCCGACGACGCCCGCGACACCCACTACGTCGCCGCCCTCCTGGGCTACGGGGCCGACGCCATCTGCCCCGGGCTGGCCCTCGAGACGGTCGGCCACGAGGCCGACCAGAACGTTGACAGCGAGCTCTCCGGACCGGAGGCGCAGGAACGCCTCCAGGCCGGTCTGGAGGACGGCGTCCTCAAGATCATGTCCAAGATGGGCATCTCCACCGTCGACTCCTACCGGGGCGCCCAGATCTTCGAGGTCATCGGGCTCGGGCCGGAGGTGGTCGACGTGTGCTTCGCCGGCACCCCTTCGGTGGTCGGCGGCGTGGGCTGGGCCGAGCTAGGCGAGGACGCCCTCGGCCGCCACGGCGAGGGTCGCACGGTGGAGGGCGGCTACTACCGCGCCCTCAAGAACAAGGGCGAGTTCCACACCCACAACGATCCGGTGGTGAAGGCCCTCAACGAGATGAAGGCCGCCCACCTGCTGCAGGCCGCCATCCGTGACGGCAACAGCGAGCAGTACGACCGCTTCGCCGAACTGGTCAACGGCCGTCCGCCCACCGAGCTCCACGACCTCCTGGAGTTTGTGCCCGCCGGCGCGCCGGTCGCCCTCGACGAGGTCGAATCAGCGTCCGAGATCGTGAAGCGGTTCTCCACCGGCGCCATGTCGCACGGGGCCCTCAGCCGCGAGGCCCACGAGACGCTCACCCAGGCCATGAACCTCATCGGCGGGAAGTCGAACTGCGGGGAGGGTGGCGAGAGCCACGCCCGGTTCATCACCCGGGGCCACCCCACGCGCGACTCGAACAGCCGCATCAAGCAGATCGCCTCCGGCCGCTTCGGGGTGACCGCCGAGTACTGCGCCTTCGCCGACGAGCTGAACATCAAGATGGCCCAGGGCTCCAAGCCCGGCGAGGGCGGCCAGATCCCGGGCAACAAGGTGTCGGAGGAGATCGCCGCCCTGCGCCACACCCAGCCGGGCATCGGCCTCATCTCCCCCCCGCCCCACCACGACATCTACTCCATCGAGGACCTGGCCCAGCTCATCTACGACCTCAAGCAGGTCAACCGGCTGGCCGAGGTGTCGGTGAAGCTGGTGGCCGAGGACAACGTCGGCACCATCGCCGCCGGCGTGGCCAAGGCCCTGGCCGAGGTCATCCACATCTCCGGCGCCAACGGCGGCACCGGGGCCTCTCCCCTGGGCTCCATCAAGCACGCCGGCCTGCCCTGGGAGCTGGGCGTGGCCGAGACCCAGCGGGCCCTCATGGACAACGGCCTGCGCGACAGGGTCCGGCTGCGCATGGACGGCGGGCTCATGACCGGGCGCGACGTGTTGATGGCCGCCCTTCTGGGCGCGGACGAGTACTCCTTCGGCACCGCCGCCATGATCGCCGAGGGCTGCATCATGCTGCGGGCCTGCCACAAGGACACCTGCACCACCGGCATCGCCACCCAGCGACCCCACCTGCGGGCCAAGTTCGCCGGCACCCCCGAGGGTGTCGCCGCCTACATGCTCTTCATCGCCGAAGAGGTGCGCCGGGAGCTGGCCGCCCTCGGCCTGCGGACCCTCGACGACGCCATCGGCCGGGTCGAGTACCTCCGCCAGCGCATCCTCGGCGAGACCCGGCCCGACTGCATGGACCTGACGCCCCTCATCACCCCCCCGGACGACCTGAATGCGCCCCGGCACTTCGTCCGCCCGGTGGACCTGCAACGCCCTCGCTCGGCCCTGGGAGACCGGCTGGAGGCCGACGCCTACCGGGCCGTCTGGGACGGGGACGACATCGAGCTCGAGTACGAGATCTGCAACTCCGACCGCACCGTGGGGGCGGCCCTCTCGGGCGCCCTCGCCCTGGAGTTCGGATCCACCCCGCCCCCGGGGTCTGCCGACGTGCGCTTCACCGGCTCGGCCGGTCAGAGCTTCGGGGCCTTCCTCGGCCACGGGATCGAGTTCGAGCTGACCGGCGAGGCCAACGACTACGTCGGCAAGGCCATGTCCGGCGGCCGCATCGTCATCCGCCCGCCGGCCAACGACGCAGGGGACCCGGTTCTCGCCGGCAACACGTGCCTCTACGGGGCCACCGGCGGCGAGCTGTACGTCGCCGGTGGGGCCGGCGAGCGGTTCGCGGTCCGCAACTCCGGCGCACACGCCGTGGTCGAGGGCGTGGGCGACCACGCGTGTGAGTACATGACCGGCGGCATCGTCGTCGTCCTCGGTCCGGTCGGCTACAACCTTGGCGCCGGTATGACGGGCGGACGGGCGTACGTCTGGGATCCCGGGTCCCAGCTCACCGCCCGCCTGAACACGGCCCTGGTGGAGGCCGCCCGGCCGGATGCCGAGTCACTCGAGGAGCTGCGCTGGATGATCGAGCGCCACCAGGAGCTGACCGGCTCCGCCCATGCGGCCCTACTGCTGGACGACTGGATCTCCACCGTCGCGCACAGTTGGCTGGTGGCACCGGTCGACCACATCCGCCGGATGGAGGCCCAGCAGGCGACGCGGGTGGCGGCGAGCGCGTAAAAGGGGTAAAGAAGACGTACATGCCCTCCTCCGAGAACGATGAGGCCGGGGCCGAGACGTTCGCCGAGGTGGCGCGCGCCCTCCTGGGCCAGGCCGACGTGCAGCAAACGCTCCAGAAGATCGTCGACCTGGCGGTGGAGATGATCGAAGGGTGTGATTACGCCGGGATCACGTTCCTGAAAGGGGGCAAGGGCTCGACGCCGGCGGCGAGCGACGACGTGCCGAGGACGGTCGACGTCATCCAGTTCGAGACCGGCGAAGGCCCCTGCCTCTCCGCCATCCGCGAGCACGCGGTGTTCGAGTGCCGAGACCTCAGGTTGGAGAGCCGGTGGCCGACCTTCGCGCCCCGAGCCAACCGGGAGACGGGAATCTCGAGCATGCTCTGCTTCCGGCTCTTCGTCGCCGGCGACACCCTGGGCGCCCTCAACCTCTACTCCAAGGCGGTCGACGCCTTCGACGAGCGCTCCGGCACCGTCGGCCTGGTGTTCGCCGCCCACGCCGCCATCGCCCTGTCCACCGCCATCCACGAGGAGCAGATGGACGAAGCCCTCCAGTCACGCGACCTGATCGGACAGGCCAAGGGCATCCTGATGGCCCGGGAGGGCGTAAGTGCGGACGAGGCCTTCGACATGCTGCGGCGCGCCTCGCAGCGCCTGAACGTCAAGCTGCGCGACGTCGCCGGTGAGATGGTCCAGTCGACCGAAACGCCGTCGGATCCGCCGCCGCCCGAGGCCCCCGCCAGCGATTAGCGGCGGGTCCCCTTGACCGATTCGGTGATGTTGCCTTTGTCCCCGGTGTCGACGCCGCAGACCAGCACGCGCTTGCCCTCCTTCCAGCGCGACTCCTTGGGCACGATCTCGAAGTCCTTCAGCTGGGACTGCTCGAGCGGGACGCCCACGTACTCCGCAAACGGCTGACCAAGGCAGGCGTCGGCGGCGAACTGCACGAGTGTGTCCGTGCCCGGGAAGGGTTCCCCTGGGCCGGCCGGATGGTTCACCAGGAAGAAGATCTCCGAGTTGTGGGGCTCCGAGCATGCCTTGACCTCGATGGTGCGGATCTCGGCCGACTGCGAGGAGTCGAAGCAGTCCCCGACCTTGAGCTCGGAGTAGTCGACCCCGTCCTCCCGCAGGAAGACAAAGGCGAGCACTCCGGCGGCGGCCAGAATGACGACCAGGACGAGGACGACGGCCAGGATCGGTCGCCGCTTCTTGCGTTCTTTCTTCTCGGCCGGCGCAGGGGCTGAGACCTCCATCTCTGGTTCCCGGTACATGGGAGGAGGCGGTGACGGCGGATCGGCCGGAGGGGCAGGTTGCTGACGGGCCAAGGCCGGCGTGTCGTCGAGCTGATCGGGCGGCGCCCACTCGTCCTCGACCTCGTCCGGGACCTCGTCCGGGACCTCGACCAGGACTTCAGCCTCGACGTCGTCCTCCCACGGCTGCTCCTCGTCCTCCTCGACGACATCCGGGTCGTCCTCGACGAGCCACTCGTCCTCGACCTGCGGATCGGGGTCGGGTGCGACCAGGACACGGGTGACCGGCTCGTCGGGCGGGGGGGACGGGCTCGGGCGAGGGGGCTGCCGTCTTGTCTCCTTCTCCTCCAGGCTCTGCGCCGCGGCGCGGAGGATCGCCCGCGTCCGGGTCGCCGGGTCCTGCCGGACCGGTTCGGGCTCCGGCGGCTGCCAGTCGTCGTCGAACGTCTCCTCGGCGGCCAGACGCAGGCGCGGCGGCGCCTTCTTCCGGGGCGCGAGCAATTCGTCGGAATCCCTGGTGGTCCTGCGACGTGCCGGCGCCTGCTCCGCCGCAGCGGCGGACTTCCTGGCCACCGCCTTCTTCGGCGCAGCCGTCGTCTTGCGCACCGCCTTCTTCCCCGCCGCCCCTCCGGCGGCCCTGCTCGCGGCCACCTCCCGGGCTGCGGCCTTCTTGGCGGCCGCCTTCGCTGCTGCCTCGCCCGTTATCGGCCTGGTGCGCCGCCTTGTTGCGTCGTCGTCTGCCATGTTCTCCTCAAGCGCTGGCTCGGTCGTGATGCCCTCGGCGTGCCGTCAGGCCTCTGCGATTCCGGTACCGACCCAGCATAGGACCCGGTTGCTCCCCGACCGGCCCACCCCGGACAGCCGAGGGTGCGAGAGGCGCGACAATGGCGGACCGAAAGGAGGACAGGTCATCACCGTCACCGCCACGACCCCCATTGAGCTCGTCCGGAGCCTGTACGCCGAGATGGGCGACCGGGTGGCGGGCGGGCGCAGCCTGCTCGGCCGTCCGCTGACCCTGGCGGAGAAGATCCTGATCACCCACCTAGTCGACCGGGACATAGACAGCCACACCGGCAGCCACACCCAGGCGCCGGTGCGGGGCCGGTCCTACGTCGAGCTGCGGCCCGACCGCGTGGCCATGCAGGACGCCACCGCGCAGATGGCCGTGCTCCAGTTCATGACCGCCGGGCTGCCCACCGTGCAGGTGCCGACCACCATCCACTGCGACCACCTGATCCTCGCCCAGGAGGGCGCCGCTGCCGATCTGGCCGCCGCCGAGATCTCCAACCGCGAGGTTTACGACTTCCTGTGCACCGCGTCGGAGCGGTACGGGATCGGGTTCTGGCGGCCGGGCGCCGGCATCATCCACCAGGTGGTCCTCGAGCGGTACGCCTTCCCGGGCGGGATGATCATCGGCACCGACAGCCACACACCCAACGCCGGCGGCCTGACCACCGTCGCCATCGGCGTGGGTGGAGCCGACGCCGTCGACGTGATGACCGGCGGGCCCTTCGGCCTGCGCTGGCCCCGCCTCATCGGGATCCACCTCACCGGCACGCTGTCGGGATGGGCGTCGCCCAAGGACGTGATCCTCAAGGTGGCCGAGGTGCTCACCGTGAGGGGTGGCACCGGGGCCATCGTCGAGTACTTCGGCCCGGGGACGGCGGCCATCAGCTGCACAGGCAAAGCCACGATCTGCAACATGGGCGCCGAGATCGGCGCCACCACGTCGATCTTCCCCTATGACGAGCGGTCGCGGTCCTACCTCGCCGCCACCGGGAGGTTGCAACTCGCCGACGCCGCCGACGCGGTCGCCGAGCACCTCCGGCCCGACGACGAGGTCCTCGCCGACCCCGCTGCGTACTTCGACGAGGTCATCGAGATCGACCTCTCCACGCTGGAACCGCACGTGGTCGGCCCCCACACGCCGGACCTCGGGCGGGCCGTGTCCAGCCTCGGCGCCGAGGCGAAGGCGCAGGGCTGGCCCCTCGAGCTTTCCCAGGCCCTGGTCGGATCCTGCACGAACTCCTCCTACGAGGACATCAGCCGGGCGGCCAGTGTGGCCCGCCAGGCCACCGCACGCGGCCTGCGCACCCGTACCCCGCTCCTCGTCACGCCGGGGTCGGAGTCCGTCAGGGCCACCATCGAGCGCGACGGGTTTCTCGCCGATCTGGAGGCGATCGGCGCCACCGTCCTGGCCAACGCCTGCGGCCCGTGCATCGGTCAGTGGGCGCGTTCCGACGTCGTCGCCGGCAAGACCAACTCGATCATCACGTCCTTCAACCGGAATTTCCCCAAGCGCAACGACGGCAATGCGGAGACGCTGGCGTTCATCGCCTCCCCCGAGACCACCGTCGCCTACGCCTTGGCCGGCACGCTTGACTTCAACCCCCTCGAGGACCCGATCGGCGAGGGCGTGCTCGAGGAGCCCAAGGGCAGCGAGCTGCCGCCGGGAGGCTTCGCCGCCGGCGACACCGGCTTCGTCGCCCCGCCGGAGGACGCATCCGGCGTCGAGGTGGTCATCGACCCGACCAGCAGCCGCCTGCAGCGGCTGGAGCCGTTCCCGCCCAACACCGACGACGTCCTTGGGGAGCTGCGGATCCTGCTCAAGGCCCGGGGCAAGTGCACCACCGACCACATCTCGGCCGCCGGCAAGTGGCTGCGCTTCCGGGGCCATCTCGAGAATATCAGCGCCAATCTGTTCCTGGCCGCTACCAACGCCTTTAGCGGCGAGTCAGGCGTCGGGTGGTGCGAGGTCCACGAGGCCCGGGAGCCCTTCCCAGACGTGGCCCGCCACTACAAGGAGGCGGGGCTGGCCTGGGTGGCCGTGGGCGACGAGAACTACGGGGAGGGGTCGTCCAGGGAGCACGCGGCGATGGAGCCCAGGTTCATGGGCGGCCGGGCCGTGATCGTGCGTTCCTTCGCCCGCATCGCCGAGACGAACCTCAAGAAGCAGGGTGTGCTCCCCCTCGTCTTCAGCGACCCTGCGTTTTACGAGGAGATCGGCGAGCTAGACCGGATCTCGATCCTGGGCCTCGCCGGGCTGACCCCCGACAGGCCCGTCGACTGCCTGCTTCACCGCCCTGACGGCTCCGCCATCGAGTTCTCCTGCACCCACACCCTCAGCGACGAGCACATCGCCTGGTACCGGGCGGGCAGCGCCCTCAACCTGATCCGGCAGCACTTCGCCCGGTGACCGGGGTCGACGGAACCTGAAGTAGCCCCAGAAGGCGAACGAGAAGACGGCGAACCCGACGAAGAGGCCGAAGACCACGTACGGCGGCGAAGCCGACGTGTCCGACACGTAGCCGGTGCTGGGGCGCAGCAGGATGTGCACGAAGGCCAGCAGCGTGACGCCGTACAGCGCGGCCCATGCCGCCCTGCTCCAGCCGATGACCTTCGACCCCTCCAGCAGTCGCAGCGGGAGCATGGCGATCACCAGGCTGTCGAGGGCGGTCCAGAAGATCCCGCCCAGGATGTTCTCGACCAGGATGATGCCGGCGGTCTTGCCGGACTCGGCCGCGGCGGCCGACACGGGTAGCAGCGCCAGCCAGCACCCGATGCTCAACACCAGGAGACCGGCGGCGGTGCGGGCGGCCACGCGACCCGACTCGTCACGCGCCAGCGTGCGGCTCAGAGCCAGTCCGCCGACCAGGCCGTAGAAGTACCCGGGCTGGAAGTCGACCGCCCGGGACAGGAGCACGCATGCGACGGCGATGACGAAGGCGCCGGGGAGGGCGATGGGGCTGGCCCGCTCGCGGTAGCGCCGCCGGACGTACACGGTGGCGGGCATGTCAGCGGCGAACACGACCGCAGCGGTGGCCAAGCTGAGCCCGAGGGCGCCGAACGCCGTTGCCCCGTCGAAGCCGCTCCCCCGCTGCATGGCGAACCACAGTGGCCCGCTCAGCAGCAGGAAACCGATGAGCAGCAGGCCGTGATGACGTCCGCCGCCCAGCGGGCGGGGCTCGAGCCCTACCCATCCCCTCACCTCGTCGTAGTGCTCCTCCAGGGTGGTGTTGAAGAGCTCGGCGGGGAAGGCGATGAGGAGGAGGAGCGCGGCCACGGCCAAGGCGCTGACCAGCAGCTGATCGATGCCGAAGTCGACCTGGTCGGCCTGCGGCAGCGACGTGGCCAGGACGCTGCGGTGGAGCGAGGCGTCGGTCACGTCGAAAGCAGAGCTGGCCAGCACCGGGCGGCCCGAGGCCCGGCAGGAGCTGAGGAGGTCGTGGGATCCGGCGTCGACGTCGCCCGGCACCGACAGCCCCTCTTTGCGTATCCCCCCGGTTGCGTCGGGTCGAGCCGAGCCGATCCGCTTCCCGTCGAGGAACAGGTAGACGGTGTCGCAGTCCGGACCGGCCTGAGCCCAGGGTGCGGCCACGTGGCGGACGCCCGATGCCCGGTCACCCCCAATGGGATAGCCGGCGCCGATCACGGTGATGCCGATGCCCGGCGGGCCGGACCGGCCGCCGTCGGCCGCGGTGGCGTCGAGGGTGATGCCCACCGGCGCCGGTGGCAGGAGGAGACCCGGGGCCGTCGTGCTGGTCGTGGTGGTCTCAACAACCGCAGTCGTGGACGTGGGCCCGCCGGTCGTCGGCGGCGTGGTCGTCGGAGAAGGCCGGGTCGTGGTCGTGCGGGGCGGCTCGGTGGTGGACGGCACCGTGGTGGTCGGCGGTTGGTTGGAGGTGGATGTGGTGGTGGATGCAGGGGTGGCGGAGCCCGAGAGACTGCTCTGCCGGGAGCTGTCGAGGTTGTAGACCACCGTCACCGTGCCGCCTTGCACGCCGGCGGCGCCGGGGGCGAACACCACCCTGACCGTGCACCCCGCCGACCCCGGCCCCACCACCACGCCGGGCCCGCACGTGCCACCGGAATCGAGTGCGAACGGCCCGGTCACGCTGACGGCGTCGAGGGTGACGGTGCTCGTGCTCGAGAACGTCAGCGTCTGGGGAGCGCTGCGCTGCCCGGCCACCACCGACCCGAACGCCAGGGTGGAGGGCGCAAGGGTCTGCGTGGACGTCTGGGCGCCGGCCCGGACGGCGCCGAGGGCCAGCAGCAGCCCCACAACCAGAGCCGCAACCACGACCCCGATCGGGAGCCTCGCTCGCGTGGTGACCTCCTGACCCCCGTCGCCCGCTCGAACAACCGGCGACGGATCCCACCATACGCCCGGCACCCCCAAACCGGTAGATGCGACCTCAACCGCTACACTGGTCGGCGATGGCACGGAACAACGACCGCGACCGCGGCAAGAAGAGAGCGCCGGTTCGCGACACCAACCGACGTGGCAAGCCCAAGGTCTGCGTCTTTTGCCGCGACCACGTCACCTGGGTGGACTACAAGGACGTCAACGTCCTGCGCCGGTTCATCAGCGACCGGGCCAAGATCAAGGCCCGCCGCACCACCGGCACGTGCCTCCAGCACCAGCGCGATGTCGCCGTCGCCATCAAGACGTCGCGTGAGTTGGCGCTGCTGCCCTACACCCAGCGCACGGTGAGCGACAAGGCCGGCGGTCGTGAAGGTCGTGGCGGAGGGCGAGGCGGCCCTCGCGGGCCCCGTCCCGACGCCGCCCGTGACGGCGACAACGGCGCCGCCGCCGTCGACGCACCCGACCTCGACGTCACCGACGCCGACGTGGCCGTCGACGACACCGACGCTCCGGTCGACGACGCCATTCCCGCCTACAGCGAGTAGACGCAGCGCTGCATGGTGGACGGGCTCCGGCTCGCCGCCTCCTGCCTGGTGGTACTCGTCGGGCCGTCCGCCAGCGGCAAGACGAGGTGGGCTGACGAGTGGTTCCAACCCGGCCAGGTGCTGTCGGCTGACCGGCTTCGAGCCATGGTCGGAGAGGACGAGCACGACCAGCGCGCCGGTACCGACGCCTTCGCCGTGCTCGACCTGGTGCTCGATCGGCGGGCCCGCCGCAAGCTGCTGACCGTCGTCGACACCCTGGGCCTCGACCGGGACAAGCCCCGCCGCTACGTGATCTCGCCCGCCGGCACGGCATGCCGGTCGTCGCCGTGGTCTTCGACGTCCCCGCCGCCGAGTGCCGGGCCCGCAACAACCGCCGCAACCGTCCCGTGTCGGCCAAGGTCCTGGCCGGCCAGCTCTGCCATCGGGCGCTACCGGCAACTGGCCGAGGCAGGCGTGCAGACCGGGATCGTCCGCTTCCCCGCCCTCGACGAGAAAAAGCCGTTGCCCGGCGGTGGCTCGACCTCCTCGCCGGCTTGGCGGACGGCCGAGTGGGCCTCGGACATCTCCCGCACCCGCCGGCGGAAACCAGGCTCCTGGACCAGCTCGGCCAGCTCGATCCACGCCTCGACCTGCTCGGGGGACGGATCGTCGGGTAGCTGGGGGCGGACGGAGCGCATGCGCTCCTCGAACGCCGGGTCGATGTCCAGGCCGATGCGATCTGGGCATCGAGGGCGTCGGCGTGGAGCGCGACCACGTCGCCCAGTGTCAGCTCCCGATCAAGGACCCGGGTGACCGTCTTCAGTCGAGGCCGAGGTCGCGCAGGGTGCGGGCCGTCTCCAGCCGGGTCAACGCCGCGGCGTCGTAGAGGCAGTAGCCCGCGACACTGCGCCCGCTCGGCGGCACCACGCCGGCATCTGAGTAGAACCGGATGGTCCGCACCGACAGCCCCGTGCGCGGGGCCAGCTCGCCGATGGTGAAGTGCATGGGCCCTACCTTGCGGTCTCCAGTCACTGGAGAGTCAAGCGACTCCCTCCAGAAACGGGACACACTCCCCTACCGCAGGCAGTTCCCGTATCTCCTCGGCGACGGCCCGAGCGGATCGCGCATAGGTCTCCCCATCGAGTACGCGTTGCAGCGCATCGGCAAGATTGCCGACTGCGGTTGCACCGCCGTCCAGGGCGATCCCGGCGCCGATGGCCGCCACCCGGGCAGCGTTCGCAGGCTGATCGGCGAAGAGTGGGATTGCGACGATCGGGACTCCGGCGACGAGCGCAGCAAGAGTCGTCCCGAACCCGCCGTGACCGACGACCGCCGTCGTATGGGGCATGACGTCCTCCTGCGGCCACCACTGTTCAGCGTGGACGTTGGCCGGGAGCGGGCCAAGCAGCGACAGGTCGACGCCCCCACCGGTGGTCATCAGCACGCGGACAGGTAGCTCGGCGACGACCGCTGCGACCTGCTGGTAGAGCGCGGGGAAGAGACCGAAACCGGCGGCCACCGACCCGAACGTGACATAGACCAGAGGGAGGTCGGGGCCAGCCCACCACTCGGGGAGCGGGCCGGTGGCGGCAGGGGCGACGTCCCGGTAGCGCCTCGTCGTCTCGCCTGCGCCCGGACCGTCGAACGACTGGGGACACAGGGACAGCCGGGGGCTCGAACGCAGCCCGTCGATGCCAGATCGGGAGCCGAGCTCGGCGAGGGGCTCCTCGAGGACGGAGACGCAGAGCTCGTCGAACGCCGTCAGTCCGACTGCCACCTGGACGTGCGGGATGCCCGCCTCTTCAGCGGCCACATACGACGCCAGCTCGGCCGGCTCCCGGACGACCAGGTCCGGCCGCCGACGCTCGATCAGCTCCCTCACGCCCGGGAGGGCGGCACGGGCGCCGATCCTCCCGAACACGTCCCGGACGACGATGGCGTTGGCTTCGTCGTTGGTGCATCCGGCCAGGCTGGCGAACACCCTTCCCTGCTCCTCGGGCGAGCCGTCGGCGAACGGGCGGTGCTCGAAGCCGGCGCGCTCGACCGATGCGGCGAAAGACGCAGGTGCGGTGATCACCACGTCATGGCCGCCCTGCCGGAGGGCACGGGCGAAGGGCAGGAGGGGACCGAGGTGCCCCGCGCCGGCGGTGGTGGCCACGACCACCCTCATCGGGCGAGCGGCTCCAGAGCCTGGGTCAGATCCCCGATGAGGTCCTCGACGTCCTCGATGCCGACCGAGATCCGCACCAGTCCCGGATCGGCGGCCAGCGGCGTGCCGGCCAGACTGGCGTGGCTCATCTGGGCCGGGTAGCCGATGAGCGACTCGACGCCGCCCAGCGACTCGCCGAGGGTGAACAGATTGACGCGGGCCAGCACAGCGGCGGCGGCGTCCGCACCTCCTTGGAGCACGCAGGACACCATGCCGCCGAACCCCCTTTGCATCTGGCGGGCGGCGACGGCGTGGCCCGGATCGTCGGTGAGGCCGGGGTAACGCACCTCCGCTACCGCCGGGTGCGAGCGCAGGAACGCGGCCACGGCCATTGCGTTCCCGCAGTGCCGGTCCATGCGAAGGGCGAGGGTCTTGACCCCCCTGAGCACGAGGAAGCAGTCGAAGGGCCCGGGCACCGAGCCGGCCGCGTTGCGGACGAGCGTGACGGCGGCGGCCAGTTCGTCGTCGTCAGTGGCCAGGAACCCACCGATGACGTCGGAGTGGCCGCTCAGGTACTTGCTCGTCGAGTGCACCACCAGATGGGCGCCGAGCTCCAGCGGACGCTGCAACCACGGGGTGGCGAAGGTGTTGTCGACCACGCACCACGCCCCCCGCTCTCTGGCCGTGGCCGAGACGGCGGCGATGTCGACCACACGAAGGCCGGGATTGGTGGGCGACTCCACCCACACCAGCCGCGTGCGGTCGGTCCACGCCGCCTCCACCGCCGCGGGATCGCTCAGGTCGACGGGGGTGAAGTTGGACCGGTGCACCTGCGTGAGCAGCCGGTGGGTGCCGCCGTACCCGTCGGCGTTCACCAGGATGTGGTCGCCGGCCGACAGCTGGCGCACCACCGAGTCGATCGCCGCCATGCCGCTACCGAATGCCACCCCGTGCGTCGCACCCTCGAGAGAGGCGAGGCAGGTCTCGAGGGCGGTGCGGGTGGGGTTGCCGGTGCGGGCGTAGTGATAGCCCCTGTCCCCGCCGAGGCCGTCCTGAGCGAAGGTGGACGTCTGGTAGATCGGGGTGGTGACCGCGCCGGTGACCGGGTCGGGCTCCTGCCCGGCGTGGATAGCCCGGGTCGAGAAACCGGAAGGCGGGCTCAGCTCAGCTCTGCTGCAGCTCGGTGATGCGCTTGAGGATGCGACCGCCCTCGGCCTGCAGTGCCTCGGTCTCGGTCTCTCCCGACTCGATGACTGCGATGATCTGCTCGACCGCGTCGCGTACCGGCTGCGCCTCCCCCGGGAAGAGAGGTCCACCCCGGCGGTCGCAGATGCGCACGTCGGCGTGCCAGGGGACCACGGCGGCGAGAGGCACGCCGTACTGCACGGAGAGGGTCTTGAACAGCTCGACGTCGGCTTCGCCCTTGGCCTTGTTGCCCACCCCGTAGATGCGGGGGATGCCCAGCTCGCGGGCCAGCGGCACGGTGCGCCCGGCCGTCATGACCGACTTGTGGGTGGGCTCCATGATCATCAACAGCACGTCGGCGTAGGCCAGGGTGCCGCCCGATCGGCTGAGATGCTCGAGGCCGGCCTCCATGTCGACGAGGGTGACGTCGGCCTCCTCCTCGATGGCGGTGCCAAGGAGGCTGCGGACCATGTAGTGGTCGGCGCAGCTGCAGCCGGCGCCGGCCTGGTCGACCCGCATGGCGTGCAGCAGGGTGACGCCGGACGGCGTGGGCAGGCCGTACTCCTTCAGCAGCGCCCCGGGCGAGAGGGTGCCATCGCCCAGGCCGACGACGAGCTTGCGGGGCACGAGGGGCGCCTCGTTGGCCGTCTTCTCGTCGAGGCCGAGGCTCATGGCCAGGTTGGGGTTCGAGTCGGTGTCGACTGCCAGCACGCGCTTGCCGCGAGCGACGTAGGCCTGGCACAGCAAGCCTGACAACGAGGTCTTGCCTACTCCACCCTTGCCGACGACACCGAGCTTCATCCGCGTCTCCCTTCCGAGTACCCCTCCATCATGCCGCGAACGACGCGGGAACGGGTGGCCCTACAGGACGTCGCGGCGGCGGGTCACCCGGCGGCGGGTAACCGGAGCCTGCTGGATCACCTCGACGGGCTCGTCGATGTAGTCGTCCCGGACCACGGTCGTGCGGCGGGCGCCGCCGTACCAGCCGCCGGCGCCGCCGTTGAGGATCATCATGGTGACGGCCAGGCCGATGACGCCGACGACCATCAGGATCACGCCGATCGTGTTGAGGTCGATGCCGCCCGACGAAACGTCGACGGCGAACGCCAGAATTGCCCCAACTGCGATCAAGAAGATGCTCACTCCGATGCCCATTGCAGCCCTCCCGAGCGGTTGTCCTGAAACGTGTGTACCCATCGCATGCCACGGAGTACCCCGCCACGAACAGGTGGTCGGGTATGCTGGCGGCGCGACGGGTGCATTGGGCACCTCAGTCGGGGCCATTCCTACCTCCTGAACACCGGGTACGGCGGGTTCGGCCCGCCTCGTACCGATCTCAGGAGAACATCAGAATGAAATCCTTCGCCGCGCTGGGCGTTGCCCCCGACCTTGCCGAGGCGCTGGCTGCGTCCGGCATCACCTCGCCGTTCCCGATCCAGGCGCTCACCATCCCCGACGCCCTGGCCGGGCTCGACGTGTGCGGCAAGGCTCAGACCGGATCGGGCAAAACCCTGGCCTTCGGCCTTCCCGTCATCATGCGCACCACGGAGGCCAAGCCCAACCGGCCCAAGGCGCTCATCCTCGTCCCGACCCGTGAGCTCGCCCACCAGGTCCAGGAGGTCCTCACCCCGCTGGCCGCCTCCCGCGGCCTGCGCCTGAGCGCCATCTACGGCGGCGCTCCGATGGACCGCCAGGTCAAGGCGCTCAAGCGCGGCGTGGAGATCGTCGTCGCCACCCCCGGCCGCTTGATCGACCTTGGCGACCGGGGTGACATCTCGATGTCCGACGTGGAGATGCTCGTCCTCGACGAGGCCGACCGCATGGTCGACATGGGCTTCCTGCCCCAGGTCGAGTGGGTGCTGCGCCGCCTGCCCGACCCCCACCAGACGCTGCTGTTCTCTGCCACCCTCGACAGCGACGTCGACCACCTGATCCAGACCTACGTGAAGACCCCGTCCCGCCACGAAGTGGAGTCCGACACCCCCACTGTCGACAGCATGGAGCATCGGTTCCTCAAGGTGCACCAGATGGACAAGGTCAAGGTGGCCTCCACCATCGCCCAGGGCGTGTTCCGCACCCTCCTCTTCGTGCGCACCAAGCGCGGCGCCGACCGCCTGGCGCTCCAGTTCAAGAAGGAAGGGGTCAAGGCCGAGGTCCTCCACGGCGGCCTCACCCAGGGCGCCCGCCAGAAGGCCCTCCAGCGCTTCACCGCCGGCGACGTCGGCCTCCTCGTCGCCACCGACGTGGCCGCACGCGGGCTCGACATCGACGGTGTCGACGTGGTCATCCACTACGACCCGCCCGAGGACCACAAGGCCTACCTGCACCGCTCCGGGCGCACCGCCCGCGCCGGGGAGACCGGGGTCGCAGTCAGCCTGCTGCTCTGGGACCAGGTGGCCGAGGCCGAGAAGCTCCGCCGCCGCCTGGGCATCCGCCAGCCCCTGGTCGAGGCGTTCTCGAACGACGTCCGGCTGCGCGATCTGGCCGCCGACGTGTGGGGCCCGCTCGACGACGCCGAAGCCACGGGTACGGAGGGCGCCGTCCAGGCCACGCACACCATCGCGCGTCGCATGGGCGGCGGCGCCGGTCGCCGTCGCCGCCGCTGACGTCTCGTTGCCGGCCCCTTTGACGGGAGCGTCCCTTTCAGTATGCTCCCCGCCATGCTGGTTGGAGAGGTTTCTGACGGGATAGTCGCCCTGGTCATCGCCGCCATTGTCGTGGTCGGCATCATCGTGGCCATAGCCATGGGGAAAGGAAAGTAAGCCTCTCTCCCGGTCCCGACCGATAGGCGGGTTGCACCTCCAGTTCGTCGCGTGCGTCGCGACGGCACGGACGTCGCCAAGCCGGAGCTGGTGAGCGACACCGATGCAATCGTGCGCGTCGACGCCAGGTGGTCCTGACCCGGACGTGACGGGCCGACCGCGGTCAGCCCTCGCGGGCGCCGCGAGCCCGACGCTTGCCCTCGTGCATGGCCTGCACCCGGGCGACAGGGATGGCGTGGCCCTCTTCGACGAGGTCCGCGCTCAGCCGCTGGGGGCCGGGCATCCGCAGGGCCCACGGGTCACGATCACCGAGGAGCTCCAGCGCGGTGTGCAGCGTGAAGTCTGCGGGGCGCACGTCGTCGAGGTCATCCCAGTCCACCGGGAAGGAGACGGGCGCACCAGGTCGGACCCGGGGGCTGTAGGCCGCGATCACCGTGGCGCCACCGACCCGTGTCGAGTCGACGAACACCTTGCCCTCCCGTTCGTCCTTGACGAAGGCGGTGGTGGCGATGGCGGGCTCGAGTCGGGCGGCGCGGACGGCGATGGCCCGGGTGGCGGCGGCGGCGTCATGGGACGACGTGTCGTCGGCGACCGGCACGAACACGTGCACCCCCTTGGCCCCGCTCGTCTTCACCGCGCCTTCCAGCCCGACGTCGGCCAGAGCCTGGCGGACGAGCTGGGCGGCGCAGACCGCCATGGGGAAGGCCTCGGCATCGGGTGGGTCGAGGTCGAGGACGAGATGGGTCGGGCGCTCGGGTTGGTCGGCCAACGCCAGCGTCGGGTGGTATTCGACTGCACGCTGGTTGGCGAACCACAGCAGTGTGCGGCGGTCGTCGCGCAACGCATAGGAGACCTCGCGCTTCGAGCTCTCCGCCCAGGTCTTCACCGTTCGCACCCACGCCGGCGTGTACTTCGGGACGTTCTTTTGCATGAACGCCTCCTGGCCGCGGTGGACACGGATCACCGACAGCGGCCGGTTCTGCAGCACCGGGATGATCCGGTCGCGTACCGCATCGAGGTACTCGACCAGGTCGCCCTTCGTGGCGCCGGCGCCGGCGAACAGCTCCTGGTCGAGGTTCGTCAGCGACACTCCCTCCCGCCCGCCCTCGCCACCCTCGTCAGCGGATGTCTGCGTCATACACCTCCTCGGCGGGCAGGCTCAGGAGCCGCTCGGCCATCTCGTCCTTGAGCTGGCGGGCGCGATCCGCCTCAGCTGGTGTAGGGTTCTCCCGACAGGCCACCTGCACGAAGTCGTCCGACACGAGGCCGGCCCGTGCGACCAGGTCGACGACCGTCCCCCGGTAGCCGAGGCGGAAGAAGAAGTGGCCTCCCGGCGCCTCCGGTGCCCCTGGCGGGGCGGGCTCTGACGTCAGCCCGTAGCGGTCGCCGGTGACCGCCCGGGTGACCATCTCGAACGCGTCGCGGGCGCCGCCACCGGGGAACCCGCTCTCAACGGTGATGTCGTAGCGCTCCGGCGGTTCATCCGGGGACAGCAGTGGGAACGCCCGCTCCATCGCCTTGAAGGCGTGGGCGGCGCCGGCGATCGAGCTCCTGCCGTGGTACTTCAGCACGTCGTCGAAGGAGATGGCGATCGACCCGCCCTGATCACGGACCACGAGTGTCGTCATGGGCGAAATACTGCCCGAGACGCGTGCGGCCCTCCCGTTTTTGGCAACATGGACGCATGCCTTTCAGGCGAAGCCGTGGGTACCCGGAGCCCGAGCCGGGGGCGTCGGCTGGTCCGGCCGCGACAAGGACGACCTCACCGTGATCGACCTGAACGACGAAAAGGACGAGTAACGCCCGGGTGAGCGACGAGGGATTCGACGGCAGCATCTACGACGCAGTCGGCGGCCGGCCGTTCTTCGTCGACCTCGTCGCCGGCTTCTACGCCGGCGTGAGCACCGACCCGCTCCTGCGCCCGATGTACCCGGAGGACCTCACCGAAGCGCAGCGGCACCTGGCGGGATTCCTCACGCAGTACTGGGGTGGGCCCTCCACCTACAGCGACGAGCGGGGGCACCCGCGTCTGCGTATGCGGCACGCACCCTTCGCCATAGGCGACGCGGAGCGGGACGCCTGGCTGCGACACATGCTCGGGTCGCTGGACGTGGTGTCCGGAACTCGCGGTACGCCCGTCGAAGCGGTGGCCCGCATCCGCGTCTACCTCACGGACGTGGCCGACTTCCTGGTCAACACCCGCTGATCCGTCGTCACGACGCGAACAACGGGCGGATCCGGTACCGGATCCGCCCGTTGTCCCGTCGCGAGACCGCTTACGCGGCCTTGCGGCTCAGACGATCGAACTGCTCGTCGTTGATCTCGCCGAGCGACGGTGCCCCTCCGGCCAGGAGGGAGTTCACCTGCTCGTTGTTGGTCAGCGGGAGCAGGCCCCCGTCGGAGAAGCGGACATAGACGCCGCCTCCGTGGTTGAACAGGACGTTGGGTGATGCCATTTCGATTTCCTCCTCAGTGGTTTCTTCTTCGATGAGCGCGCCGGGGAGGCTTCGCCCCGGAGCAATGGCTGCGTGGACGTGATCGGTGTGACCACCGACCACGGCCCGCTCGCCGTGGGACAGCCACGTGTCCGTGGCTGCGTGGAACAACTCGATGATGGGGCCGCCGGCGACGGCGAAGGGGCGCAGGGCGTGGGCGATGGCAGCCTCGTCGCAGCCCATTCCTTCGCTGTAGTCGCGACCCATCCCCTGGTAGTGCCACGAAGTCGGCGAGTGCCGCCCCCCGGTGGTCTGCCACTGCTCGGGGACAACGTTGATGGTCACGTTCTGGGCGGCCAGGTACCGGTCGATCTCGGCCCAGCCGGTCGTGGTCGGGGCGAACCGCCGGCGGGGCGCCCGACCGCCACCGAGTGCGGCCAGCTGCTCGATGGTGCCGGCGAAGCGGTTGTCGTCGACCCGGCCGGCGCCGGGCACCGGCGCCTTGTCCGTGTACTGCCAAAGCCGGCAGTTCGGGACTTCCCCTCGGGGGTCGTCGTTGCCGTAGGCCGCGATCCACAGTGGGTAGTCCGTCATGGAACCGAGCACGTCGGACCAGTAGGACCACGAGCAGTAGAGCAAGGGCGTGCGCCCGGTCCGGGACTCGACCTCCGTCAGCCACTCCCGGCACCAGTCCTCGGTCAGGCCGGGCACCTCGGCGTCGAGCACGGCAACCTCGCCGGCGGCCAACGACCCGATGGTCCCGACGAAGTGGTCGACCTGGGCCTGCACGTCGCCCGGCTGGGCGAAGTGGTATAGCCCGACCAGGGTGAGCCCGACACGGTGGGCCTCGGCCCGATGCGATCCAAGCGTGTCCTGCACGTTGGTGGTGCTCTCGCTCGCCTTCAGGAACACGAACTGCCGGCCGGTGGACTTGTAGACGTCGAAGTCGACGTGCGGCTGCCAATCGCTGAAATCACAACCGAAGAACTCAGACACCTGAGACTCCCTCCCTTTCGCCAATGTCGACTTAGAGAGTCACGGCACCGGCCCTTGATACACGGCTCGCAGATTGTTCCCGGCTGTCAGCCGGCGAACGATTCCGGCCGACGCCACCCGCCGTCCTACCGCTGGCCGGGACGCAGTTCCAGATGTGGGTCGTCAGGCCGTTGCCTCACGAGTGGGTGAGCTTCGCGGTCGAGCACGGCGTCGAAGAACCTTGCGGTCGCGGAGATCATCCGGGCCGGCGACTGGGGGCCTCGAAGACCGGGAGCCCTTCCTCTGCCAAGAGCTGGAGCGACCGTGACCACAGGGCCAGGTCGACGGCGATCTCCGCCACCTGCGCAGGTGCCGACAGAAGTCCAGAGCCCAGTCCGACCCATTTCCGAGGCCCGAGGCTGCGGGTCGACCGGATTGTCGCCGTACACAGCGATCTGCATCTCGTCGCGGTGTCAAGGGCCAACAGTTCCTGCGCGGTAGCGGACATGAGAACTGCGCGTTGGCGGCCATCAGAACTGCGCGGTGATGGCCACCAAACCTGCAGGGGCTCAAGCCAGGGGCTTCACCCCCTT
>Ga0136633_1000692_pt1 | contig 25426 bp, 26 predicted proteins | sample AntDrymeUQ832206_2_FD_105494 | JGI IMG/M metagenome (GOLD analysis project Ga0136633, IMG submission 105494) | Polar desert sand microbial communities from Dry Valleys, Antarctica - metaG UQ83 (22.06) | ecosystem: Environmental > Terrestrial > Soil > Desert | place: Antarctica: Dry Valley... | reverse complement strand
TCGTCGCCTACTGCGCCTACCTCGGCCTGTCGGGCCACGACGCGCTGGCGCCGTTTCACGCCCAGGAGGTCTGGTTTCGCTCCTACGCGGGACCCTTCGCCGGCGCGTACGACGGCGTCGTCGTCGCCGTGCAGGGCGCGCGTCAGCTGCTGTCGGGGTCGCGCGACCCGGTCTTCTTCCGCGAGGCGGGCGGCGACCCCTATCTCGTCGCGCGCCACAACATCGAGCTGCTGGCATGGCTGCTGCTCGTCGTGCCGGCGACGATCGGCGTGCTGCGCAGGCTGCCGGCGGCCTACGGCGCGTATCTGCTCGCGGCGATCGCGCTGCCGCTGTCCTATCCCGTCGGCCCGCAGCCTCTGATGTCGCTGCCGCGTTTCGTCGCCGTGCTGTTTCCGCTGGCGATCTGGCTGGCGCTGTGGATGACCGGGCGCGTCTGGCGCGAGCGCATCGTGCTCGGGGCGTTCGCCGCCGGCCTCACCGTCTACACCGCGATCTTCGCAACCTGGCACTTCGTCGCGTGACGATCGTCCTGCTCGACGCGATGGGCACGCTGCTCGAGCTCGAGCAGCCCGCGCCGCGGCTCGTGGCGGGGCTGCGCTCGTGCGGCGTCGCGGTCAGCGAGGCGCAGGCCGCGACGGCGCTCGGGGCGGAGATCGCGTTCTACCGCGCGCACCACGACAGCGCCTGCGACGCACCGTCGCTGGCGCTGCTGCGCGAGCACTGCAGCGCGGTGCTGCGCGAGGCGCTGACGCGGGCGGGCGCCGACGTGCAGGCGCTGTCGCCCGCCGCCCTGCGCGACGTGCTGCTGGCGGCGCTGCGCTTTCGCGCCTATCCGGAGGTGCCCGGCGCGCTGCGCGAGCTGCGCGCACGCGGCCACCGGCTCGTCGTCGTCTCCAACTGGGACGTCTCGCTGCACGACGCGCTGCGCGACAGCGGGCTGGCCGCGCTCGTCGACGGCGCGATCAGCTCGGCGGAGGCGGGCGCGGCGAAGCCCGACCCGCGCATCTTCGCGCGCGCGCTCGCCCTCGCCGGCGGCGACGCCGAGGCCGGCGCCGGGGGCGCGCTGCACGTCGGCGACTCGCCGGCCCACGACGTCGCCGGCGCCCGCGCCGCGGGCCTGCGGCCGGTGCTCGTCGTGCGCGCCGGCCGTCGTCCGGCCGTGCTCGACGGGGTCGCCGTCGTCGGCTCTCTGGCGGAGCTCCCCGCGCTCGCCGCGTAACCTCACCGGCCGTGACGAGCATCCCGCCATCCGGCCACGACGGGTCCTCGTCGGAGCTCCCGCCGGCCGAGCCGCCGCAGGGCGAGCTGCCGCAGGGCGACCCGCCGCAGGGCGAGCTGCCGCAGGGCGACCCGCCGCAGGGCGAGCTGCCGCAGGGCGCCCCGCCGCAGGGCGAGCTGCCGCAGGGCGACCCGCCGCAGGGCGAGCTGCCGCAGGGCGAGTTGCCGCCAGACGAGCCGCGGCCGGCCGCGGCACCGCCGGCGAATGCGCTGTGGCCGGAGCCGGCGTCGTCCGAGCGGCCGCAGCCGGGCACGGCCACCGCCTTCGGTCCGCGGGGCAGCGCGGGCTGGCGGCCGTGGACAGCCTGGGCGGCGTTGCTCACGGGCTTCGGCATCACGGTCATGGGCGGCGTCATCGTCGCGATCGCCGCGACGGCGATGGGCGGCTCGGCGTCCGATCCGTCCGCCGGCGTAAGCCTCGGGCTGACGTTCTTTCAGAATTTCGCGCTGATCGGCGCCGCGCTGTTCTTCGCCACGATGGTGGGACGGCCGCGGGCCCAGGACTTCGGCCTGCGACGGCCGCGGCTCGGCTCGGCATTCGGCCTCTTGCTCGCCGTCTGGGCCGGCTTCTTCGTGTTCAGCGGAGCCTGGGTGACGCTGCTCGGCCTCGACGAGCCGCAGACGCTTCCCGACGAGTTGGGTGCGAAGGATTCCGCCCTGAACCTCGCGCTCGTGATCGTGCTGATCTGCGTGATCGCGCCGATCGGCGAGGAGCTTTTCTTTCGCGGCTACTTCTTCCGCGCGCTGCGCAACTGGAAGGGCTGGCTGCCCGCGGCGGTCATCACGGGCCTCGTCTTCGGCGCGATCCACATCGGCTCCGCGCCGATCGGCTACACGCTGCCGCTGGCCTTCTTCGGCTTCGGGCTGTGCCTGCTCTACGAGCGGACCGGGTCGCTGTATCCGTGCATCGCGCTGCACGCGCTCAACAATTCGGTCGCCTTTGGTCTGACGCAGAAGTGGTCGTGGGAGATCGCGCCGACGATGGTCGGCGCGGTGATCGCGTCGCTGACGATCGCCCGACTGATCGCGCGCGCGCTCGGCGACCGCGACGAGAGCGGCGCCGCGCACGCAGGGATTCATCCCGCACAGCGGCCTGATCTCGTGCCATAGTGCCGCGCATGCGACGGACCGCCCTCCTCTTCAGCCTTGCCACCATCGCCGCTGCGCCCTCGACGGCGCTCGCCCAGACGCCGGTCGCCCCGGTCGCGCCCGTCCAGACGACGCTGGCGCTCACGCTCGAGCGCGTCGGCGGCAAGCGCGCGACGGCGATCGTCGGCGACAAGATCCGCGTGCGCGGCACGGTCGGCGCGTTCGTGCCCGGCCAAAGGGTTTCCGTTCGCTTTTTCAACAACGCCAAGAAGATGCGGGCCAAGACGAAGACGATCCTGCCGGGCCCCAACGGCATCGGGACGTTCGAGTTCTCCTACCGCCCGCAGCGCACCGGCAGCCTGCTCGTGCGCGCCTCGCACGAGGCGACGCCGGCGCTCGGTGCACTGGCGGCGCGGGGGCGCAGGATCGACGTCATCCCGCGCAGCGTCGGCTCGCACTCCAACAAGCGCGTCGTCGCCTCGCTGCAGCGCAGGCTCGACCGGATCGGCTACGTCGTCGGCTCGCGCGGCGTCCTCGACGGGCGCACCCGGCGCGCCGTGCTGGCGTTTCGCAAGGTGGCCGGCATGCGGCGCACGACCGAGGCCTCGCGGCCGGTCATGCGCGCGATCGCGGCCGGCAGGGGCACGTTCAGGATCCGCCGCCCGACCCACGGCCGCCACATCGAGGCCGATCTCACGCGTCAGGTGATCGCGCTGATCGAGGGCGGCAAGGTGCGGCGCATCTACCCGACGTCCTCGGGCGCGTCCAGCACGCCGACCGTTGTGGGCTCGTTTCGCGTCTACATGAAGACCCCCGGCACGAACGCCAAGGGCATGGTCCACTCGGCCTACTTCATCCGGGGCTACGCCACCCACGGCTTCGCCTCCGTGCCGATCTACCCGGCCAGCCACGGCTGCCTGCGCCTGCCGGTCCCCGACGCACGCAGCGTCTATGACTGGATCAAGATCGGGACGCCGGTCGACGTGTACCACGGGCCGCGGCCGAAGTAACGGCGCCGGCAGGCTCAGCCTCGCCCCTTCGCGAAGCGCGCGAGGTAGCCGAGCCCGAAGCCGTAGAGCAGCAGCCCGATCACCGTCGGCACGCCGCGCTGGACCCAGCGGCTGCCCGACTGCACCACGCCGGCGAACGGTTTGAGCAGGACGTCGTTGGCGTCGTCGATGTACTCGCGGGCGACGCTGTGGCGCTGCTCGCGGCGGCGCTCGCCGACCGGCGTCGGGTCGGTCTGCTCGAAGCCCGCCAGCTGGTCGCGCTGCTTGCCTGAGGCGCGCTTGAACTCGTCGAGCGCGAACATGCAGAAGCCGGCCGCGACGACGAGGCTCAGAACGATCGCGATGGTCCGCAGCGTGCGTTCGATCACGGCTCTAAGGTACGCGACCCATGGACGCCGCTGGACGGTTGGCAGAGCAGCTTCGCGAGCACGCGCTGATCATCGGCGAGGTGACGCTGACGAGCGGCGCGACGGCGCAGTACTACGTCGATGCCAAGCGCGCGATCCTGCGGCCGGCGGGCTTTCTCGCGCTCGCCGAGCTCATCGCCGCGCAGGCGCGGACGTGGGACGCGACGGCCGTCGGCGGCATGACGATGGGCGCCGATCCCGTCGCCTGCGCCGCGCTCGCGGGGGGCGCCGACGTCAAGGTCTTCTTCGCGCGCAAGGAGGTCAAGGCGCACGGGCTGTCGCGCCGCGTGGAGGGGCCGCTCCTGAGCGCCGAGGACCGCTGCCTCGTCGTCGAGGACGTCGTCAGCACGGGCGGCTCGACGGTCAAGGCGATCGAGGCGCTGCAGGAGGAGGGGCGGACGATCTGCGGCGTCGTCAGCGTGCTCGACCGGCTCGCCGGCGGCAAGGAGCGCATTCAGGCCGCTGCCGGCGCGCCCTACCTCGCCCTGACGACGATCGACGACGTCTACCCGCAGCGCCCGGACCGCTGACCCGAGGCGGCGGGTCGGCGCGGGGTCGCGGTCAGGCGTCGAGGTCGACGCGGATCGTCAGCAGGTCGGTGGCCATCGCGCGCACGACGGCGCCGTTGAGGCGCGTCATGTGCCCCTGGCGCGCCCGCGGGTCGTCGCCGGACAGGACGTGCGCGCTGCCGGTCCTCCAACGCCGCCCGATGCGCAGTCGCACGCGTGGGTCGGCCTCGATGTTGCGCACGTAGGCGGATTGCCGCCCATGCTCGGCGACGATCCAGAACGTGTCCGTCGCGCGATCGAGCCCGTTGCTGACCGGCGTGCGCCGCGGCTGGCCGCTCTTGCGCCCGGTCGTCTCGAGCAGCGCGACCGTCGGCATGAGCCCGCGCGCCGCCAGCGCCCTGACCGGCGGGTTGAGCAAGCGAACCTGCAGCGCCGTGATCAGGCGCCGTTTGCGATCTGATGGCGGCGCCGTCACGGACAACAGTGTGGGCTATCGCCGCTCGACGCGCTCGCAGTTGCGGTTGACGGCGTCCCGGCGGTCGACCACGGCCCTGTCGTTCCCCGTGCTGCAGTCGACGCGATCGCGGTCGCTGTCGCGGGCGAAGACGGTGTCGTTGCCGCCACCCCCGGAGAGGGTGTCGCGGCCCGATCCTCCGGTGATGCGGTCGTTGCCCGCCAGCCCGGCGACGAAATCGCTGCCGCTGCCGGCGTTGATGGTGTCCCGGCCGTTGCCGCCTTGGATGTTGTCGACGCCCGTGCCGCCGCTGATCTTGTCATCGCCGTTGCCGCCCGCGATGACGTCGTCTCCCGCGTTGCCTCGGATGTCGTCGCGGCCGCTGCCGCGCAGCTGGTTGCAGTCCTCGACGTCCCTCGGAGCGGTCGGGCAGGTCGCGTCACCGTGGATGGTGTCGTCGCCACCGCCGCCGCTGATCGTGTCGTTGCCGCTCAGGCCGAAGGCGATGTCCGTGCCGCCCCTCGCATTGAGCGTGTCGCTGCTCGTGGTGCCGAAGATCGTGTCCGACCCGTTCGTGCCGGTGCGCGTCACGGCATAGGCCGCGGCGGCGCACGTCAGGCAGATGAGGGCGGTGGTCAGGGCAAGCATCCGTGTCCGCATATGTGTCGTTCCTCCGAAGATGGCGATGAAGTTCCGGCTCAAAGAGACCGAACACCGTCATGTGTACCCAAGGAGCGGTCGTCGGCCTTCATGCCCCGAGCTGGATTCGAACCAGCGGCCTTCCCCTTAGGAGGGGGACGCTCTGTCCAGCTGAGCTATCGGGGCCTGGCGCTGCGAGTTGCAGGATACGGGCGCGGGCTCACCTCAGGGACATGTACGCCATGTCCCACGACGCGGTGAACCGGTTCGGGACGCCGCTGACGTCCTGCGACGCGAAGGCGATCTGGTTGTCCCACAGCCACGGGATGACATACGCGCGGCCGGTCACCGTGCGGTCGATCTCGGCGTACGCCTCGGCGCGCTCCTGCGGGTCGGTCTCCTCCGCCGCGAGGTCGAAGCCGGCGTTGAGCTCGGGGTCGTCGACGTTCGACCAGTTTGCGCTGCCCGACGGCACGATGCGCTCCCCGTCGAAGACCGGATCGAGCAGGCCCTGCGGATCGGGGATGTCCTTCGGCCAAGCGCCGTTGGCGCAGACCGCGACACGCGCCCGCGGGGCGCCGCACAGCGACACGTAGGACTGCGTGCGCGACACCCGGCGCACGGCGAACCTGAAGCCGAGCCGCTCGAGCTGGCGCTGGACTGCCTGCGCGGTGACCGACCCCGGCGGCCGGTCGTCGGCGACGAACGGCAGCGGCGGCCCGCTGTAGCGGCCGCTCGCGTAGCCCGCCTTGCGCAGGTGGCGGCGTGCGAGCGCCAGGTCGCCCTTCGGGGGCTTCGTGAAGCCGAACGTGCCCGCGGCGCCGCCCGCCTGCTCGAACCCGGAGATCGAGGGGGCGAGGAAGTGCGTCGCGATCGTCCCCAGCGGCGGTCCGCCGCGCGTCAGTCGCAACGCCTCGCGGTCGATCGCCGCGGCCGCCGCACGGCGGACGTTGATGTTGTCAAAGGGCTTGACCGTCGTGTTCAGCGCGACGTAGCGCGTGCCCTGGCTGGGCACGATCGCGAGCTGATCGCGGCGCGTGGACAGCGCCGAGCGCAGGACGTTGACCGGCGGAGCCGCGTAGTCGCCGCTCGCCAGTCCTTTGCCCGCGAGGATCCGGCGGCTGGCCTGCTCGACGCCGGTGCCGGCGAGAAACGTGATCTTGTCGAGGTACGCGGGCCGGTCGTCGGTCTTCGGATCCCAGCTCGGGTTGCGCACGAGCCGCAGGCGCCTGCCGGGCTCGTAGCCCGTGATCTTGCCCTTGCCGTCGTTGGCGATCATGTAGGGCCCGGTGAAGACCTGGTGGCGGCCGTACGTCGAGACGGGCTGCTCGTCGTGGCGCTGCGCGTAGTCCGCCGGCACGGGCACGGTGCCCGGCAGCGCCAGCGCCTGGGCGTTGGAGATCACGCCCGCCGGCCGGCGCAGCCGCAGCACGAGCGTCGTGTCGTCCGTCGCCTGGATGCCGGTGATCTCCTGCGCGCTGCCCGACTTATAGGCGCCGGCTCCGGCGATCGCGCCGTAGTAGATCGCCGAGTACGCGTTTCGCACGGACGCCTTGAACGTGCGCTCGATCGCGTACTTGACGTCGGCGCTCTTGACCACGCGGTCGGCGAGCGGCGGGCTGTAGCGGATGTTCGGCTTGATCTTGATCGTCACCGTGCGCCCGTCCGACGACGTCTGCGGCATCGCGGTGGCGAGGTCGGGCGAGGGCGTGGTGGCGGCCGGCTTGAAGGCGTACAGCGCGCGCTGCGTCGGCTGGGCGAGCGCCTGGTAGTCATAGCCGTAGTACCAGTAGCCGGGATCGAGGCCGGTGACGTCGCCGAGTGACAGGACGGTGAGCTCGCCCCCGCGCTTGCTCTGAGGACCCGTCTCGTTCGTGAGGCCGTTCTTGCCGCCGCAGCCCGCCGCCGTCAACGCCGCGCACAGCGCCAGCGCGCCGCACAGCCGGTTCACACCACGTCGCATCGCCGCCGTCGTCTCAGTCCAGGTACTCGACGACGTCCTGCAGCGGGGCGCGCTCCGGCGTGCGCGGCTCCTGGCGCGGATGGCCGAGGTGCAGCAGGCCGAGCACGCGCTCCTCGTCCGGGATGCCGAGCGCTGCGCGGCCCGCGGGCGTGCGCAGGAGGCCGGGCGTGCGCCAGTAGCCCGCAAGGCCGCGACCGTGCGCCGCCAGCAGCACGACGTAGGCCGCCACGGCGGTGGCGCAGACGTCCTCCTCGTCGGTGACGGGGTCGCCCGACTGCACGGCGCAGACGGCGACGAGCGTCGGCGCGCGGACGAGCTTGGCGGCCGCGATCTGGTCATCCGTGGCGGCTTTCAGGCGCGCGAGCGATCCCGGCCCGAGGACGCGAAAGCGCCACGGGTTCGTGAGCTTGTGGTTCGGCGCCCAGCGTGCGAGCTCGAGCAGCTCGTCGAGCGTCGCGCGAGCGACGGGTTGCGGGCCGTACGCCTTGTGCGTGCGGCGCGTGCGGATGGCCTGCTCGAGCTCCACGGGTCGGCTCCTAGCCCTCGTCCTCGTCCTCGTCCTCGCCGTCGTCCTCGTACAGCGACTCCTGAGCGATCTCGTCTGCGCCGGCGTCGAAGAGCTTGACGGCGAGCGTGGCGCCACGGTAGCCGTCGGGCGCCAGCAGCGTGAAGCGCTCGCCGATCAGCGCGCACTGGTCGACGCTGAGCTCGCCGAGATCGGCGGTCACGACGACGCCGTCCTCGACGAGGGGGCGGCCCCAGACGAGCGTCATGTCCGCACTCTCGCCCTCGTCGCCGCGCCACACGCCGACGACCTCCTCGCAGAGGTCGAGCTGCCAGTCGGGGTTCTCGGCCGCGGTCTCGGGCGTGAAATCGGCGACCGCCGAGAACTCGCTCGGCTCGCGGTCCGTGCCGCCGGGGCGAAAGGACACGTAGCCGAAGACCTCATAGCCCCGCGACGTCAGCACCGTCGCGGGCACATAGGTGCGCCCGTGCCAGGTGCGGTCGGGATAGAACGCCACCTCCCCCGGCTCGCCGACGTCCTCCTCCTCGCCGGCGAGCAGGTCGCAGGCACCCAGAAAGTGGCGCTGCAGGGTGGTGGCCCAGCGGCCATCGGGCAGCGGCTCCTGCGGCGGTTCGGCGACATAGCGGCAGACGGGATGGGGTTGCACTGGCATGGCGCCGCAGTCTAGGCGGCGGGCTGGCGCGCAGCGGCCGTCGAGGGGTCTGAGCGCGCAGGTATCAGATCGCTGCCGCCGCGCCTCTGCACGGTGCACCACCGCCGGAGTCCCGGCGGCGGAGACCACGACACGAAGGGACGTGACCTGCATGAGCGTGCAAGCACCCAAGGGCGTCGCGCTGAGCGCCGACGACCGCGGTCGCATGGAGCGGCTGTCCGAGGAGGTCCAGGGCCGCCTGAAGGAGATGGCGCTGATCACCGCGCGGACGCTGGGCGTGAAGCTCGATCCCGGCGCGGTCCCGATCTACGATCCCACGCACCACGGCGAGGCGACCGAGGCGGACGAGACGATCGAGGTCGTCGTCGTGGCCGTTCCCCAGCCGGACGGCCACTTCAAGTTCTACTGCTACCAGGACCCGCCTGGCATCTGCGTGGAGTGCTGAGCGCGAGGGCTACACCTCGAGCAGCAGCGTCACGGGCCCGTCATTGACGAGCTCGACGGCCATGTCGGCGCCGAAGACACCGCCCTGCGCGCCGAGCCGCCCGCGAAAGCGCTCGTACAGCGGCTCGGCGAGCTCGCCCGGGGCAGCGGCGACGTAGGACGGGCGGTTGCCCTTGCGCGTGTCGGCGTAGAGCGTGAACTGGCTGACGCACAGCACCTCCCGCGCGCCGAGCGGCTCGTTCATCCGGCCGTCGGCGTCGGCGAAGACACGCAGCGCGCGGACCTTGTCGGCGAGACGGTCGGCCTGCACCTCGCCGTCGCCGTGCGCGACGCCCAGAAGGACGAGCAGCCCCGGCCCGATCGCGGCGACCGTCTCGCCGCCGACGCGGACCGACGCGCTCGTCACGCGCTGGACGAGCGCACGCACCTAGCCGAAGAAGACCTCGGCCGTCTCCAACAGCTCGGGGTCGAGCAGCTTGGGCTCCTTCAGCGCGTCCTCGAGCGGCACGAGCTCGATCGACGTCCCGTGCAGCGCGGTCATCATGCCGAAGTCGCCGTTGGAGGCGGCGTCGATCGCCGCCACGCCGAAGCGCGTGCCGAGCACGCGGTCAAAGGCGACCGGTGACCCGCCGCGCTGGATGTGGCCGAGGACGGTCGCGCGGCACTCATAGCCCGTGCGCTCTCCGATCTCCTTTTCGAGCTCAAAGGCGACGCCGCCCAGGCGCGCGTGGCCGAAGGAGTCGACGCTGTCGCCGGCGGTCGCCGCGGCGCCGCCGTCCGAGCGCGTCGCGCCCTCGGCGACGACGACGATCGAGAAGTCCTTGCCGCTGTTCTCGTGGCGGTTGGAGATGTGCGCGCAGACGTCGTCGAGGTCGAACGGGCGCTCAGGCACGAGGATGACGTCGGCGCCTCCGGCCATGCCCGACCAGCAGGCGATCCAGCCCGCGTCGCGTCCCATGACCTCGCAGATGATGACGCGGTCATGCGACTCCGCGGTCGAGTGCAGGCGGTCGATCGCCTCGGTCGCGATCTGCACGGCCGTCATGAAGCCGAAGGTGAAGTCCGTCGCGTTGAGGTCGTTGTCGATCGTCTTGGGGACGCCGACGGTCGGAAAGCCCGCCGCATAGAGCTTGCGCGCGACGCCGAGCGTGTCGTCGCCGCCGATCGGGATCAGCACGTCGATCTCGCGTTCCCTGAGCGACGCGAGCACCCGCTCTTCGCCGTTCTCGGTCTTGTAGACGTTCGTGCGCGACGTGCCGAGCATCGTGCCGCCCTTGTGCAGGATGCCGCTCGTGTTCTCGCGCGTCAGCTGGATCGCGTCGTTCTCGAGCACGCCCTTCCAGCCGCGCCTGAAGCCGTACAGCTCGTGGCCGTAGGTGTCGATCCCCTTGCGGACGATTCCGCGGATGACGGGGTTGAGTCCAGGGCAGTCGCCGCCGCCGGTGAGAAGTCCGATTCGTGCCATAGCGCGATCGTATGTTTTTGTGTCGCAGTTCGGCGTGCGCTCCCGCCGGCTGGCGCGGCGAAGGTCGGCGATCGGCGGGGGCGGAGCTGTGATCAGAGCGCGCGCAGCTCGGCGGCGGCCTGCTCGGGCGCGACGGGGTTGACGGGAATCTGAGTGCCGAGCTCGAAGCTGCCGGCGGCCAGCACGCGCGGGACGATGTCGATGTGCCAGCAGAAGCGATCGGCACCGCGGGGGGCCGTGCGAATCCACAGGGTCAGCGGCGGGCTCGCGCCGAAGCGCTCGCGCAGCAGCGAGAGCCCGCGGTGCAGCAGCGTGGCGCCGGTCGGCCCGTCATCCCCAAAGCGCGCGCGGCAGCGGCGCGGCGCGAGCATCAGCGCGAACGGCCGCCGCGACGCGTACGGGCACAGCAGCACGGCCTCGTCGTCGATGGCGACGATCCGCGCGCGGCGGCGGACCTCGTCGGCGACGACGTCCTCGAGCAGGTTCGCGCCCATCGTGCGCACCGCGTGGGCGCTGAAGCGCTCGCGCTCGCGTGCCACGGCGGCGGGCACGAAGCTCAGCGCGTGCAGCTCGGCGTGCGTGTGCGGGTGCGTCGCGCCGCCCTCGGGGCGCTCGGCGACGCCGACGTGCACGTACGCGGACTCGTCGTGCGCGCGCATCCGCTCGCGCCAGACCTCGACCGCCGCGACGACCTGCTCGAGCGGCAGCTCGGCGAGCGACTGCACCGGCTCCGGCGCGCTGACGATCAGCTCGTGCGAGCCGCGCGCGGCCACGGCGCTGACGAGCTCGGGGTTGTCCTGCGGCGGCGGGTGCGGGCTGTCGGCGGTCAGCAGCGGCTCGGGGCTCGCGACCACGCGCACCGTCCAGCCGGGGGTGTCCGGCCCGCCGCCGCCGGGCCTGACGGCGTACAGCTCGGGGGCGGTCGCCGCCTCGTTGCCCGCGGCAAACGGATCGAGCTTTGCATCGATCGCCGGTGGTTTCGCGACGGCGAACTGCGGCGTGGGGTGGGCGCTGACGACGAGCGCGCGCAGGCCGGTCAGCGGGTCGATGCGGATCTCACGCATGCGCGAGGCCGTCGTCCTGGATTGGGGTCCTACTGTGACCCCTGGGCAGGACGACGCCGTTCGCGGGGCGCTCAGCGCAGGGCATAGCGCTCGATCGCGGCGGCGAGCTGTGCACGGGTCGCGAACTCGCCCTGGCGGACGATCGCGAGCCTCCCGCGCGCGTCGAAGAACGCCGTCGCCGGAAGACCGCGAGCTCCGAAGCGGCCCTTGGTGATGTTGTAACGCGGGTCGACGAACGACGGATAGGGCATCGGGTAGCGCTCCGCGAGCCCCAGCGCGGCGTCACGCGCGTCCTCGACGTTGACGCCGAGAAAGGCGACGCCGGCGCCGCGCTTCACCGCCTCGCGCTGAAACAGCGGCAGCTCGCGGCGGCACGGCCCGCACCAGGACGCCCACATGTTCACGACCACCGGGCGCCCGCGCAGCGCGCGCAGCTGCGCGTCGAGCGCCTTCACGCCACCCGTTCTCAGCACGTTGACGTCGCGGCGCAACGCGGCAAGCTCCGGCGGCGCGCCCGCGATCGGCCTCGCGACCTCGGCGCGCGTCAGCGGCGCGATCTCGGCGACGGGGGACCCGCTGCCGTCGCCTGCCTGGCGCACGCCGGCAGCGACGGCCAGCACCAGCGCGAGCGAGCAGGCGGCGATGACGGCCATGCGCATCGCGACAGGGTGGCAGACGTTCCCCGCTGCGGTGGGTGACCGGCCTGTTCGCTATGCTGCGCCGTACGCGGCTGGACCGGTCTCTGCGCGAGACGCCTCGCCGCATCGACCGGGACCGTCCCGGCGTCTCCCCGGATCGCGACGTTGTCATGCGCGATCCGCCTCACGAACGAGCAGGAAGCCGATCTTGGCTGATCCCACGCCAGTGGCCACGTTGGTCACGTCCGTTCCCAATCCCGGCGATATCTCGCGGGCCGAATCGTTCACCCGCGAAGCATTCGTGCACGCGGGCGAGACGACCGAGGACGCGCTCGGCTTGGGCAGCGCGCGCCGCCGGGCCCTCGATGCCGCCCTGCTCGAGCTCGACGCGGGCGCGAAGGTCCCCTCGCCGGAGTGGCGCCGGCGCTACTCGCTGATGCTCGGCCTCGAGCGCGTGCTCTCCGACGACGAGCCCAAGCTCGCCGACGGCACGTCGCTGAACCCGCACCAGGTCGACGCGCTGTCGGGCACGCTGACCGCCCTGCTCGCCGAGGCGCAGCGCAACGGCGGCACGCCGCTCGTCACCTCCGCCGCCCCGGTGCTCACGGTCGACGACGAGCCGGTGGTGTACGTGGAGGAGGCCCAGGCCGTCGTCGAGGAGTACGACGAGCCCAACGGCGACGACGAGGACGACGACGACGAGCCGGAGGACCTGACGCCGCTGGACATCGAGATCCTCGGCCTCGGGGACGACGAAGACGAAGAGGAGGACGAGCCCGAGGAGGAGCCGGACGAGGACGGCGGCCCCGAGGACGAGGATCAGCTCGAAGAGGCGCCGGACGATCCGAATGCTCACAAGCGCTTCTGGTTTGAGCATGCGACCGGCGCCGGCAAGACCGTCGCCGCGATGGGCTTCGTCGACGCCTCGCGCACTGGCGGCGTGCTGATCCTCACCCACCGCCGCAATCTCGTCGACCAGTTCCACGGCGAGCTGAAGGACCGCGGCTACGCCAAGCGCATCACGCCCGCGCTGCTGCAGGGCAAGGACAACGCCAACGGACCCGTCACGGTCGAGACCTACCAGTGGTTCGTGCGCAACGCCGGCAAGATCTCCGAGGCGTACTCGATCGTCATCTGCGACGAGGCCCACACGGCGCTGGGCGAGAAGACGAGCGCCTCGATCCGCGCCTGGACCGGCCCGATCTTCATCGGCATGACGGCCACCGGCGCGCTGATCGCGCGCCACGTCACCGACCTCTTTCCGACCCAGACGTCGCGCTTCGACCTCGCGCAGGCGGCGCGCCGCGGCGTCATCTCGCCGCTGCGCTGCGTGCGCATCCCGCCCGGCGTCGGCGTCAAGACGATCGCGAAGGTGCCGCTGCGCCGCGGCGAGGTCGATGTCGAGTTCGATCAGGAGATGCTCGCCGAGCTGCTCGACCAGGGGCCGTTCAACTTCGCCGCCGCGGACCTCTACAAGACGCGCTTCAACGGCGTGCCCGGCGTCATCTACGCCGCCGGCGTCAAGCACGCCTACAACCTCGCGGAGGCCTTTCGCGAGCAGGGCGTCAAGGCGATGGCGGTCTCGGGCGAGACGCGCAAGCGCGATCTCGCGGAGATCCTGGCGCGCTACGAGCGCGGCGACATCGACGTGCTCGTCAACGCGCAGCTGCTGGCGGAGGGCTGGAACTCCCCGCGCGCCACGGTCTGCATGCACCTGGCCCCGACGGCGTCCAAGCGCATCTATCAGCAGCGCGTCGGCCGCGTCACGCGCCGCAACCCGGGCAAGGAGGCCGGCATCGTCATCGACTTCGTCGCGCCGGAGACCAAGAACGACGACCCGGTCGTGACGCTGCACTCGCTGCTCGATCGCGACGTCTACCGCGGCGGCGCGATCGTCGTCGGCCCGGTTCGCCGCGGCCGCGGCCGGCGGCTGCGCGTCGAGCGGCGCGTGCTGCCGGTGACCAGCGACGAGGACCGCCGGATCGAGGTCTTCGAGCGCGAGCTGTGGCGCATCGCCGTCGAGCACCTGCCCTACGGCGAGCAGATCCAGTGGGCCGCGCTGGCGGGCGCGAGGGTCGCGCCCAGCGGCTGGCGCCGGGCGCGCGCGATGCTGCACTTCGACCGCGAGGGCGCGATCAGGCAGGCCTTTCTGCTGACCGCGGTGCAGCGCAACAAGAACCCGCAGCTGCGCGTGCGCGCGCTGCAGGAGATCGCCGCGTCGCGCGACGGCGAGGCCTTCGACACGGCGATCGACGAGCTCGGCACGTGGACGCGCGATGAGCGCCGCGAAGGCACAAAGGTCATGCTGCTGGCGCTCGCGGAGAAGCGCATCGGCCGCCGCGACCAGGCCAACGCCTGGATCTGGCGCCTGGCGTCCTACACGCGCGACGTTCACGAGGAGTACGCCGTGCAGCGCTGGCCGGAGACCAAGCGCCTGCTGGGGCTGCTCGTCAACTCGTCCGGCGCCGCGCACGCGCGCAACGCTCGGCGACTCGTGCACGCCGCCCGCAAGCAGGACCGGCGCCTGAGCGCCGCGCTGCTGGCCGCGGCGATCGCGCACTCGCCCGAGGGCGAGGAGATCCTGCGCGGCGCGCGCACGCGCCTGGCGCGCAAGCCGAGCGCGCTGTCGCGCGAGCTGCTGCGCAACTTCCCCAAGAGCCGCGGCGGGCGCCGCGGCAGCCGGCGCCGGCGCAAGAAGGGCGCAGGCGAGGCCGGCGAGGGCACGCTCGTCGCGCAGGCCGTGGGCGGCGGCGCGAACTTCGACGGCGGCGGGGGGGCCTCGGACGACGCGCCGCAGCAGGTGCGCTCGGGCTCGCGGCGCTCGCGGTCGCGCAACGGGCGCGCGGCCAGGGCAGCCGCGGCCGCGGCGCAGGAGGGCGGCGCCACGGCGCAGCCGGTCGACTCCCCCTCGGGGTCCCAGCGCAACGGCGGTGCGCCGCCGGACGGCTCGGGTGGTGGATCTGAGCAGGATTCAGGGCGCAGGTCCAGGCGCTCGCGATCGCGCGCGCGCAGCAACGCGCCTGCCACCCCGGCCGACGAGGCCCGCGCCGTCGAAGCGATCGCCGGAGCGGCAGCCGCGCTGGCCGCGGCACGCGGCCCCAAGGAGCGCGAGGACGCCGACGCCGATGCAGGCGACGACGGCCGGCCGGACTCCCGCCGACGGACTCGGCGGGCGGGTGGCAAGCCGTCGCCCGTGCCGGCCGGCCCGGCCGCCGATCTCGTCGCCGCCGCGAACGGGCAGGACGTCGTGGCCGAGGGGGCGGCGGAGCCCGCCGGCAAGCCCAAGCGCGCGACCAAGACCGCCGCCACCACCGAGGCCGCGACCGCCAAGCCCAAGCGCGCGACCAAGACCGCCGCCACCACCGAGGCCGCGACCGCCAAGCCCAAGCGCGCGACCAAAGCCGCCGCGGGCACCGACGCGGCGACTGCCAAAGCCAAGCGCGCGACCAAGACCGCCGCCACCACCGAGGCCGCCGCTGCCAAGCCCAAGCGCGCGACCAAGGCCGCCACGACCGAGCCGGCCGCCGCCAAGCCCAAGCGCAGGCGCGCGACCTCCAGGCCCGCGACGGGCGCTGCTGACGGCGCACCGGCATCGACGGCGGCCGCCGACGGCGTCGAGTCCGCCGCCTGAGCCCGCGCCGGGGGCTGCGCTCAACGGCGCAGCAGCCGCGCCATGCCGGCCGTGAGCGCGAGGCCGAGGGCGGCGATCCCGACGGCCGTGAGCACGGCGGTCGGGTGCTGCAGGGCGTTGACCGGCGCGCCGGGCGCCTCGACCAGCACGGCGACTGCGGCGACCGCGAGCACCAGCGCCGCAACGGCCGTCAGGGCCGGTGCGGACAGCGCCGGGGGCGGATTCGCCGCGCGCGGCGCCTGCGCGGGACGGCGCGCCTCGAGCGCCGCCAGCGCGGCCGTGCCCAGCAGCGCGAAGGTCGCCGCCACGAGGTAGCCGCCGAACACGTCGCTCGGCAGGTGGTGGCCCAGCACGACGAGCGCGTAGCCCATCGCGATCGCGTACGTCGCGCCGACCAGCGCGGCGAGCGGGCGCAGGCGCGGGCCGACGACGAGCACGAGGCACAGCGCGAGCGACATCGACGCGGTCGCATGGCCGCTCGGCCACGAGCCCGGATAGGAGGCCTCGACGCCCGGCACGATCCGCAGGTCGGCGAGCCCCGGCTTGAGCAGCTGCGTGACGACGTTCGCCGACAGCAGGATCGCCGGGACGACGGCCGCCATCAGCCAGCGGCGGCGCAGCAGCGCGACGCAGACGATCGCGGCCGCGATCGTCACAAACGGCAATGGGTTCGCGAGCACCGCGATGCCCTCGATCGACGGCGTCAGCGGCGGCCGCGCAACACCGGTGAACGTCTCCAGGACGCGCCCGTCCAGCTCGCGTCCTCCCGGGATGCGAAACGCCACCAGCCACACGGCGAACGCGCCGGCGGCAGCGCCGGCGGCAAGTCCGAGCAGGCTGAGAGGGCCGCGCGCCACCTCACCGAGAGTAGCCAGCGGCGAGCCCCGGCCGGCCCAAGTGCAGATCCTGTGGACCTCGGCGGAGCCGGGCCGCGAGCGGCGGCGACGGGGATCGTCCTACAAGGCGACCCTCGCGAGATGCACCTCGCCGGCTTCGAGCGCTTCGCGACCCCCGTCGGGCAGGTCGACGAGCAGCCGGCCCGCGTCGTCGATCCCGGCCGCGACGCCGCGCCCGTGCTGCCAGCGCACCTCGCGGCCCGTTAGGGCATCGCGCGCCCGGTAGGCGCCGAGGGTCGCCGCGGAGTCCTGCGCGAGGCGCAGTTCGAGGGCTGCCAGCAGTCTTTCCAGCAGCGGCTCGATCGCGCCCGGCTCGAGACCCAGGCCCGTCGCGCGCGCGGCGAGCTCCGGCGGCAGGTCCTGCTCGCGCACGGCAACGTTGATCCCGATTCCGAGCACGACCCACCCTTCCTGGGGCCGTCCCTCCGCAAGGATCCCGGCGACCTTGCGGCCGTCGAGCAGCACGTCGTTGGGCCACTTGATCGCCACCGCTGCGTCGTCGCCGCCGGCGCGGGACGCCGCCGCCGGCCCGACGGCGTCTGCCACCGCCACCGCGCTCGCGAGCGCCAGCAGCGCCGGGACGTCGCGCAGCACGAGCGACGCCAGCAGGGCGCGGCCGGCGGGCGCGCTCCAGGCTCTGCCCTGCCGGCCGCGACCGGCGCGCTGCTCGCCCGCCGTCACGAGCGTGCCGTGCGGGGCGCCCGACAGCGCCAGGGTGCGAGCGCGGTCGTTCGTCGAGTCCGTACAGCGCAGGTGCAGCCGCGGCGTGCCGAGCCCGCGCGCCGCCCTTGGCTGGGCGCTCACGCTCCGCCCGCCGTCGCGCCGTCGTCAGCTTCGTCGGCAAGCTGCACGCGGCCGTTGATCTCGAGGCCGAGCACATCCAGCGCCGAACCCCCGTTGATCGCGACCGCCATGGGCGCGAGTGTACGTCCGTCCATGCGCCGCGCGAGCGCCACCGCGTCCAGTAGCCTCGCGCGGATCCTGCCGCCGAGATCGAGCTTCCTCCGCGCGGTCCTCCGCGGCCGGGCCAGTGCCGTCTGCGCGGTACTGGCGCTGGCGTGCCTGTTGGCACCCGCGGTCGCCGGCGCGGCCGAGAAGACGTTCACGCTGCGCTCAGGTCCGACGACGGTCGGCAGCTATCAGACCCGTTATCCCGAGCCGTTCGTCAAGACGCCAGAGCGCTCGGGCTACATCACGCGCATGAGCGCTCGCCCCGTCGACGCGCGCGGGCGCCGGGTCCCGCTGAAGCACGTGATGCTGCACCACGTCGTCTTCATCAACGCGGGCCATGCCGGCGCGCCGAGGAAGACGAGCTCCTGCCCGGGCCGCGCCGGCGAGCCGTTCTATGGCACCGGCGAGGAGAACCAGTCGCTGCTGCTGCCGGCCGGCTACGGCTACAAGGTCGACAAGCGCGACCGCTGGCGGATGGTGACGATGCTCATGAGCCATCGCCTCGAGCGCACGAAGGTCTGGATGGAGTACCGCGTCACGATCGAGACCTCAGAGAAGCTCAAGCCGGTACGGCCGCTGTGGCTGCGCGCCAACGGCTGCGATCCGACGTCGAGCTACTCCGTGCCCGGCGGCGGCGCGCCGGGCTCGATCGACGAGCGCTCGAGCGAGTGGAGGATGCCGATCAGCGGGCGCATCGTCGCGGCGGGCGCGCACCTGCACGGCAGCGCGAAGGACCTCACGATCAGCCAGCCGCGCTGCGCCGGTCGCACCCTGATCGAACACAGGCCGCGCTGGGGCAACCCCGACGACCCCGTGTACACCCTGCGGCCCGTGCTGCACGAGCCGGGGCCGATCGCCACGGGCTACTACCTGTCGGGGCGGGGGATCCCGGTGCGCCAGGGCGAATCGCTGAGGGTCACGGGTCGCTACGACGGCGAGCTGGCGCACCCGGCCGTGATGTCGATCACGCACATCTACGTCGCGCGCGAGCAGCCGGGTGACGAGCCCGTGCCGGCGACGTGCGCCGCGCTGCCGTCCGACGGGCGCATCCACTGGTCGCGGCCGATGGGGCGCAGCAGCGTGGCGTCCTCCCAGGTGCCGCTGAACGGCCTCGACGAACGGGGGCGCCCGCGGCGGATCGCGAGCGCAGCGGGGCCGAGCGTCGTCGCCGGCGCGTCTGCGACCGTCGACCTCTCGCGCTCGCTGTTCGCCCCGCCGAACCTCTCGATCGGGCTTGGCGGCGAGGTCACGTGGCGCTCGCTCGACGAGACCCGCCACGTTGTCTTTCTCGTCAACGGGCCGCGCTCGGTCGACTCGCCGCTGCTGCGCCAGGGCGGCGTCTACAAGCAGCGCTTCCCGGTCGCCGGGACCTACAACCTCTTCTGCTATCTGCACCCGGTCACGATGCACCAGACGCTCGTCGTGCGCCCCGGGCCCTGAAGCTCGCGGGTCAGCCTTCCGCGACGGCCGCAAGCAGCACGGCGACGAGCCCGTCGGGCGTGTGCTCGCTCGCCTCGATCTGCGGCTCGATGCCGTGCTCGCGCAGCGCGGCGCTCGTGACCGGGCCGATCGAGACGACCTTCGCGCCCTCCGGCCGGCCCGCCGCCTCGACGAAGAAGCGCACGGCCGACGCCGAGGTGAACGTCACGTAGTCGGCACGTTGGGCCGCGGCGCGCGCATGGTCGTCCAGCGGCTCGGCGACGGTCCGGTACAGCGCGAGGACGTCGACCTGGGCGCCGCGCGCGCGCAGCGCCTCGGGCAGGACCTCGCGGGCCTGCTCCGCACGGGCGATCAGGGCACGGCCGCCGTCGATCCGGACCGGCACGGGCAGGTCAGGGTTTGCGAGCTCCTCCACGAGCGACTCGGCGACCGCGCGCGGCGGCACGATATCGGCCCGAATGCCGCCCGCCCGCAGCGCATCGGCGGTGCCCGGGCCGATCGCCGCGATCGCGGGCCCGCGCAGGTCGCGCGCGTCGCGGCACAGCTCGAGCAGCCGGCGCGCGCCGTTGGGGCTCGTGACGCACAGCAGGTCGAACTGCGACAGGTCGGGCAGCGTCGCCTCCAGAGGCACGATGCGGATCGCCGGCGCCTCGACGACGCTCGCGCCGAGCGCGCGCAGCCGCGCAGCGAGGGGACTGGCCTGGGCGCGAGCGCGCGTCACCGCGACGCTGCGCCCGGCCAATGGTCCGGCCCCGAACCATGCGATCTCGTCGTGCAGCGCCGCCACCGGCCCGACGATCGTGATCGCCGGCGCCTGCACGCCGGCCTCGGCCGCGCGCGCGGCGATGTCCGCGAGCGTGCCGCTGATCGTGCGCTGGTCGGCGAACGTCCCGCGCTGCACGACCGCGACCGGCTCGCTGCCCGGGCGCCCGCCCGTCACGAGCTTCGACGCGATGCGCTCGAGGCTGCGCACGCCCATGTAGAAGACGAGCGTCCCCGGGAAGGCCGCCAGCGCGGGCCAGTCGATCAGCGTGTCGGGCTTGCGCGGATCCTCATGCCCTGTGACGAACGCCACGGCGGCGCTCACGCCGCGCTGCGTCACCGGGATCCCGGCGTACGCCGGCGCCGCGACGCCCGCCGTCACGCCCGGCACGACCTCGAAGTCCAGCCCATCCGAGCGCAGCAGCTGCGCCTCCTCGCCGCCGCGGCCGAAGACGAACGGGTCGCCGCCCTTCAGGCGCACGACCTCGCGGCCGGCGCGCGCGTGGCGCAGCAGCAGCGCATTCGTGGCCTCCTGTGAGACCTGGGGCCCGCCGCCGATCTTGCCGACATCGACGAGCTCGGCATCCTCGCGGGCGCCGTCGAGCGCGCCGTCGGGGATCAGCCGGTCATAGAGGATCACGTCGGCGCGCGCGATGAGCTCCAGCGAGCGAGCGGTCATGAGCCCGGCGTCGCCGGGTCCGGCGCCGACGAGGTAGGCGGTCATCGCGGCCTCGCCGAGGGCGGGCCCGCCGCCTGCGACGTGCCGTCATCGGGCATCGAAGCTTCGGTCCGGCCGAGCTCCTCTGCCAAGCGCAGCAGCTCCGCCGCGCCGGTGGCGAGCAGGCGCTGTGCCGCAAGCTCGCCGGCCGCGCGCGCGTCCGCCGCCTTCGCGTCGTCATCGAAGGTCGACGAAGACACCGCCGGCGGGCTTGAGTCGCGCAGCCACTGCGAGCCGTCGGGCAGGCCGACGAACGTGCGCAGCACGATGGCGCCCGAGCCGATCGTCGCGTGCGCGCCGAGCGGCGTGTGGCAGCTCGCGCCGAGCCCCGCGACGAGCGCGCGCTCCGCGCACAGCGCCTGCCAGGTCTCGCCATCGGTGATCGAGCGCGCGGCGGCGCGCGCATCCTCGTCGTCCACGCGCCCCTCGAGCGCGAGCGTGCCCTGTCCCGCGGCGGGGACGAGCTCGGTCAGCAGGCACCCGATCTCCGGCGCGCGATCGAGCCGGATCAGCCCGGCGGCGGCGAGCACGAGCGCGTCGAGGTCGCCGTCGGCGAGCCGGCGCAGCCGCGTGCCAACGTTGCCGTGGACCACCGCGATCTCGAGGTCCTCGCGCAGCGCGCGCAGCTGCGCCGCGCGGCGCGGGCTGGAGGTCCCGACGCGGGCGCCGGCCTCAAGGTCGGACAGCGAGCCGGCGCCGACGAGCGCGTCATAGGGGTCGCCGCGGCGCGGCGCGCCGACGATCTCCAGGCCCTCCGGCAGCTCGCTGGGGACGTCCTTGGCACTGTGCACCGCAAGGTCGATCTCACCGGCGAGCAGCGCGAGCTCGAGCTCCTTGACCCAGCGCTCCTTGTCCTGCGGCCCCGGCGCGCGACCCGGAGCGCGGGCGGCGGAGGCGCGGTCGCCGCTGGTCGTGATCCGAACAAGCTGCGCATCTGGGCCGAGCAGGGCCGCGACGGTCCCCGACTGCGCCAGCGCCAGCGGGCTCGCGCGCGTGCCGATGCGCACCGTGGGCCCCCTAGCTGCCGGAGGCGCGCCGCGGCAGCGGTCGCACGTTGCCGAGGTCGCCACCCTCGGCGAGGCTCGCGGCCGGCGCCTGCGCCGGCACCGCGCCGTCGGGGGCGCCCTCGAGCCCGAACAGCTCGCGCATGATCTGCAGGCGCCCGTGGCTGCGGCCCTCGCCGAGCGTGCGCAGGTGCAGCGTCGGCTCGTGCAGCAGGCGGTTCATGACCGAACGCGCGACGGCCTCGACGCGCGCGCGGTCGCGCTCGGACACCGACTCCCAGCGGTCGGCGTTCTCGGACAACACCTGCTCGACGATCGCATCGCCGTAGTCGCGCAGCGCGCGGATCGTCGGCTGCACGGCGAGCGTGCCGAGCCAATCGGCGAAGCGGGAGATCTCCTCCTCGACGATCAACACGGCGCGCTGCGCCTCGATCTCGCGGATCGAGATCGTGTGCGCGACGCGCGACTGCAGGTCGTCCATGTCGTACAGCGTCACGCCCGGGATGTCGGCGCAGGCGGCATCGATGTCGCGCGGCACCGCGATGTCAACGAGCAGCAGCGGCCGCCCCTCGCGAGCGCGCATGACGAGCTCGAGCTCCTCCTCGCCGAGGATCGGATGCGGCGACGCGGTCGACGCGACGACGACGTCGGCGCCGAGCAACTGGTCGGGCAGCTTGTCGAGCGCCACGACGCCGCCGTTGAAGCGCTCGGCCAGCGCCCGCGCGCGGTCGGCGTGGCGGTTGGCGACAAAGATCGTGCGCACGCCGCTGCCCGCCAGCGCGCGCGCCGTCAGCTCGCTCGTCGCGCCCGCGCCGATGATGACGACGTGCGGATCGGACTTAGCGCCGAGCATGTCCAGCGCGAGCTCGACGGCGACCGACGAGATCGACGCGCGGCCCGAGCCGATCGAGGTCTCCGAGCGCACGCGCTTGCCGGTCTGCAGCGCGGCGGTGAAAAGGCGATTGGTCAGCGGCCCCGTCGTCCCCGCGGCCAGCGCCTCCTCGTAGGCGCGCTTGACCTGCCCCTGGATCTCGGCCTCGCCGACGATCATCGACTCCAGGCCGCAGCAGACGCGAAACAGCTGTCGCGCGGCGTCGCAGTTGCGCGGCGAGTACATCTTCTCTGCGAGCTCGGTCGGGCGCACGTGCGCACGCTGGGCGAGCGCGCCGAGCACGCCGCTCTCTGCGAGCACCGGGTCGCCGACGACGAGCGTCAGCTCCGTGCGGTTGCAGGTCGAGATCACGACAGCCTCGTGGACCTCGGGGTGCGCGTGGATCTCCTGCAGGAAGCCCCACACGGCGCTCTGCGTCAGCGCGAGACGCTCGCGCAGCTGCACCGGAGCGGTCTTGTGCGAGATGCCGAGCGTGATCAGCTCGTTCATGCCACCGGCTCCTCCGCGCGCGTCTCGTCGCCGGCGGCGGGGCGCTCCATGCGCTTGGCCATCTCGACGACCTCACGCTCGATGCGCTTGAGCTTGAAGGCCATGATCGCGAGGTAGGACAGCACGAGCAGCAGAAAGACGATGAAAGCCGCCGCGACGGCGCCGCCGCCACCGGAGGTCGCGCCGAGGATCGCAGGCATCACAGCTGGGGCGCGGCGCTGCGGCCGCCGGTCGTCGCGCCGAAGTCGTCGTCGCCGGCCAGCCGGCGGCGCAGCGATCGCAGCTTGGCGGTCGTGTTCTTGGACGCCATCTCGTACTTGCACAGCGTCACGAACAGCAGCGCCATGCCGACGAGCGAGATCAGGAACGTCGTCGTCACGCTGCCGGGTCCGCTCGTCGTCATCGTCGCGGCCTGCGGATGGGTGAGGTTCTCGGCCATCCGCACCGCGCCGAAGCACAGCGGCACGAACGCCCCCGCCGTGATCGCGAACACCGACGCGTAGCGGCTCTGCTTCTCAGTGTCCTCGATCGAGAAGCGCAGCGGCTGGTAGGTGGCATAGAGCAAAAAGACGATCAGAAAGACGACGAGCATCGGCTCGTCCCAGACGAACCAGTGCCCCCACGCCTTCTTCGCCCAGATCGAGCCCGTCAGCAGCACGCCGACGGCGAGCACGATCGACAGGTGGATGACGACGTAGGAGCGCATGTCCCAGCGGCGCTCGCCGGTGCGCAGGTGCATGATCGCGAAGACCGCGCCGGCGACGAACCCGCACAGCGCGACGATCGCCATCGGCACGTGCACGTAGAAGATCTTCTGCACGATTCCCTGGTCGGCATCCGTCGGGGCGTAGAAGAACACGAGCGCGAAGGCGGTCGTGAGCACTGCGACGGTGGCGATGGACAGGCCCTTGAGGCCCTTGCCGTAGACGATGGGTCAGTCCTCCAGCAGGAAGTCGAAGACCGCGTATGCGATCAGCGCGAACAGCAGATCATAGAGCCCCAGGAGCATCAGCCAGTCGCCTGGGAGCGCCCCCGCGCCGCGTCCGTCCAGCAGTGGCGCGGTGGCGCGCGAAGCGCCCAGCACGACGGGCACGAGCAGGGGCAGCACGAGCAGCGGGACCATCAGGTCGCGGGCGCGCGTCTGGATCGCGAGCGCGGCGACGAGCGTGCCGACGACGGCGATGCCGAGGTTCGCGGCCAGCAGCACGAGCACCAGCTCGGGCAGGGCCTGCAGCAGCGACGGCTCCAGCAGCAGGACCGCGAACGCGGGCACGGCGACGAGCTCGACGACGCATAGAAACGCGAACAGCGCGATCGCCTTGGCGACGAACAGCGCCGTGCGGTCCACGGGCGCGAGCAGAAAGCCGTCGAAGCCGCCCTGCTCGTGCTCGGCGACGAACAGGCGGTTGATGCCGAGGATCGCGGCGAACAGGAGCGTCACCCACAGCACCCCGGACGCCAGATCGCCCTCGACCGTGTCGCGGTCCAGGCCGAAATGGAAGACGACGTACGTCGTGATCGCAAACAGCACCATCGCCGGCACCGCCTCGCGGGTGCGCAGCTCGAGCGCGAGGTCCTTGGCCAGCAGGGCGGCGACCGTGCGCCTCATGCGTACAGCGCCGCGATCTGCGCCGGCGTGACGTCGGCGGCGGGCGCCAGCAGCTGCGCGCGGCCGGCCCGCAGGCCGAGCGCGAGGTCGGCGCCGACGAGGCCGCCGATCGGGTCATGGCTCGTCAGCACGCGCGTGCGCCCGCTCGACGCGCCGATCAGCGGCTGCACCTGCGCGACCGCGGCGGGGTCGAGGTTCGCCAGCGGCTCGTCGAGCAGCAGCAGCTCGGGCTCGTGCAGGACGGCGCGCGCGACGGCCAGCCGCTGCACCATCCCGCGCGACAGCTCGGCGACGGGGTCGTCGGCTCGGCGCTCCATCCCGACGGCCTCGAGCACGGCCTCGACGCGGGCGCCGGCATCTGGCGCAAGCATCCCGTGCAGGCGCGCGTGGTAGCGCAGGTTCTCGCGCCCGCTGAGCTCGCGGTACAGCAGCGCCTCGTGGCCGAGAAAGCCGACCCGCCCGCGCACGGCATAACCGTCGCCGGGCAGCGGGCGCCCGAGCACGCGCACCTCGCCGGCGTGCGGGCGCAGCAGCGTCGCGAGCAGTCGCAGCAGCGTCGTCTTGCCGGCGCCGTTGGGCCCGAAGACGACGAGCGTGCGCCCGGTTTCGAGCTCCAGCGAGACGTCGCGCAGCGCGAGGCGCTCGCCGTAGCGGCGCCCGACGCCGCGCAGGCTGACGGCTGGCTCGGAGTCGGGCACGCGGTCAACGCTAGTGGTCGGCACGCGCGGCGGGGGGCGAGGCCGGCGAGGTGCGCGAACGGCCCGCTAGCGCTAGCGCTAGCCGCATTTTCCGCGGTTGGCGAAGGCATGGTCTTGTTGCTCGGGCCAGGGTGGTTGGATGTCGAGTAGTTCGAGGATGCGTCGTTGGGTGTGGGTGAGGCGGTCCAGGCGGATGCC